>Ga0067045_1002356_pt1 | contig 338903 bp, 366 predicted proteins | sample TerdegcTABiofilm_FD_59184 | JGI IMG/M metagenome (GOLD analysis project Ga0067045, IMG submission 59184) | Combined Assembly of (Gp0054472, Gp0054536) Wastewater bioreactor microbial communities from Singapore -Terephthalate degrading...
GCAATATAGTAACATTTCCTTCTTTATAATGACTGTATCCAGAACCTCCCGCCATATGCACCACCAAAGCACATTTTGATCCTCTTTGTTCTGCATAGCTTGCTAAAAGTTCAGAATGAGGATGGCCAGGGTACAGGTCTGGGTTGGCTAATTTAACAAAAACCAGTCTCCCCAATGGTTCTACTCTACTATTCATGCTGGATACGTAAATAAAACCTCCGAGAATTAGAATTATTATTAAAAATATGCCTATCTTTTTCATTAATTCACCTATTAGGTAGTATATTGAATAAAATTATCTTAAAATTTGATTTTTAATTTATTAGAAATGTTTTATTTAAATGTTTTTACAATATCCTGAATATTTTACAAGTATTTTTTAAAATATTATTTTTACAGATCTTAAAGTGGTAATTTTATGAACCAAACAAACTATGTGTAGTCCGCACACTTTTGATTATTAAATCTCTAGTTTTTTTGGATAAAATGATTTATATCTGTTTAAATTCATAAAATTAATTGGCTTATGCCAATAATATTAAAAAAATAATGGAGGATAATAAAATGGATATTGGTGAAATTGTATCTGATGCCATAAAATATCCATCTTCTGAATGGAAGAATGTGATAATACTGATAGTTTTGTTTATTATTTTTTGGGCACTTAATGCAGTAACCAGTATAATTGGTTTTGTAGTAGTACCATTTATTGCAGGTTATATATTTAGAATTATTAAATGGTCCCTCGCCGGTGCAGAGGAACTTCCAGAATTCGATGAATGGGTTGATCTATTTATCGATGGACTTAAGGTTTGTATAACATATATAGTTTATATGATTCCTGCTATCATAATACTGGCCTTAACCATGGGCACAATGATGTTTCAGTTAATCGCAATGTCCCAAACTGGAATGATCACACCAATGACCTCATTTGATGTAGGGCTTTATATGATAGGTATAGTTCTAACCTTCCTTTACGGGCTCATAATAGGAATACCTCTCTTCTTAATGGGTACAGCGAACATGGCTTACTACGATGGTAGCTTAGGCGCAGCCTTCAATTTCAGCGAATTATTGGATAAAATTTCTACTATAGGCTATATTGACTTCATAATATGGTATGTGGTTATGATTGTAATTGGATTTGTGGCCGCGTTTATAGGTGGAATTACAATAATAGGATGGGTAGTGACACTACCTTATTACTACATGTTCTTTGGTAGATCTCTGGCACTTTTTTTCCTATCTGAATAATTTATAAACATTCCCCTCTTTTCTTTTTTAATAATTGCATTTTATATAACTAGAACAACAAAAAATGGAAAAAATAGAATTAAAAAAAACTAAAATAATTAATATTTACTCTTCTTCAATAATTTCGTATATTCTAACATTTTTAGGAGTTACACCGGGTCTTTCATCGGTCATGTAATTAAAATAACTTATTAAATGGACGTTATACTCCAAATATCCTTTAATAAGATCGTTTAAGCTTTTATTTCGCTCTCCAAGTATCAATATTATCCACCATTGAATAAAAACGCATATTCCTGCAATAATACTGTATACAAATAGGACTATAGCAACAGGAATCATGTAAAATATTCTTACAAATAATTCTAATCTACTAGCTTTTTCTTCATATTCAAATAATTCTTTTAATTCAAAATCATCATCCATGTTATTAACCTCCTTTATTCTTATCTGAAAATATTAATATTTAAATATTCCTAAAGAAATTCTAAAAGTTGTTAATCAAAATATTATGGGCTTATAGTACTGTAAAATTATATAAAATCAACTTAAATTCTTAAAATTTGTTTCAAAATAAAATAAATGCCACTATATTTTAAAAAATAATGAAAAATGTTTTATAATATAAATTTTCTTTCAAAAAATCTCATAAGTACTATCCCTTTTTTTTAAATGGTTAAAAATCCTGAAAAAATAGAAAACAGGTAGGTTTATTTACCCACCAATTTTAAACCTGTAATCTCAGCAATATCTAAGCTTAAAGCTCTTAAATCTTCTGGAGAGAACTTACGTATATCATCGTGTCCAGCAAGCTGAGCCAACATTTTTGTTTCTTCTGTCATGGATTTAATGTAGTTTGCAACTCTCATTGCAGCTAAATCCACATCTAACCTCTTTCGAAGATCCGGATCCTGTGTTGCAACTCCTACTGGACATTTTCCAGTGTAACACATACGACAGGCCTGACATCCCATGGCAATCATGGCGCCCGTTCCAATATAAGCCGCATCAGCCCCCATAGCCATGGCTTTGGCCACATCAGCTCCGCTTCTAATACCACCAGTGATTATGAGATCTAATTCATCCTTCATGCCTGAATCTTCAAGGGCGTTAACTGCCTGGACCAGTGAAGGAAGTGTAGGTATACCAGTATGTTCAATTACTACCTCTGGAGCTGCTCCAGTTCCACCTTCCATCCCATCCACAGATATTACATCGGCTCCTGCCTCACCAGCTATAATTACATCATCATAAACTCTTCCCGGCCCTAATTTTACAATTATGGGAAGTTTCCAGTCTGTCACTTCTCTTAATAATTCGATGTGCTTGGCCAGATCCCCCTCTTTCGTGGCATCTAAAAATCTTGCCGGGCTTAAAGCATCTGTTCCTTCTGGTATGCCTCTGATTTTTGCCACTTCAGGGCTTACTTTTTCAGCTAACAGATGCCCACCCATACCGGGTTTAGCACCTTGACCAATCTTTACTTCAATACAATCAGCACCATTTAAGTAGCTGGTGGAAACTCCGAACCTGCCTGAAGAATATTGGACAATTAAATTTTCTGCAAACTCTCGTTCTTCAGGTAACATTCCACCTTCACCAGTATTGGCGCATGAACCAACCAGTGATGTACCTTTAGCCATTGCTAATTTACATTCTTTACTTAAAGCACCGAAAGACATACCTGCAATAAGTATTGGTGATTCAAGAACCAGTGGTACTTCAGCAAATCGGGTACCCAATACCACTTTTGTATTACATGCCTCCCTATACTTGTCAACAGGAGCAATTGATGCTTGTGCAGGTAAAATTATTATATCATCAAAATTAGGTAAACGCCTTTCAGTACCAAAACCTCTTAAAACATATTTACCTGCCTTTGAAGTATATCTAATATCTGCTATTGTCCTAGGATCCCATATACTTCCGGCTCCAGTAGGTATTAACACTGGACACGCAGCTAAACAGGATCCACATAAAATACATCTATTTTTGTCAATTTTAGGTCGGTTATCCACTATTTCTATTGCATTGGTAGGGCATACAATTTCACAAGTACCACAAAATACACAAAGTCCTTGAGTTGCAGCTTCCAGATCTGTGGCTGGTGAAGCCGGATTTAGGGAAGGAGATGAGTTTGATGTTTTTCCATTCACTTCAAATCCTCTCTGAAGACCTGTGGCGAATTCTTTTACATTAACAGCCTCTAAACAACCTTGTTCACATGCATCCACACATACTGGTTTTCCCCCATTTGATTCTGCACATTGCTGATCACATTTTAGCATTCCTTGTTCTGTGTAAGTAATACTTCCAATTGGACACATCAACATGCACAATTTACATCCCGCACATTCATCTTGATTTATTTTTACGATACCGTTTTCACGGTATATTGCATCTTTAAAACATCCACGTGCACATGCAGGATCGATACATTGTTGACATACAACAGTTTGATAACCCTTAGTCATTTTATGTAAAAATAAAGCACTCTCACCATTTATACTGGCACAAGCCTCTGCACATTCGTTACATCCATCACATTTTTCTGGATTAGTTAAAAGAATCTGATTCATTTTATCACCTTCAATTAGCCATAGAATGGCCTAATTTCTTTATTTTCAATTTTTTTGAAATTTTCGATATCTGATTTAATAGAATATGCATCAAATAATTTCTTTAATTTAAGCTTATCATCAAGGGTTAATTCTTTAATTACTGCATTGGTTCCAGTTTCAAATTTACCCCCCACATAAATGGAACCACCGATCATCCAATCTCCTGTGTCATTTCCTGCATTTCCAGTGACGATGATGTTTCCACTTAGCATGTAAAGTCCTGATAAATCTCCTATATTTCCATCAATAATAATTGTACCGCCTTTATTCAGTTGCCCTACTCCTTTACCTGCATTTCCACGAATCATAATAGTTCCATCATAAGTACCGAAGCCCACACCATCATCCGCAGATCCTTCGACAATTATTTCACCAGAAGTCATGTTATTCCCAACATAACGTCCCGTATTGCCTTTTATTGAGATTTTTGCTCCGTCGTTAAGTGCTCCGGCAAAATCTCCAGGACTACCAGCCAAGGTGATGTCTGCATCGCAACATAGACCTACAGCTACCGAATCAAAAGGTTTGGTAACCTCTATATTTAGATTTTTTTCATTTTCATCTAATGCTTTTTTGATTTCAACATTTATAGTTCTCGTAGTCATATATTTTCCTGAAATGACCTTTTCTTCTGTTGTCATTGAATCTTCCCCTTAAATAGGTTTTATTTATTAAAGATAATTATGATTCAATTAATAGAGTCTTCTAATAAATGTTGCTATTTTGAAATAGATAAATTAGACCATTCAATATATAAGTGAGACATATTATAACAATATGAATAGATATTAAAAAATGATATCTTCAGGTGATGGAATGAGAACATTAATAACAAATCTAAAAGGCAAGTGCCTCCTAGAAGTTTCCATGAAAATTCAGGTGGATGGATTGATAACTATACATGAAAAAGGAAGTGGAAAAAGTAGTTTGGACAAATATTTCAAGGGAGGCGAAATTTTAATAGATAGTGTTGATCCATTGGATGTGTGTAAAAAAATATCAAAGATAATTCAAGGTGCAAAAACACATGGTGAAGTTTTTGTCGGTTTCAACGGAGATGGTTTAGGTCCTCTGTTAAGTTTCATGGCAAATAAAGAAGAAGTTGACGGCATTTTCATCTGTTACAATGAAGAAGCCGTGCGTCTACCCAACTTAAAACTGGAATTATCTAAAACCCGAATGAAAATTCTGGAAGCATTGAATGAAGAGAATTTAACTGCAATTTCCATTGGACAAAAAGTTGGAATATCCCGAGCTATGGTCTATAAACACCTGACTGGCTTAGTAGAGAATGGATTAGTGGAACAATCACAATTATTCGAAAAATATAGTATAACACCAACAGGACAGCTAGTTATTATTTGATCTGTAATTAACCTCGGAATATTAATCTAAATATAATGAAAATCATTTAAAAAAATTTAAATAAAAAAATGTGGACAAATAAAATAATATAAGGAGATTATGATAACTTTAAATAAAATAGAGTTGTAAAAACATTATATAAAATATTATTTAGATTTTTAATTAATTATTCAACTGGATATTCAATACGCAGCTTATAACTTGCTCTTTCACTTATCAGAACCGTGCCCGGTATGAAGTATTCCTCAAATTTTTTTACGTGTTTCAGCATGCATGGATCTATGTCAACCTTTCGAGTATACGACGAACATTCTTCATCTTCTATTATTCCTTTCTTAACCAAAGCAATATATCTCATTTTTACAGTTTCATCATTTAACAAATCCATTATACCACCTTACTATTAGCTAGTTCAAACTTATATTTAAACTATTTCCATACTCTCATGAAAAATGTATAAGTATTTATATAATAATTGTATATACTATAAACAATGTTCAGTCATTAGGTGATTTTGATGAAAGAAAACGAAAAAACCGATGGGATCATCGCCCTTGATGATATTGATAAAGAAATCCTCAATTTATTAAATGAAGACGGAAGAATGTCCTATAGAAAAATTTCGCGTAAATTAGATGTTTCAATAGGTACTGTTCACAATCGTATCGAAAAATTAATGAAAACAGGAGTAATAAAAAAATTTGTTCCAGTGATTGATCATGATAAGTTAGGCTATAAATTAACAACAGTTATAGGTGTAAGAGTCAAAGGGGGTGTTTTACTGAACTGGGAAGATAAAACTGCATACCACAAAAATGTTTTATGTCTGTATGATGTGACTGGCGAGTTTGATGCAATAATGATCACCAAATTTAAAGATACAGATGATCTTGATGAATTTATTAAAGGATTGTTAAAGGAAAGAGATACCCAACGGACTAACACTCAAACTGTATTGAATATAGTCAAAGAAGACTTTAATTCTGTTAAAATGTTATAAGGAGATTTCAATGAATAGAACTAAATTTATGGCCGAAGTCCACGAAAAATTGATACGTTCAGTAGTGACTAAACTAGAAAGAGAAGGTTATACTGTACAAGCAGATCATATTAATCATCCAAACGGTAAACCAGAAGAATGCATGGGTCACTCCCCCGACATTCGTGCCATTAGGGGCTTAAAAGAAATTTTAGTCGAAGTTGAGACATGTGATACTGTTTTATTTAACCATGAACACAAGTGGAGAAGATTTAGTTACAGACCAGACACAAAGTTCTACGTAATAGTACCGTGCAATTGCAAAGAAAAAGCAGAAATAAAGAAGAAGATAATGAATCTCCCAGTTGAAATACGCTGCGGTGACTTGCAATGGGGTAGATTGGAAGATTTTGAATTCTGAAAATTTTAATTTATATCAAAAGCTTATTTTAATTTTATTTTAATGATATAATCACATTTTCATAGTGTTAAAAAAGTTTATAATCATCTTTTTGTTTTATTATCATCTTCTTCATTTTTTATTTCTTTTAATGGGTATATAACATTTAATTTATCAATATCAATGGTTATACTTAATTCATCTAAAATAAAAGATTTTTTGGAATCAATGAAATTTATTAAATTAGATACCGTATCACTTTCTTCCTGAGCCATCAAGATAATAAGAGTATTTTCACAATTTTTTGATTTTAATCTTTCAGATGAAAGAATAGCTGATGGATTTATGGAACAAGTTAAAAATCCTCTTTTTTTTATCCTAAAAATTTCAATTAAAGGAATTAGTACTCTATCACCAATATTGATAGGATTTCCAAAAATTAAATCGTTCTCTGAATCATGAATTAAATTCAAACTCGTTATATCCATAAGGATAACTCCACCAAGGTTTGGTAAAAAATGGGTAAATTGTTAATTTAAGCTTCTTAAATCTGTTATTAATACCCTGACCGGTTTTTTCATAAATGTCCTTATAGCTTCTATTACAATCCATAATAGCTTTAATTTAACTTTTAATTTGAATGAAATGTCTAAACGTTCTTTTTGAAAATCAGGTTCTATATAAAGGCAAATATTAGGAAAAGTTTTTAAAAAAGCTGCTAAAGACCACAAATAGCCACAGGTTAATGCTGTATCCGTATAACTATAAAATCCTATGATTATTTTAGATTTAATATATATTATATTAATAGATCTAAAAAACTGGTTTATTAGTCGACTTAAATAAGGTAATGAGTCTAAAAAATCAGGTATTAATTTTAAAATTTTATTAAAATCTGTTTTCTTCTCTTTTTTCTCTTTTTCATCTTTTTTCGATGGTTTAGTTGAAGGAATGGTTCTTTGAAATAATTTAATTCTCATCCATGTTACGGTTAAGAACCCATTAATATCTGAATCGCTTTTTAAGAATTCAAATGTAATATGAAGAGGAATTACCAGTATACTTACTATCAAAAATAGTATAATAAGTAATATGGCAATTACCACAGTATAGATCACCTAGATCCACTCGAGTTCAAATTAATTAGGCTTTTATTTTTCCCCTTCTTCTGCTTCTTTCTCTTCTTTTTTACCGGTTTTCATGGATTCACGTTGTTCTTTTACAACATCAAGCACGACCGAACCAATTTCACCTATAGTTCTAGCTATTGGTCCGGGAGAAGTCAAAGGTAGTACTTTTACACCAGTTGGGCCAGATAATCCTTTAAAGACTACCACTATAGCAATAGGTTCTATTCCGGCAGCCCCTCCAGCTCCAGCTCCTTTTCCACCAGAGTCTGCACTGGGTCCAGTACCTTCACCCATACCTGCACCAAAAGCTAATCCCATCTTTGTTACAGGTACTAAAACTTTATCATCAGTCTCTATTATCTCACCGATAACATTTTCCGTGGCTAAAACCTTTAAAAGTTCTTCAACAGTTGTTTTAATTGGATCTTCAATTTCCATAACACCCCTCCGAGGAATAAATTTACATCGGTTATTATGATTTTTAAACTATATAATTTTATTTAATTTTTAATTTTCAAAAATTATCCATTAGAATCATCAAATTAAATAACCTCAAAAAATATAGATATAAAAAGAGAGGGATTTTAAAATGACAGTTCTGGTTTATTCAGAAGAATATAGAAAACATAACGATATATATCATCCTGAAAATCAGGGACGTTTAAAAGTCATAATGGATTATATTGAGAAAGACGATTCTTTAAGAGATTTAGATATTGTTTCACCCCATCCTGCTTCAAAAAATGATATTTTAAAGGTGCATTCTCAATCGCATGTTAATTTTATTGAAGATTTTTGTAGCAAAGGAGGGGGAAATATTGATTTTGACACTTATGCAACTCCAGACACATATCAAATTGCTAAAATTTCTGCCGGAGGGGCCATCACCGCATCACAAATTGCTTTAGAAAATAATCAGAGCACATATTCTATTGGAAGGCCACCAGGCCATCATGCCACCTCCCAGAGATCTATGGGTTTTTGCATTTTCAACAATATTGCCATTGCCATAGAATATTTAAGAGAAGTTTATGAAATTAAAAAATTCATGGTATTGGACTGCGATGTTCATTACGGAAATGGAACTGCAGATATATTTTATCAGGACCCTGATGTTTTATACATCTCTATTCATCAAGATCCCCGGACTATTTTTCCAGGACGAGGTTTTGTAGAGGAAATGGGTTCATTTAAGGGTGAAGGATTTAATCTCTGTATGCCCATGCCATCCTTTTCAAATAATCAGGATTATATTTATATTTTAGAAAAAATTTTAAAACCAGTGGCCGATCAATTCCAGCCGGATTTCCATTTTATGGATATTGGTTTTGACGGGCATGCTAATGATCCTCTATCAAATACAAATCTTGATGACGATTTTTATCCATGGATAACTGCTCAAATGAATGAAATTGCCCAAAAAACTGTTCTTATCCTGGAAGGGGGTTATGATCCAGAAACCATGGGACGGTGCAATATGAAGGTTTTAAATGCACTTAATAATCATAAAGAAAACAATGATTATAATGTTGACCTTTCCCATGTTTCAGATGAAACAAAAAGTTTATTTAAATCAATAAAAGATAAATTTTCACCTTTTTTTGAATTTTGAGGAGATATTATGGATAAATTACGAATAGAACAGGCCCAACATTTAATTAAAAATGCTGGAAAGTTTAAAGATAGTGAAGAAAATTTTAAACCCGCTGAAAGTGGTAAAATTAATTTAGATGATTTTGAAGAAATTTTATATAAAATAATTGATATGGAAGACTTTATATATTCAACTAGACCTTCTCATAATCTAAACAAAGAAGTAGCTCAGGAATTCTGTGACAAAATTATTGGACTTAGAGAGAAGATTGATGTTATACTTTCTGATTTTGGAGTAATCCCTGAAAAGAATGTTGAGGACGAAATTAAAAATTTATCCCAAAAATTCATTTTTTTAACTACAAAAAACAGTTTTAAAAAGTTGTTCACCCATTTTGGAGTTGATGTGCAACGTATTATAGTTGCAGGAGTGCCGTTGGATGTTAATGATATGAAAATACTAAATCCAAAAATTCCTGAATCTGCTCTCAAACCTATTAAAAAGAAAATAGAACACGTTCAAAATGACATAAATAGAAAAATTGAACAATTTGATCCTGAAAATATGTTAATAATATCAGAAGCAGATAAAGCAGGGGAAATTCTTGGAAAAAGAGGTAAAAAGATTTACAATGCAGAAATATATTTAATTAAGAATTTAAAGGACATAAGTCCTTCTGAATTCAAAAATATTTTAAATAATTAAGTGATTAAATAATTAACATGGAATTTGTTGAATTTTTTATGGTATTCATTTAACAATTTAAAAAAAATATGGTTTTAAAAATAAATTAAATTAATAAAATTTTTTTGAAAAATAATCGAAAAGAATATAGTAACTTATAGTTCTAACTTTAATTAATTTATTAAAAACATTATTGAAAGTATATTATGCGATGATCTAATTTATTTAAATTTATTATAATTAGAATCATTTCAGTGTACTAAATATGTAAATTATAACCAACGGGGTGAACCATTTGAGTTTAGTTTGTTACCCAGACACACAGGACAATTTACCTAAAATACCTGTCCATCTTACTAGAGTAGGAGTTACGGGGGTTAAAAAACTTTTAAAAATTGAAAGAGAAAATAAAAGACCAATAATACTGCTACCGACCTTTGATGCGTTTGTTGATCTTCCAAGTACTCAGAGAGGAATTCATATGTCAAGAAATCCTGAAGCAATCAGTGACGTTCTTGAGGAAGCTGTGACTAGCACTGCTGTAGAAATAGAATCACTTTGTGCTGAAATTGTGAGTTGCCTTTTAAAAAAGCACAAGTATGCTAAAAGAGCTGAAGTTAGCATGCAAAGTGATTTTATGTTTATGAAGAAATCTCCAGTTACCAGGGTGAAAACGCAGGAAATGACCAAGATTATGGCCGATGCAATCGGTTATCGTGAAGGTGATGATGTAATAATCAGAAAAATGATCGGTGCGGAAGTTATAGGTATGACAGTTTGTCCCTGTGCTCAAGAATCAGTAAAAGAGAGTTCTAAACAAAAATTATTAGAGTTTCTGGATGAAGAAACCACCCAAAAGGTTCTAGATACTGTATCTTTCGCCTCTCACAATCAAAGAGGAAGAGGGATGATCATGATGGAAGTACCGCAACAGCAGAGTATTCGTGGAGAAGATCTTATTAAAATAATTGAAGATTCCATGAGCTCATCTGTCTGTGAATTATTAAAAAGACCTGATGAGAATGCTATTGTTATGCAAGCTCATGAAAATCCAATGTTTGTTGAAGATTGTGTTAGAAATATGGTTCATAAAATTATTAAAACCTATTATCATCTTCCTGACGATACAATGATCACAGTCAGACAAGTCAACGAAGAAAGTATACACAGACATAATGCTTTTGCAGAAAAAGTTGCAACTTTAGGTGAATTAAAATACGAGATTGAAGGAATGGAAACCAATAATCTTTAATAAAGATTTATGAAAATTTAGGTAACATGTACAACTTTTTTTAAGATATTTAATCAGGAGGATAACCAGTGATAATACTACGTAAAGTAGCAAGTACAATTATGGGTGAGTTGGAAGCTTTTGAAGGATCAAGGCCAGCCTTAGATGCTTCAAATATCTTAATTGTGAGAGGAATGTCACGTAAAAAGATTGCTGCCCATGATATGGCCAAAGTACTTTCAAAACTTTTAAAAAAGCTTGGCGCGAAGGAAGTTGATGTTTTTTCAGATGAAGCCACTGACGTCATAGGAATCATGGACGAAAGGATAAGGAATAACGTTGAAATACAAGGCGAAACTGATGTTTATGGTATTTATCGATTAAAAGAATCTCTCGAAGCAATGAATTGTGACGTTGAGTATTCTCTTGGTATTATGGATAATGCAGGAATATTTATAGTTATGTGGGCCGACAAAAGTGGTATAGGTCCCCGTTTTGTTGAAGTAGTGGTGGCAAGCGTAGAATAAAGGAGATAAAATGTCTGGTCTTTCTAAAAAGGAAATAATTTCCCTTCTAGACGCAAAAAATGAAGACATTTTGTCATTAATGTCTATTGCTAACTCTAAACGAAACGAAAATGTTATAACTTATTCTAAAAATGTTTTTCTACCAGTTACCCACATCTGTAGAAATGAATGTGGCTACTGTACCTTTAGAAATGAACCAACTAGCTCTAAATCAAAAATAATAATGTTCCCCTCAGAAATATCATTAATTTTAAAAAAAGCTGGTGCTTATGGATGTAGAGAGGCTCTTTTTACCTTTGGTGAACGTCCAGAGGAAAATAAAGACGTGAAAAGTATACTCGAAAAATTAGGATACGAAAATATGGTGGAATATTTATATTTTCTATGTGCTGAAACTTTGAAAAAAACAGATATTCTACCTCACAGTAATCCGGGTATTCTTAAGAAAAAAGAGTTAAAAATGTTAAAAGAAGTTAATGCTTCCATGGGATTAATGTTAGAAACAGCCAGCACTCGTTTAATGAATACCATCGCTCATGAAAAAAGTCCTGGTAAAAATCCATGGCTAAGACTCCAAACTATAGAAAATGCAGGAAAACTGAAAATACCATTCACCACCGGCTTGCTTATCGGTATTGGGGAAAATATAAAAGAAAGAGCTGAATCTCTATTGGAGTTGAGAAGATTACAGAATAAATATGGTCATATCCAGGAGATAATTATTCAGAATTTCAAGCCTAAAGTAGGCATACCCATGGAAAATTATAAAGAACCTTCTCTAATTGAAATGATTAAAATGGTAGCAGTTACTAAACTCCTTTTTCCAGATGTAGGAATTCAAGTTCCTCCAAATTTGAATCATCACAACGCCCAAATATTTTTAATGGCTGGTGCTGACGATTGGGGTGGATTATCACCACTTACAAAAGATTATGTAAACCCCGAAGCACCCTGGCCAGAAATGGAAGATTTAAAAAATTTAACCGAAGAAGCTGGTTTTGTATTGAAAGAGAGATTACCAGTATATGATAAATTTATTTCTCCGGAATTTCTAGATGAAGGTATATTAAACAAGATCAAAGAAATTAAAATGTAATTTACTTTTTTAAATGATATATTAATTTAGTCTATTCTATTTTCAAATAAAAGATTGTTTTATGATTATTAAATAAAAAGTAAGTGATTTCACATCATAATTTAAGGGATTTTACATTTCAATCATACCTTTCCGTAATATCACGTGCATTGATTACTACACCATTTACAGCAGGATCATTAATAAGATTTTGGGCAACAATTTTACATCGAAGCCAAGATCCATTTTCATGTTGACAACGCACAGTTAATCTGATATTAGATGCATCATTTTCTATTTCTCTGAAAAAGATATCTAAAATTTCAGGTAAATCTTCAGGATGTATAAAATCAAAAACATTAAATCCAATTATATCGTCTGCTTCATAACCAAAAACCCGTTTTATAGAAGGACTAGCATAATTAACATTTCCTTCATCATCTAAAACAAAAATAACATCAAGAGTATTTTCTATAAGTGAACGGTAATATCTTTCACTATTTTTAAGTGCTTTTCTCGCTTTTTTAAGTTTTGTCACGTCATGAGCTGCTGCAAACACTCCTTCTACTTCTCCCATATTATTTCTATAAACTGTAGCATTATAAAGGACTTGTTTAACATTTCCAGAACTATGCCTAATGGTTAATGGATAATGTTGGAGAGAACCAAAGAATAGGGCTTTTTGATAACCCATCTTTGCTTTATCAGGATCAGTGAAATACTCAGAAAAATCAGTTCCTATTAACTCTTCACGATTCAATCCAGTTACATTTTCTGTAGCCTTATTAACATCAGTTATTTTTCCATTAGGACTTATGGTAACCATAGGATCTAAACTAGCTTCAATAAGATTTCTCGCATATTTTGATGCATTTTCTAAAGCTTTTTCCATCTTTTTACGTTTACTTATATCTTCATGTACACCTATCCAAACCTTTCCATGTTCATGTGAATCAAATGTAGAAATAATTAAATGACTGCAAAATATTTCTCCATTCTTTTTAACATTTTTTAACTCTCCTTCCCACCTTCCTTCTCTTTTAAGAATATCCATTATAGTTTTATATGTGGAAATCGAAGATTCATCGTCATCGTCATAAAATAAGTTGACCACATTCTGACCTATGATTTCATCCTTATCATAACCAAATAGGACATCAAACATGGTATTAGTATAAACAATAGTTGAATCTGCGGCGCAAACAACTATTACTCCAGAAGCTAGATTTTCTGTGATCTGACTATGAAATTCTAAAATGTCTTCCATCTTTTTTCGCACGGTTATATCGCGAGCAGTTATTAAACACCCATTAAAATTTCCATTTTCATCAATATAAGGGATTCCAATTGATTCTATCCACAAATAATGACCATCTGCATGCTTATGTCGACTTACTATTTTCTCAGATTTTCCAGAAACTATAACTTTTCTAAATGTCTTTATAACATGCCTTTGATCTTCTGGATGAATATGTAAAAATATTGATTTACCCAATAGTTCTTTAGGATTATAACCCAATACTCTATTATAAGATGGGCTTAAATATACAAAATTAGTTTCAGAATCTATTTCACTGATTAAATCATTCATTAAACTATTTATCCGTTGAAAACGGTTTTTTATTTCATTTAATTCCTTTTCTATTTCAATACGATTAGTTATATCACGAGTACTAAAAACAACTCCTATAACCTTACCTGAATCCTCTGTTATAGGGTTACCCACAGTTTCGATCCATACATAGTGTCCATCATAATGTTTAAAACGATTTTGTATGATTGTCTGAGTATTTGAAGCTATATCCTCTTTAAAAGCAGTTAATGTTCTATCTAAATCATCAGAATGTAAAAATTCAAAAATAGATTTTCCTACAAGTTTTTCTGGATCATAACCAAATGTTTTCTTAATAGAAGAACTAACATATTGAATTATTCCCTTTGAATTCAGTTGACCAATACAATCGATCATGTTGTCTGAAATAAACTGGAGATAATTTAAAGTTTTTTTTAAGCGTTTTTCAATATTATTTTTCTCAACAGCATTTTCTAAAACGAACTTTAAGTCATTATCATTAAAGGGTTTTACTAGGTAACTTGCTGATTCAGAAGTGTTTAATATTTTAGATGGAAGTCCATAATTGTTAGAAGTTAAATAAAGGACCTGAACATTAGAATGAGTAATAATTCCCCTTTCAAATTTATCTAATGAATCTTTTAATATGTTATCCATTAAAATTAGGTCCGGCTGGATATTTTTGACCTTTTTTATTATATTTCTTCCAGAAAAATCAAATTTAATTGCATCATAACCCCATAATTTAAGTTTTTTCTCCAATTCTGATGCATTTAAACTACCATTTTCTTGAATTAGGATTTTGAATTCAGCCAAATATCCCTCCCCCTCAGAATAATCATGATTATTCATTAAAATATGACTTTAAAATTGCAAGGAGATATATAATCAATGATAGAATATAAAATTATCTACTTGACTTTAGACATTTAAGGTTTTTTATAGTATTAACAGTAATGAGACCATATTACATGAATATTGTGGATTTTTTAGTTTTAAAATAAGATTATAATGAGTATAACTCTAATTTTTTAAAATGAAACGAAAATAAAATCTAAATGGTAAAATTCTTTAAATTATTTACTTTATTTTATTGTCCGGAAGAATAATAACACCTTCTTCAATATCACCCAACTCAATAAAACTTTTTTTTAGATAAAAATATCCAGTTAATACAGCTAACCCTGCATCTAACTCATGACTTGAAATATTTTCATGAGAATTATATTCTGCAAAGCTAAAAAGATTAGAATAGTCTTTAAAATATTGGTAAACATCTTTAATTTTTAACATTTTTTGGACAGTTCTAGGATGAGTTTCTATGAGTTGATATTTAGTTTTAAGTTTTTTGGAAAGATTTATACCCCTTTTTGTTAGCATTTTCATTCCATGAAATGTAAGCGGTAAAACTCGGCCGTATTTCCTGATTTTTACTTCTGCTTCTCTAAAATGTCCTCCCCTCTTGCTGCATTCACAATCTTTTTCTAAACAACACCTTCCCCGAGGAAGTGAAGTTGGAGCATCAATAACAATTAGGTCCGGTTTTAACTCATTAATTTCATCGATTATTTCATCATCAGAGTATAAAACCTTAAAATTCATCTCTGAATTATTTAAAATACATATACCAGTTGAATTATCTGGTCTGCCTGCCAAATCTATACCTATAATGATCATATTGAGTTTGTATCCATTACATCTATATAAATTTAAAATCCAAAACATTTAGTAATTCAAAATTAAAAAATACCGTTTATTGATATAATATCAATATGTTTCCAAGTGAATAACCTCATCTATGCTTCTCCGGGTAGGTGGATAAGGTTTTTCATCAGGATAACCAATGGGGATTAATGTTACGGGTTTAACACCTTCAGGAATATTCAATACATCAATAACCAAATTTTCATCAAATGAACCAAGCCAACAAGCCCCTAAACCCAGATAATGAGCTGTTAGAAGCATATTTTGGGTGGCTGCTGCTGCATCTTGGATACAATAAAGATCACTGCCCCTTTCACCATAAACTTCGGCTGAACGATGCATATTTGCACAGACTACTAGTATAAATTGAGCTTTAGAAACAAAATCCCTCATATAAGCTGCTTTACCTATTTTCGATCTTTGTTCTTTGTTTTGTACAACAACCACCTCCCAACTTTGAATGTTGCCTGCAGAAGGAGCCCATATTCCATTTAAAATGATTTGTTCTATTAATTTATCTTCAACTATTTTATCTTCAAATTTTCTAATACTTCTTCTATCCTTTATAACCTCTAAAAAATCCATTATATCCCTCTTATCTAATTATTTAAACCTAATATTAGTTAATTTTTGCATCAATTACCACGTGACAGACCCCTGGTGAATACTTTTTTATAACCCTTTCATTCAATATTTGGACATCAAAATCTCTGGCTGCTTCTTTAATCCTTTTGATGGGTCTTTTGAATTTAATTTTTTCCGGTGCAGACTCATGATAATGGATAATTCCACCTTCATTAAGAGTTTCTAAAGCAATATCCAGGTACTGATGAGTATCGCCAATATATCCCATCAAAACCCTATCTGCACTTTTTGGAGGATGTACATCTCGACAATTTCCTAAAATCGGTTCAATAATACCATCAACCTTATTTAATTTTATATTTTCACATAAATACTCATAAGAAACCGGGTTTATTTCAATAGAATAGATTTTTGAGGGTTTAGAATGACGGACTATGGGAACTGAAAAATATCCTATACCTGCAAACATGTCAACCACCACTTCTTCATCCTCAACAAGTTTCGCAATACGCATACGTTCTGTAGAATTGCCCTTAGACCACATGACCTTGGCAACATCTAATTTAAAAAAACATTTATTTTCTTTATGAATTGTTTCAGTTCCCTGCCCTGCTAGAACCTCAATTTGAGGTTCTCTTTTTAATCCATTTATAGAACCTAATTTAACAACTGTTTTAACCCCCTGAACAGACAACAACTCTTCTGGCTGGGGAACATCTTTTTTTAATATCATAACATCCCCAATTAATTTCCATTTCATGGAAAAATCTATGTCATTTATACAAATTATACATTACGAATAAAAATGATATTTAAATCGAATAACATGCTTTAATTTCCAAATTGTCCATAAATATCGATTAAGCAAGAATAATTAATAAAAATATCGTATATTAATTTAAAATTATTTTTTAATAATATTAATCACCTAAAAATATAGTTTAATCTATAATTGACTAAAAATCGTAATTGAGTAACTTATCCTGACTAATTGATTATATAAAAACTTTTTATCAATTTAATTTTTTCATTAATCAAGACTCAAGACAAAAAAAATAACTATTAGAATTTATCAATATCCTATTAATTTCTAAAGAATTCTCAGGGGAGATAAAATGAGTAAAGTAAACAGACAAGAAATACTTAGTATCCTTGATGATTATGACAAGGAAAATATAACCATTGCGACTTTAGGAAGTCACACATCACTACATATATTGAAAGGAGCAAAAGAAGAAGGTTTTAAAACTGCTGTTGTTTGTGAAAAAGGACGAGAAGTTCCCTACAAAAGATTTAATGTTGCAGATGAATACATCATGGTAGATCAATTCAAAGATATAATAAATGAAGAGGTTCAATCCCAACTAAGAGATATGAATAGTATTGTGGTGCCTCACGGATCTTTCGTCGCCTACGCTGGTCTTGACCGTGTGGAAAACGATTTTTTTGTGCCTATGTTTGGAAACCGGGACATTCTAAGATGGGAATCTGAGAGAGATCTGGAAAGAAAATTAATGATTGAATCAGATATAAGAATACCCAACAAATATAAAAACCATAAAGAAATTGACAGAACAGTTATGGTTAAGTTTCCTGGAGCAAGAGGAGGAAAAGGATATTTTGTTGCCTCATCAACTGATGAATTCAATGAGAAAATTGATTCCATGCTTAAAAGGAAATGGATAGAACCAGAAGATGTTGATAAAGCCCACATCGAGGAATATGTTTCTGGATGTAATTATTGTATTCACTTCTTTTACTCAGCACTTAAAGATGAAGTGGAAGTTCTGGGAATGGATAGCCGATTTGAATCAAACATCGATGGTTTGTGCAGAATACCTGCAAAAGACCAGTTAGATATTGGACTAGATCCATCCTATGTTATAACCGGGAATCATCCAGTAGTTATGAGAGAATCTCTACTCCCACAAGTATTTGATATAGGAGATAACTTAGTTGAAGCAGCTAAAGAATTAGTGCCCCCTGGAATGAATGGTCCATTCTGTTTACAGACCCTATGTACTGATGATCTGGAAATAGTGGTATTTGAGATGAGTGCCCGAATTGATGGAGGAACCAACAGTTTCATGCATGCATCTGCATACAGCTATCTCATGTTCGGCCAATTTATGAGTATGGGTCGAAGAATTGCTCGTGAAATTAAAAACGGAATAAAAGAAGATAAACTAGATGTAATAATCACCTAATTACATCTTTTTAATTTTTTAAGAACTGTCTAAAAACTAAAGTTATAAGATTATTTTTTTTAAAGATTTATTAATCATGAAAAAGATACTAATATTGGATAAGGTTTGAAAATTGTCTCTATTTTTTAAACCGAATAATTTATTATATCAGATTTGTAAAATGAAATTGATTCTATAAAATTTCCTTTAATAAATTAATAAATAAAATTACCATACCAACAATATTTATATAACATGAAATCTAAGTTAGGGTTAGAAACTATTTTTGTTATTATTTTTTATTTAGAGGTGTACTCATGAATGATAAAGATCGATTAAAAGGCACTACCACTGTCGCAATAACTTGTAAAGATGGAGTTGTTTTTGCTACAGAAAGGAGAGCTACAATGGGTAACTTAATTGCCCATAAGGTTGCTGATAAAATTTTCAAAATTGATGATCATATCGGAGCAACCATTGCTGGGGCTGTCTCAGATGCACAAAGCCTCATGAAATACATAAGTGCAGAAGTAGCACTTTACAAACTAAGAAACGGCGAGAAGATTAGTATCGAATCTGCCGCGGCTCTTGCCTCAAACATTTTACACTCATCTAGATTTTATCCATTTTTCGTTCAAACATTAATCGGAGGAATTGATGACACTGGAGCTAAAGTTTACTCACTTGACCCTACCGGTGGAATGATTGAAGATAAATTTATTTCAACCGGCTCTGGATCACCAGTAGCATATGGTGTCCTAGAAGACCGGTATACTGATGACGTGTACATTGAAGAGGGTGTTGACATTGCTATTAGAGCCATTAAATCTGCTATGGAACGAGATGCTTTTTCTGGAAACGGCATACTTGTAGCCACAATAACTGCAGATGAAGGTTTTAAAAAGCTTACAAAAGAAGAAGTTGAAAAAAAGATTAAAGATATTGCCTGATTTTACAGATAATTTATAGAACTTTTTTTTAATTAATTAACGCTTTTAAGCTGTGAACAATTGTTCACAGTCTTATTTCTATTTTTTTCGAAGTGATGTTATGGGATCAGAGATTCTAGAAGAAATTAAAAATACAATAATACATAGATTGCCACAAAGAGTTCAAGTAGCTAAAGTGGAATTTGAAGGTCCTGAAGTTGTTATATACACCAAAAACCCGGAAATTATAACCGAAAATGGTGAACTTATAAGAGACTTGGCAAAAGATATTAGAAAAAGGATAATAATCCGTTCTGATCGTTCTGTGCTTATGGATCCAGAAAAATCAATAAAAAAAATACATGAAATCGTGCCAGAAGATGCTAAGATAACCAATATTTCGTTTGATGAAGTTACATGTGAAGTCATAATAGAAGCCCGGAAACCTGGATTAGTAATCGGAAAATATGGGGCCACATCAAGAGAAATAGTAAGAAGAATTGGTTGGGCGCCCAAAATATTGAGAACACCCCCAATTTCATCTGAAATTATACAAAGAATAAGAAGAACTCTTAGAAAAAACAGCAAAGAACGAAAACAAATCTTACAACAATTGGGGAATCGAATACACCAAGAAATAAAGGCAGAAAACGATTGGGCTAGAATAACTTCTCTTGGAGGGTTTAGAGAGGTTGGTAGATCATGTTTATTTTTACAAACACCCAATAGCAAGGTTTTACTCGATTGTGGTGTTAATGTAGCTGGTGCAGACGAAAAAAGTGCGTATCCATATTTGAATGTTCCAGAATTTGTCCTTGATGATTTAGATGCAGTTATCATATCACACGCCCACCTTGATCACTCTGGATTTTTACCATATCTCTACCATTATGGATATGAGGGACCAGTTTACTGTACTACACCTACTAGAGATTTAATGACGCTTTTACAACTGGATCATATAGACATAGCCCATAGAGAAGACAGTCCACTTCCATTTAATGTAAAACACGTTAAAAAAAGCATTAAACATACAATAACACTTGATTATGGCGAAGTTACTGATATTGCTCCAGATATTCGCCTTACCCTTCATAATGCAGGTCATATTTTAGGTTCGGCCATGGCCCATATGCACATAGGTGATGGACAACACAACATGGTATACACTGGAGACTTTAAATTTGAAAGAAGTCGACTATTAGAACCATCTGTATTTAAATTTCCACGAATTGAATCATTAGTAATGGAAAGTACTTACGGTGGCCACGATGATGTCCAGACCAGCCGAAATAACGCGGAAAAAGATCTTATCAAAACTATCTATAATACTCTGCAGCGCGGAGGTAAAATATTAATCCCTGTATTCGCGGTTGGAAGAGCTCAAGAACTTATGATAGTGCTTGAAGAGTATATACGGCACGGAATAATAGATGAAGTTCCTATTTATATTGATGGAATGATATGGGAAGCTACTGCCATTCATACCGCCCGTCCGGAGTATTTGAGCAAAGATTTAAGAGATCAAATATTTCATATCGGCAGAAATCCATTTATTTCAGATGTGTTCCACAAGGTGAATGGAATCGACGAAAGAAAGGAAATTGTAGAGGGAGAACCTTCCATAATTCTTTCAACATCAGGTATGCTTACTGGAGGAAATTCTGTAGAATACTTCAAATGGTTATGTGGAGATGAGAGAAATTCCCTAGTCTTTGTTGGTTATCAGGCTGAAGGTTCTTTGGGAAGACGAATACAAAAAGGATGGAAGGAAATTCCACTAAAAGAAGATGGGAAAACAAATGTTTACAATGTTAAAATGAATATTAAAACCATTGATGGATTCAGTGGACACTCTGACCGTAAACAACTTATGGATTACGTTAGAAAAATCTCTCCAAAACCTGAAAAAGTATTAATATGTCACGGTGACAATTATAAAACAATGGATTTAGCCTCAAGCATTTATAGAAGCTACAAAATAGAAACTAAAACTCCTATGAATCTTGAAACAGTTAGGATACAGTAGATCTTTAAATATTGTGACATTAATAATGAATAAATGAATTATTATCTTCATTAAAATTCCCATGCCCCTAAAAAGGCATACCAGAATAATGATAAACATTTATTAAGCGCCAGAACAAATAACAGATTATTTAAAAGACTTTATTATTTTTTATTATTTGAAAGAGTTGGTAGATACCATGGTAACCTATTCAGAATCAGGGGTAGATATAAGTTTAGAAGAACTCACCATTAAAGCCTTGACTTCCAAGTTGAAAAAAACTTTAAATTATAGGGAAATTATAACCGAATCAGGCCATTTTGCTGCTCTTGTAAAATTAGGAAACAAAGCAATTGCAATGAGCACTGATGGGGTTGGAAGCAAGATTCTAGTGGCAAAAATGATGGATAAATACGATACAGTAGGTATTGATTGTATTGCCATGGTAGTAAACGATATTTTATGTGTCGGAGCCGAACCAATAGCTCTGGTGGATTATCTGGCAGTAGAAAAACCAGAACCCATGATAGCAGAACAAATAGGAATAGGACTATCAAAAGGAGCAGAAGAGTCTGAAATAGCCATAATTGGTGGTGAAACAGCTTCTCTTCCTGAAATCGTCAATGATTTTGATCTAGCTGGAACTGGAATAGGTTTAGTGGATATCGACAGAATCATTACTGGAAAAGACATTAAAGATGGCGACGTCTTAATTGGAATAAAAAGTAATGGAATCCATAGCAATGGACTAAGTCTGGCCCGGAAAGTATTTTTTGATAAAGCAGAATTGAATATAGATGATCCTCTGCCTGGTTATTCTGATATTAATGTAGGTGAAGAATTACTGAAACCTACTACCATATATGTCAAGGCCATAATGAAAATATTAAAAAGCGATTTAAATATTCATGGATTGGCCCATATAACTGGAGGCGGATTTTTAAATCTTAAAAGACTTAAAAAAGGTATAAGTTATAATATCACAAACTTACCTGATCTTCCACCAATTTTTAAATCAATATACTCTCTTAACGTGCCCTTAAATGAAATGTACCGGGTGTTCAACATGGGCATAGGTTTTGTGGTGATAGTATCCCCTGAAGATTCCAAAAAAGCCTTGGAAATTATCAGAGAATACCACCACGCATATGAAATTGGAACAGTTTCAGAGGACTATGAAGAAATTGTAACTATAAAAACATTTGATGGGAACATTATTAAATTCAAATAATTGATTTTAATAATTGATTTTAAGTATACAGTTTGTATTTAGAGAGGGATAACATGAAAATAAGTGCAAAACAGGAAAAATCAATAATAATTAAAATTTTAACAGAAATGGACGTACCTTTAACTGAAGCAGAGATAGTTGCAGATGTTACAACAGATGCAGACTTTAAAGGATTTTCATCTCACGGCATCGGAAGATTCCCTCAATATGTAACTGGTTTGAAAGTGGGAACAATTAAGCCAGGGGTAGAAATAACTGTGGAAAAAGAAAGTATTTCCACTGCACTTTTGAATGGTAACCATAACTTTGGTCATGTTGTAACCTATAAAGGAATGGAAATAGCAATTGAAAAAGCGAAAGAGACTGGTATTGGTTTAGTGGGAATACATAACTCCAATCATTTTGGTGTTGCTGGTTATTACTCAGATATGGCTATTATGCAAGATATGATAGGAATTGTAATTGCCAATACTGAACCAGCAGTAGCTCCTATCGGAGGAAAAGAACCTATACTTGGTACTAATCCTATTGCTATTGGAATTCCATCTGATAAGAATTACGTATCTGTGGATATGGCCACCTCTGCCTCTGCCCGTGGAAAATTATTAGAAGCTGCAAGAAAGGGTCAAAAAATTCCTGAAAATGTGGCGCTAGATGCTGAGGGTAACCCCACCATAAACCCTGAAGCAGCTTTAAAAGGTTCTATTCTGCCTTTTGGTGCTCATAAAGGATATGCACTTGCATTTATGATTGAACTACTTGCAGGACCCCTTGTTAGAGCATCGTTTGGGAAAAATGTGACGGGAACTGCAAATCCAAATGAAATGTGCACCAAGGGTGATTTAATAGCAGCAATAGACCCTTCTAAATTTGTAGATGTAAATGAATTCAAAGTAGATGTAGATGAATTTATCAGCGAAATAAAATCTGAAGAAAATATTTTCATTCCAGGAGATATGGAGGTAAGGAATGTCAAAAGATTCAGTGAAAAAGGAATAGACATAGACAACAACCTTTTTAAACAGATAAAAGAAATATCTGATGAATTATCAGTCGACCTGGAGGAAATTTTAAGTGAATAGTAGTGAAGCTGTCTATAATGCATTAAAGGAAGCAGACATAAATTTTATAGTAAGTTTACCCTGTGTAAATCTGGGAAAAATACTAGAAATGGTTGAATGCGATCCTGAAATTATACATGTACCAGTTACTAGGGAAGAGGAAGGATTTGGAATAGCTGCAGGTGCTTATTTTGGTGGAAAAAATCCAGCTATTTTAATGCAAAATTCCGGGCTTGGTAACTCAGTTAATGTACTGGCTTCCCTCTATGAGTTGTATAAAATACCAATTCTCATGATCATCAGTCATCGAGGTACTAAAGGAGAACCAATTATTGCCCAAGTACCTATGGGAAAAGCTACCCCCGATATTCTAAAAACTCTCAAAATCCCATATTTTAACCCTAAAACTCCAGAGGAAGGATTTGAAACTATAAAAAAAGGTTGGAGTCTGGCTAAAAAAGAAAATAAACCTGTAAGTATATTACTAGAGATAAGTTTCTGGTAATTTTCTGGGAGTAAGTGATTAGATGGAACGTATAGAAGCCATGGAAATTATTGCAGAAAATTTAAAGGAAGAACTCTTGATTTGTAATATTGGGTTCCCATCCAGGGAATTATATGCTGTTAAAGATTCTGCTACCCATTTTTACATGTTGGGATCAATGGGGATGGCCTCTTCAATCGGACTGGGATTAGCACTCTCTATTGATCGAAAAGTTGTCGTTTTTGATGGTGATGGATCAATACTAATGAATATGGGCACTCTGGCCACCATATACAATCATGGCCCTCAAAATTTGATTTTAGTTGTTTTTGACAATGAATGTTATGGTTCTACTGGTTCACAGTGTACTTATGCCACCACTGTAGATTTAGGAAAAGTTGCTAAGGCAGTTGGATTCGAAAAGACGTACTGTTTCCGTGATAGTATAAATTTTGAAGATATATTAAAAATTAAAGGACCAGTTTTTGTTCATATTAAAGTAGAACCCGGAAATGCAGATGTTCCTATAATAGATCTGAGTCCTGAAGAAATAAAAAGTAGATTTATTAATGAGATTAATAGTAAAAGGGATTAAATTTTCAATTTATTTTCTTCTTTTTTGAAATTCTAAAAAAAGTTCGTCAATATCTACTTTTTTGTAGACTAAAAGCATTAATGTGTGAAATATAAGATCTGTTGCCTCGTAAACAAGATTTTCATTATTTTTAGATGCTATTATAACTTCGGCTGCTTCTTCACCAATCTTTTCCAGTATTTTATCTTCTGCTAATTTTTCATCATCCATCATCAATTTGGAAGTGTAAGAATCTATGGGATTATCTCGCCTATCCTCCAAGATTTCATAAACTTCACTTATTATTTTCTCTTTCACGCTTTTTACTCTCCTTTCTGAGGCTATCTGTTACTGCAATCAATGGATGTTGTGCATCATCAATAATTTCTATATCATCAAAAGTGTATATCCCTTCTTTATCTGCAGTTTTCTCCAAACCTAATTTTATATCCTGATCCAATTCAATTACATAGGAATCTATCTCATCATATCCCAAGTTAAGAGCAGCAACAGTTCTATGATGTCCATCTACAAGTACATATCTATTACCTGTTTTAGCCACAATAGTAGGTTCTGCTAGTCCTCTTTTTAATTCGTAAGTTCTTCCTTGCAATTCATCAGCATATATCTTGTTCTGGGTGGGTCTAAGAGTTGATGTTTTAACTTTCATCCGTTTGAGTTTAGTTTTTAAACCATAAACCTGTTCTAATGTCTTTTTAAAATAATTAACTTTTAGAGGAGTTGATCTTTCAATATGAGATCTTACAATATCGGTATTGGTTATAATGCCCACCAGGTTACCTTCTTTATTTATTACTGGAAGTCTTGATATTCCCATCCTAAACATGACACGGGCTGCATCATTTATAGACATGTCTTGGTCAGCGACTACCACATCCGTAGACATGATGTCTTTAACTAACTGCATCCATGCTTTCAAGAGCAAATCAAATGCAGTTACCATTCCAATGACATTGCCTTTGATTACAACTGGGAAACCATCGTGTCCGGTTTCCTTCATAAGTTTTATAACATCTTCATTAGATGTATCCGGTGTTACTGTAATAACATTTTTAGTCATATAATGTTTAACTTGAGTAGAATCACTCATACAAACTCTCCTTGCTTATTAAAGTATATTTTTAATTATAAAAGTTATTATTAGTTTACAATTCCCACATTTTTTATAAATTCATAATATAATAATCATTTTTTCCAGATTATCTTCTGGCTGCATTCTATTCTAATTATTCTGTGTAATGGGATCTGATTTTCATCATCTAATACTATAAATCCCCTTTCCAGTTTTTTAATTTTAGAACCTTGAATAGTTTTGAGGTTTCCACGTGCACCTCTATGTAGATATGTAACTTCACAATCTGCAATTTTCATGTCAGGATGCCATAAAATCATGTTCAATATATTTTTTGCCATTTAAAACCATCTAACCAACATAATAATGAATTAATAAAATTTATGATGGAATAATTTCATTTATACTCAATAAATCTAATTAATCAAAATATAACTAGTTTAAATATATTCTTTAAGCATTTCTACTGTCTTAGCCGGCTCTGCTTTTCCCCGAGTGAGGCGCATGACTTGACCCACCAAGAAATTCAAAGATTCCTTTTTTCCCTCTTTATAATCTTCAACTGCCTGTGGATTTTCATCTATTGCTTGTTTAACAGCTTTAATGATTCCTTCATCTTCAATTACACCTATTAATCCTAATTCCTCTGCAATCTGACCTGGTCTTGATGGATTATTAGGCATATTTTCAATAATTCTTTGAGCTGCCTTAGTGGTTATTTTTTTATCTTCAAGCAACTTCAAAAGCTCAGTAATCTGTGAAGGAGTTATACCACTTTGAGCAAATGTCATTTTATTGTAATAAATCACTCTCTTTAGCTCGTCTCTCATCCATAAAGCTGCAAAATCAGGATCAACATTTTTTGCCACTTCTTCAAAAGCATCAGCCAGTTCCAATTCAGATGTTAGTACCTTGGCATGTTGTTCCTCAATTCCATATTGTTCAACGAACCTTTGCGTCTTAATATGTGGTGGTTCAGGCATTTTTTCTTTAATATCTTCAATTTGTTCTTCCTGTGCTATCATAGGAGGTAGATCTGGATCAGGGATATAACGATAATCTTCAGCCTCTTCTTTAAGCCTCATAGATACTGTTATCATTTGTGATTCAAGAAAAGCCCGTGTTTCCTGTTTTATGGTAACTCCTCTATTGATAAGGTTCTTCTGACGTACCATTTCAAACTTCAATGCCTTGAAAGCGCCCTTAATAGAGTTAATGTTTTTGATTTCAACTCTTTTACCTCCTTCAAGAGAAATGTTAACATCCGCCCGCATGGTTCCCTCACCACGAGCATTGCCACTATATTCTAAAACCCTTATCAATTCCCTCAGAAATGTTCTGGCTGCTTCAGGAGAATTCATATCTGGTTCGGTGACAATTTCAATCAGAGGGATTCCAGATCGGTTAAAATCTACTACACCCATATCTGGTTTGTACTGGCCTGGATCTTCTTCTATATGAACTTCTCTAATTCTAACCCCGTTCATCTCCCCTTCATATCCAATAGGTACGGATGTACGCTGGTATCCTGAAGATAAATCAGGATAATTATAGTGTTTTCTCATAAAATAGGTTACTTCGTCAGATATTTTGCATCCCAACATTAAAGCTATTTTTATTGCTCCTTCCATCGCTTTTTGGTTGGGAGGATAAGGCTTAGCACCAGGTTGATTCAAACAAACAAAACATATATTGGTGTTGGGAGAAGCTTCCTGGTAGTTTGTATGACATGTACAAAAAAGTTTAGAATCAGTTTCAAGTTGAACGTGAATTTCCAATCCGCATTTCATTTTAATGGTAATTCCTCCTTATTAACATGAAGTGTAGTTTTAATTTAATTGATTAATACTCAAATAAATTTCAAATTTAATTTTATAAGCTAATCTGTATTGATATGTTCCCATTAATGATTCATAAATTGTTTTTCGATAAATTTTTAGTATAAATCTAACTTAATCAATAAAAACTTTGATTATTCCATTGATCAATAAAATAATTAATATTGAAAAATTTTAAAAACGGTTATATTCTTTTATTTATTATTAAGACATTTATCAATATATCTTTTTACAAAGGGCTCCAATTGTTCATGGGTACTTCCCTGGGCTAATAAATTAATATCTGTAAAGGTTCCCGAACATTTTCTTCCAGCCCAGTAAATCTCTTCTTCTACTTTACGACCATAAGGTGTCCCAAACATTTTAAATAATGGAAATTTTGTAATTCCATTTGCTCCACTTAAAATTAGAGGACCTATATTAGACAGATTATCAATCCAAGTTCCACAGATTATTTTCAGCTTAGGAAACTTTATCCTGGTTGCAGAAACTACTCCAGCATAATATAATGAAGCTGGTGATGGTTTATCACCAAAATAAGTGTCTTTATGAGGATTCAACGAATAAAATGTTATCCTATCAATATCCACATCTTTGATTAAATCAAAAAGATATTTCAGATCTTCTGGGGTTTCTCCCAACCCTAAAATTATAGTTATGGCTTTTTGAAATCCCAAATCCCCTGCAACCTTAAGCATGCTTACTATGTCATTTAACGACTTACTAGGACATATTTTTTCATGTAACTCAGGATTCGCTACTTCAACTGCTCCAGTAATACCAGTTACTTCTTCACCGAATTCGTTTAAATCTTCAGTTATTCCTATGTTTAGCCATACTGGCTTTTCAGTTATACTGTATATCTCTTCTGCAATTTTTTTTATCTCACCAGTTGAAAAAGAGCCATACCCACCAGATAGAAATTCAATATTCCATCCTATTCTTCTGGATAATTCAGCTTCTGCCAGTATGGATTTAATGTTTCTTCGAGCTTTTTGAGGTTCTTTAATTTTAGGTTTCTGTGAAGACATGTAACAAAAAGCACAATCCCCTTTATTACACCACCATGAAAGAAAGATGGCCCTTTCAAGACTTATATTTTTACCATGCTCCTTTAAAGTGATTTTATTTGCTTTATTAATAAGATCCAAAATCTGGAAATTTTCTAATTTTTGTATGAGATTCATATTCCACCATGCTAATATTTAATTAAAATAAATTAATCAGTAATTCAATAAAGTTAAATTAACATACTAATATAAATTGTAGTTTAATATATTTAATTCGCATATCTAATTCAAAGTTAATCATATAAAAATAATTAAAATTAATAAGAAATAGGATGAAAATAAATGGTGTACTGTTCTAACTGTGGAAAAAAGAATAAGGATGATGCTAAATATTGTTATAATTGTGGTAAACCCATAATATTGGAAGAAACTGTAAAAAAACCGTATAAACCTTTGAAAGAAAAAGTATTAAACGGTGCAGAGATCGAAAAGTCTGAAAAATCGTTGGAACCCCAATATGAATATGAAGCTCCCGAAGAATCTAAAAAAGAACTTTGGGGCCTTGAATGGCGAGTGATAGCACTGGGAACTCTTCTACTTATAATTTTTTATGCCATAATGTTGAGATTCATACCCGGCATAGCCTTCATAATAGGGGCAGTTATTGCAGCATTCTATGTTTTTTCAGCTTCAAAGAAAGGATCGTTGTTTTTGATCGAGTTTCCATTGGTAATACTCATCGGGTTAATAGTAACCACTTTATTCAGCTTTTAATCCACTATCTTAAAAATTTTTCTTTCAAATAATATCAGAAACTCGAGGATTAAGTCTTTCAAAAACACCCACAATATTTATATATGATGATCATCTACCTAATTGTACTTCCTTAAAGTGCTGTGTTTTTAAATCTTGCAAACCAAGATAGTATGTTGCAAGATTAACTAACAGGCTTTACTTGGCATATGCCGCCGTAGCTCAGTAGGTAGAGCGTTCGGCTGTTAACCGATTGGTCACAGGTTCGAGCCCTGTCGGCGGCGTCCTGGGCCCATAGCTTAGCCAGGTAGAGCGCCCGGCTCATAACCGGGCGGCCATGGGTTCGAATCCCATTGGGCCCACTTAAATAATACAAAAAATTGCTCCGGTAGTGTAGTCCGGCCAATCATTTCGGCCTTTCGAGCCGAAGACTCGGGTTCGAATCCCGGCCGGAGCATTCTTTAAATTTTATTATTACATCTAATACAGCCCGCATTATAAAAATAATATTTTATTATTTTGCGGGGGTGCCCGAGCTGGCCAAAGGGGACAGGCTTAGGACCTGTTGGCGTAGGCCTACCAGGGTTCGAATCCCTGCCCCCGCATAGACAATAAAATTCATTTAAAATTCATTCGCCGGGGTGGGGTAGGTGGTTATCCTACGGGACTGTGGATCCCGCGACTCGGGTTCGAATCTCGGCCCCGGCCCCATTATAATTTTAAATACTATTTTTTCTATTTTATGAATTAATTCATATTAATTTAAACAACTATAATTAAAAATAAATGCAATGAGAATTTAGTTTTAAAGTTTAATTCTACATATAAACTTAATTAACCAGAGGATAATGTGTACAAACAACTTTATTTATCATTCAAATCCTAACTTTTTATATCATTAGAAGTAAAAGGCTAAATTTTAATTTTTTTAAAAAAAACCAAAATACTTATAATATATTATTAAATAAATTACTAAGGATAGTGTATTTTCCTTAGAGTTGGTAAAATGATAAAAATGGAAAGAACTTGTGGTAGTCTTCGCTGTGATGTAATCCAAAATGGCAAAAAAATTGGTCGTATGGATGGTGTAAATGTTACCCAATGGTTTTTAAAGAACAAATATCGGTATACCGGCACATTTTCACGCTTTTTAAGTAACAAACCAGAGGATAATTACACAGGGGCCAGAATAGATATTATCTTTAATGATAAAAAAATTGTGGTCAAAGATGCTGAAATCGAATGGATCAAAAACACTACAAAAAATGGGACTTTCCATGCTGCAGGAATAGAAAGCCTTCATTAGTTATTATAAACAATTTTGGATAATAATAATTTTTATTTGGAATGTTTTTAATTTTTTTATCCATTGAAAGTCCCTATTTTTCATTTTAAGATTAACCTTTTTATTTATATAAGACCTATATTTCAAGTGTAAAATTAATAGCAAGATTTAATGTTTGTTAAAATAATTAAATTATGATACTATGAGCAAAAAAGGGTCTAAAGAAGAACGTGATTTAGTTAGAATGTTGTGGGATTCTAATTTTGCCGCCATGAGAGCCCCTGCATCAGGTGGAGCAACAAAAAAACCACTTCCAGACGTTTTAGCTGGTAATGGAGAAATTTATCTGGCCATTGAAGTAAAATCAACATCAAGAGATAAAATCTATATCAATTCACAAAAAGTTAAGGGTTTATGTGAATTTTCAAATATGTTTGGGGCTATACCTTATATTGGAATAAAATTTAGATATAAAAAATGGCTTTTTTTAAGTCCTGAAGACCTTGAAGTAACAAGAAACGAAAATTATAGGTTAGATAAAGATTTAGCTTTTAAAAAAGGTTTAGAACTTGATGAATTGATAGGAAAAGGCCATCAAGTTAAATTCTAATAAATTATTTTTGGGGAAAAATTTAATTTTAGTAAATATATAATAATACCCCTAACCATTAAAAAAACAAGTGCCTAAAGGAGGGAATTATTTGAAAAAGAGTTTGATATCAACGTTATTAGTACTTATAATATTGTCGAGTGCTTCATATGCATTTGCCCAGGATGTTATCGCAACTCAAAAAGGTCCGTCTCAGGCTTCTAAAGGCGAAAACATTACCATAGAATATTTAATAACAAATAATGGTAATCAGGCCATCTATCAAGTGAGCGTATCTGATCAGAACTTTTATAGATTTTTAGGAGCAATAAAACCGGGCGAAACAAAAAAATTCACTGAAAAAGTATACATACCCACTGATAAAGAAGTTCAAGAAGATTTTGGTCCTGATGCCACTGTTCCAAATCCATTCTTCATAGGAGGCGTAGGTGTCAGTTATCAAGATGCCAGTGGAAACCAATACACTATAAATTCGAACAGTCTGGATATTCCATTAAAAACTAGTGAAAATAGTAATCAAAATTCTAACGTTGAAAACACAAATGGAACTTCAAAAAATGAGCAAAACCAGGGAATCTGGCAAGAAATAGTGAATTTTATAAACTCCATAATCCAATATTTCAAGGAATTATTCAATATTCAATAATTCCCCAACTTTTTTTAAAAATGATAAATGATTAGTTCAAGTAAAAAACTATTATAATGATGTAATTCACCCCATTTTTCAGTTATCATAATAACAATTAATCACTAGAATTTTCTTTAGATTTAGAATTTACTGATTTAGATACAGCAGCTTCATTTTCTTTTTTATACGCTATAACTGCGGCGTAGGTAACTCCTAAAATTAAAGGGCCTATTATAAAACCAACCAACCCAAAAATTAGAGGTCCAGATAAAAATCCTAAAATAAAAATTAATGGATGAATATCTGCGTATTTACCAGATAATTTAGGTCTGATATAAATGTCACTTCCACTAAGGAAAAAGCCAAAAAGAAGCACTAATATTCCTCGAACTATATTACCTGTTGCAAAATCATATATGGCTAGAGCCGTGTATGTTGGCCAAGGGCCTATTATAGGTATTAACTGGAAAAACCCTGTTATAACACCTAAAAATAGAGAATAAGGATATCCCAATAACCAAAATCCAATAGCGGCCATAACTCCTATTATGAGTGCTGTTAAAAAATGTCCATAGAATATACTTTTTAAAACTCGATCTATTTCTTTGACAAGACTATCAAAAAAGTGTTTCCTATCACCCGGTATGGTAAACTCTACATATTCCCATAACTTATCACCATCCCTTGCAAAATAGAATGTTGATGCGAAGAATATGAGCAATTCCAATGCTAACATAGGTATGGACTGTAAAAAATTAATTAAATATTCTAAAAGTCCTTTTAAAATATCAGCTATCTGTAAATTGATGGTAGCTAAAAATGAATCAGTGTAAGATTGAAAACTATCTGGAATATAGTTTTGATACGGTACCAACTGAACCGAAGTAGAGTTTAAATCAAGTCCTTTTATCATTGAAACAATTGAAGGGGCTGATTCGATTAATGTATTGATAGACAATGCTATTACTGCTATCAAAGGTAAAATCACAAGTATCATAGCAATTGAAACAGATACTGATTTATATTTTATATATGGATTAATTCTTCGAGAAATCGGACGGATTCCATAGGCAAATATGGCCCCAATAAGAACCATATTAAGTACAGGAATCATGACAATCAAAGAAAAAATGAGAAGAATCACAACTATGAACATAGCTGATGTTAGGGTTCCTTTTAATTTGTAAATCATAATATCACTGAAATCTATATTTAAATTTTTCTTTTCTAATATTAAAATTAGGTAATATTGTGTTAGATATTCTAAAAAGTTGTAATTATAGTTTATGTTTTATTCCAGATGCATCTCGTCGATATTTAGCGAATTCTCTTATTAATCTCACTTCGTCAGTAGTAAATACTGGTCCTTCTACACATATTCGCCAGCCAGTGTTATCCACACAACATTGGCCACACAACCCCATGGCACATTTCATGTATCTTTCCAAGGAAAATTGGGCAGGAATTTTATGATGATCAACCAAATCAAAAACGCCCTTCATCATAATTTCAGGTCCGCATGTAGCTATCATATCATAGGAGGACTCTGTAAGAATTTGATTAGCAAGTTCAGTAGGAAATCCACAAAATCCATGACTTCCATCATCAGTACAAGTTAATACAGAGGCTCCTGCTCTTTCCATTTTTTCCCTGTATAACAGCTCATTTTCTGTCTGGGCAGCGCAGATAACATCCACAGTTACTCCACGTCCCGTTGCTTCATCAATTAGAGCAGATAATGGGGCCATTCCAATACCTCCGCCAATTACCAAAATTTTATTTCCTTTTATCTCAAATCCTCTACCATAAGGGCCTCTTAATCCAAGTTCATCGCCTGGTTTTAGTGAATGTAATGATTCAGTGAATTTTCCAACTTTTTTTATAGATATGCCCATTTCATCATTAATAGAATCTATTAATGATATGGACATAGGCTTTTCATCAGTGAAATTCCAAACCATCATAAATTGACCTGGTTTTTCATCTTGAATTTTCCAGTTAAAAATAAAGGTTTTAACTGAATCAGACTCTTTAATTATTCTTTTAATCTTAACTACTTTTGGAATATTCATGTTATCTGCCTGAAAATCTCATTTTAAGTTCATAGTGTAATAAAGCCTTTAAATTCCATAATATTAATTTAAAGAAATTTATAATTTTTATTAGTGTTTTTAGTTTATTAATGAGCCTTGCCTACCATTTCATCTATTGATTCTATACCTTTGCGATGCATAAACTTTTTTAACCCTCTGCAGATATCATTAAAAATGTCCATTCCTCTAAACATTACTGCAGTACCAATCTGAACACATTTAGCTCCGGCATAAAAGAATTCCACAGCATCTTTATAATCCATTATGCCCCCCACTCCAATTAAAGGTACTTTAACAGATTCATAAACTTCAAATACATTTTTAACTGCTATAGGTTTAATGGCCGGACCTGAAATTCCTCCAAATCGGTTGGATAATATGGGATTTGCAGTTTCAAGATCAATGCGCATGCCTGGACCCACAGAATTGATGAGGGTTAAACCGTCACAACCAGCTTTTTCAGCACTCAAAGCTATTTCTACAATATCTGTTACATTAGGAGTTAATTTTGCAATAACTGGGACTTTAACAGTTTTTTTCACTGATTTAACCACTTCATAGGTTAATTGTGAATCCTGTCCAATAGAAGCGCCGCAACCTTCTTTAGCGTGTGGACATGAAACATTCAGCTCTATCATGTCGACCAATGTTTCGACTTGAGATGCAACCTTAGAAAATTCTTCTGGAGATGCTCCATAAATTGATGCGATTTTTGGTATGTCACCCTCAATTTTTTCCAATTCCATACATACTGCATTAACTCCTGGATTGGAAAGCCCTATGGCATTAATAACCCCGCCAATCACTTCAATTGTTGTGGGATTTGGATAGCCTTTATTAGGTTCTTGAGAAAATGATTTAGTGACAACAGCACCTGCACCACTTCTACCTGCCCAATTAAGGGATGAAGCCGTGTTTCCCATTATTCCTGCTGCTAACATGGTGGGGTTTTTCATTTTAAGATTACAGAATTCAGTTTCTAACATCTTTTCACCAGTCTTTAAATTTTTAATAGTTTTCCACCGATTATATAAAGAAAGTTTAAATCTTTCAAACATAGATTTAATATTCATGAAGTGTTATCTGACTTATTGTGTTGCCGGTTTTTTCGCCTTTAATGAAAATTGTAATCTTTTAGATTATGAACTTTTCCCAAAAGCAAAGATTGCTGAAAAACATTTAAAAATTCAAGATGGAAATTTAACACCTGAAGAAGAGTTAATTTTAAAAAAAATTACGAAAAAATGTGATAAAATAGTTATAGAAACTAAAACAGGATTTTTAAGATATAAAAATCTCAAGGGTAATGATAAATTTGAGTTTAAAAGTCCAAACATAGGTGGAGACTATTTAAGGGAGAATTTGATAAGTATTCTTAGTGAAACTGAATTTATCATATCTGAAGAAGATTTTAAGGATATATTACACTCAATATCCATGGAAATAGTTCAATCCAAATTGAAAGACGCATCAAAGGCAGAGGATGTTTTTTTAATACAAGCCATTAATGCTATTGACGAATTGGAAGAAGCTAATGGCAAATTAATTGAAAGAATAAGGGAATGGTACGCTATTCACTTTCCAGAAATGGATAAACTTAAAAATCATGAAAAATATGTAAAACTGGTAGCTGAATTCGGAGATAGGAGTTCTATAATAGAAAGCAGTCAACTGGATCCTGATATGGATATGGATAGTGTGAATAAAAGTTCCGGAGCTGCGTTAGAAGATAATGATAAGATTATACTGCAAAGTTATGCATCTTCTATTAAATCACTACAAGAATCAAAGAAATCTTTGATAAAATATGTTGACACTAAAATGGAAGAAATTGCCCCTAACTTAAAAGATTTAGTAGGATCTTCACTGGGGGCAAAAATTATCGCTCATTCAGGCAGTACTATGAAGCTGGCAAAACTTCCAGCCAGCACTGTACAGATCATGGGTGCTGAAAAGGCACTTTTTAGGCACAAAAAAACAGGGGAAAGACCACCTAAACATGGTTTAATCTATCAGCACCCTGATGTTAGAAGTTCCAAATGGTGGATCAGGGGAAAAGTTGCCAGAGCACTGGCTGCAAAAATAGCACTTGCCATTCGAAAGGACGTTTTTTCTGGAGAATATGATCCCAGTATAAAAGAAGAATATAATGAAAAGTTAGAGGAAATTAAAAAAGCAAATCCATTCCCTAAAAGGTCTAAAAAAGGGCAGATAGATAAAAATAAAAAAACTAAAAAAAAGAAGAAACGGAATAAAATTTCAAAAAAGCAGGTCAAAGACTACTATTATTAATCTATTAAAAATGATATTGTAACCATTAATAAGTTAATTTCAAGTATAAAGTGCTATATCCTTTGTTAAAGATTTAAAGTTTAAAATTAAATCATTAAAATGTATTATTAGTTGAATTAGGTAGAAATTTATTAACAAATATGGATAAATAATTGGGTTTCAAAGTTGAAATTTCCATATTTGGACTAACAATACATCATGATGGGCACGGAATTGAACTTAACATCCTGAATAATCATAACTATTGATATAATATAAGGAAGCTATTTGTATTGAAAGGAGTATTGCCCGTACTATTTATTATATCAAGCATTATTTGTATAATCTTGGCCAATATTTGCACTACGATTTTCCATGCATGTGAAACAGAGAATTCAACAAAATTTTGGACACTTAAAAATGTTTAGATAAGTGTAGTATATCAAAAGAATATAAATATTACAATTAGACTATTTAGAGGAAGTATAATGGAAATAAATGAAAAATTTAATGGTGTTTTTCAAATAAACAATAGTATTGCCACTGCAAACATCAATCCAGGTATTAAAGTCTATGGAGAAAAATTGTTGGAAGTGGAAGATGCTGAATATAGAATATGGGATCCCCGCAGATCAAAACTATGCGCTGCAATAAAAAATGGTCTGAGCAATTTTCCAATAACAAAAGAATCTAAAATTTTATATTTAGGTGCTTCTGCAGGTACAACACCATCACATATATCAGATATAGCCTATGAAGGCATTGTATACTGTGTAGAATTTTCGCCAAGAATAATGAGAAATTTGATGGAAGTATGTCAAAATCGCAAAAATATGATACCTATATTGGATGATGCCACCAAGCCACTTAATTACCTTCCAATGCTTGAAAAAGTAGATATGATCTATTGTGACGTTGCCCAACCCAAACAATCAGAACTTTTCATGGATAATATGCGTTTATATCTAAAAGAAGAAGGTTATGGAATAATAACTCTAAAATCTAGAAGCATAGATGTGACTAAAAATCCTAAAAAAGTTTTTAAAGAGGAAGAATCAAAATTAAAATCAAAAGGGTTCAAAATAACTGAAAAAATAGATTTGAAACCCTATGAAAAGGATCATATGGCATTTTTATGTCAGATAGACTTTTAAATGGAAAAGAGTGTTTAAGATTTTTATTAAACAGATTTATGAAAGCTTTTTTATTATTCTTTCAATAATTATCTGGGCAATATTTTCTTTTGAAGATAAAGAAGTTTTGGTGATTTCATCATCTATTATTATGACCTGATTTTTAGTTGATCCAAAACCAGTTTCTTCATTAGAAACATCGTTAGCAACTATCATGTTTGCATTAGACTCTTTGAGTCTCATTGAAGCTTTTTCAATTAATTGTTCCTTGCTTAGATTATACTCTGCTTTAAAAGCAATGAGAAATATTTCAGGATTAATTACCTTGGCAGCATTTATTATTTTAGCGGTAGGCTCCAATTTGAGGGTTAAGTCTTCATCTGATGAGATTTTAAGATTAATATCTCTTGATCCTTTTTTAATGGTAAAATCAGAAACAGCTGCAGCTGAGATAAAAATATGCTGATTTTCCACCAGTTGAGTTATAATCTGGTACATTTCATTAGCGGATTCTGCCTTTATAGATTTAAATGATTTAGGTATCTCTGTTGAAACATTAGCATAAACAAGGGTCACCTCTGCACCCTTTATGAAAGCCTGTTTAGCAATTTCAACTCCCATCTTTCCTGAACTTCGGTTAGTGATGCCTCTGATAGGATCTATCTCTTCAAAAGTTCCGCCGGCAGTCACCAGTACCTTCTTACCCTGCAGTTCACCTTCAGACATTAGCTGTAAAGAATGTAATACAATATCATCTATTTCAGGAAATTTAGCCTTACCTTCTTCTATTTTTGGCTTAACAAAATTTATCCCTTGGCTTTTTAATTTATCAATATTTTCCACAATTGCTTTATACATGGAATTGTGCATGGATGGGACCATTAAAATAGGCGTTTTATAACCAAAAGCTGTAATTAACAAAGCATTTATGGGATTATCTGCAATTTTATAAGCAAATTTACTGACTAAATTTGCAGTTGAAGGTGCTACGATAATCAGATCTGCCTGTGCATATTTCACATGCTCGATCTCACCGGTAAGATTTAAGACAACTTTCTCGCCAGTGGCAAACTCCATAGCATTAGGGTGAATTATATGGCATGCTTCATCACTCATGAAACATTTTACATTTGCACCTTGCCTTTTGAGTTCACGTGCAAGTTTTACCGACTCTATTGCTGCTATACTCCCAGTAACACAAAGTATAATTTCCATGTTATCCGCAATTTTTTATTATAAATATTTTTATGAACTTTGATTTTAATAAAAATATTTGAGGGTTTAATCAACCACGATAATAGTTTCCTCATTGGTTAATTTTTGTATAATATCATTTAAAACGCTTAATTTGGCTGGAATTCTGCGAGCATCTTCTCTCATGACTCTTATTTTGTATTTTTCTTTTCCATCTTTACCGTAGACAATGTTAATCCCAGAAATTCTTGCTGGTGCTAATATATCAGTTGAAACTGATTTGAGATCAGAATTTTCACCAACTACACGGACCTTTTTTCCAATCTTTTTTGTTATGGCCCTTACAATCTTTCCACCTTTACCGATCAGTTTTCCAACCTGATCCTTCTCGGTAACTATTATAACAACGTCTCCAATTTCTATGGTCTTTTTAAATCCAATTTTTCCCTCACCAACTTTGTATAATAATTTTGCAATGTCCAAGTCGATCTGGCTTATTTCACCACTTTTTAACTTGTTTTCACATCCCTGACATAACATTCCACTTTTTAAACAGACATCGCATACTGGTAATACCATTCGCATTCCTCCTTATTTTCTTTGATAAAAGTGACAATTTACTCCCTAGTCGAACCTTCTAACTGAATTAATAACTTAAACTCCCTACTTATGACCTAAACTGCATTAGGCTACCTGTTTTAATAAGATATTACTCGGCCTAATTTTGGGAAAATAATCTTTCAGATAGTCCTCTTTCCTATGAGAATTTAATACTTAGCTTATAGCTAACATAATCTTACCAAACTTTCCCTAGGTCCATTATTAATAAGATTAAAGCAATAAAATGAGCAAACTATCCTAACATGCCATAATCTGTTTATTTTACATCTTAAAATGTAAGTAAAATCAAAAAAACGGTTAACATGACATTTGAGTTAAGATGACTACTCTCTATCTAAACATAGAATGACATCAAATATAACTTTATCGTTTTTGGGATTCTTTTAACTTGATTCTTTTAACTTAATGTGTATTTCACAAAAAAAATAAGATACTCCATATTATAGAAAAAGCGTATATAACCGTTTCTAGTTGATTCCAATAACAAAATGATACATCACATAGTTGAAAAACAAGATATTATTGTTTTTATGAGAATGTAATAATTATTGCAACTTCAATGAAGTAAGTATAGAATTATAATATTCCTTCATTTTCTTTAAAAAATATTGCTTTTACATATGGTCAACTGTTATTCTACAAGATATAAATTTAAATTACATCTTTTAGATCCCATAGCAACTTAGGGTTTTTCTTTATTAGATCAATAATAAGTTTTTTTAAACTTGCTTCTTTTGTCTTAGAATCACTTATACTATGAAATATTGTGTTAAGAGTTTCATCATCCATTTCAATAAGTTTATGTTGAAGTTTAGTATATCGAACAAGTTTCTTACCAAAATCATTTTTCCATAAATCGTCATATTTTTTAAGAGCTTTTGCATGGTAATTTCCCTTTTCTATGGAGTCTGTGGCAACAATACCGGCAAATAACCCCCCTACCAATGCATTTACAATACCTCCTCCAGTTATGGGATTCACATGTCTAGCTGCATCACCTACTAACATTACATTGTCAGCTACAGCACTTTCAAGGGGACTGACTGGTTCACTGCCAACAACAAATTCAATTATTTCTCCTTCAGGAAATTTATTACTTATAAAATTATCTAAGTAATATTTAGGATTTCTTTTAGCTTTTGATGGTAAAACACCTATACCAACATTAGCAGTATTTTTTCCCTTAGGAAAATACCATATATATCCTCCTGGAGCAGAAGTATTCCCTAACCAAAAATAGCAATAATTTTGATCAATATCTAAGTTAGTCAATTGATACTGCGCACATGACTCTATTTCATTTAAGGCGAGTGTAGTATCTATTCCTGCCCATTTTCCTACACGACTTTCCACACCATCAGCCCCAATCACTATTTTAGTTTCAATACTGTCAATTTCATCCATTTTTTGAATAGTCACTTCAGCAGTTCTAAATTTACTACTCCTTTTTAACCCGACCGCCGTTGTTTTAACCATTACGTTAGCACCAGCATTAGCCGCGAGTTTTACGAGATGTCTATCAAATATTTTCCTTTCAAGAACGTATCCAACCTCATTTCCAGCAAATTGTTCTTTTAATATTATTTCAGTCCCATCAGGAGAATATATTTTAGCCCCGCTAATATCAGCAGCAACCCATTTTTTATCAACTTTTACAAGTTTTTCAAAGTGTTCTTTGCCAACACCTTCCGCACATCTCACAGGAGTACCAATTTCTGGTCTTTTTTCAAGCAATAACACATCTAAGCCGTTTTCAGCCGCAGTTTTTGCTGCCATACTTCCAGCCGGGCCTGCACCAACAACTACAACGTCATAATCTATCACAAAACTCCTCCATTTCAATAATAGAAATAGGGCAGGTTCTAAGACAAGCCAAACACAAATCACATTTATTTTGTTTTATATTTACTGCCGTTCCAACAATCTCGTTTGCACTGGATTTACAAACAGCGATGCAAGCTCCACAAGAAAAACATTCATTTTTATTAATTTTTATCACTTTTTTCTTTATAGTTATTTTTTTGTCGCGACTCATAATTCATCTCTCCAAAAAAGCTATTTAAATTTAATTTCATCAATAAAAGCTTTATTTTGATTAATTTGGTTATATTAATACCTTCACCCGTTTTAATTCTATTTATGACATTTTCTACATCATCATCATGATATTTTTTGATTATAGCATCCCACCCACTATTACCTAACTTATATTTTACTTTTGACCAAGAAATATTCGCATTGTATACTTTTTTGTTGAAATTATTCCATTGGTTTTGATACTCTAAAATATTAGAATCGAAATATTTTTCGTTTTCAAATGCATTTATAATTGATTTTGCACATAAAATACTGGTTTCAAGAGCTGGTCGAAGTCCTTCAGAGCCCCATGGCGTGGCCATTCCTGCAGAATCCCCTATAAACATGACCCTTCCATTTACAAGCTTTTTACTACAACCAATAGGAATTGTTCCTTTTTCCACGCGCAGAGTTTGGGCATTCTTTAATGCGCTATTATATGGTTTAAAATACTTTATTAGATATTTTAAGTAATCTTTCAAAGTATTTTCTGGAAAATTTGGGTTTTTGCTACCAACACAAGTGCCAAATTTCGCGATTCCATCCTTGCCAGGATAGAACCATCCCCCACCAGGACTATGATCTCCACCAAATAGACAAAAATCATTAAATAATTTGATATCACTATTTTTGAACGCATATCCATAAGAGTGTTGAAAAAAGCTTGGTAATTTCATTTCAAGTTTTTTTCCGCAAAAAAAAGCATTACCTGTTGCATCTACCAGAATTTTAGTGCTTAGTACATGTTCTTGGGTGGCTACGACAATCTCTTCGCCATCTACTGAAAAATTTATTGCAGGGGTTTTCTCATATAATTCAAAATTTCCCAACATTGCCTTTTTTAAAAGTATTTCAGAAGCTTTTCTATAATTTATAAGTGCTAAAATAGGTTTGGATGTTTCATAACATGCAGAAAGCCCACTTTCACTTCGAAAACTATATTTTGTGTACGGTTGCAAAATTGCGCTATTTAAATTGAATTCATTAAGGGTATTCATAAAAGTAACTGATGAAGTCTTTGATTCATCTCCAATTTCTCCTTTTTCAAGAAGAGTTACCTTTAGATCGGAATTAGTACAAATTTGTGAGGCAACACCTAATCCTGCAAAACCACCACCTATTATTAGAATATCCGTTTGCATTTCAACGCTCCATTTCTACTAGTACATCTCATTAAAACTGATAAAATACGGCTTTTTTAATATAATAATGCATAAAAATCATATACTGACCTCGTCAAATTCTTCCTAAAATTAATCCTACAAATGCCACCACCATTGCAAGTTTACATACCTTTTGAAGTTTTGAAGCATCTATATTGCGATCCCTTGAATTAAGAATCGGATTTAGTATACAATACAAAAATAGTAAATTCACAAATAAAACTATTATAATATAATTCAATTCCATGAAACCTAAGAAATAAAAAATTGGACTCGAAAAAACGACAATAGTTAAGAGTAATGATGAAATCAGAAAAGCAAATTCTGAACTTTTAATTAAGGGGATTGTAAAAACTCCCGAATTTTTATCCCCTTTAATATCCTCAATATCTTTATATATTTCTCTAGATATTGTTGTTATAACAATAAAAATCATCAAAAGTATTGAAACATAATTAAGTGCCCCTGAAATAACAACACCAACAATAACACTAGTACTACAAGCAAATCCTATAATTACATTTTTTAACAGCGTTTTTTTATATTTTTTATTATAAAAAAATAAAATCAACAAATAAACACTTAAGACAAATATAACCAGAATACTTGTCAACGAAGAAATTAAAACTCCCGCAATCGATAGAAAAATTCCCAGTGATTTTACTTTATTAGCAGGTACAACTTTGTTAGGAATTACTTTAGTAGGTTTATTAATTTTATCTATTTCAATATCATAATAATCATTTAAAGCGTAAGCACCAGCAGAAATTAGTCCAAAAGACAATGCAGCTAAAAACAGTTTAATAGTTTCTAAAGTATTAAGTGTTGCACCAATGATAAAAGGCGTAAATAATGTAATAAACATTAAAAAAACTGAATTTGAAGGTCTAGTCACCCCAATATAGTATTTATAACTACTTAATTTATGTTCCAATCTCATTCAACCAACTCCCTGCCAAAAAGTGGGAATAGCGGTTGTTTGTTCTTTCCATGAAACTTATCATGCAACAATTTCACTAAATATCGAGAACTAGCATATTTATAAAAAATAAAGTGCAGCAAACCATCATATATATAAGCCAATGTAAACTTTCTTTTGTACCTGTCCTTACCTAATACGATTGATAAAATTTTCATTGGATGAAAAACAAATTTAAAAGATTCTTTAATTATATCGTTTATCATCTCATTACTGTCATAGTTTTCTGGAATTATTATTGGAGTTACATAATCCCATTTTTCACAATCAAATGTTCTTATCCACTCTTTTTTTGTATCTTTGTGTAACCTTGTCCAAGGAATAGGTATTGGTATATAAGTTATAACAAAATCTGGATCCCAGTCACGAATTATTCTGAATTTTCTTTTTAATCTTTCCTTAGTTTCATTTCGATCTCCAAAAAATAGATTTGCCGAAGTAGCAATTCCATTTTTTCGTAATAATTTAATCGCTTTTCTGTTTTCAGTAACTGTAGTCCTTTTGTTAATTTGATCCAGATACTCTTGTTCTACACCTTCAACTCCTAGATCTACATGCACTATGCCTGCTTTTTTGTATAAACTCAGATAATTAGCGTCTCGAATAACATCAGTCACCTTGAGGTTTAAAATAATGTGTATATCTAAATTCCGGCGTATAATCTCGTTCAAGACATTTAACCATCTAGTTGGACTTACTCCCGGATTTTCATCAGCAAAAAAGAAATATGTTACATTATATTTTTTATTTAAATATTCTAATTCATTTACAAACTTTATTGAATCTCTAACCTTGTATTTTCTCCAAAAGCCCCATTGACCACAAAAATCACATGATGATGGACATCCTCTCGAAAATTGAACTACAGCAGTTATTTCTTTTGTTGTCCCATTTCTATATAATTCCCAGTCAATAAGCTCCCAAGCAGGCCGTACGGAATCCAAATCTTCAATTGGTTTTCTAAGATCATTGACAAGATAAGATCCCCCATTTTTTCTCCAAATTAAACCATTAATTCTATCTAACGGTTTTTGATTTTCTAATGCATTGACTAGTTCTTCAATTGTTAATTCTCCTTCACCTTGGATGATGAAGTCAACTTGAGAATAATTTTTCATTATTTTATCAAATTGAAATGTGGGGTAGGAACCTCCATAAATTGTTTTAATTTTTGTGTCAATTTCTTTAACAATTTTAATCACTTCTAAACTTTTTTTTGAAGTAACTATCGAGGCACTCGAACCAACACAAACCACGTCAGGCTTAAAAATTTCAATATTTTCTCTTAAATGCCCTGTGCCCATATTCAGTTTAGCTGCATCAAGGAGTTTCACAACATGGCCGTTATCAATCAATATTCCACCTAAATAGAGAAGTCCTAATGGAGTCATAGTGCCAATTGCTAATTCTGCCCCGCCGCAATGAAAATTGGGGTGTATTAACAGAATCTTCATTAATACTCACACCTGAATTATGAATTTTTTTAGTTGTATATTGACTTCGTTTTATTATTTAAATGTATTACTATATTAATCATAATCAGTAAATTTATTAATAGCATTAAGTATAATTAGTAATATTTTAATATTTTATAAAGGTATTAATAATAATTTACTAAAATAGATATTTAAACGATTTTTTCCATTAATAGTGTTTATACTTCTTATTTGGAAATATTGATTTGTACTATTTAATATAAATTAACATTAATTTTAGATTTTTAGGAAAAAATTATTATTACTATCATTATAAAGTACATTTATATGTGAAAAAAAAGAAATACATTTTCATGAAAATTAGTATTATTAACAGTAAATTCATAGAAAAAATGAGTTGGGAATGACTTAAAAACAGTTGTTAATAAAGTAATATTTTATGGTATAAATAGGAAAAATTAAATCCACTAAAATTTGAAATATCACTATATAAAAAATAATTACTGAATTTTGGTACCTTTTATTAATATTAAAATTGTACTATTCATTTTTATAATGGGAAGCGCTGCTACCAAATTTTTTTTTGTAATACACTCTTAAAAAAATATTCTTTCATTTAATATTACATTTAATTAATTTATAAAATTAAATTGAAAAGTTTTTTAAATTGTATTGCATAATATAATTACAATTAAGATTTGGAGGTAAAAAATGAAAAAGTATCTTATTTTGATAGCCCTTTTATCAGCCGTTGTTCTGGCATCAGGCTGTGTAGATAGCGGAAATCAGACCACAAATCAGACATCTGATATAGCAACCAAAACGTATACTAATGATACTGCAGGATACTCCTTTGAATATCCTGAAAACTGGCAGAAGATGTCTGCAAATATAACTGGAGACGCTGTAGGTTTTAGAGATGAAAGTACCGGTACCAATTTAATTGTCAGTACCTTATCAACGACCCAACCCACTGACGAAGAACTCACAACCTTCCTAACACAACTAGAAAGTCAATACGGCTCACAGTTTGAAGGATTTGAAAAGGTTTCTTCAAATACCGTGACAATAAACGGAGTTAAAGGAATTGAAATAGTATTCCAAAGTACTTCTAACGGCGAAGCGATACAACAAAGACAAGTAATACTGTTCAAGAACGATGTTGCCTACTTCCTAACATTTACTGCTAAAGCCAGTGAATTTGCTAGTGAATCTGCGAATTTCGATGCTGTGGTTAACAGTTTCACCATAAAATAAATTTTAATATTTAAAATAAATTTTAATATTTTTTTATCTTTTTTATTTTCAATTAAAGGATTTCCTAATTTTCTAAGACACATTATTCATTTAAACTCTTAAAATTCAGGATTTAAGTAATCTATTAAAAATTTATAAAAAAATAAATATTTAACCCTGAATCCTTAAACTATTCAAAATCAAGTCAAAGTTGGGTTTTTCTTTTTCGTAATCTGAAGTCAAAGCACTCATTAAAATAACATATATGTTATCATCTCTTTGTAACCATAAGGCCCTCTGTTCTTTTTGAACGCCATTTTCATTGACATAATATTTATTTTCATATAATGTTTCACCGTTTACGGTGGTGTTTCCCTCAAAAATTCTCTGATAACTTGTGTTGTTAAACATTACTGCATAGTTCTCATTATAGACACTATTCAAGTTTGAACCACTGGGTATTGCTATTTTTTGTATGGTAAAAACTGTACTGGCATATCCTGTTTGTGAATCCTCAGTCCTTGGGTCCGCAACAGACACAGTGGCATTTGGTGCTCGGTTAGTTGCAATACTCCAAGAAGCAGGATAATCAAAAGAAATATTATTTTGAGAATATGTTTTAGTCTCATTCGTTTGATTAGAATCCCCAATACAACCGGATACAAATATAACTAATGACAAAAGAGCAATTGCAATTATGTATCTTTTCAAAATATCATCCTCTATAGTTTAAACTAATCTGATAAACTTTTAAAAAATTAAGAAAAGGAATAAATTACGTTAAATTTTTTGTTTCTGGATTAGAGTCATCTGTTTTCGTTGTATCATCTGTTTTTTTATCATCATCTGTTTTCGTTGTATCATCAGGTTCTTCTACTGTATCGTTATTATCCTGATTATTTGTAGTCTGTTTTGTTGTAACTTTGGTCTGATTTGTCATGTTGGTACTGTTGTTAAAATCTGGAAATGCACTTTCATTCACTGCCACAGAAATCTGAGATGAATCACTGGGACTGCTCAAAAAATAGGAACCCAACCCTATTCCAACAATAAATGCTACTGCCAGAAATGCAATAACCATTATGGGTAAATTTGATTTCCCACTGCTTGGGGCTTGTTTAGTTTTTCTATAGCCTGCAGGAGTTACATACTTTTTAACCAGTTCATCCTTTTCTCGAACATCATCTGCTTCCTTCTTTTTATTGGTCCAGTGATCAAGGGGTTTTTCAACTGAACCTCTCCCCTGAAGTCTTTTAATCCTGTCTGCAGCTTCAAACGTTTCTAACTGTGAATTATATTCATTTTTAAATTTATTATAGTCTTTTTTTGAGATTTTACCCTCTGCAAAATCTCTTTCAAGCTCATTCAAGCTTTTATTAATTTTATCTTTATCAAGAGTTATCTTCATCATCCCCTTAAATAGGATATGATCCTAGCATCTTTATGTATGGTGTTTTGGATCTGATAATATTTAAAATATTCCCAATATCTGGGTCTTCCCGGTGACCCTCAAAATCCACGAAAAAGATATAGCTTCCTAACTTTTCCTTGGAAGGTCTAGACTCAATCTTGGTTAAATTCACTTTTTTAATTGCAAAAACCCCGAGCACCTCATAAAGACCTCCGGGTTTATTTTCCGTTAATGAAAATACAATTGAAGTTTTATCGTTTCCAGTTTTTGGATGATCATGGTGGCCCAGCACTATGAAACGAGTGACATTACTTTCATGATCTTGAATATTCTTTTTTAATACTTCCAAGCCGTAAATTTCCGCAGCCCTTTTTGTTCCAATTGCAGCAGTATTTTTCTTATTCACAATCAATTTTGCTGCAGCAGCTGTGCTTGAAGTGTCATGAGTATTATAACCATGTTTTTCCAAAAATTTACGGCACTGTGAAAGAGCTTGTACATGCGAATAAACTACCTCAATCTCATCTAAAGTCGTACCTTTATTAACCAGTAAATTATGACTTATTGGAATTATGATCTCATTATTAATTTTTAAATCATAATCATGCGCTAAAAGATCTAGTGTTACACCTACAGGTCCCTCAATGGAGTTTTCTATTGGAACTACACCCCAATTTACCTCTTTTTTTTTCACTGCATCCAATACCTCTAAAATAGACTCATATTCTACTAGCTCTCCTTCAAGTTTAGAAGCTGCTTCCTCGGTAAACGTACCAAAAGGACCAAAAAATCCTATTTTTTGATTTTCACGTGTTTGAATTTTTAATTCTTGGGTGGGAGACTTGCTGGAATTAACAGGCATATTAAAACTCTCAACAAAATAATTTTTAATAAAATTGATTATAGTTATTTAATTATTAAAATAATGGTAATTAACTTCTTCTAATTTTTCATAGGTTATACAAAATGATCCAATAAATTGCATCAGTATAAACCGCCCTTCAAATAATTTGTAATTTTATCAGTAGTTGCTTGATGTATCCGTCTAATAACTGCTTTTCCATCTTTAAATTTGATTAAAGTAGCATTTACTCCCAAATCATGGAGAAATCTTACAAATTCCTCTGCTTCATCCTTAGAGTCTACGCCAATAACTAAATCTTCTGCTGCAGGGTTATCCTGGGAAACATGACTTATAATTTGAACCATTGGCATCAATATGGATTCTCCAAGTCTTTGAGCCCTTTCTTTAAGTTCTTCATGAGATTCGTTCATTTCAAACGCCTGAAAGCCTTCTCTTATCACTCTGGAAAAGAAAAATGCCCTTCCAAAATCAAAGGGATATTTAAAAGCATATCTAATTTCTCGGTCATGTGCTTGGGAAGCAGTATATTTAAGAGGCATTTCTTCCATTTTTACATCCTTTATTACTAATCCTTCTCTTCCTTCTTCTCCAAGCTTTTTTATTATTCTTTTAACTTCCATAGCTGCTTTATCCACATCATAAAATCCAAAAAGTCTGACTGGGGGAAGATTATATCTTTCTATTAATTCAAATTTTTCGTGAATAGTGAGGGGCTGATTGGATATTTTCTCACGAACATCGAATATTCTAAAACCTAGTTCCCCAATCTCAGGGTAGTAGTGGGAAACATATGGATTTTCAGTTCCTATCATTTCACCACATATAACCAGATTAGGATTATCCTCGAAAAAGGGATCTAAATCCATTAATTCCTGGGCTTTTTTTGTAGTGAAGGGACATACATAGCCTCCCCTTGTAAAAGCAAATATTTGATGATCTATAGATGCAATACGTACATTATAACCGTTCATTTTCTCTTCAACAGCTATTTTATTATTAAAATGATTTTCCACTGCAGGAGATAAGATCAAAGTTCTTCTTATCTTGGGAAATCCCCTTACAACTTCAATTTTCTCTCCAAAATAAACAACTGTACCAGATTCTACAGTTCCTACGTCCTTTCGAAATTGAAGTGCAGGAAATCCACGCGATTCATAAAACTTAATATTACCATGGATAAGTGCGTTATTTAACTTTTCTGCCTTTACTTTAAGAATTTTTTGCAATTCTTTGTCTATAAAATCTTCTATTGATACTTCTGAATCCAATTCACAAGTATCACATTTATAAAAAAAAGAAGTAAGAGAATTATTTCTTCTCCAATCAATCTCCATTGGGGATTTGCATTTAGGACAAGTTATTATAGGAAAAATTCAGCGAACCCCCTCCACCTCAGCAATAAATTTCACTAAATCAGTTTTAGTGATAATGCCTACTAATTGGCCATCATCATCAACCACCGGCATGCCACTGAACCCTTCCTCAACCATTGTTTTAGCAGTTTCCTCTACATTAAGATTTTCATTAATGGTTTCAACATTTTGAGTCATTACATCTTCCACTAGTAAGTTTCTGATCCTTGCAGCCTTATATTTATCTGGAACGACTTTTCTAAAAGATATCATTGATTTAGCAATGTCTTTAGCAGTTATCATCCCTACAAGTTCACCATCCTCCATCACCGGAAGTCTTCCTAAATCTTCATCTAGAATAAGTCTGCGGGCATGCACGATACGATCATGAGGTGCTATGGTGATTAAGTCCTGGGACATTATGTCTTTAACCAGGGTGTTCTGATACGGTTTTCCCATACAAATACCTATGAAATCCGTTTTAGTTACTACTCCCTCTATTTGATCTTTATCTAGGACAGGTAATCCCCCTACACGATTGTCCAACATTTTTTTAGCTACAGTGCCTACATTTTGGTCACTTTCAGCATTAACCAAGTCTGTATGCATTACTGTTGAAACATGGAAATGAGAAGGTGCAAGATTACCATATTTAGATGAACCCAACTTTAAAGCGATGTCTTTTTCAGTAATTACCCCAACAAGTTCTTTAACGTGTTCTTCGTTAGTATTTACTACGATAAGTCTTGATATTTTATTTTTTTTCATTAATTTTAAAGCATCACATATGTTTTGATCTTTATCAACTAGGACTACTTCTGGTGTCATTATATTTTTAATATACATCAAATTCCTCACAACTGTTTAAGTCATAATATATAAAGATATTTACTGTATTCCTTCAATTATATCAGTTTTAGTAATTATTCCAACTAATTCGCCGTCTTCAACAACAGGAATCCCACTTATATCTTTTTCAATCATCATCTCAGCAGCTAATGATGCATCAGCGTCTTTAGACATCCTAAGAATATCATTGGTCATTATATCCCCTGCGGTAAGCATTGAAACCATTCTAAAGTTTTTCTTATCTTTCCCATCTGCCTGACGGATGAAATAAACTTTTTCAACACTTACACCAGTTTCAGGATCATCGATATTTGCAAAAGATATATTTTCAGATGTGATTATTCCAACAGGTTCACTGTCCCTCATAACCACAATTCTTCCGATGTTATTATCCTCCATAATACTTATAACATGGGTTATGGCGTGATTTTCATTCACGGTTATAACTTCAGAAGACATTAAATCTGAAACTTTCCACTTGGATTTAAATTTGTTCTGGTAAAAGTTCATTAGATCAGTTTTAGTTATTATTCCCACTAGCTCTTCCCCATCAATAACCGGAATGGAACTGATATCATTTTTTAGCATTATTTCCACAGATTCTTTGACTTTAGTATCAGAGCTTATAGTTATTAAGTCATTGTGCATTACTCTTCGAATTGATATTTTATCCAGAGGTCTTTTTCTCCATGCTGCCCCATTACCTCTTAGTTTTCGAGCAATATCCTTTTCCGTAACAATACCTACTGGAACTCCTTTTGAATCAATCACAACTATTCTGCTGAAACCATGTTTGAGCATTAAGTTTCGAGCGTATGCTACTTGATCAGTATCTTGAATAACAACCACTTCATCACTCATTATATCTTTAACATTCATTGCCAATCACCTGAAATTAACTGTTAATAACTTTTAATATATCACTTTCAGTTATCATACCTACAACTTCACCATTTTTAACTACTGGTAAGCCTCCGATACCTTCTTTCTCCATAATCTCGCAGACGTCACCAAGTCTAGTTAATGGTGTGGTGGTAATAACTTCTTGTTCCATAATTTCAGTTATTTTAGAGTTTAAAATATCCTCTGCATTATTAGAAACCATGGTGTCAAAGGCCTTGCTGGCCCCTAAAAACTCTAAAATATCAGTTGATGTAATTATACCCACAATTTTCTCATTTTCAGGATGTGGAGTTTTTCTTTCTTCTCCAACAACAGGTATTCTTCTTAACCTGTTTCTAACCATTATTTTAGATGCGCCTTCTATAGGAGTCCCTGGTGTGGTGCTTATGACATTTTTGGTCATGAAATCCTCTACCAACTCTTCAGTAAGCACTCCTGAGAAAAGTATGGCAAAATCTCTCTCTGATACTATACCCACAATTTTTTGCTCAGAGTCTACTACGGGGAGTGCTCCTACGCCTTTTTCGTGTATTTTTTTGACTGCATCATTCAATGAAGCTTTATTGCTTAAGACCTCTATGTCACGAGTCATGATTTTTTTAACAGATTCATTTACTGCTGCTAAAAAGTTATCTTCATATTTTTCATGTAAAATCTTATACTTTTCACCACCACCTAAGAAATCGAGAATATCCATGGAAGTAACAATTCCCAGAATTTTACCAGTTCCAGGATCTGTTATAGGAAGTCTTCTAAATTTATTTTTCACCATTATTTCTGCTGCTTCCTTTATTGTGGTGGTTTGGGGTATCGTGACTACATCTTTTTTAGCTAAACTCATCACATCCCCTTCATGCTCTGAAGCATGGGATTCAAATTCGATAGGGCCTCTATCCATAGATTTCACTATATTTATGGTATCTTTTCTTCTCATTGGTACACCTCTTTAGATAGAATATCCATTTAAGCACGTTTTTAATACTAAAATATATTTTATTGAATCATGATTTAATATGAAAGAATTATTTACAATTTATTTTAATTTTAGAAGATATACAATAATTAAATCAAATAATAAATCCAATAGCTTGGTTTTTCGGAGAATCAATTTAGATACGACTCTAAAATGTCTTCTCTTGCAATAATTCCAATCAATTTAGATTCTCGCGCTCTATTTGCCATTTTTTTAATGTATATAGGATTTTCAACTACAGGTAATCTCCCTATATCACATTTGACCAATAAATCAGCTGCTTCATGAATCTTCATATGAGGAACGGCAACGATTGGTGGAGTTTTCATGACCTTTTCAACTTTAATGGATCTTTTTATTTCATCAGATTCTTTAATGATTCTGACATGGCCAGAATTAATGATGTCTTTTCTGGTGATAATTCCTATCATTTTTTTATTTTTAATTACTGGAAGTCCAGAAAAACCAGTATCATCCATTTTATTCCATACAAAAGAGATAGAATCATCATGATTACAGGTTATCACATCAGAAGTTGCAAATTCACCAACGGTTTTATTATCGAATTTTGCAGAATTCTCCAAAAAGCCTTGCAATAAATCTATTACACTTACTATACCTATCAGAGTCATATTATCTGAAGACATTACCACAGGTGCCTGTATTTCATTAGCTGTTACTAGTTTCTTAGAAATTTCTTTCAAATCCATGTCGGGGGTGGCAATAACTTTAGGATGTTCCATAATCCCCCGTGCTTCAATATTAGATTTATTGGAGGAAATGTTTAAAATATCTCCTCTAGTGATCATTCCCTCTAAATGATTTTTTGAAACTACTGGAAGACACCTGAAACCATTATTCCTAAGTACAGATCTTACTGTGGTTGCATAGGTATCTAGGGAGACTGTGACTGGATCAGATGTCATTACATCTCTTACCTCAGCCATGTTATTCCTCCTCCAGATCCTCTTTGCATTCCTCACACACATATTTTCCATCAACTTGTTCGAGGTATTCCATGAAATTACCACATATTTCACAAACACCGGGAACTGGCCTTTCTGATGAAGAATAGTCTGTAGTATTTTCTAATCTTGCGTTTATCACCAATATTTCAGTTAATTCCGGTGAAACAGACATAACATCCGTTGATGTTAAAATTCCAACTAATTTATCATTTTTAACAACAGGTAACCGTCTTATGCTGTTTTTAGCCATGAGTCTTGCTGCTTCATTCAATTCTGTACCTGGATCGATGTTTATGAGGTTTTTGGTCATTACTTCGCCGATTGTTATTTCACTGGCAAGAATATCTTTTGCAACTACTTTTCTTAGAATATCACTTTCAGTTATTAATCCTTCTGGTTTGGCGTTGCTTTTTACAATTAGGCTCCCTAGACCCATTTTGGTCATTATTTGGGCTGCTTCTTCAACGCTTATCTTGGGGTCGATTGTTACTACATTTGATGTCATTGCGTCGTGTACGGTTACTTTCGTTTCCATTTCCATTTAAAAACCTCCTATCTAACCTTCAGAATCTTATGAATTTGAGGAATGACTAAAACATCCATATATTCTGCTGCATTTTCAGATATCTTGAGTAACATATGTTCTTTATTCTGCCACTGATTCAAGGGACTTAGGGGCTGGATAACCAAAGGCACCTTTGAAGTATCCGAGACTCCTCTGTTGATCTTTGAGGCTATAAGTTCCACTGTGTCCGCTTTGGTTGAGGGCAATATGATTAATTTACAATAAATATTTGCACCCTCATCTATTAATATGTTTAGGGATTTTATTTCTCTATTAAAAAGGGTATCCCAATCATTCACTGAACAATGTTCAGGTAATTTTATATCAACAGAGGCATAATCAACTAATTTAGCTATTTTAGCTAATTCGTCAGGTAAAGAACCGTTAGTTTCCAATAAACAGTTAAAATTATATTTTTCTAAAAAATTTCTTAAAAAATCTGCATGTAAAAGTGGTTCTCCCCCGGTAAAAGAAATAGAATGAAAATCAGGAGTTAACAATTTATTCACAGCATTATAAAGCGTTTCAACAGAATATTCATCACCAGCAGTTGGATTCTTACTTTGTGGAGTATCACAATAATTGCAATCAAGGTTACATCCTGCGAATCGGACAAAAACTTGTCTTCTGCCAAGTAATAACCCTTCACCCTGAATACTGGAGAAAATCTCATTTATACGGGCTTTCATTAGAGTACCGCCAGAGTTCAATAATTAGTCCAATATTTAATATGCATTTTATATTATTTATTTTTAGTGTAATAGGCTCCCTGACCTATTCCCTCGTTAACACAGATTTGAACACTGAATATTTCTTCATTTTTATTGTTAAGTGATTCAAACACTTTTTCAGCGAAGTATTCTGCTAATTCCTCTGCGGATGTTGATTTAAGTGGTAAAAGACAGCAGTCTTCAGCAGGGAGCACATATCCTTTTTCAGCTATTTTAAATTTAATAGATTTTTCTTTGGATATATCCTCTGATATAAATTCAATATCAGAACTTTCTACTGGAATTAACACCTTGTGATCCAGTTTTGAACAGATATCCCTCACAATTCCCTTAACCTTTTTAAAATCAACTACAAAACCAAAATCACCTGATCTTTCTCCTTCTACCACTACATCTACATGATAGGAATGCCCATGAATACCTCCACAAAATTCATGTTTAGGGATCATGTGAGCAGCTGAAAATCTTAAATTTGCATGAATACCGTTAATAACTATTTTCATTATAAAACCTTCTTAATACTATATATAACTTGTTAAATAAGATAAATTCTAAAAATCACTTAATATCCTCAATGAGCTCTTTAATAGCCCAAATATTTAAATTATTAGATAAATTTTAATAAAATTTTTCAAAATATCAAAAAACTCTTGTCTTAGCTATATCTTTATCAATTGCCGATATTTCACTAATATACTTTGTGCATATTTTTGTGACAATTTTTTCAACATCTTCCCTTTTTAAGTTATCATCACATTCAATTATTCCAATGGTTTTTACATCGTCAGGTGTTCCCTCACTAACCATATTTATGCCAAAATGTATTTTAATACTGCTTTTAGAACAGGTCGCAATGGAAACAGTGAGTTTATTTCCATCAACATAAAGATCATCCCCTTCCCTTTGACAAAAAATGTTGTGTTCCGCTAAAACCTCTTTAACTATCATAACCATTATTCTTTGGCGATGATAAGCCATTCTCATATCTGGTGGTTGACAGTCAAAGTGTTCTATTATGAAGTGAATCATTTCATTTGCTTTTATCTCCAAACCAACATCTTCATAGTCTAAAACCTTGGAAGTTTCAATATTCATTGGACCTGTCCATGTTACTATGCTTGATTCCTTAATTTTGTGTATTTTAAAGGCCCATAACGGCTCAATTTGACTTCCGTCGTACAAAAGTGGCTGGTCTAAATTAATATGGATCATGTGATCACCTACAATAACAATATGATAAACTTCAACTATTTTTAATTGTAATTTAAACTATAAAAATTGATTTTGATAAAATATATATCAGATATTAGTTGATTTTATTTATCTACAAACAATTCTTTGTACCCAGTTTTTGGGTCAAAAACTCTTTTAAATTCTTTTTGTGATTCCAAAATACACACTTCTGCTGTGGTGTTAATTTCGCATCCCTGTTTTAGGTGGCCTCCGAAAACCATACCCTCACTATCTGCTATGGATAGGTGAACATGAATACCATTTATAGTAATTGTTCCCTCAGCAGAAACTATCTCAAAAGGACCTTTAAACAATTTATTCTTACCATCTGCCATTCTAAGAGTAGCTACATTCAAACTTCCAACTATTGAGATTATAACTCCTGATTTTAAATTCTCATTTTTTACTATATCTTCGATCCCTTTTTTCAGGTCTTGACCTGGCTTAAGTCTGGAAGCTATCATATTTAATAATGTTACTCACATTACATTTATTTATGATAGCCAGAACACGCGACTTCATATATACTAAAGATGATCTCTTCTTTGCCACCACATCATATCTTCATCCAAAAGATAGAATTTTATCTTTTTTAAGATACGTTCCTGATGAAAAAGGGGATAGAAGCAAAAATGATGGTAAATACAGTAAAGTTGATTCTAAACAGGCTTATGAATTCTTAAAAAAGGAATTTCCAGATTATCTTTTTGATTGTGAAAATACAAAAGTTTTAATGATGGGCGTACCTCATGAGGATGTTAAAGAGATAATTCGACCAGAAAACCGTCTTAAAGAGATAATTGCAAGTGGAACTGAAGTGGAACTTTTAAAAAAAGTGGTTAAAATCGCAGATACATTTCATGAGTATGGTGGTATCTCTTATAAAGACATGGGAATTTCAGGTTCAATATTACCGGGATTATATGATACCCAAAATTCTGACATTGACTTTGTGATATATGGATTGGACAATCATCGCAAAGCCCTAAATGTTTTTGAAGAATTAAAAGATAATAAAATTTTTAATAGTATAGGGGAGGATTATTGGGAAAAACTCTATGAAAAAAGAATTAAAGATTCCACTTTAAGTATGGATGAATTCAAGTGGTATGAAAAACGGAAAAATAATCGTGGAATCATTGAAGGAACCCTATTTGACATACTGGCAGCTCGTAAATGGGATGAAATTAAGGGTAAATATGGTGAAATACAATATGAACCTGCAGGGATTGCTGAAATCCGTTGCATAGTTACTGATTCTCTGGCTGCCTTTGATAATCCAGCTGTTTATAAAGTGGAAAATGTTGAAATCATAGAAGGTCCTGACGTAGATATAACGGAAATTGCATCATTTACCCATACTTATGCAGGTCAAGCACGTGAAGGGGAAGAAATAGTTGCCCGTGGAAAGTTGGAAAAGGTCATAATGGATGATGAGAGTTATCGTGTAGTGGTAGGTACTACACGTGAAGCACTTAATGAATATGTAAAGTTACGAAAACTATATAAATAATAACTATATAATAAAAAGTATTACGAGGAGATATTGATGAATAGTGATGCATCAATTGGTGTGGGACTAATAGGTTTTGGAACGATAGGATCTGGTGTTGTAGCTATATTCAACCATAATATTGGTTTAATAAAAAACAAATCTGGATTAAATGTAAAACTTAAAAAAGTAGTTGATTTGGATATTGAAACACCCCGTGGTGTAGAAATTGATCCAAACATATTATCTACTGATGTAAATGATATACTGGAAGATCCGGAAATAGACATTGTTATAGAGCTTATCGGTGGTTACCAGCCCGCCAAAAATTTTATCATAACTGCAATGAAAAACGGAAAACATGTTGTAACTGCTAACAAAGCTTTACTGGCGAAAAATTGGGATGAAATTATAAAAACTGCTCAAGAAAATAGTGTAAGAATTTGTTTTGAAGCTAGTGTTGGGGGCGGAATTCCAATATTACAGCCTTTAAATGAAAGTCTGGCAGCAAATAATATTGAATCAATATATGGCATAATAAATGGAACTGCAAACTACATATTAACTAAAATGACTGAAGAAAAGTTAGAATTTGAGGATGTCCTTAAAGAAGCTCAAGAAAAGGGTTATGCAGAGCAAGATCCTACATTTGATGTGGATGGATTTGATACTGCTCAAAAATTGATTATATTAACCATTTTAGGTTTTGGGGTTTATGTAAAACAGGAAGAGTTTCATGTTGAAGGTATAAGCAAGATTACCAGTGGCGACATTGAGTTTATTAGTAAAGAATTGGGTTGCATCATTAAACTTTTGGCTATTGCCAAAATTAAAAATGGAAAACTTGATGTGAGGGTTCATCCCACATTAATACCTAAAGAACACCTCCTAGCATCAGTAAACCATGCGTTTAATGGAATTTATGTTGTGGGTGATGCTGTGGGGCCGGTGATGATGTATGGTTCGGGCGCAGGTATGATGCCTACAGCAAGTGCTGTGATAGGGGATTGTCTAGAAATAATTAGTAATATGAAAAAAAATGTTGATTATGGCCCAAAAATAACCCCCGTAAAAGGTTTAAAGAATATTGAAAAAGTTATATCAAAATATTACATCAGATTAACCACTGTGGACAAACCCGGTGTTTTACATATCATATCTGGAATATTAAGTGATTTTGATATAAGTATTGAATCTGTAAATCAGAAACAGAAAAGTAGTAACCAGGAAGTGCCTATTTACATGGTGACTCATGAAGCACTAGAAAAGAATGTAGCAAGTGCCATAAAAAAAATAGAAGATTTAAACGTGGTAAAAGGAGATACTATATTTATTAGAGTTCTTGATGAATAAAAAAGGTGAGGTGTTAAAAATAATTCGTGTTTCTTCCATTTCAGAATACGTTTACTGCCCTATGAAATTATATTTAAGATATAATGTGGAAGAAACGCCTAAAAACCCTTTAATGATCAGTGGAAGACTTATCCATGAAATTAGAAACGAATTTCACGAACTGGTAAAAAGAGATTTGCGATCCATTAATGCAAACATGGAATTTAAAGAAATTTTTAATAAAATATTTAATAATTTACATTCAATTTTAGAGAGAAACCTTTTAAATCATCCTGACCTGGAATTTTTAGAAAAAACAGAAATTGAAGAAATGTTTAGAAAAATTATTAATCAGATTAAATCTGAATCATGTATAATTGCATTGAAAATTAAAAGTTTTATGGATGAAACTGGAAAAGATGCCTCCCAGATCAGTGCACTACTATTTCCATCTTCCATAATAGAATATAAAATAGAAGATCGGGAGCTTGGTTTAAGGGGTATTATTGATAAGATAGAAGTGAGTGATGGGATATATTACCCTGTAGAGATCAAATCTGGTAAACCACCTTTAAAGGGTGTTTGGGAATCTGATGAACTTCAAATAGCAGCATATGGAATTTTAATAGAAAAAGAATTTGATACAGAAGTTCTAGTCGGTTTCGTAGATTATTTAAAAATAAATGAACGAAGACCAGTTGTTTTAAACTCTAAATTGAGACAAAAACTTTTGAAAACAATAGAAGACCTGTATACAATGTTTGAAGGAAATATTCCTGAAATTGATTTAAATAAGAATAAATGCAGGTTATGCGAGTATTCAGATTATTGTGAATACTTCCATGATATTAATTTTTGAATATTTAATTAAGTGAGATTAAACAGCAAAATCAAGCTCTTTTTAATTTTAATACTAAATAATTAGTCTGAGATACTTTTGTATATCATTACTTTACCTTTTTCAAATTTCTAAAAAAATGTCATTAAATCTATTTAACCACAATTATAATTGAAATAGACAAATAGTAAAATTTTAATCATTAGACTTACATAGATTATTGCAGAATTTGTGGTGATAAAATGACTAAGGAAGATCTAATGAAAAAATGTGAAGGACTGGAAGATCCAAGTGTAATGGGATCATGCAAAGTACTTTTAGAAATGATGGATGAAAAAAAGGTGGATGTGGAAGAAAAAGACCAAACCTATTTAGAAATGGCTGAAAACCTGTCACCTAGCGACGTGCCAAAAGTTCTTGAATTGGCACTTAAAGTTAGAGAAAGTGGGGATATAAAAGATCCCGAAATAAAAAACGCTGCAAGTATATTGATCAGAGCAATAGAAATGAGTTAAATTCTATTAAAATCTTTTTCTCTTAATTTTTTTTATATCAAAGATTGCTGTATCGGCAATTGCCATTACTGCGATAACGCCTGCCTGTACAGGATCGGTAATAACTAAATCTGCCTTTTCCGTTACACTGCCCGGCATGCTGAGACTTATAACTATCATATCGTGTTCTTTTTTCACCTTATCTACTTCTTCAGAAATCTTACCCCCCATAAGAGAGCCTGCTAAAACCAGTGCCCCCACTCTTGGAATTCTACCTACAGCAGCTACTGCCTCCGCCAGTTCTTTTTCTCCAACCAATGGGATTGTATCTATACTTATTCGTTCGCCCCGGATATTATGTCTATCTGCCTCAGTAATGGCTCCCTGAGCCACCATTGCAACCTGGGCTCCGCCGCCGATAATTATTATCCTTTTACCATATATTTCATCCAGCGATGGATGTACCTCAACATCGTTAATCACTGGAAAACTTTTTAAATTCTTAACTAATGTTTCAATGTCATCAACATTTTCTAATTCCAGATGAATTGATGCAGACTCATCTTTTTCTATGAATAGATGCGTATAACTGATGTTGATACCACAATCTGCCATCATATCAGTTATGTCTCTTAAAACACCGGGTTTATTTATGGATTTTATGGTAATGGCAATTTTCATTTAAATCACAGATATAAAATTTGTAAATTGATAGATCTTTTGTCCTTTAATCAGTATTAATATTTAAGGATAAAAAATAAAATTTTGAATTAATAACCTGATTTTTTTCCGGTCATTGCATGGATTTTGACTTTTATTACAGCCACAGTAGCCAGTGCCGAATCTGAATAGCCGTATGAAGATTCATTTAAATATTTACTTATTATTATATCAAAAATTTTCTTTTTTTCTTGAATATCTTCTATAAAAGTAGCCCTGCCAAACCAATTACACTTAGATATTTCATGCCACAGCCACATGCTTTTTCTAAAGTCATTAATTCTGTTTCCATGTCAACTTCAAAACAAACATTATTATTCTTTCGTAAAATATCTATTTTTTTTTTACCTTCGTGTGCAGAGTGAAGATAAAGATAATCTTCTCTAAATCCAAAATTCATCGGAATTACATAGGGTTTATTATTATCTGATAAAGCTAGCCTGCATATTTTTGCTTTATTCAATATGGACGTTATTTTCTGATTTTTCTTTTATTTCTTTATCAGTTCTTCACATCTTCATTAAACCACTGCACAATTAAAAAAATTAGAAAAAAGAATTTGCTATGAAAAAACTTTAATCTATTAGATGATCTATTGTATTCATCAGCTTTCCATCTTCAATTTTTCAAGTTTGGCTTTTGCTTTCTTGAATGTGCTTAAAAAGGATTCTTCTTCAGTAATTGGAATTACTTCCAAACCTAATTCCCTGTGTTCGTCCAGCCAATCTTCAGAATATATAGGAATTTCAATCTTTATTGGCTCATTGGTGGGATTTACCACAATTATGTTTCTGTAAGGAAAGGTTACTTCAACAATGTATCCGCCTACACTAATTATGTGCATAGGCCTTACCACGAATTTCATAAAATCACTCTTTTAAAGGTTATTAAACTTTTTAGTTTATTATATCTCTGTTGATTAATATTTAATTTAGATAAACGCTGCAATAATGCCTAATATTCCAAGTATTGACGTACCGGCTACCACTGGATAAAACTGTTTGAATGTGAATATAGGGGAGAATGCACTGAGAATTGCCATTAAAATTGGGAATAATACAGCTGTACCAATTGTAATTAGAAACAACGGATTTAATATGTTCGGAGGGATTCCTAAAAACAAGGTCACATAAAGACTGGCCAATACAAATATTAGGAATCCTCTAGTAATATACACGTAAGCTCTGGATTTTGCTGCATATTCCATTAGAGGCCCTTCTATAACATCCGCCTTTGTTTTTAAGATAGCAAATGGATATTCATTTAGTAGTATCATGGATCCTATAAAGTAAACAATCGTACCTATAATACCTGCAAGTGTAAATAGTACCGGGCCATTTATCTGTTGATAAGCTACAATTTCACTTAGATAAAGACTTTTAGCCATAGCCACAGGTATAAAGAGTGTTATGTATATTGGAAATGATCCAAATGCAATCAATCTAAAAGCTCTCAAACTACTCAATTCTTCAAGGAATGACCTGTTTGTATCCGGGTGTTTAGCTCCTTTTACTACGTCCGGAAATGGCATTCTCTTGGATAAGATTGATCTGGAAAGTACTCCCATGAACATATAAATTACTTCTTCTATCTTTAAAAGCCCAACTATGGCTATAATGGAGGTTAACGCACCTAAAAAGTACATTTGAGGCATTATGAATAGTAATATAAAGAATATTGAAAGTAAACTAATTATGGGGAGTGCATTATAAAGTCTAGGCATTGGAGAGTTAGGAGTTATGGCTTCCTTAAAGAAAAATTTGATTGGAGCCATGAAACCCGGGCTGGATAGGGGAGGGCCTACTCTCTGTTGTATTCTTGCATGCACAAATTTTCTTTCAATACCAGGTAGCCATAAACTAACGAAAAAAGCAACGATTAAGGTTCCAATAACTGCTAATGTTGAAGTTAAAATTGTTGTTGAAACTGACATCTCACCACGTCTCCTATAATTCTATAATTTTAATAGCACGGTCAGTGCATGTAAAGCAAGGATCACATTGAACTATAGCTAGTTGCGCATCGGTTATGTGATATCCAATGCAAGCATGTTGCATTGCCCCTATATTTGCTATGGACGGTGTACGAATTATAACATTTCTAGCTCTTCCATCCTCTATTTTATAAGAATGATAAAGGGTTCCACGGGGTGCTTCAACATAACTTTTTATAATTGGAGTATCCTGCATATCCCAACTTCTATTAGTTATTTTACCCTCAGGTAGATCTTTTATTGCTTGTCTTATTATTTTTATAGATTCAAAAACTTCGAATACTCGAACAAGAAGGTTTGATTTAACGTCTCCATCATCTTGAGTAATAATATCAAATTCAAAAGGATCATAACATTTCATTTCTGTCCTTAAATCCCTGGCAACACCTGTAGCTCTTAATGTAGGGCCACTAGTAGCCAATCTTATAGCATCTTTTTGAGATATTACTCCAACTCCAGTAATACGTGACATAACCATAGGATCAGAAACAAACCTATCAGCGAAATTTAAAACCTTTTCTTCAATAAGGTCCATGCCCTCTTTGATTTTTTGTATTCTCATGGCATCCAGTTCACATCTAGGCCTAACACCTCCAATAATTGGTGCTCCGTACTGGACACGGTTGCCACCAATCATCCTTAAAAGTTCCATTACTGTCTCTCTTATATAAAATAATCTCATTGAAAAGGTTTCATGACCCAAAACTTCGTTACCATGAGCTAAATATAACAAATGACTGTGTAATCTTTCTAATTCACCCATGATTACTCTGATGTATTGTGCTCGATCTGGAACTTCTATACCCAATCCTTTTTCAGCCACTAGTACTGAATTCCAGATATGAATGTTGGAACAAATTCCACATACTTTTTCAGTTAACGCGTTGGCCTTTTCTACCGGTAAACCTTCCATAATCCGCTCAATTCCACGGTGGTTAACTCCGATAGTTATTTCCGCATCTTTAACGATTTCATCTTCAACAAAAAGTCTAACCCGGTATGGTTCAATGGCTGCAGAGTGAACAGTACCCATTGCAACCTCTGTTTCGATTATGGTTTCTTTTGTTGATTTATTAGTTATCCTGTTATCTTCATTCATAAAAACACCTGATGGTTTATAAATTATTTAGCATTTAATAGTAAAGGTAATGCAGCTACAACTCCTGATAAAACATCTTCGGGCCGTACTGCACAACCAGGAACTTTTGCATCAACTGGTATCACTTCTTCCACTGGTCCTGCTATTTCTTCAGAAGGAATATCTCCATGTATATTTTTATATACTCCTCCCATGAGAGCGCAAGCTCCTGCAGCTACAACTGCTTTAGGTTCAGGTATAGCATTATAAATCTCCTTTAAAGGTTTTTCAGTATGTTTAGTAACAGGACCTGTAACCACCAGTACATCTGCTTCTCTAGGGTTCCAGGTTAAAAATACTTTGTACTGTTCTGCATCAAATTTTGGTGAAAATATGCAGTTAACGATTTCTATATCGCAACCATTACATCCACCAGTATATACTAACATTACATGTACTGCTCGAGCCCTTGAATATGATTTTAAACTCATTTGATCCCTCTTAAACTTTGGATTCGTTGATTAATATTTTTTATCTAACTATCGTATTAACTAAAAATATGGCTTTTTAATACTTTTTTTTCTTTAATATGCTGGTATCCGCGAGATATTGTGATATAAATGCAATTTTATCTTCAGATATTTTAATTGGTTTTTCAAGAAGTTCAGTTATGTCAGATTCAACTTCACCTACATCATTAGGATGTATAGTTCCTGCCTCTCCAAATAATGCGTATAATGGGCAAAAATCATGACAGTAATAACAATTTACACATTTAAGGCTGTCTAAAACCGGTATTTGATCCTTGATTAATCCTTCCATTAATTCCACAGGCTCTTCCAACTTTTTCATGGAAACTGCACCGGTGGGACACACATTCGCACATCCAGAACAACCAATACATGGCACCTCAGCAACCTTTTCTGTAGGTACTATCTGACCATTTAATATTTTATTCCGAAGTTCCATATCAGTAACTCGATCAGAAGCAAAAATTATCCGTTTAAGGTTACTATAAGCACCTTCTAACATTATTCTGATTAAATCTTTCATGATGATACCTCAAATTCCCTTTCAAATAACACTGCTCTGGCAGGACATGCATTAGAACATGCTCCACAATATGTGCATTTAGAGTCATCCACTACTAATCTTCCATCTTCTGTCTCAGAAATAGCTCCTTCTGGACATATTTTTTCACATAATTTACATTGCATGCACAATTTATCTTCAATTAAAGTAAATCCGTCTTTTATTGATTTTTTACGCATAGTAGTTTTTGGAATTGCATCCACAGGGCAGTGTATACCACATTTCTCACATAATACGCATTTTTCAAGATCAACATCAATTGTTCCTCTTTTTAATGTTATGGCATCTTTAGGACATAACTCTGCACAAATTCCGCAAGATATACAATCTTCAGATACAGTTCCATCCCATGTTACATTTTTAAAGCTTCTTGCTTCGTTTACATCACAAGCCTTTACACATTTTCCACAAGAAACGCAGAAACCTTTAATTTTTTGATTAGGATCATCAGATAATTTTAGGGTGCCGACTGGACATACTTCCAAACACTCCATGGACTCACATTCTTCACAAAGGGTTGGATCATATCTTAATTTACCATCAACCATTTTAAGCGCCCCTTTTCCACATGCCTCAGCACATAAACCACAATTTAAGCAAGAAACAATAGTACCCTCAATTTCTTCTGAAGGTTCGGGTTTTCTAATTTTCACCTCAAAATCATCTATATAAATGGCTTTGTTTGGACATTCTTTCAAACATTTAAGGCATAAAGTACATTTTTCAGGGTCTATAGTTGTATCTGATATTGCATCAGCTGGACAAACATCCTCACATACCCCACATTCTGTACATTTACCCTCTAAATTAACATTAACTTGTATTGCCTCAGTAGGACAGTAATATTCACAGCGCTTGCAAAGTGTGCATTTTTCAGTGTCTGTGACCACATTAACCCTTTCTGATTTTTCATCCTCTTTTTTAGATCTCTCTTTGGGAGGGATGGTGAGATTTAATGATTCTAAGAACTGTATTTGCCTGTCTTCTATGACATCATAAGCATCTAATCTTGCGTTGATAGGACAGGCATCTACACATATACCGCACCGAGAACAAATTCCTTTGACTGTACCTTCTTCAATTTTTATACTGTTAACTGGACAGGTAAGTTCACATACACCGCAGGCATTACATTTAGCCCTGTCAACAACATATCCGCCATATTTATTCCTAAAAATGGCCCGGTTAGGACAGGCTTCTGCACATGCACCACAAGTGATGCAACTGAAAGCTTTACCCTCAATGATTCTGATTGCTTCTGTAGGGCACTCCTTAACACATTCTCCAATGCCCTCACATTTTTTTGTTGATAAAAACATGATACTTGCCTTCCATTCAGTTGATTTGACTATATTATCAATTTATTTATCTATATCTGATTAATCTGATTTTATCTTCCTAAAATTATTTTACCTGCAAATATTCCTATAATTGCAGCAACAAACCCTGTAGCAATTGGTATACCTTGATAAAATGGAAATGGACCTAACTCATATGCCATTAAAATGGCTACGATCAAAACTACCAGGAATGACCCTAAGGTAAATTTTATTTTACTATCTGGTTCTGTTTTAATTCTGCTTCCAAGTATGAAGCCTAGTATGAAACCAAAAAGTGGTGGACCTATGTAAAACATTTTTAACTCTCCAAGAATGTTATTACCACTGCGCTTAAACCTACCATAACTTTTATTCCAACTAGGATGTTTAGGTAGGGTATAATTCCCGCATGAATCGGGTCAGGATAATCAAATAAATTCATTATAAATGGAGGTACAGTGCTGTAAAGATCTACTCCAACATTGTAAAGGAAAAATCCAGTGAAAACTAGACCTACCAATCCCAGTATGATAAATCCTAATGCTCCTACACTTTCCATTCCTGCCAAAAAGTTGTGTGAGAATTTAAAGGGATTTTCACGTAAACCATATACAACAGCACAGAATATGAAGGCACCTGCTATCATAGCACCTCCCTGAAATCCTCCCCCAGGAGTTATGTGGCCTCCCAGTATGGTTAAAATTCCCAAACACATGATTAGCATTGCTGCAGGAAATACGAATATTTTAAGAATGGTACTCATCTATTTTCCTCCCAACTCAACTTTTCCTCTTCCAAATATCAGTAAAGTTACAACAACCGCAGTTACAAGTATTAAAGCTTCACCTAAAGTATCGTATGCTCTCCAATCAAACACAACCACAGTAACCATGTTGGGAGCTATACTTGGACCTACATAATTGTATAAATAACTGATTCCAGGATAAATTAATGGTTTAAATCCATATATGGCCTGGAATAATGTAACACCAAATACAGCAAGAGCTATTCCTGCTATTAAATTTCTTAATCCATCAGACATTTAAATTCCCCCAGTAGAAAAGGGTTATTATTATACCTAGAGCCACAATAACATAGAATATCATGCTATTAAATGAATCGTTCTGTTCTCGCTTTAGACGAGGCATTAAAGGTATGGTAGTTAAAGCTATCACAAATACTGCTACTACTATCACTATCATTAGTATAGTATTCACTAATCTTAACATGACCAGAGCAATTAAAAGGGAGGATATCAAAGTTATTTCTGCTGCCAAAGTTGATGAAGCAGATATATTAGTTAATGGCTCATTTTCTTCAGTTTTTGTTTGAATTTCTCTAATTCTTTTTAATATAAGATCGTAGATATTCATAGGATCCCTCTTCATATTACCAGACTATTTGCTAACCCCTGCAAGTAACCAGTCGCTATTTGTGGGAAAAGCCCTAAAATTATACATACGGCCAATAAAACCAGCATAGATATTATGGTGGCTTTAGGTATTTTATTATCATTTATTTCTAGTTCTGCAGGTTTAGGTCGCATGAATATAGTATAAAATGCCTTCATAAAGGTCATAAATGTTACAATACTTATTAATATCATTATTATACCTAATTCGGGTAATCCTGCGTTAATTGAAGCTTGTATTAGTTGTAACTTACTTTGGAATGCATTTAAAGGTGGAACTCCTGCCATTGCAAAACCTGCTAATAAAACCAGCAGCGCTGCTTTAGGATTTTCAATCATCAAACCACCAAGTTTTCTGGTGTCACTGATGCCGGTTTTATATAACACCGTTCCGAAGCCTATGAACAGGAAAGCAGTTATAACTGCCTCGTTTATTGCCTGAAATAATCCTGCAGTAATTCCAAAGGCAGTCCCCAAACCCAGACCAATTCCAATGTATCCCAGCTCTCCAACAGCTAGGTAACCAATGATTCTCTTGAAATCATTTTGCATTAATGCCATGGTTATACCCAGTATCATAGCCAGTAATGATATGACAATTATAGCTACCTGGGCAAAGGGAAGGTATGAGAATATTCTAAGGATAATAATTCCCAGCGCTACGAAGGTGAAAACCGAAAATGCTTGAAGTAATGCCGCACCATGGGGCAAAGCTTTACTGTAAACTGCTGATTTAATAGTGTGGAATGGTGGCAATCCTGACCCATATAACCATCCGAATACTATCAAACCACACGCCATCAATAATACAGGATTTTGAGGATTTACAACTCCATTTTTTAGTGAATAAATAATGTCAGTAATATTCACATTACCTGTTAACCCTAAAAGTAGAGCTATTCCTAAAAGTAGTAACGGAGCCGCAATACTACCTAAAATCATGTATTTTAGCGCAGTTTCATAATTATTCTTCACTTTGGAGGCTACAATAATTCCCACCTGAGTTATGGCTGCAATTTCAAAGAAAACATATAAATTAAATATGTCATCAGTTAAGAGAATGGCACTTACTGCCGCAGTTCCCATGAACATTAAGAAAGCGTAAACTCCCGAAGATTTTTTGGTTTCGTTTAAAGATGTGAAAATTGCCAGAAGCGCAATTAAACCCAATATAAACAACATGATTTTTTGTGCGCTATCGAAACTATAGGTTATTGCAGGGTGGAATACATTCAAAGCCGAGCTGGTTATAAATGCCGGTAAATTCTGGGCAATAGCTGGATTTTCAGCTAGAGGTGCGTATCCACCAAAGAAATAAGTACCATAACTCGCAATTAAGGGTATTATCGGTATGGTTAACGCTACTAAGACTGCTAATATTTTAATTGTTTTATCCTTTTTGTGCAGTAGATTTAGAAGCAGAGCACATGCAATTGGAAGTATGACCATTATGGGAATCAATGGATTCATAATACTCCCCCCATATAAACCTTCAAAAGATACATAGTTCGGTTTAGAGGTGTTATAGTTGTGTAAATTGAATTAACATTCATTTTATTACTCTCCATCATCTCTCAGAACCTTAGATGCACTTATAGTTCCGTGCTTTTTGTATAATACAATTATTAATCCCAACATAACAGCAAGGGTACTGGCCCCAATAACAATACTAGTAAGTACTAATGCGAAAGGAAGAGGATAAGAAGCATTTTGTGCAAACCAGTTTACAGTCATGTCTGGAAGATAAATATAAACAATGCCTCCTGGTTTGTATCCAAGAGAAACTAAGAAAAGATTAACTCCATCACCTATGAATGCTAATCCTATGATCTTTTTAATTAGATTATCTAAAAATCCTGCCGCAAAAATTCCTATTATTATCAAAGAAGCAGCAGTAAATAGTGATGCTAATTGTGTATCAATGATCATTTTATTCCTCCATCCTGCGGGTTTTGTAAACCGCTAAAGCAAAAAATACTGGTATGATTGCTGTTCCAACTATGGCTTGTGTTAGAGCAACGTCTGGCGCCAGCAGATATTGATATAAAAAGGCGATTGATGCACCAGGAATACCAGTTAATATAGCTGCTTTTAGAAGATCTCTCTGTATTAGAGCAAGTATCGCCCCAGCAATGGTTAGTATCATAAGAATGTATTCAATCATTTTGTTTCCTCCCCGTAATAGTATGCATTTGCTATTGCGTGGTTTGCAAATGGAGCAAGGATAAAGTAAGTAGCAGCTAAAAGTGGTTGACCTAGAACTAAAAGTGCCAGTATACATGCCACATCAGCTATCCCTAAAATATGAACCCGAGCATATAACACTCTTTGTAAATCATCTTTGTATCTTATAATTCCAATAGCTGAAAGCAAGACTAAAACAGATGAAATAAGTAATACTGCTGATTTTATCAAGATTAGTATATCCATCACTTTAATCATCCTCGCAAAACTTTTGAAAATGCTATGGTTCCCACTGGCCCCAATATTACCAGTGCGTAGGCTATTTCCTTACAGAAACCAATGTTATACATATTTTGAACTAAAATTAATATGGTGGCAACAGCTATGCTCAATCCAGTCACTCCTACCAAACCCATGGCAATTGTTTTTCTGGTCGCAATTCTAATGGTTGCGATTGCAAAGATGGTAAGCGATGCCAGAAGAATATATTCAGATAATAATAGTAAATCCATTTTAACAGTCCTCAGTTTGTAATATTGATAGTTATCTTTTTGCGTTTTTAAAGTTTATTAATCGATTTTTCATTATTTATTCTAACATACCCTTTATATAAGATTCAAACGGAATTATATCACTTTTTTCTTTTGGAACGATTGTTGCAACTTTTATTATTTGGTTTTCAGAATCCAGATCAATAGAAAGAGTTCCAGGCGTTAAAGTAATACTATTAGCAAGAATAGTCTGAGAAACTGGTCTTTTGAGTTCTGTTTGGATTTCTACTACAACCGGTTCTACTTTACCAGTTACAGTTCTGGAAGCCACATCTACTGTTGCTTTTAAGATTTCGAATACCAATACAATGAAATAAACGATACCATAAAATATTCTTGTTATAAACATGGATTTAACCCCTTTTTTGTATTTGATATAAATATTATCAGGAAATATTAGCATGACAAATCATAAACAACTTTTATAACTTATTAACTGTTTTTAAAGCTATTTTGTTATTACCATGATAATTACAATTCATCATTATAAAACATGACATATATAAAGATAACTAAAAAAATTTTCCATCAGTTGACAAGTTCAAAATAATATTGCTAAAGGAACATCAATGATGCCAGAAAATTACTTGGAAATATCATATAAATAAAATCTCTACAAGTACAGACCATAAAAATAATAAAAAAAGGGTTAACTAGTCGCTTCCACTAATTAATCCACCTATAGCTCCACCAACACCCATAAACACTATGTTCAGAATTAGTGCAACGATAATTATACCTACACCTGCTACAAAAGTTGCTGCAAAGCCGGCTAAACCACCGAATATTGTTCCTCCAACAATTAGTAATATTGCCAATAATATAGATCCAAATGCTCCAGCAACAGTAGCATTCCATAAACCCCCTAAAAGGCCTTCATGCACCCAGTAACCCACAATTAATCCTGCAATAAACAAACCCAGATTGGAACCCCAATAAGGATTTATATAAACTCCGATATTGCCTAATATTATTGCTAAAATAAAACCTACAATAACTGGCCCCCATTTAACCATAGAAAATCTCCTCCTAATAATTTTATAGAATTAATTATCTATTTAAAAATATTTAAATCTAATCAAAAAGGTATCTTATGTAATATTGATTTGATAATATGAGACTTCAAAGATCAAACAAAATTTTTTTCAAAAAAGGTAGAAAAAATAATAGCTACTGCTAAAATTTTTTAAATCAACATTTTAAAGCTTTTATTGTTATATTATAAAAATAAATCAATATTTATCAAATTAATCAATAAAGAATAACTTTTAAGTACGTGTATAATCTAATAAACACAAAAATTCCCCATATAACCAGAAACAGTACCCCATATTTCTTTTTACATTTCCTGGAGGATAATGGTCTGAATAGTTCCAAACCCTTAGGAGTTAAAAGATCTAGTGTTAAATGACTTATAAACCCTAAAAACAGAGCTAAAAATGTTCCATACAACGTGATATTTGCAACTGGCAAAAAATAAATTCCAAGAACAGCCAGAATAATGTATATAGGCATTATTCGTTTATTTAAGCTTAGAACTCCGATAAATACTGCTATAATCATCAAAGTAATTTTATTATCCACATTGAAATCTTTTAATAAAAAATAGGCACCCAAAACAAAAGCTGTCAATAAAATGGATAAAACAAATATTCCAAACAAAGAATGTGTAAAACCCCGGTGTTTAGAAAAATAAAGTATTAAAACTATTAAAACCAATAAAATACCTATTAAAAATGGTAATTTCAACATGTACAATATTAAGGATAGAAGTAAACCCACTATCAATATTATATTACGGTTTTTTCTTTTTATGTTATGATCTATATCTATAATTGATGTTCCAACAACTGCCAGTGCCAGTAAAAATACTTCTTGAAAAAAGGGTATGGTAAACAAAAGGGAAAACAATACATGTTTTTTATATGAAGACACACAAACACCTCTTTTCGTTATCTAATCATGTTAAAATAATTTAAAAATGACATCATCTGATTATAAGATTTTTTAGGAGATCCTGGATCAACCACACCATTTTCAGAAACTACTTCACAGGTTACTGCAGGAATTCCAGCTAGATTACATTCATCTTCAAAAGCCCCTTTATAATACAAACCTGCATTTTTGTAAAATATAAGCTCTGAAGGAGTGTTTTCACTGATGTGTTGGGCTATTTTAAAACTTTTTATACAAGGTTTCTTGGAACAGAAAACACTCTGTCTTCCAGGGTTACTTCTAAGTTTGGTGGAATGAAAATCTGCCACCGCATCAATTTTCAACATTTTAATTATCTTAAGCAAATTATTAGAAAGACATCCGGCTTTTGCAGCCGCTCTATTCATATCAGTTCCATTGAATCTCCTAGAATTTTCCATTGTAGCATAGGGAATTGCAAATGGGATCACATATAATGTTCCTCTTAAATTACAATTCAAAACTTTATTTATAATATTCAAAGAAGCAATTTGTGGAGGTAATTCATCTCCATGAATTCCTGCCGTGATCATTAACTTAGGGCTTTTTTTACCAAGTTTAATTAATGTTGTACCTTTGCTGGCTTTTTTAATTATTGTCTCATTTAAATCCGTTTTAGGAATATTTTTCATTAATACATCATTTTTTTCAACTTTTCCCCCAGTTTCATAGGATATTATATTAAATTCGACATTAATATTATTCAAATTACTAAAAATCATTACCTACACCACAATAAAGATACTGGAAAATATTTATTAGTATATATTACTTAAATTACTTAATTAATATCTTAGATGCAATTTTATATAAACATAATATCAAAAAAATTGATTAATATTAATATATTGTAATGGTGATTAGATGGAAAAAGTGGTTCTAGCTTTCAGTGGTGGTTTAGATACTTCAGTATGCATAAAATTACTAGAAGAAAAATATGACATGGATGTAATAACAGCTTGTGTAGACGTAGGACAACCTAGAGAAGAAATAGACCGACCCGCCTCTGTAGCGGATAAAGTAGGTAGCCTGAAACATTATACTATAGATGCCCAAGAAGAATTCGCAGAAGACTTCATATTCAAAGCCATAAAAGCCAATGCTCTTTACGAAGGATATTCTCTATCTACAGCATTAGCCAGACCACTCATCGCCATGAAAATTGTTGAACTTGCAAGAAGGGAAGGAGCGACTGCAATCGCCCATGGCTGTACTGGTAAAGGAAATGACCAGTTCCGTTTTGAGTCTGTTATACGGTCAATGTCAGAATGTAAGGTAATAGCACCGATACGCGACTTGAATCTCACCAGAACTGAAGAAATGGAATATGCCCAATCATGCGGAATACCTCTACCTTCAGATAAACAGTACAGTATCGATGAAAATATCTGGGGACGAGCCATTGAAGGAGACGTGCTGGAAGACCCTATGGTAGAACCGCCTGAAGATGTATTCAGCTGGACTCGCTCCATTAAGGATGCTCCAAACACAGCACTTGATCTGTCCATAGAATTTAAAAATGGAGTTCCAACATCCATTGATGATAAAAAGATGTTTCCATTGGATATAATAGCTAAATGTAACGAAATCGCAGGTATGCACGGTATTGGAAGGATTGATATCATTGAAGATCGAATCATTGGCCTTAAATCACGGGAAATTTATGAAACACCTGCAGCAATACTACTTATAACTGCCCATAAAGCTTTAGAACAGTTAGTTTTGACTCGAGAAGAATTAAAATTTGCTGAAACGGCTAGTACCACTTATTCCGAGCTCATATATGATGGGATGTGGCATGAACCGCTGCGTGAGGATCTAGACAGTCTCTTTAATAAAATGCAAAAAAGAGTAACTGGAAAGGTTAACCTGAAATTACACAAAGGAAGTATGAGAGTTACAGGTAGAAAGTCACCCTACAGCTTATACCAGGAAGATATTGTATCTTTTGAGGACAAGGCCCTTGATCAACGGGAAATTGCAGGTATGGTGAAACATTATGGTATTCAGGCAGCAGCTTACAACAAAATCTGCAAAAAACAATAAAGTCTGCAAAGGATGATTAAAGATCACCAGAGGTTTTTAAAACGATTTCAATCGGTTTAATAGTACTAGGTATTATAATAATTATTCTAATAATACTAGGTATTGGAATACTGGCAAAAGCCCTTAAACTAGGCGTAAAAATAATTTTACACATTATACTGGGATGGGTATTACTATTCTTGGTAAATCTTCTTCCATTTGTAGATATACCCGTAAATATATTGACTATACTCATCGCTGGATTTGGTGGAGTAATAGGAGTAATCTTTCTATTGATAATCCAAGTTCTAGGGTTATTCTAAAAAATTAAAAGTTTTATTTTATAAAACTTTTTCATTTCCAAAGTCATTAAACATGTTCCTTACTATTTTTTATTTTCGTCTACACTACCTAACTCAGATCCCAGGAAGTCTTTAATATCACGAATACTGTTCAATAACTGAGCAGGGAACACTATGGTTGAATTTTTTTCTGCAGCAATGTTACTCAATACCTGCATAATTCGAAGCTGTAGTGCCACTGGATGTTCAGTTATTATGTCTGCTGCTTCTCCTAATTTACCTGCAGCAAGATATTCACCTTCAGCAGATATAATTTTAGCTCTTTTCTCTCTTTCAGCCTCTGCTTGCAATGCAATCGCTCTTTGCATACTTTCAGGAAGTTTAATATCCTTTATTTCTACCGTGGTGACTTTGATTCCCCATGGCTCACTGTGTCCATCAATAATCTCCTGAATTTTCTGGTTAACTTTAGGTGTATCTGAAAGGACTTCATCTAAAGTAAACTGACCTACCACACTTCTTACTGTGGTTTGAGATATCTGGTTAACTGCCCGATCATAATTCTCAATTTCCACCACTGCCTTGTATGCATCAATCACTTTAAAGTAAGCCACTGCAGCTACATCAATAGTTACATTATCCTGAGTAATTATCTTCTGGGCAGGAATAGGCATGGTAACAATTCTCAAAGACGGCTTGACCATTCTATCCACTAAAGGTATTATAATACGAAGTCCAGGGTCTCTAACTCCTATAACCCTTCCTAACCTGAAAACAACCCCTCTCTCATACTGGTTCACTATTCTTATGGATAGACCTAAAATAATCAACACAACAATGATTATTATTAAAATGGTAATCCAATCCATTGATATAACCTCCCTTTTAAGTTTTTTTACAGTATCATTTATGAAATTGAAAGTTAATTAAATTGTTCATCAAATAAGATGATTAATTAAAAAATGATAAAAAAAGACTTGAATTTAATATGAGATTACATGAAAACCCTTGGTATGAATGATATCAATTCACTGGCAGTAAAATTATAGCCTAAATCTTCCAGAGCCATGTCTCCAGCCCTTCCATTTATATAAGCTGCCAGATAGGCTGCTTCAAAAGTTTCATGTCCCTTGGAGATAAGTCCCGCTACCAAACCTGCTAAACAATCACCAGTACCACCAACAGTCATTCCCTGATTCCCGGTTTTATTGAGTCTGATATTATTTCCATTAGCTACAACATCTATAACTCCTTTAAGTAAAACAACAGATTTTAAATCATTAGACCTCTCTTTTACCATTTTGATCTTATCTTCAAGTTTATCTGGTATTCTGTAACCGGTCACTGCTTTGAACTCTCCAGAGTGAGGAGTTATAACTATATTTCCCCCTTTAATTGTATTTAGAGTTTTCTTGTCCAACATGTGTAAGGCATCTGCATCAATTACCAATGGTTTACCAAGTTTGGATATGATATCTTTGACCGTTAATACTGTTTCTGGATCTCTTCCCAAACCACATCCAATTAAAACACAATCAACATTATCAGCTAATTCTAAAATAGGATTTACATCATTTTCTGTTATGTAATCTCGTGAAAAGCTTCTCACAATAAGGTCCGGAGAATATGATCGGATATCTGATGCTACAACTTCAGGAGAGGCAACATACACTATATCCACCCCTGATTTCATAGCCGATAATGCTGCTAGGGCAGGGGCTCCAGAATAATCTTTACTACCTCCAATTACCAGGACCCGACCATTATTACCTTTGTGCGAATATTTTGAACTGATTTTCAGCCTCAGAAGGTCTCCAACACCAGTGAAAATCTCTGCTTCTTTTGGAATTCCAATATCACTAACCACTAATTTACCAACATAGTTACTAGAATCGTTAACTCCTTTTTTTGCCCTATGAAATGAAATTGTAACATCTGCTTGGACTGCTTTATCATTAACATCACCAGTCAAAGGATCCAAGCCACTGGGAACATCCACTGCAATTTTTAATCCATCAAGCTTATTAATAAGAGTTATAGCAGTAGAAACTGGTTCTTTAAGTTTTCCCTGAATTCCAGTTCCAAGTAAAGCATCAATTATTACCTGAGCATCTATTCTCTTAAGAAGTGTAGAATCAGTAATTATCTTAATTTTTAGAGGACTAATTACAGGATTCATATTTTGGAGGATGTTCCAGTTTTGCTGAGATTGTTTAGATTTTATATGATCAGGACGAGTTAAAAGAAATATTTCGACTTCAAAACCATTATTTATTAAATGTCTGGCTGCAACAAAACCATCCCCACCGTTACCTCCACTTCCAGCATATATTGCTACTTTACACGGTTTTATATTATTCTTTATATATTCTGCAACAGATTTGCCTGCATTTTCCATAAGCGAAGATTTAGATACTCCTAACTCTTCAGCATTAGTATCTATTATCATCATATCCTTGGGAGTCATGGTATCACTATTTATAGATTATAAAACAAATTATATTTAATTTTATAGCATTAAAAAAAGATCATTACTTCATTTATTATTAATGGTGATCCTTTGCCAAATCCCTACTTGCCCAATTCTTATAATATTCCAGGAATACCATCACATATGCTCATATATGCACTTTTCGCCCTTTTAGGATTAATAGCATATGGTTTTATTGGTTCAACAATTATTATGGGTTTAGACCCTGTTAATGCACTTTATTATACCATAATAACAGTTGCAACTGTAGGTTATGGTGATATTTCTCCAGTTACACCCATACAGAAAATTTTTGCAATTACACTGGTTTTGGGTGGCGTAGGATTGATAGCTTATGTTTTTACTTTAACAATTACGGTGGTGACCATGGCAGTGGAAGAAATTACCTCAGGAGCTAAATTAAGAAGATTAATGTCTGAAACTAAAAATCATTTTGTATTATGTGGATATGGTAGAGTAGGGGCTGCTGTTTTTAAAGAACTGAAAAAAAGAAATCAAACAGCAATAATAATCGAAAAAAACAAGAATGTAGTGGAAAAAGAATTATGGGAAGATCCTAAGATACTTGCCATGCCCGGGGATGCCACAGACGAAACTGTCATGAAAGATGCAGGCATACAAAGAGCTAGGGGAGTTATAATAACAACTGGTGACGATGTAGACAATCTATTTATTACTTTAACTGCCCGCGAATTAAGTCCCGATATATGGATAGTATCCCGGGCCAGTAAAAGTGAAAATATTCGCAGACTCTACCGTTCAGGTGCAGATCGGGTAATATCACCTGAAACCAGTGGCGGAGAAGATATTTACTTTGCTGCAATTGAACCTACCATGATGAAGATCACGGTAATGCATGATGTGGATGATATAAGAAAGGAATCTGAAATTATTATAAAACATGGGTGTACCCTAGAAGATATTGAATATCATTTACCTGAATTTCGCAGACCTTTAGCCCGAAAAATTGGCATATCTAAACTAAGTGAACTCAATAAATTCTTAGGTAGTTTAGAACATGATCCTACACGTAAAAATTCCCTGGAACGTGTTTATGAATCAGTAAGCGGCATTCATTCCCACTGGATCTCAGGTCCAGACAAGGAAACCTTACAGAAGGTAGTGGATGAAATCAAAAAGGAAGGGTTGCTTTTAGGTGTTGATCTGGATGAAGAACAAATAAAAGAAGAAGCCAGAAAGCATGGCCGGCTGGTCGAAGTTGTTATAAAACCAGAAATAAAAATCACTGAAAATCATGATGTGCATGATATAAGAGAAGAAGCAGAAGTAATTTTAAGGCATGGTTGCGTCTTAGAAGACATAGAATACTACCTTCCAGGTTTTAGAGAATCTCTTCATAGAAAAATAGGTTTATCTGAATTTAAAGAAATGGAGAGATTCATTGATATATTAGAACACGATAAAAAGAAAATGGAAAATCTTGATCGCTTATATTCACTATCCGGAGGGGGAATTCATTCCCACAGAATAAGTGGCCCGGATACAAAAACTTTGGGAGAAGTAGAGAACGAATTGAATGCTAAAGGATTCTTGGTTGGAGTTAACCTTTCCACCGAAGAAATCAAAGATGCTATAAAAAAATATGGCACCACTGTAGAACTACTATTGAAACATCACGTGGGAGAATTAGATGACAAAAAGATAATTGTTAAACAAGGAGGTCATATTCTAGATTCTAAGCATTATTTCCCCGGGGTTAGGCAGGTTGTTACTCGTAAACTTTACATTAGAACTATGGAAGATGTGAAAAATTGTGAAAGGGAACTTGACAATCCTGACGCACGTAGATCACTGGAAGCTCTCTATGAGATTTCAAGACATATTCATTCCCATACTGTCTCTGCAACTGATGTAAAAACTATTAAAAATATAGTATCCGCTTTGAAAAAAGAAGGATTATTGTTAGGGATTGATTTACCTGAAGAGGAAATATGGGACATTGTTGAAAAAGAAAATTCAGAGTAGTTCTATATTAAGATGATCATTTTATTATCATCCTTAAAACTAAAAATCCCAAAGTACACATTAAAATGTAAAAAAATAAAAAAAATAGTATAAAAACTATTTTTTAGAATAGATCGTGCAGTTTTAATTGGTAAGCACCCAAATTACCGCCGAAATTTCCGGCACTTATTCTTAAAACACCTGGTACTTTTACTGCAGATTCTATACCTGCTTTCATAGCATCTCTTACAGACTTTTCATCTAATCCATCAATTACTATTTCGTAAACACCGTTTACATCAACAGGAATTTGAGTATCTTCAACTTCGTCTTTTAGAGTTACACACATTTTTTCATTGGTGGAAGCACCTAAAAACTTGTATTTATTTGATCCTACTTTAGAACCGGAAGCAACAACTCCTCCCGGGAACGGTGTGATTGTTCCAGATATACTAGCTATTGCATCAACAGCAGCTTCCGCAGCTAATAGACCTGCAGCTTGGTTTTCGGCTAATATGAAAAAGTTACCCCCAGCAACTCCATTTTTAATTCCTAATTCACCTTCAACCAAGAAATCACCAGACATAAGTGGGATGGAATAAACAGTTCTTCCATCTACTTCAAGTTTTTTCTCATAACCGTCACCGAAATACTTTAATTTTACTCCGGTTTTAAATTTTTCATCTGCATTATCCATATTATCAAAAACAGCAGTTGTTGCTGCAGTTAATATGCACATTCCCACTCTTTCTAACAGTTCGTGGTCCAGTTTATCCTTGTTCATATTGCAGATCATTATAATGTAACCTGGCCGTCCGTCAGGGGTTTCCTCTGGAGGAACATAACAATCAATTCCCGCTTCTGCCGGACATCCAATAACTGAAGTTCCATATCCTGTTGCTTCGGTTGCTGCTATTTTAGCTAGTTTTTTTGTTGCTGCAGTTACAAGCAATCGGGATACCTGTATACCAAACGCTTCTGCAAAAGTATCTTCTATTTCCACTCCGTTTATTTCCATGATTATCACCTTTTAGTATATGAGGATGGTTTATGAAGAGAAGTTATATATTTTTCCATTTAATTTTTATCCAGACTAAATATTTAAAACACTCATAAATGCAGTAATATTACAATACCAACTTTGAAAATAGTTTATTAAAAATTATTAGTTGAATTTCATGCGAAAAATACTTCGAAAAAGTAGAAGGATGAAAATAAAACTCGATGAATGTATGTAAACTCTAAACCAAATTTGGAATTATTATTAAGGGATATGTCTTATTTTATTATTTGAATATGCTATATTTTCTTAGAAATTTTCTCTATTGCTGCACTTCCAAAGTAAGGAAGTACTGCTATACCAATAATGGAAGTCATCCAAAAAGAAATCAATCTTTCTACAAGTGTAGCAGCTGCACTAATTGATGGAGGAACTCCAGCATAAGAATATAAAACTATCATCATCCCATCTACTGCTCCCAAACCACCAGGCAGGAACGGGATTAGGCCTATTAAACTGGCTATAACAAAAACTTCGGCAATAATTATTAAAGAAATATCCGCATTGAATGCAGAAAAAACAATATAAACTCTAATTATTTCCATGAACCAGATAAAAAAGGACAGAGGAAGTCCATAAAATAATACACGCTTATCTTTAAGCATTATCCTTATACTATCCTGAAATCCATGAATAGCTTCAAGTGCTTTTTCTTCAATCTGCCGGGACCTCTTTTTTGAAATCCTTTTAATAACACCCACTAACCACATGGTAAATCTTTTAGCAATATTTTTATCAACTGAAATAAAAATTGCAATTACAAATACCACTATAATTATAACCAAAGCCACTATAAGTGCTAAAACAATCCATTGAGCTAATTTAAAAAATAGTACCATTGAAACAATGGTTAAAATAGATAAAACTATGAATGGGAAAGTATCCAAACCCCTATCTGCAATTACGGTGGCAAATGAATTTTCAAAAGGTGTTTTTGTATATTTACTGAGAATATATGCCCTAACTGGCTCTCCCCCACCTCTTGCACTAGGTGTAAGGTTATTTATAGCCAATCCAACCATTAACATTGGAAAGAGGTGCCTTTTTTTAATTGATATTCCAACTGATTTTGTAGTAATGGACCACCTAAGAGTCCATAAACCATAGGTAATAATCTGAATGATTATGGCCAGTATAATGTACCATATATTGGCCATTTTGATAGCACCTTCTATTTTACCCGGCCCAATAAACATTATCATGGCAATTAAAATCCCTACGCCCATAACCATTAAAAGTAAAACTTTATGTTTCATTTAAACCTCTTAAAAATATTTATATTACTCTATTCAACAAAACCATGATATAATCCACTAAATTATTAAAAACACGGAATATACCAGACTCAAAGATGAATTTGTATAAAATCTTATTGAAAGACTATTTATTTACTTATAATTTAACTACTTCGTGATTTAAAGTTTCAGAGTCAAGTAAAACCAGTGTTTTCTCACCAGTGACATATCCACAAGCTTCTCCCGGGTTAATTACAAGAGTTTCGCCTTCCTTGATATTCAATTTGTGTGTATGCCCACGAATAATCACATCATATTTCCCACTTTTTGTCAATGCATCCACTATTGACTCGTTAGTTCCATGGATAATGCCAAATCTTTTATTTTCAATGTTTATTTCCTTGAAGTCTTCTAAAAAGCACAAATTTTGGTACGCTTTTTTTAGTCCGTCTCTTTCTCCATCGTTATTACCAAAAACTGCTAAAAAATTGGTTTTTAACCGGGAAAATTCATTTACTGTGAATGGTGCTATTAAGTCCCCAGCATGTATCACCAGATCTACATTTTTTTGGTTAAAAAAATCCACTGCCTGATGTATAGCTTTCAGATTATCATGGGTGTCAGCTATAATTCCTATCATAAATATAATTATTCTCTTTTGAGTATAATAAATAGATTATTTAAGTAGATTGATTTTTATTATTCTATGCAAGTAGAAAATTAGATCATTTATACATAACCATGGGAATGATTAAGGAAACATTTAAAAGATTAATTTTTTTCAAATTTTTAAAAATATACATAGTAATAGTAAAGTTTATATGTAAATAATTGAAAATTATTTCTAAGCCAAATTTTGGCTTTATTAGGATGTGATGAATTGTTTGAAAGTAGTTACAACAAACAACAGAACTATTCAACTCCTGTGAATGTGGGAGAAGAATATGATGTTAAAATTGAAGATGAAGGTAGAGATGGTGACGGAATCGCCCGTATAGAAGGCTTTGTGGTATTTGTATCAGGAGCTAAAGTCGGTGATGAAGTTAAAATAAGAATTAACTCTGCCCGAAGAAAATTCGCTTTTGCTGAAATAGTCGAATAAATAAACATATAAATTAGTATTAGATTAAGGTTCTTGAAAATTGATTTAATTAATTTTCATGAATTATTTATTTTTTGTAAACTTAACCAGTTTTAATCTGTTTTATCTATTTTTTCAAATCAATACCAAAATATTACTAATTTTGCATTAATAACAGAAAAGATGATTTTTTTAAACCTATCTAAATAAAGTTATTTAGATATATAGGACTTTTTATTGTAAATTAAACTATACAAGCAGATATAATACGTTTAAATCTATTTTTAAATTATAATAAATCATTAAAATGTTAACAGATAATTTATAGCCGTATTATATTTTAACAATATGTATAACTTAAGTTGTATTTATGACTAAATTTATATGCTGTGCTGATTATCTTTTATACGGTGTAAATGATAGGTCATTTAAATAGAACTGATATTCGAGTAATCTCGGAACATTTAGGAATAATTTTTCAAGGCATAGGAGTTGCAGTTTTAATTCCATTAATTGCTGCTCTGATATACAACGATACAAATTTTATGGCATTTATTATTCCTTCTGCAATTTCTATATTAGTTGGAACATTTTTTAGAAAATTTTTAGCAGGTAAAGGTCAAATAAAACTTAAACATGGTATGATTGTGGCTGGTATGGCCTGGCTCTGGGCTGCTTTGATTGGTAGTTTTGTTTTAATGCTTGCTGTTAACATAGATTTTTTAAATGCTTATTTTGAAAGTATGTCTGCCTGGACTGGCAGCGGTCTTAGTATATTTAGCAATGTGGAAATACTTCCAAAATCTATCCTGTTTTTAAGAAGCCTTGAACAGTGGATTGGTGGATTAGGAGTTGTTATAGTAGTTATAGGGATACTAATTAGGCCCGGAACTGCTGCGGCAAGATTATATAAAGCAGAAGCTCGAGAAGAGCGAATAAGGCCCAGTATAGTTAATACAGTTAAGACCATATGGTGGATTTATTTATTTTACACAGTTCTAGGAATTATTCTTTACATACTTGCAGGTATGTCTCTTTTTGATGCAATTAATAACACCCTGACCAATTTATCAACTGGTGGGATGTCCATCAATAACAACAATATTGGAGCATATAACAGCAATTTAATTTATGTTATAACTATGATATTAATGATAATCGGAGGTACAAGCTTTTTAGTGCATTACAGAGCCATAAAAGGCAAAATAACCGATGTTCTAAAAGACATTCAATTTCAGGCCATGATAATTATATTAACTCTGTTTTCCATTCTTATGATTGTAAATACAAATCTGGGTATTATGAATTCTGTTTTTAATGTTGTATCAGCCCTTACTTGTACTGGATCCAGCATTCAACCTACAAATATCATGATTGCCTGGCCAGCTTATGCTAAAGTTATAATAATAGGTGCCATGATGATTGGTTGTGCTGCAGGTTCGACCACTGGTGCTATAAAACTCATAAGAATAGTTACCATCTTAAAGGGAGTTTATTGGGAATTAATACGAATTTTATCACCTGTAGGAACTGTTATACCTCGTAAAATATCCGGTAAATCCGTTAGTGATGTGGAAATTAGAGAAGCAGGATCATACGTTTTCTTATATTTAATTTTTATTTTTATTAGCTGGAGCGTCCTAGTTAGCCAGGGATATGATGGTTTAAATTCCCTTTTTGAAGTATTCTCTGCTCAAGGTAATGTGGGACTTTCCATGGGCATAGTTTCTTATAACATGCCCGATATAAGCCAGATAGCTTTAATAGGGAATATGTGGATTGGAAGACTGGAAATAATTCCTGTGCTTGTTTTATTAAAAAGTTTTTTTGATGTATTTCAATGATTATAGATACATTTTTAAGAGTAAAGTTGAAAATTAATATGCCGAATAACTAAATCAAGAAAATTGATAAATTTCATTATATTCAGATAATTAATGTTAATAAAATTTTTAATCACTATAATTCGTGAAAATAATTATTCTTAAAGGTGTGGACATGTATGTAGTAATCATGGGTGGAGGAAGAGTTGGACTTAACTTAGCATCATTTCTTATTTCAGACGGACACGATGTTACACTTATTGAAAACGATGACAGTTTATGTGGAAATGCAGCAGTTGAACTAGATGCACTGGTTATATGCGGTAATGGAACTGATACCAAAACTTTGGAAGAAGCAAATATAAAAGATGCTGATGTTTTCGTTGCCGCAACAGGTAACGATGAAGCTAACCTTCTATCGTGTATACTGGTAAGAGAATACAAAATACCCAAAATAATAGCCCGTGTAAGCAATCCCGACCATGAGGAAGCCTTCAGAAAGGTGGGTATTGACGATGTTATAAGTCCAGAACTGACAGCTGCAGGATACTTAGAAAAACTTATAACAAGACCAAAAGTCGCTGATCTTATTGTATTGGGAAAAGGAGATGCCGAAATACTGGATATTCCTGTTGAGAACAAAAAGGTAATTGGAAAAAGAATTGGAGAAATAAGTCCCTCCGAAGATTACATTATTGTGGCATTGTACAATAACGGTGAAATAACCATTCCCCATTCAGACATGACCTTGGAGAAGGGAAATAAAATTTCAGTTCTGGTCAAAACTAAGAGTGTAAAAAAAATTACAAAATTATTCACCCAATAACTCTTATTACTAATTATTAGTGAAACTATAGGCTTAAAAATGATATTCAATTAACCAGGGTAATTATGGATATAATAACTCATTTTATTGTTCCCTATATAATACTGTTTTTTGTTGGCAGTAAACATAAGCTAGAAGGGGCTCTAGGGGGAATTTCTCTTGATTTTGATACCTTCATAGTTTTTGTAGGCATATTATTTCCCCAGTTATTTGTTTTCAGCCACCGGGGCATAACTCATTCCTTTATTTTTGGTTTTATAACTGCTGTGATATTTTTATATATAATTACACGCCGCCCTGTGCAGAAATTAATTGGAAAAATAATACGAAGAAATCTCAATCTTAAATTCACAAAGAAAACAGTTTTACTTGCTTACTTTGGAGCCTTAACCCATTTATTACTTGATTTTCTCACCACTGGAGGTATACCTCTCCTTTTCCCTTTTTCTCTAACCCGATTTAGCGCTGAAATTTACAGCTATATTGATCCTGTTACTACCCTGGCTGCATTAATAGTATTGGCCACCATCTACTTCAGAATAGATGTTAGATACAAGAAAGCAGCTATGATCATCTTCATGGTAATGTTAATCTCTTTTGGAGGAATACGAATATGCGAAAAAAATAATGCCATAAACTCATTAAACCCTGATTTAAATGAAAATTTCACTCAAATATCGGCTTATCCAACTTCAGACATGTTTGTGTGGAAAGTAGTGTTGAATGACCCTGAAAAACAAAAATACAAGTTATATGAATACGACGGACTTACCGGGACTAAAAATTTCCAGGGAAACTACAAATCATTAACCATTAAAAATGGAAGCTATGAATCTGCTATTTCTGCAACAAAAAAGGCAAACCAATTGATTGAAGTTCAAGAATTTAGATGGAATGCTTTTTACACATGTATTAATGCCCAATACGAAAATAGTCAGTGGAAATTAACCTATTATGATTTTATAGGATCTTATTCAAGTCGGAGTAATTTGACTGTTTATATAGATTAAAAGATTTAAATTTCTTAATTTAAGTTAAATACCTTTAAAAAACTGTGAAACCATTTCAACATGTTTGGATCCATTTTTAACCCATGGTCCATGGCCCGGTAACAAATATTCAATTTCAAGTTTGTTTAATTTTTCTATAGAGTTTTTCATATCCTCTACACTACCACCAATATCTAAACGTCCGAAACCTCCACCAGCAAAAACCGTGTCACCAGAGATTAGAGTTTCTCCATCATACAAACAAATTCCTCCGGAAGTGTGGCCAGGGGTGTGAATTACTTGAAAATCATGGATCTTGTCACCTTCTTTAAGACGAAAATCAACGTTTACGGGTTCAAATGATCTTCCAAACATGTAAGAAACTGTAGCTATATCATCACCATTTTCCAGAGCAGCTGCATCCTCCTGGTGAATTGCTATTTTTTTAGAGATACAATGATCTCCCCCTGCATGATCATAGTGACAATGAGTATTAACAATCATTGATATATCATCCAAAGACATATCAGCTTTTTTAAGGGAATTTAATATGTATTCAATATTATCACCAGTTCCCGTATCCACCATTACATCATCAAAGACATAAATATTAGAATCAAAACCAGTACCTTCAATTATTAAAATATCATTGATTTTATCCATTATAACACCTGTAAAGATTATTTAATAATTATTTAACAGTATCATATTGTTCTCATCATAATTTAGTTTTAACTAGATATGGAATTTTGAATTATAATTTGATTTTAATTAGATAGTGTATTTTGATATTGATCCACATTTTAATAGTGGCCTATTAACTCAAAAAGTTAGTATATTAATTTATATTACTCATAACAACAAAAAATAATTAAATTAGTCCGAAATAAAATGTATAGATGGGGTCACCGGGATTTGAACCCAGATCCTAGGATTTCTCTTGTCTCAGTACTCCAATTGGTCATCATACTGTCCTCAGAGCGCGCATTTTCTTCAAAGACAACTGGAGTCCCAGATGATAGCCTGGTTACACTATGACCCCTAATATGCATAAAACATCTGCTTTTTATAATTAAAGCATTGAATGATATTTAAAAAGCCAAGGGTGAGATTTGAACTCACGTGTAATGGATCTGCAGTCCACCGCTTCGCCTCTAAGCTACCTTGGCATAGTAGTTATAGTTAAGTGTTGTTTATATTTAAACTTTACGGAGGAATATCTGGTTAATTAGTCATTTTTAAAGACTGAACAAAAAACAAAATCATCACTTGAACCAAGCCCATTAATGGAGAATCTTTTTAATAAAATTCAAAGATTTAGTTTACATTAAATAATATAAAATATAAGATTTTAGTAGGTGATTATCATAGAACGTGGTTGGGACTATTAACTAAAATCAAGCAGTTTTTATAGTTACCTGAAATAATTCCTTAAACATGGCGGATAACTCACTATCCATTACCTGTAAACCAGCTTCCGTTATTCCTCCCCGGGTAGCGACCCTTGAGATTAACTCATCAAAATCTATTTCCAAAAGTAATTTGGAAGTACCATCCAGTGTTGCTTTAATCATGTAATCCACTTCTTTTTGCGAAAATGTTCCCTGTCTAATTGCTTCATCACTAAATTTCTTGCAAAAAAATGTAATAAAAGCAGGAAAACAACTGGTTAAAACTGTAGCCCGCTCCATATCTTCTTCAAAAACAGTTTTTATTTGACCTAATGATTTAAAAAGCGTGTCTACAAAAATAATATCCTGATCATCAACTCTTTCACTATGAGATATAAGACTAACACCTTTAGAAACTTCACCAGTTACACTGGGAATAACATGACTGATTTTACCCGGAAAGATAGTTTCCAATTCTTTAATAGTTACACCTGCTGAAATGTAGATAATATGTGTATCTGGAGATAAATTTGGCTTAATTTCTTCTAATACATTTTTTAACTCCGCAGTATTAACCATGAGAATTATTTTACTGCATTTGTCTGCTAGCAATAATTTATTGGAAGTAATTTCTATTTTTGGATGAATTTTCTTTAATTCGTCCAGTTTATCCATGTTCCTTGTTGAGATAATCATTTCACCCGGTTCAATTATGTTTGAAGACATAAATCCTTTAATAATCATCTTTCCCATACTGCCATAACCAATAAATCCTATTTTATTCATTAAAACACCTTAAACAAATTATAATATTTTTCGAAGTTTAGAAACTTTGTGAAAATTCTTTAAATAAACTAACTTAAATTCATTTCTAGATAGTGAACTATTCTTAATTTTAAAATTTAATCAGAGATATGCTCGGCTATAACAAGCATCTCATAATCTTCAGTGGTGAGTATATCCTTTCTGCTAAATTTTCCCAATTTACAGCTATATATATCAATTTTATGGAAATTTAAAGATTTAAGAAGCCAAGTAATCTCTGATGGAACATAATATCTTTCATTACAATTTAAAAACAGCTTCTGGCCCTGGTCATCTTCTATTTCTAACTGATATACATCACGGAAAGTCATAAGATCAAATGTGTTTTCATGATTAATCTGGCTGGGAGAATTGGAATTAATGAAGTCCTTAACTGAATGAAACAGAGGATATAAACCATTAAGAGTGGTAAAAATTAGTTTCCCATTCTTTTTCAAGGCTTTTGCAGCGTTTTTTAGGATTTGAAAGTTCATCTCATCAGTTTCCATTAATGGAAAGGCTCCCTCACAGATCATGATCACCAGATCAAATTCATTTTCAAATGGTAGTTGCCGGGCATCGGCAGCCATAAAATTAGCATCAAAGTTACATTTTTTAGCTTTTTCTCTGGCTTTATTCAGCATAGACTCTGAAAGATCAATTCCAGTTATATCATAACCTCTTCTGGTTAATTCTATAGTATGACGTCCAGTACCACAACCAATATCCAGTATTTTGAGGCTTTTATCAAAATCTATCTCTTTTTCTATGAAATCAACTTCTCCAGTCGTTCCCTCAGTAAAAACTTCTTTATCATATTTTTCTGCATAATTAGTAAAAAGTTCCTCGTACCATTGTTTCATGTTAAAACCTCATTATAATAATTTATAAAATTATGTTTAAACTCGCTTAAAAAATTATTAGACGTATTATTATAATAATCTTCTGTATCGACTCAGTAAACCTGATTCTGACGCATTTTTCATATTTTCAGTAAGTAACTGCATATCAGATATGATCCATTGTAAATACTGTACAGTATCATCTGAAATATGGCCTTCTAAATTAAGGGAAAACTCCTTTTTTAAATGTTTTAAATCCTTTTCATCCACATATTCAAATTCAACATTTTCCCTTATACTTTCAACCATATTAGTCATGGTTTTTTGCACAAAATTTGATAATGGCGAAAGATCTGATCCCGAATACTTTTTTAATTCTAATTTTGAGGCGATTGCCGATACATTTGCTGTTAATGCATAATTAACTGCTGTTATGTTATTATATAATCCCACATCATCCGAAACGTCGACAAAACTATCCTGAAGTTTTTTAATGGCAGATTCCAGGTTATTATGTTCCAGAAGGAAATTTTTTAAACTGGAAACAGTTTTATCATGATTATACTTATTCAAAGGCGATACAAAAACAGTTTTTATGTATTTACAGTTTGTTTCTAATGTTTTAGATAATTGCAACGGTAAATCTATTGTTACACGACTAGGAAATAGTGCATAAGCACATATCAGTGCAACCGTGGCCCCTATAAAAATGTCAACTAAACGGGCCAATCCATTTTCCATTACAGTTCCATAAGGCCATAAAAGTACTATAAAAATAGTCATAGCCATGACTGATGGTCCTATATAATTGGGTAAAAAAGCCCTAAATAAAAATATCATCAAAAATGCCAGCCATACTAACAGGAAATGGGGAAATATAAAGCCCAAAATAATAGCAATGATTACTCCTACGAAATTGAAGGATACTCTTAAAAGCATATTATTAACTGTGCTTGTTACATCTGGTTTAAGAACTATTAAAATTCCCATTACAACCCATAATGCATCTCTATTTTTTGTAAAGTGTACAATTAAGAGTCCTATTGTCATTGCTATGGTGAAACGGATTGCATGACGCATATACATATTTTTAAGGTTAAAATTCGCCTGAAGGGTTTGTTTAAGAGAACTGGAGGTACTTGGTAACTTGAAATCAGGAGAAGTCATTTTATCATTCTTTAAAAGGCGGTTGACACTGCTAAAAATAGTGCCTATACTATTTGCTACTGTATTTGCTGCATTTAAATCAGAATATCCTGTTGATTTACTTTTATCATTGATTTTTTTAAGTTCTAAACCAAATTCAGATAAATCAACCTGCTTATCCTTATCTACTATGTTTTTAACTATGTTATTGCCTGTTTTATCAGTTATTTCTAAGAATTTTTTGAAAACATTATTTGAATCTGATGATAACTTAGATATTACCATGTTACTGTATCCCCTGAAACCAGTATAATAAGTTCCAAGTCTCAGTAGCTGATACATATAAGGTTTTAGAGAGATTCCTTCTAGACTTTTCCGAATAACCATAGTTGATCTTAGTGAATTATGTGAACTAAATGTAGAAGCAACAAATTTCCGAATATCTTTATTTCTCTGTAAAAATTTAGGTATTAACAATATTGAAGCTACCAAATACCCGAAAACAGGATAACTAACCCATTCAATAAGTGTTGATTGAGCGTGGAATAATACTGCTGCTAAGAAATAGATAGAAAAAAAGAGAAACCCAACAAATCCATCAGTTTCCCCAAAAATATAGATGGATAATGTAAAAAATGACCACAAAATCGTGAAAAATATGAAAATAGGTAAAGATGTTGAAGATAAATAGACTGACAAAAATGCCAGAATAGTTATAAATGCTCCTAACAATCCTAAATAGAGAACTTTTTTAAAAGGCAACGGTAGATCCAATATCAACGATGCAAAGAGAGTAGTGATCATTATAACATTCACACCCACCCCTAAACCAAGATATTGTGCCAGAACTCCGGCAATTATCATTAAAATAATGGTTCGAATTGCTTGTTTCCATAAAATTCCGCCTTTAGGCCTGCTTAAAATTTTTATTCTACCCAATAAACCTATTTTTTCCATATTTAACCTCTGAAAAACTATTTTAAATCTAAAAAAGAAATGAAAATATTTAAAATATATTATTCATAGCGTAGTGCTTCTGTTGGTGGCAACTGACTTGCACGGTAAGCAGGGTAAAATCCTCCAATTAAACCTACTACTAAAGCCACTACAAATGCTCTTAAAAATACAGATGGTGTGTAAACCGGCTTGATAAATCCGCCCATTCCAATTGCCATAAGAACCTGAATAGCCAGTACCCCCATAATTGTACCAACTAAACCAGCAACCAATGTCAAAACCAAAGATTCTCCCAGTATCATACCCAGAATTCTCCTATTTTTCCATCCCACAGCTTTTAAAACTCCTATCTCTCTAGTACGCTCAAATACGGACATTATCATGGTATTTATAACACCTATACCTCCGATTACGATAGCCAAAAGAGATATAGCCCATGAAGCAGTATCTATGGTATCTAAACCCTGATTAACACTCTGTAAATCTTCTAATGAAGCTATGGTAGTAAGATCATTCCCATACTTATCTTCAATAGATTTGGTAACCTGATCAACGTTGGCATTATTATCAATCTTTACATAAATCATGGTCACCTTACCCTCCTTCTCCTCAATTTTTTGAAGATTGTCCATGGAAATAAATGCTCCTCCATCTTGCTGAAGATCTCCAGTTTGAAATATCCCTGTTATTTTATATTCTTCATCTTTTAGAGTTATAGTATCTCCAACTGTTTTATTCAATTTTTCTGAAGCTACTTTCCCGATTATAATCTCTTTAACATCTCCCCCTGAGAAAGCTTTGCCTTGTGTGATTTTAATTCCACTTAGTGATAATTTAGCAGGATCTATACCTATCAACACAAAATAGGGATTATCTCCTAACCGTTGAACGGCAAGCAGAACCCCGACACTATCATTTACTCCATCAATATTATTAATTTTGTCTACGAACCCCTCATCTATTTTGCTTAAGAACATGTCTGATACGTTGCTCTCAACTACCGTAAAATCAGCATCTCCTGCCTTAAGAGTTTCTTCTGTAGAAGCTTTAAGGCCATCGGTAATTATTCCCAATGCCACAATCGTAGCGATACCTATGGCAATGCCCATAACTGCTAAAGCCGTTCTTGTCTTGTTTCTGAATGGATTTTTCATTACCAGACTTAAAAATGACATTTTTTTCTCTCCCCATTCTAATTCAAATGGAATACTATGCAACTACATAAATTATGATATGAAATGGATTTCTTTAGAAATCTAAATAGGTTAAAGATGATTAATACTCTAACCTAATCATCATAAACTTATCTTCAATTATATCTTATAAAATTTAAATAATATATTAAATATGACATAAATTAAGTTGGAGGGGGACTTAAAATAACGGAAAACTACCATATTGACTTAAAAAAATACTCTCTTAATGAGTTTAAGAAAGAATTAGAGCAAGGCAATTTACTTCCAAGCCGAAAGATACTAAAAGAAGGAATAAATGAGAAATTTCATGTCTTAAAAGAGGAAGGCATCCAAAATCTTCATGACCTCTCTATTAAATTGAAAACCCCCAATAAAGCTAAAAAATTCGCTGCTCAGTCTGGTTTGCCTGAGGATTATGTTTTGATTTTAAGAAGAGAAGTTTACAGTTACCTGCCAAAACCTGTAAATCTGGATAAATTTCCAGGAATAAAAAAGAACCTATTGATAAACTAAATAATATAGGAATTAAAAACACTCTTCATTTGTTTAATAGAGTTAAAACTCCAGATGATCGGAATGAAGTGGCAAGTGAGACTGGTTTAAGCAATGATGAAATCATGAGATTAACTAAATTTTGTGATTTATCACGGGTTAAATGGATGGGGCCTATTTTTGCTCGGCTTTTTTTAGAATCAAAAGCAGATACTGTGGAAAAACTTTCCGAATCGAATCCTGAAATTCTATATGAAAAATTAGTTGAAATCAACAATAGCAAAGGTTATACTAAAGCCAAATTTGTTGAAAATGATGTTAGATTGTGTGTTAATATTGCTAAAATGGTTCCTAATGTTATAAAATATTAAATATAAATATTAAAAATTTATTATCTCTATTTTAGGATGTAACAATGACAAATTGGATATCTAAATTCAATTATAATCCTATTAAACCACTTCTTGAATCAAAAAATAATGCAGTTATCTATTTTACTAAAGAGTTATTAGAAAAGCCAGTTAAAGACATAGATTACATTTGGAATTTACCAGAAGTCCAGGAAATGCTAAAAAACCAGGCCAAAAATGGTTCATGGCCATCAAAAACAAAAAAAAATGAGAAACATGGAGTCAAATATCCATTAATTGAAACCTGGAAACAGTTAAGATTTTTAATTCAACAATATAATATGAACAAAACACATCCCTCAATTGAAAAAGCCGCTGAATACATATTTTCTTGTCAAAGCATAGAAGGGGATATAAGGGGTATTTTAGCTAATCAATATGCTCCTTATTATACCGGAGCTATAATGTACTTGTTAATAAAAGCAGGTTATGACGACGACCCTCGGATAAAAAAAGGATTTAAATGGCTTATAAAAATGCGACAAGATGATGGAGGTTGGGTTATTGGAAGTCCGGGGATGATTGGTGTTAAACTATCAAGGCAAGAATCCAATGATTTGACTTCAAATATAAATAGAAAAACTATGCAAGCTTTTGATAAATCTAAACCCTTTTCTGCTGCAGGTACTGGAATGGTAATAAGAGCTTTTGCAGTTCATCCGTCTTATCGAAGGTCCAAATATGCATTAAAAGCGGCTGAACTTCTAAAATCAAAATTTTTTAAAAAAGATAACTGGACATCATATCAACATCCTGATAATTGGGTTAGATTCCAATATCCATTTTGGTGGACAAACATAATCTCTGCATTGGATTCTATCTCTTTGATTGGTCTCCCTCATGAAGATGATGATATTAAAAATGTTTTAAAATGGCTTATAAAAAAGCAACAAAAGGACGGGCTGTGGAATGTGTCCTATTCACAGATCCATAAAACTCCGGATATCCAGAAAACTTTTGAAATGAGATTATGGATTAGTTTAGCAGTTTGCAGGATTTTTAAAAGATTTTTTAACAATGGAAATATTTAATTTATGAGGTTAAATATGATACGCAAAGCTAATAAAAAAAGATATGGATGAAATTGTGGATCTAAAAAGAAAAATAAGTTTAACTAAGGACAACATGCTTGAATAAGGCATTCCAATACTAGAGTGTATACAATAAATACATCGTAAACTTATAATTCCTTTGGAGTTAACATTTCTAATTATTATGCAGCCTTTGTGATTTCCATTATTATTGTCTGAATGAATAACTATTTAGATAATACTTTTACCTAGAGAATCGTGTTTAAATAATGATTAATATCATTATAGGAGGCGGTGATTCCCTAATTCAAAAAATTACCCACCCGCCCAGCATGATCTAAATAGTTATCATGATTCTGATATTCATTTTTTATTCCACACTATTTACAATCTCTCCATCCCTCATCTGGATAGTTTGATCTGCAAAACTTGCTAACTTAGGGTTGTGAGTAACTACAACTATACTTACCCCATCATTTTGATTTAGATCCTTAAGCAGTTGCATTATAGAATTTGCATTTTTTGTATCCAACTCTCCTGTTGGCTCATCAGCGAGTATAATAGACGGATTGTTGATAAGAGCTCGAGCTATTGCAACACGCTGTTGTTCTCCTCCTGAAAGCTGTCCTGGACGTTTGTTGTATTTACTTTCCAATCCCATTTTTTCCAATATTTCTTCTGCTTTTTTGAAATCTTCTTTGATCATAGGTAACATAACATTCTCAATGGCAGAAAGCTGTGAAATAAGATTGAGTCGCTGAAATATAAATCCAATTTCGTTCCTTCGAAGCTTTGCTTGCTCTTTTACGGGAAGTTTACTGGTTTCTTTTCCATTTAGTTTAAATGTTCCTTTGGTAGGCATATCCAGAATCCCTGCCACGTGCAGGAAAGTGGATTTTCCAGATCCAGAAGGTCCCATAACTGCTGTGAATGAACCATCATCCAAAGTTAAATTTAAACCTGCTAATGCATTTATTTCTTCGCCGCCCATATTGTAAGTCTTCCATACATTATTAAACTCAATTAAATGATTAGTCATCTCTCAAAGCCTCCACAACATTCAATTTTGAAGCACGCATCGCAGGATAGAGTCCTGCAATGATACTTAAAAATGTAGCACCAGCAATAACACCCCCAATTAACCATAACGGCATCATTTCCGGTATGTATTCAGTAAAATTCAACACATTTGCAACTACTATAATGCCCAAAATACCTAGAATAACTCCTATAACTGATCCTAAAAGTCCTAAAAGGCCAGATTCAAATAGTATACTTCCTTTTATTTCCCAGTTTGTAAATCCAATCGCTTTTAATACCCCCAATTCTCTTGTTCTTTCCATAACGCTCATTAACATGGTATTTATCACACTTATGATTCCTACTAAAAGAGCTATGCTGGCAATAAATCCTATAAAAAGTAGAGCCTGATTAGTCATTTCTTGAACCCGGATTATCTCTTCCGATTTAGTTCCCACGGAAATACCATCTATATCTTTTTCAAGTTCATCAGCAGTAGTTTCTGGGTCTCCCTTTGTCCTAGCGTAGATTACACTCACTTTATCATTTGTGATTTGCTTTGCAACATCCTGACTTATGTAGACATATGAAACTTGTTCTTCTTTAGATATTCCAGTGACAACTAATTCATAATTTTCGACATTTATTTTGCTGCCAATGTCATAACCCAACTTATCCACAACACCCTGAGTTATTACAACTTTCGGCGTACCTTTCTTCAATGTAATCTGTTTCCAGTCATTTATTCCTTCAAAATTTATCCTCTTTCCTTTTATATTCTCCGAAAAAAAAGTTACTTCACGAAAATCAGAAAGCTCAGGTGTGTTTTTTATTTTCGATATGGTTTCAGAATCAATTAAACTATTTCCACTGGTGGATGCTGGCGCTATTGTTACATCGTACATATATCTACTTGTTTCATTTTTAACTGCAGATGTTGCTCCTGCAGTTATTCCTAAAAGTACGACAATTGTTGCAACACCAATTATTATACCAAGCATCGTTAATGCACTTCTAAGTTTTTTTCTACGAATATTATTAAATGCCAATTTATAAAGATCCATTATTTCACCTCAAATAAACTATAAATAGTTCTATACTTCTAAATAAAAAAATGAAATTAATATTTGCCTTAAAATTATTTATAACTTTTTTATACATATTTACACTGGTTTTGAATAAGACAAGAAGTTTTAACATCACTTTTTTAGATTAGGTATTCATAGTGATCACATGTTTTTACAAGGTACCATTTAATGCAAGGTACTATTTATAGTTTTTGAATGTCGGATGTTAAAAAGTTGAAAAAACTAGGATTACCTTTTTACAAAAAATATCATTAGTAATCTGACTTATCTGAATATGTAAATATGAAAAGTCTATGAAAGGTCAGCAAAACCTGTTCATATTGCTTCATTGGCCCTGAAACTTATACAATAAAAAAAATATGTAACAAAAAATAAATTTGTAATTATATCCAAAATAAATTTTTAATGGAAGCATTCACTTATTAAAGTTCATTTGTTTGCTTTTTTATAAACCTCAAATTAAATTTTAAGTACCTGATTGCTAAGTTATAGAACCATTTAATTATGAATGCCATAATTCCTACAATAACAATGCCTCCTACTCCTAGAATGATGCCCCATACAATTGTAACCACCGTACTAAAAGTTCCATCAGCAGCAAATGGAAATGTTCTATAAAAAGTTTCATTTGGAATAAGTATTTGTAGCAAAGGTGAAAGCGCCGTTAAAATCCCAACAACAATTATAGCTACACCTGCTACAAATAAAGCCAGTATAATAAGTGAAAGTACTAAAGCAGGTACCGCTACAAATATCAGATTAAAAAAACCAAGTCCTGATATTGACAGTGCTGCTTTGATTATAGAGCCCAGTGATGGTTTATTTTCGGCCAGATTAACCATATACTCTGCTTTAATCTGTTTTACAATCGTTTTTGGATCCCCTAATGCTTTTGAAATTTCTTCTTCAGTTCTGCCTTTTTCTATACCAATCCTAAAATGTTCTTCATAATCTGAAAGTATATCTTCTCTATCCTCTTTTGGCAATTTTTTTAACATTATAGAGAGTTTTTTAAGATATTCATCCTTATTCATCCTTAATCTCCTCTAAACTAATCCTCGATTTTGGAATATAATAAATTAGTAACACCCACAGAAAATTTATCCCATTCTTCTACTAATTCTTTCTTTTTTTCTTTTCCCAAATCAGTAATACGATAATATTTTCTTGAAGGACCACTATGGGATTCTTTTAAGTATGAAATCACCAATCCTTCTTTTTTTAGTCTTTTTAGAAGGGGATAGATACTGCCCTCTGAAATTAATATATTTTTGGAGATTTCATCAACCATTTCATAACCATAACAGTCTTTTCTATCAAGAAGTACTAAAACACAGAGTTCCAATACTCCTTTTTTAAATTGAGTGTTCATAATACCACTGTATTTTTACAAGGTATTGTATATTATAGGGTACTATTTAAATTTTAGAAAAGTAAAATAAAAGGCATAATCTACATTCAGGATTTGCCGAAGATCCAGTAAAACATTTAAAAAGTAGTGCACATATATTTCATGATTTCTAAAAAAATTATGAAAATTCTGGAGTAAAATATTCATTAATCAAAGCATAGCAAAGAGTTACGATTTTAATCTAACAATATAATAATAATATATATCTCCTCAAAATGAGATTATGGATTAATTTAGCAGTATGTAACATTTTTAAGAAATTTGATGAACATACACTTTCATCAGATTATCAGATGGAAACTATGATACGCAAAGCTAATAAAAAAGATATGGATGCAATTGTGGGTCTATGGGAAGAAATGATGAAATTTCATGTCAAGTTAAGTAATTTGTACGAATTAAAAACTAATGCAAAAGAAACCTATCACGAATATCTTAACGAGATTCTTAAAAACGATGCAGCTATAATATTAGTCTATGAAATGGAAAATAGGCTATGTGGCTATTTAATAGCAGAAGAATCCGAACTTCCACCAGTTTATAAACAAACAAGAATAGGTTCCATACTGGAAATATCAGTAACCGAAAAGCATCAAAATAAGGATATAGGAAGCCAATTGTTAAAAGAAATCGAAAAAATATTCATAAGTAAAGGCATTGATAGAATGGAATGCATGGTGTCATGTTTTAATGAAATATCTAAGAAATTTTGGTTTAAAAACGGTTTTAAAACATATAATACGGTTTGTTTTAAGAATATTTAATAAATAATATTCTTTATGTATAATGGAGTTATTTTAATTACTTGAAGTTAATTCAATGCTTTTTGTAACTTTTAAATTTTAGATCATACAGTTGAAATTGATGGAAATATCATTATGAAATTATTATTTAACAATTTATATTAGATTCATATTATAAAGTGAATCACATGGAAACTAAGAAATTCACACTCCTGGACATTGATTATATAACGGAGGATGAAAAGCCAGTAGTAAGACTATTTGGAAAGATCAGGGAAGAATCTGAAGACAGATCTATAATAGCCCTTGACAAAAAATTCAAACCATACATTTACGTTATTCCTGAAAATGAAACTGACTTTAATGATTGTATCATGGATTTAAACGAATTAGATATTGAAAGTATTGAAACAGTACAAAAAACTGATATCAAGCAAGAAATAGAAGTTCTAAAAGTATTCCTGAAACATCCCCAAGACGTCCCTAAACTCCGAGATAAAATATGGGGCTTAGAAACTGTAAAAGAAATCAGAGAACATGATATCCCTTTCTACAGAAGATATCTTATAGACAATGGCCTGTTTCCCATGGATGATGTGGAAATTGAAGGAAAAACAGTCAATGAATCGTTGGATAATCCATCCTCCTCAAAGAATATTATTAGATTTGAAATAGAATGTAAACCTGTACATGTGGAACCCGTAAATTCTGATCTTAAGGTTATGAGCTTCGATATAGAGGTAAGAAACCCTGAAGGCATGCCCCAGGCAGATAAGGATGAAATTATCATGATCAGTATGGCCAGTAATTTTGGTCTAAAAAAGGTTTTATCAACCAAAAAATCGTCTTTTGATTATGTGGAAACAGTTAAAACTGAAAAAAAAATGCTTGAAAGATTTGTTGATATTGTTAATTCTTATAACCCTGATTTAATTGTTGGTTATAATTCTGACAATTTTGATTTTCCTTACATTAATGAAAGAGCAAGTAAATGCAGAGTTTCATTAAATATGGGGGTTGATGGTTCTAAATTAAAGTTCATGCGCCGTGGATTTGCAAACGCCGCATTTATGCGTGGTAGGATCCACGTGGATTTATATCTTTTGATGAGACGGTACATAAGACTCGATCGTTACACTCTGGAGAGAGTCTATAAGGAACTTTTTGGTGAAGAAAAAAAAGATATTAAAGGAGATATTTTATGGAAATACTGGGACGCTAACGGAGAAAAACTGCAAACCCTCTTTGAGTACTCTATGGATGATGCAATTGCCGCCTATAAAATAAGTGAAAAAATCCTACCCCTGAACATGGAATTAACTCGTATTGTAGGACAACCCTTTTTCGATATTGCTCGTATGGCTACAGGACAGCAGGTAGAATGGTTTCTCATTAGAAAAGCCTTTGAATATAATGATCTAGTTCCCAACAAACCATCACAAAGGGAACATTCACGCAGAAGAAGTGAAAGGGCTGTGGGAGGTTATGTAAAAGAACCAGAAAAGGGTTTGCATGAAAATATTGTCTATTTTGATTTTAGAAGCTTATATCCAAGTATAATTATTTCTAAAAATGTTTCTCTAGATACTTTGATACTTAATGAAATAAATGAAGATAGCCAGGATGATTCTAATTTTCATATAGCTCCAGAAGTAGGATATAAATTTTTAAAAGAACCTTTAGGATTTGTGCCATCAGTTATTGGTAAAGTTTTAGAAGAGCGGACCAAAATTAAAAATAGAATGAAGCAGTCACAGGATCCATTGGAGCAAAGAGTTTTAGATGTGCAGCAAGAAGCCCTAAAAAGACTTGCAAATTCGATGTATGGAGTTTATGGATTTTCAAGATTCAGATGGTACAGTATTGAATGTGCAGATGCCATAACAGCCTGGGGTAGAGATTACATCAAAAAAACAATGAAAAAAGCCGAATTATTTGGATTTCATGCTATTTATGCTGATACTGATGGATTTTATGCAGTTTATAAGCAAAGTTAAGTCCAAAATTAACTTTTCACTTGAATTATATTAATTACTCCTTTTAAAAAGATTTTAAGGAAAATAGGTATCAATTATTTCTTGAACCTCATTTAACCATCTTTTTCTCTCTTCAATTGTACTGCTGGCCACTATTCTAAATATTTTCCGGTGAAAATTCTTAATTCCGCAGAAATCGAAAATACAACTTTTCCAAATATTTTCCAGTGGATCTCCAAAAACTTCCATTTCCCTCTCTTCCGGAGTATTGGAAGTATTAAAAACCATAGCGATTTCAGCTTTTAAAAGTCCATCTGGAACTCCGGATCCATCATCTCCTTCTTCAAATTCATAAGCCACTCCTGATCGAAGCACACGATCAATCCAACCTTTTAAAATTGCAGGGGGTTGACCCCACCAGTTGGGGTGAATGATGATAATTCCATTGGCTGTCTGGATCTCTTTTCGATGCTGAATTACCAGAGAATCTGAAGTTTCACCATTAACCAGTTCATTACCTTCCAATAAAGGATCAAATCCTTCTTTATAAATGTTATGGGCAAAAATATGGTGACCTTTTTCTTTAAGCGTTTTAAGGACTTTTTCATAAATGGCGTGATTAAAACTTTTTTCATAGGGATGGGCCAGAATTACCAATATATCCATGCTTATCACTTCCCTAAGTTTTCAGAACTTAATTTGATTTTAAGATTTTACAGCTACTCCTTTAAAAAAGTTATAAAAGAATGTGCCGTCTTTTTTGGCAGATTTATACAGATCGTCAATGCCTTTTTCCCATTCCTGGTGACTGACCAAACCTGATTTTATGGCTTGATCCTTAACTCCTTCCACCATGGCAATTATAGTCTTTTTTATAAATCCATCCACCAGTTGGGGCTTGCTATTATCCACATAAACTATCCGGGGTGTTACCACTATCCCTTCAAAACCTGCCTCATCCAGTAAAGGGTACAATCTTCTTCCTACCATAGGATCTCCCCCTAAATCTTGTTGAGATTTAATAAGACATTCCCATGCCTTGACTGCTTCCCTAGTTTCTGGATGGAAATAACATGATCCATGATCTCCTTCTATAATAGTTATGGTTCCTCTGGTTTTTAAATATTTTTTAAGTTCTAAGAGAGCTTCCACTGGATTTATTAGATGTTCCAAGACAAAACAAATAAAAATATGATCAAAACTTTCTTTTTCAAAGGGAAGATTCATGATATCTTCTTTTTGGAATTTAACATTATTTATTCCTTCTTTTTTAATCAAATCTTTGGCCTGGTTTAAAGAATCTTCTGAAATATCTATTGAAGTTATTTTTGCATCAGGACTGTTTTTAGCAAGTATTATGGTTTGAGCCCCTACTCCACATCCCGCTTCCAGGACTTTACTTCCTGCTGGGAATTGGGTGTCATAATGAAGTATTTCTGCCAGAGTATCGGCCTGATCTACCAGCCTTTCAGATTCTCTTTTAGAGTAACCATGTACATAATCGTTCAAATTTAACACCTAAATATATAGTTTTTCAAGAAATTCAAGCATACAATTGTTAAATTCATCAATATTTTCAAGATTACTGACATGACCTGCATTTGATATAATCTTTAATTGCGAATCCTTTATTTTTTCATACATAGTATTAGATGAAGCGATCGGAGTAAAATTATCATTTTCTCCAACCATTATCAACGTTGGAACGTTGATTTTAGGAAGTACATGAGTCATGTCAGTTCTCCCAGCCTGTGCAAGTAAAACTCCACATATCCCCAATTGGGATGAAGAAAGAATCATGTTTTGAATTAGTTTAATCGCATCAAAACATAATTTAAAGCTTTCTGGAGCAAATATTGTTTTTATGAATTCTTCTGTAAAAGGTTGTAATCCATTTTGTTTAATTGATTCTATGGAGTTTTCTCGCCAGTATTTTGTTTCATTTGAGTCAGCTTCAGCCCGTGTATCACATAGTATTAGTGCATGGGCACGTTGGGGATGCATTTCAAATGCACGTATAGCAATGGCTCCACCCATTGAAAGACCACAAAAAACAGCTTTATTAATTTTTAAATAGTCCATTAAAGCAATATGATCCTCTGTAAACATTTTATAAGTATATTGACCTTCTATCACATCGGTTTTTCCATGTCCACGTATATCGTAAGTGATTAAACGGTAATTTTCTTTTAAAAATTCGATTTGAGGAGCCCACATCCTATGATCCAATGTCATGCCATGTGCAAAAACAATTGGGAGAGCATCTGGATTTCCAACATCTATGTAATGCATTTTAATTCCATTAATCTTTGCTTTCATCAAAACACCCCATCTTGTTTTTTAAATAATTCCAATATAAATAAACTGTTAATCCAATATATCATTTAAATCATTAACTGAAAGTAATAGTCCCTTTTCCATAATTGATGCTAGTTTATCTACATTAGCATATTCAAGAGATTCTTTAATTGCTTGTAAACTGGATAAAATAAGTAATGATGGTAAACTTACTCTTTTTACACCGCAGTTTATTAAATCATTAATCGAAAACTCATTTATATTATAAGGCATTCCTGCAGCAATACTAATTGGTCCTTTAACTTCTTTTGTGACTTGTTTAACCTCATCAAGTGTTTCAATATAAGTTATGAATGTTAAATCTGCACCTGCATCTAAATATTGATTAGCACGATCAATGGCAATTTCTAATCCTTCGTCCCTATTGTCAGTTGATCTTAAAGCATCTGTACGGCCATTAATTATAAAATCAGGTTTTTCTTCAGCATCTGCTGTTTCACGAGCATTTATGATTTTTTGAACCATCAAATCTTCATCTACAATGGATAATTTGTTTTTTCCATTTGGAATCTGGTCTTCTATATTAAGTCCTGCGACACCAGCATCTATAAACCGTTTAATTGTGTTAATTATTTCTTCTGTACCCCCGTATCCATCTTCAGCATCTGCCATTACAGGAACATCTACTGATTCAACAATTCTACTTGTCCATTCAATATTTTCATCTAGAGTCACATCTGATTCTCTTTTATATCCTGCCTGAATTGAAAAACTATAGCCAGAACATTGTATTGCTTTAAATCCTGCGTTTTCAATTAATTTCGCACTTATAGAATCATATGCATCCGGCATAATAAGTGATTTGCCCGAATTTAAGAGTTTTTTAAGCTTATTACTTTTCATGAACATCCCCCTTTATTCAATAAAACTTAATCTGAAGGTTTGTTTAATATTATTAGGATAATGTCAATTTATTATTAACTGAAAAGAGTCAATTTTCTATAAAGTTTAAGCTGTTAATACTTAAAATAAAATATTGATAAATAAATGTGAATAAACACTTCTAACCTGATATATTGCGGGTAATCATTCATCTACCATGTAACTTTCAAAAGTACCGATAATGCAATAAATAATATTATATTATTTATTATCAGAAGTACCCCTACTCCACGACCAAAACCCCCATGAAATAGTATGCTTAGTGTTAAAAAGAGACTCTGAAGTAAAAGAAATGAAGAAAAAATCAGAAGCCCAATATTAAATCTAGATTTAATTTCTTGATAATTTTGCCAGTATACATAGGACAATACAATTAACAAAATTATATTGCCTACTCCAATAATTGCCGCTATATTAAAAGACCATAATTCAATTGTAGTATTAACTGCCATTTTTTACACCCAAATTTATAATAATTAAAATCATTTTTCCACGATTTCTTCCCATATCTCTAAGAAATTTTCATAATTTACTTTCATTTTATCTGTAAGGAAGTATAAAGTTCCATATTTTCTTCCCACAGGTATAACAACTTCATTATCTTCTAAAACATTAATATGATAGCTTATAGTTTTATAATCTACTTCAAGTATATCCGCAAGCTGATTAACATTGTAAGGCCTTTCATTGAGGAGTTTAATTATTTTAGCCCTATTTACACCGCCCCTAGTGCCTGCAATCAAGTACCATAACATCCTTCTCATGTTAACCTCTCTAAAACCTAAATATCCTTATTATACTTTTAGAATTATATTAAGGTTACCAATCTGAGTTATGTACTATATACAAACATTATTTCATGAAATATAGTCTACATTTTCCTAAATTCTAATTATAATATGTTGAATTTTATCTCAATACTGGTCCGAAAAATGGAAGTAAATTAATAAAACACTTAAAAACACCCCCAAATAAAACAAAATCGATATCACTGGATAAATGAGATTTATATTACCTAAATAGCCAGCAACTTTTAGCACAATCACCTCCGGAGCAGCCCAAGGAGAAAGATAGCATTTATCCCAATGGTAAACAGTCAAGTTGGGAATGATTCCAGCTACCGATATAACCATAGCTGGGATAAAACTGCGGAATAAAAGAGTTAAAAACATTGCAAATGGCAAAATTACCAATGTAATAACACTGGCTAGCATTAAATAACCAGTATAATTAACTATTTCACTAGTATTGATACTAAAACCCAGAACAAATGCACATATAATATTGACTAAAGCCACACAAGCATATAAACCAATAATCAAAAGAGAAATATATCCTAACTTCCCCAAAATGATTTTTAACCTAGAATAAGGAGTGGTCAACATATTTCCCATTGTGTGTGACTGATACTCATAAAAAACCGCGCTTACTGCAATAAACGAAGTAAGAAGAGGCCCTATTACAAACATGAAAAAAGAAACCACCCGACCAAAAAAGGAATGCCAAGTGTAGACTCCCTGAGTTATTAAATCTTCCCGAACCATTAAAGTACCAATCGCGATTAAGATAACCGGTGATATCATCCCTAAAATGCCAAGAGTATAAATATAAGTACCTTTGTACTTTTTATATTCTGATTGAAATAAGTTTATCATGACATCACCCTTAATTCCTGATTGGTTATTCCTAAAAATCGCTCTTCCAATGTTTTTGAAACTGATTTCAAATTATAAACATTAATATCTTGTTTAACCAGTTCACGATTAATAAATACATTATCTTCACGTTTGCAGAAGATTTTTAATCCTCTCTCCATTTTCTCAAAATCAAAATTCAAAGATGTGATAATTTGAATCGTTTTCTGTAACTGATCAGTTTCCACAAGCAGAAAACTTTGTTCGTCGGTGGTAAGGAGTTCTATTTCGCCTTCATGGATTAATCGACCCTGATCAATAATCCCAATATAATCCGCAATTTGCTGTACCTCACTCAGCAAATGACTGGAAACAAGAATCGATATTCCCATGGATTCTGAAAGATCCCGGATCAACTTCCGCATTTCAATTATTCCTGCTGGGTCTAAACCATTGGTAGGCTCATCCAGAATTAAAATCCGTGGTGAATGAATTAAAGCATTAGCTATTCCTAATCTCTGCTTCATTCCCAGAGAAAAATTACTTACAGGCTTGTCTCCAATATTTGAAAGACCTGCAAGTTTCAATGATTGTTCAATCCTATTTATTTTAGTTTTAAACATTTTAGCAGTTATTTCAAGGTTTTCGTAAGCCGATAGATTCTCATAAAAACCAGGAATTTCAATTATTGCTCCGATTTCAGCCAGATATTTACTGTTGTTGCGACTCATTTCCTGACCAAATATCTTTACTATTCCTTTATCTGGTTTAATAAGACCCATTATCATCCTTATTGTGGTGGTTTTCCCTGAACCATTTCTTCCTAAAAAACCATACACTTTACCTACAGGTACCCTTATTTCTAAGTCTTTAACTGCGTCAAGATCCCCATAACTTTTAGTAAGGCATTCTGTTTCAATTGCATATTCCATATAATCCCTCATTTTAAATTGATCGAAATATTGTAACATGTTTTAAATCAACACAGGATTTAGCATGATTACTTCAAATCCATGGTAAAATAGTGATTAAAAAAGAATATAAAGATTTTTCCAGTTCTTTTCTAGATTAGTTCAAGATCTCTTCCAGATCTCTTCCAGATTTAGATATTATTAAATAAATCGATGAAAAATTGAAAAAACAAAAAATTAAATAATACTAAAAATTTTAAAATAGTGATTTAAGTCCATTTGTCTATTATATCTATTTAGGTCTATTTAGGAAGATTTGTCTCCTATTTCAGACAACAAACCACATATGATTTATCATTAAGGAATTTTACATAGTATTCGTGGCCTTTTTTATCCGTTTTTATCCAGAACATGGATTTATTCTCTCTTACGAGTTTTTTTTAAAGGTGATCTAACTAAAATTAAATCTTTAATATCGCTTAGGCCCGTTTTAGAAGTTACTTTTAGGTATATCCATTTACCTTCACGAATTGGTTCTTTATTTTCAATAATTTCCTTTGTTTCAGAACTAATATCCGATTTTAAGGCATTTTTAACCTCTTCTCCATTTAAAATAATTTGCACCATAAACTCATTCTCTCCAGGATAGATAGAAATTATTACCTTGCCTGATTTGCGATATCTTAAAGCCCAGCCAAAATTTTTACCATAAAACTTGAATTCACCACTAATTTTATAATTATCTTCTATAAAACTGATCAAATCCTCCCATAATGGTTTTATTGATGAAATGACTTCATAAACCTCTTTTTCAGTAGGTTTATGGTTTTTATCTGTAAATATGCCTTTACTCATTAAATAAACCCCCTAATTTACTTCTTTATTTAAATATTATAAACCATTTGAGAATTTAGTTATTTTCATATCATTAAGAAGATAGCTTATTATTCCTTTAGTATTTCATGTAGATCAGTTAAAATGTGGATATTAATTCTCAACCATCAATTTTTCAATTTTAAAAATCACTGGTCGTATTGCATCAGTACAACAGGTTATCATGGTTTTATCATCTTTCATCCAACCCTCAAAAATATCCTTAGAGAAATTGCCTCCTGCCAATAAGACTGCAACAAATTTGTAAATATCGTTCCATGCCCAATCACAGAACCCTTCTGGTTTTTCAAATCCTGTGATAAATTCTTGTCCTTCTCTAAAAACGGGGCAAGTTGTCACTTCATTCTGGCAATATTCTTGAGCTAATTCTTCATCTAGATTTTTCTTTAATACTGTTATTTTACATTTTAACGACAAAAAAATACCCCCATATAATATATTAATAATATGTGGTCCATAAAACTCATTTCTTTGAAAATAAGATTAAACTTCGACCAATTAAAACCAACCATACAAGTAAAAGTATGCCAGATAAAATGGCAATAATTAGAAGAAGTATGAGTTCAGATGGCAAAAAGATTATTCTGATGTAATCAGCTAAGGAAATTGCAAAAGCCAATATTCCCACATAAGCCGTTGTTTTGCTGAATATATTGCTCTGTAGCATAATTTTCGATATCAAAAGACCAGCGATGGAAATTAGTAGAAATCCTGTGTTGAACCCTCCCACAGCCCTTTGACCTGTATCAACAAGTAAAGTCTGCCCCGCGGCCAGTAAAATAGATTTTTGCACTTCTGTGGTGGCAATTAAGTATTGATTGCTTAATGGAATCATGGAAAATGAGTTGTTAGTTGCTAAAAATATGGTTATCCCCACAATAGCAAGTGTTATTGAGAGCAACATGTAACTTTCATTTAATCGTTTGAGGGCCATGTATAGGGCAAGAAAGATGGGGATGAAAAGAGCATAGGCAATAAATTCTAAGAGATAAAAGTCGATTAATCCAATAAGTTTATTGCTCTGAATTAACGTAAAATAGCCTAAAGCAGTGGTAGGTTGGGGCCATAGCGTAAAAACTATGATTTCAATTAGAAGTAACACTGCGGATATAATGGCCGCTACCCCTCCCATTTTGTAGAGATTCTTCCATTTTGAATTTTCTTCTGCAATATATTTGTCCATATTCTAATTCCTCCCTTCATTTTCAAATAAAGTTAATGTCTGTGCAATACATAATTATTTCGTCAAAATAGAATTATATTCAGATAATAATATCTCCATTCTCTTCATTAAATAGTAAATGTCTTGATTTGAACCAGTTCAAAATTCTTTTCTCCCTCATCATAATTATTTGCTAGCAAATTCCAAATCGTTTCTGATTTAATAATTCCAATCCCCATCAACCATTTTAGATGTATCATTACCCACAGTTATGATCACATTACCCTTCTTATGTCCTTTTTCCACATACTTGTGGGCTTCAGCAGTCTGTTCCAAAGTATAACGTCTATCAATAACTGCATCTATGCCTCCAGATTCAATAAGTCCTTTTAGTAATATTAAATCTTCATTCTTTGCACTTTCTGTTCCACTTATAACCCTGTTGTTGCTTGTGACTCCAGCCCATCGCCCCCGAACCATCTGTGAGATCCCCGGATTGCCTAAAAGATAGCTTCCATTTCTTTTAAGTGATTTTAGGCTGTTTGAGAACGGACTTTTTCCAACTACGTCAAAAATAACATGATAAGTCTCTCCTCTATCGGTGAAATCTTCTTTAGCGTAATCAATGACATGATCTGCACCAATGGATCGCACCATGTCCAAATTTGTAGTACTGCATACACCAGTAACTTCTGCTCCTAAATACTTGGCAAACTGCACTGCTATCGTGCCAATACTACCTGATGCACCATTGATCAGAACCTTATCTCCACTCTGGATATTTCCTTTCTTTAAATAATGCAATGCTATAATTCCACCCATAGGAACAGTAGCAGCTTCCTCGTAGGTCATGTTAACTGGTTTTTCAGCCAACACCCCCTCTTCTGAGACGCATGCATATTCGGCATAAGCACCTAAACTGAAACCTGTAAATGCAAAAACCTGTGCCCCTTTCCTGAATCGTTTAACATCTTTACCTATCTCTTCAATTTCTCCGGCAAGCTCCTGTCCTAATATTTTTTTCCTTGGTCCTGTGAAACCAAATCCTATTCGTGCCGGGATCCATAACCAAGTAGGCATCTGGAATCTTCGAATCTCACAGTCCCCTGCAGTTACAGTTGCAGCATGTATTCTTATTAGCACTTCATTGTCTTTTGGAATGGGTTTTTCTACCTCTTTCAACTTAAGAACATCTGGAGGTCCGTATTTCGTGCAAACAATAGCTTTCATAATTTCAAATAAGATTAAAGTTTTTTTTAAGATTCACTGCAAACTCTTCAGCATTTTTAAGATCATCAGCATTAGGTCTACCCCTATTCATTCCCCCAAATAATTTAAGAAAACTATTGGTGTTAAAACCTTTGCATTGAAATTCATCGACAATAATGTAGCCTTTCAGTTCTAGTTTTTCCCTAAGGGCGGTGTGATCTTTGAAAGCTTTGGATTTCCCCGTTATTCCGGCAGTTGAAAAAAGGAATGCTTTCTTATTATCTACTTCCTTCAATTCATAAGTAAGTTCAAGCAGGGATTCATGATGCTTTGCACTATAAATCCCTGAACCAAAACCTAAAAGATCATACTCTTGAAGTTTTTCAGGGTTAACCTGGTTTGGTGTTTCTATTTCTGCATCTAAAACCTTCGCGAAGACTTTAGCTATCTTCTCAGTATTATGGTGATGATATGAACACAAAATTATGAGAGATTTCATTGGCAACGAATTTTCGGACTTTTTTTCGTTCTTTTCCATTTTTCTACCTTCATTTTTATCATTATATTGACCGTTATGACCACATTGCCATTTTTATATGTTTTATTTCATATTTACTCGGCATCTTCTGGAAAAATTTTCTTTCCTTTTTCTGTGTATTCAATAAACCCTAATTGTTTGAAGAAATCCAATTGGTCATCAAGCTCGCCACCTTCTACAATTTTACCATTTACTATGCGAAAGAAAAAAACCATAGGCATTGTTATCTTGTTGCCTGTCGGAGGTAATGGAACTCCAAAAAGATCCCAATCACCAGTATGTGTCCCTGTAGCTGTAACACGAACCCATACCCATTCCCCTTCAGCAATCATGTCTTCAATAGACTCATACCAATCTGGAAAGCCTTCGAAAGCTAGAGTAAATAATTGTTTGAATTTATCTCGACCTTGTTGTTGATGGGTGTGGTCAATATAATCTGGTGCCACTAAATCATCAAACACATCCAAGTTTCGATTATTATAGGCTTCAATAAACCTGCAAAGAATCGCTTTATTCTCTTCTACTGACATTCTAAAATCACCCGTCCTTACTTTTTAAATTATTTTGTTCAGATTATTTTGCCATTGTGTTAGCATTTATTCCTCCAAATACTTTTTCAACTTCTATTAGCTTCCGAGTAGTTAATATCTCCATTGAAAAGTGTAATCAACTTATAAAGTTACCTATTAATTTAAATCGTTTTTATAACAAGTGAAATACTTTAATATTTTTGTTCAACAATCTCGTCAGCAGATGCATAAGGATGAGAATACCTGTCATTTTCTTCAGTGTATATTTTATAAAAGCTTGAAGACTTTATCTGTACTGCTTGGTTGGGACAGTAATTTAAACAGGCATTACATAAAAAGCAGTGAACATCTTTCTGCCACACCGGTTTTCCATTATCCATCTTTATTTTACCAGACAAACAAACCTTTTCACATGTTCCACAACCTACACAATTTGAATCTGAATAAAAATCGGCACTGTATAATCTATTAACGTGCGGAAAAATCCATGAAAGAAGTGAAAATGCAGGAACTGGATCTGTGTAACTATTGTCTTCTTCCTGACTCTTTTCTTTATTCAAAACAATTTTCTGTATATAATCCAGATTATTTTGAACTTCATTTTCTAGAGCAGATATTTCTTTTTCAGTTGCAGCATGCCAGTTTTCACGTTTTGGATCATTACTGGCCATGTTTAAAGTAAAATAAGAATCTAAAATTTTGCCCTTTCTTTTTAATATATTTTCCAAGTCTTTAAATGCTCTATGCTGAGTACCTGCTCGTGTAGCGATGGCAAAAATATATTCAGCACCCTGTAAGTTTAGATTATCAAGAAATTTCAGTACAACCCATGGAGCCATCGTGAGGTGTATTGGAAATACGAAACCTATACTTTCGAAATTGGTTTGAATATTATCTTTGTTAAGAAGACTTATCAAAGGTATTAAACTTATATCTGGAATACGTTTTTGTAATTCTCTTGCCACGTACAGTGAATTGCCAGTACCTGAAAAATAATAAATTTCCACACTCATAAATAAAATCTTCCTATAATATTAAGTAGATAACAATTTATTAAACTTTCAATAAGTTATTAACTTTTTTCATGTTTACTCACTGAGCATTATTTTATCATAGCACTGTTCTCCTTTAGATTACTAAAAATTTATTGATTAAAATATTGATCTTTTATATAAAAATAGAGGCTTCTATTTTCTCCCGGTTACTGCTAAACTACATAAAACTATCAGAATTGCAAGTATTAGTCCCTGAACTGGCATTCCAGTTTTTTGCATTCCTACTGTTTTATTTGTCTTTGATCCTGCTAGGATGTTAACAAATGTTTGGACAGTTTGATAGTCTGATGCAGTTACTTTAGCAATTCCTGGCCCCTCATCTGCAGTTAAAGTGGCAATTGCACGTCCATTAATCCAAGGAACTGTAATAGACTTACTTCCCACACTACCTAAATTTGTTGTAAAAGTTACTCGTGACCCACTGAAGAATTGAGCAGTATTTGCACTATGATCACCACCTGCTGAATCCCTATAAACATCAGCAGCAATAATTGAAGTTTGACCAGCATATATCGTGGATGGAACTGCTTTGATAGTTAAAACCAACCATGGAGAGTAAATGAGAGTTCCATTACCCTTAAAGAATTTATTATTGTCCGGCTTATTAGTTCCATACCAGTTATAGGTAGCAGTAGTATGGCTGTTTTCCAATTGATGGAAAAGCTTATCTAAATCATCTCTGATTGGCTGTAGAATGGGTTTAAGTTCAGGATGATTTTTGATGGCATCATCAATAGGCTTAAGCATTTCATCAATACTAGGCCCGAAAGACGAAAATAAAAAGTTTTGAATGTAATGATTGAAGTTTACAATCCGATTATAAGTAATTATTCCATTAGGAGAACATGTTACAATTCCTATCCCTGATCCATCCCCTTCAAGATTGTTTCCTTTGACAACTGTATTATTAAAACCAATAGTTATCATAGCCACTTCATTAGCGCCTTTGACCTGATTTACTGTATTATGCAACATGAAAAGATCCTTTAATGCCGTGCCTACAATACCAGCTGCTATATTGGGTGAGTTAATATCAGAAACTATGTTATTTTCTAAATGGGCACTGTTCCCTAATCCAACGCCCAGAATTCCTATGGCTGCTTTGGCATTATAAATATTCGATACCTTATTATCTTCTAATTTCAAATTACCAAATGAAATAATCACAATTCCTGCTGCCTGTTCATCTGCAACTATTTGGGATACTTGATTTTTAGAAACATATACAGGCCCCGTGCCAATAATGGCAGCTTCCAATCCAAAAATTGAGCTACCACTAACACCATTTAAATTAGACAATTTGTTCTCTGATATTAAAACGTTTATACTGTTGCAAACTAATTCCATCCCTATAACAGCACCGTTAGCACTGTAACTATTAATGTCAGTAATTATATTTTTATTAACTGTCAAATTCGTGACGTTATCCACTTCAGGATTTCCATCGGCGCCTTTGCTTTTTCCAATTTGAATTCCGAATGCACTGCCACCGAATGCAGCTATGTTTGAAATAGTATTACCTATCGCTGTTAAATCAATTAAAGTTCCGTTAATAGTAATCGTAATACCATTTGCTGATCCTGCGCCAATTATGTTTGATACAACGTTTCCATTAAATGTGAAGAAACCCCCAGTAAGATTTCCTAGAACTCCATTTTCTGATTGACCAAATATAACATTATTAATTATTGTATTATTACTATTTGAAACCACGATTCCTGTTTTACCCCCGATAATTTCATTACCTTCAACATTACAGTTGTCTGCACTGATATTAACACCTATTCCTGTGGGGGAATTAGTTATTTTGAACCCGTATATGGTGCTTCCACTGCCATCACCGGTTGCATCGTTTACTAGCGTGAATCCTGTGTTTGTGGGTTTTAATTCTACATTATCACCCATATTGGCTTGAATAGTCAATTTTTTGTTTACCACAACATCTTCAGTATATATACCAGAATATACATTTATTATATCATCATCAAGAGTGTTTTCATTGTTTATTGCCTCTTGAATAGTGGTATAATCCTGACCATCACCAACATTCCACTGGGCAGCAGTTACTTCACTTACTCCAAAACATGACCCCATAATAATAGATATAAGCAAAAATGACAAAAATGAAACTTTTTTACTTTTTTTAGTTTTTTTCAACTTCTACACTCCATTTTACCTCAATAATGACAAATCAAAAATGAATTGGATAGCTAATTGAATACAAAGATTAAATAATAAACAAGGACTTTAAAATTGTAAATAATCAGTGCGTTATTATTAATTTACTGATTATTATCTTATTATAATAAACAAATTTCCATATATTAATTTTATTATTTTAGTCAAATCAAAAAGTTTTTATAAAGACAATTGTAGCTTGTCCCATTATTTTCGGGCATTCTTAGACTTTTATTAACTGAAATTTCATATATTTATTATCCTATGAAATCTGTTGATAATGAGTGGAACACCATTAACAACTGAATGATAAACCGGGAAAAACAATCCCTATCACATCTGCATCACTTTCTATTATCTCTTTATTCATCACCGATGGGATAGGAATAAGTTCACCATCAATTTTTCTCGCAATATCCCGAGCTACCACCAGCGAATTCCCAGTACCTGAAAAATAATAAATTTCAGCACTCGTAACAATTTTAATTATTTGAATTTCTAATTAAACATGTCTGAAACCTTGACATCTGGATGATGATACCTTGCTTCCTCTGATATCCAATCGCCATGAATTGCGTTGTTGGAACACCAGTTTAAACAAGCAAAACATACCACGCAGTGATGCTGCCATTCTGGCCTTCCTTCCACTATTCTAATATTATCCACTGGACAAACTTTTGAACAAGTTCCACAGCCTTCGCAATTTTCGTCACTATAAAAACGTTTGTCTGACAATGATACCAACTCATCAAATGGTAAATCTGATGAATTTGAGAGTTTTTTCAACAATTTTAAAGTCCGGGATTTATAATAGAAAAAAATGGGGGCAAATATTATTTTAAACAATAATGCCATACTTTCAAATCTACCCTCATCTCTGGCATTAACATATTCATAGATAAATTCAAGCTTCTCTTCCCATTCATCAAACAGTTTTTGTTGTTCCTCTTTAGATATAACATCTATGTTACTTGGCATTTGTACAGTAAAACCTGCAGCAAGATTTCCACCATTTGACTGAATAATTTTCCCTAAATTTTCTATCGCCGACCCAGACCAGCCCCCGCAAGTGCAAACTGCAAATATGTACTTTGAATTAATATTTTTCAGTTTTTTAGTAAATTTCTGGACTATATTAGGGACTCCATTAACTACTGAAAAGTGAACCGGAAAAACAATCCCTGTCACATCTGCATCACTTTCTATTATCTCTTTATTCATCACCGATGGGATAGGAATAAGTTCACCATCAATTTTTCTCGCAATATCCCGAGCTACCACCAGCGAATTCCCAGTACCTGAAAAATAATAAATTTCGGCGTTCATAATCAGACATCCTACCTGATATAATTGATCTTTCTGCTATAAACTGAAATCAGAATAATACACTGAACTTTCGAATCAAGTCTTCAATCTTTTTATCAACATCGCCTCTCCAGATCACAATATCTGTTCCTACAACAGTTCCGCCCTTAGACTCACAGATTTTTTTCATAATACCAATGGCTTTGTTTCCTCCAGTCCAGTTAAAAGGTAAACCCTTAGTAACAAAACACGCAATTTTTTTATCTTGCAAAGATGAAATTTGCTCCAAATATGCATTCATAGCTGGTGCAAGGGTAAATGCATGAACTGGTGAACCAAAAACAATAGCATCATATCCAGAAACCTCAGGCTCATTTTGGAACTCTACAACTTTTGCCCGTGGAGGTACATCACCAACTGGTACAACCCTTTCAACTTCCACTTCATGTCCACTTTCTACAAGCTTATCCTTAAGCTTTAAAGCCACAGAATAGCTATTTTCTGTTTGGGAAAAAACGATAATTCCAATTTTCATAACTCATCCCTCCTTTTATTCATTCACCTAGGTAAAAAGATTCCACAGGAACGGATTCCCATGGCCCGGGTAAACATTATTTATATTAAACTTCCTCAGCTTTTCAATACTATCATTTGCAGCTTTTTCATCAGGCATGATAGAATTTATAGCTGGTTTTTTGGTGTTGCTGAATAGGTCTCCACAGAAAAGATCCCCCTCTTTGGTTAGTATACCAATAGATCCTGACGAGTGGCCTGGAATGTGGATAATTCTGGCGTCAAACCCATATTCCGTTAAATTATAACCATCAACAACAAAAAAATCTGGTGTAAACCTTTCTGATTTATTTAAACCCATGAAAGGCATTATTATCCTGGAAATAATATTGCTTTTTCTGTTCCATAGCATGTCTCCATGTTCTGCCATTCCAGAATCTTTCTGGTGCATGGCTATTTTGGCACCGTATTTATCCTGGAGATATGCGCAATTTCCAATATGATCTGAATCACCATGAGTTATCAGGATTAAATTAAGATTTTCTGGTTTACAACCCGCTTCTTGCAGATTTTTTTCAAGTTTGCTGCGAGTTTTTGAAGTTCCAGTATCAATTAAAACAAATTCGTTGCCTGTTCTGACAAGGTAACAATTTACACTTGCTAAACCAGCAAACATTTCCAATTTAATGGTTTTAATTTCTTGGGACATTTTTAACCTCAATATATAGATATTTATCTTTAAGTTCACTAATTTGAGATCCAGAGATATAATCTTAACTTCTCATGTTCTATAATATGGTCATCTTAATTAAAATATGATGTGATATGGTCGGGATGGGGAATAATAATATTGCAGACCTTTTTTGTAAATTCCTGAGGAAAGAAATTTGTATTTTTTCAGTTCATTTTCATCCATAATCATTTTATCATACTTATTATTCATTTAAGATAATATTCTTATTTTAAAGAAAAAAATGGATATTTATAATCGTTTTCAGATAAATAACACTTTTAAAAAACCACTATTTAGTACATGGCTAAAACCGTTACAAATAATAAATATGACAATCATTTTAACAAAGTTTTTATAATAGTTAGTTAGATAAAACTATATATTTAGTGAGGATGAAATTTATGACCCAAGAGATTGAACTGGTAGAATCCATTGATAAAATAAGTGGATTAATTGAAAAATTAAAATCAGAAATTCTTACTGGGGATTTAAAAGAATATACACTGCGACAACTTTATTATATTGAATTAATTAATAAATACGAAAATATAAGCATCTCTGAAATATCTAGAATGTTAGAAGTCAAAAAATCAACTGTGTCTATCGCTATTAACCATTTGATAGAACAGGGGATAGTAATTAAGGTCCAGTCAACCACAGATAAACGCTTTTATTTCCTCAAATTAACACCAAAAGGGAAAAATATAATTAAAATACATATGCAAGTTCATAAAAATGCAATTAAACGTATTTTAGAAATTTTAAATAAAGAAGAAGTTGATAAATTCATTAAAATTGTAAACAAACTCACCACATCAGGATTATAATTTTTTTTTCAAATATGTAGTTAGTTTTATAAAACTAATTATATGAAAAAATAGGTATTTCATAAAGAATTGAGTTCATAGAAAAAAACATTCCAAGGAGGTTTTATTATAAAACAAATGAACAAAGATCGTTTTCATTCGAAAACTATGGCAAAAACGTACGACAAGATGTGTAACTTACTTGTACCAGGATATGATTTCATGCAGGATACACTAATAAATATCCTAAAATTTGAAAACATGGCCAAAATTGTTCTTTTAGATTTAGGTGCCGGAAGTGGTATTTTAATTGAAAAAGTATTAAAAGAATTTCCTGATTCAGTCTGCTATTATTTAGATTTTTCTGATGATTTTATATCTGTCGCAGAGGAAAAATTGGAGAAATATGAGAATAGAGTGATCTTCATCAAGTCTGATTTTTGCAGTAACTGGGAATCAAAGATTAAAGAAAAGCCCAACGTGATTACATCCATGTCTGCAATCCATCACCTCTCTAACATGAATAAAAAGCAGTTGTACTCAAATTGCTATAATATCCTAAAAGAAGATGGTTGGTTCTTCAATATCGACGAAATGAAAACCATACACAGAGATGCCTACGAGAAAAGTCTATATTACTGGATTTATCATGTTGAAAATCAAAAAAATCTAATTTCAAATGATGAAATGGATTTTTATTTTAAATGGATGGATCAATACGAGAATTGGAAAACCCGAAATGTGGATAATATCCATTTACCTAAAAAGGAAGGTGATGACCTGCATGAATCATTTTTATTGCAATTAAACTGGCTTAAAGAAATTGGTTTTAAAGAAACTGATGTATTTTCAAAACATTTCTTGTGGTGCCTGATAGGTGGAAAAAAACCTGCAACAACGTCTAATAACACCATATAGTCTAGGCCGGTTAAAATCATAATCCCGGTATTAACTTTTCTGATTTTTACTTAGATAATTTTCCAACTGCATCAACACGTTTAATGGGTTCACCATGCGCAAGGCATATCCATTCAAAATCATAATCAGCAATTTTTTCAATAGATTCTTCTAAAATAGTTTCATTCCAATTCATATGGGATTCCATGGGTTTTAACTGTCCTTTGGAATTCCTGATAAGATCTCCTGCAAACAAAACATTTTTATAAATTAGACAAACGTGCCCCGGAGTATGTCCTGGAGTTGGAATCACCTCAACATCGTTAATTTTTTGATTTTCCGGAAAAGATGTTATATTTTCTGGTTTTTTTACTCTCATAAAGAAGGATATGATTTTTTTAAGTCCAGGGCGGCTTTTATCACCATAAATATAGGGAATATCTTCTTTTGATACCCATACATGAGCCCCCGTCTCTTTTTCAAGAAAAGCAAGGTTTCCAATATGATCTAAATCATGATGAGTAATTAAAATATGTTTAATCTCTTTAGCTTTAATGTTCAGAGAATTTAATTCTTTTATAATACCTTTTCCCTGCCCGGGAAGTCCGGTGTCAACCAAAATTTTTTCTTCACCCAATATTAGATAAGCACAGCTCCAGTTTTTTGTTGAATCAAAAACATATACTTCATCAGTTATTTTCAAATTATAACGCCTCCCCACTTCTTAAATCATGAAAATTATCGTATTCTTCTAATTCTTTAATACACTCTTCGGCCCATTTAATCAAAGTTTTTAAAGTCATTTTACCCCGTTTAATAGTAAAATGCCAGAAAAGTTCTTCTTTTTTTGGAGATTCCACTGAAAATTCACTGCTACAGATACTAAAATTCTTCTCGATTTCATTCAATTTATTTAAATGATCATTTTTTTGTGAAATAAATCGTTGAAGTTGTTTTAATAATTCTTTTTTTTCCAAATTCGAACCAAAAAATATTCTAAGCATGAATGCATCTCTCTTAACGGAAGATATCTTCTCCGGGAAATCTTTCAACCACTCTAAAAACGCATCCCTACCTTCTCTGGTTATATTGTAGATCCTTTTATCTGGCCTATCTTCCTGTTTTTGAATATTAGAAGATACATACCCCTTATTTTCCAGATCAGACAGTTCCCTATAAATTTGACTAAGACTAGCAGCCCAAACCTGGGAAATAGATGTATCAAAGACTTTTTTTAAATTGTAACCCGTCATAGGGCTGTAAGTTAAAATGCCCAGCATTGCATAAGATAATGACATCAAAATTCCTCCATATGAAAGATACTCATAATATATAACTTGTTATATATAACTTGTTGTATAATATGACATATGTTATATATAAAAATAAAGATTGTGGAGTAGCATATTAAAAAGTGTAAAAATGGAAATATAACCATCATCACAACCAACCAATAACACTGGCTCTGGGGATTATATTTCTCCTAAAAGTATCTTAGCCACTTCCTCCGGCTGAGTAATCATACAGTTGTGTATGGTGTCCAATTCGAAAGTTTTCCAATTATCCTTTTTTGCCCGAGAATCAAGATCTTTACATGCTTTACTACTTATGTCAATAAATTCACTCTTTGTACATCTAATATGAGTTTTGGGAATTTTTTTAAGTGTTTCTTCATCAAAATATAAAGGTTCTGTATACGGATCAAATGCATCAAGGCCTTGCCGTTGTGTACTGATATTATAATGTTTAAAGTAGTCAAAAAGCGAGAATCCACTTATTGGAAAAAGAGTGTCAATATACACTAATTGATAAATATCTTCAGGGATTTTATTAGCAACACCAGTAATTACCAGACCCCCGTAACTGTGACCTACCAAGATAACTTTGTTAATATCATTTTTTTCAATAAGTTCATATACTTCTAAAATATGATTGGTCAAGGTACTGGTTCTCTCATTAGATAAATTAAGAGAATAAACTGTATGACTCTTTTCTTTTAATAATGGCACTATTTTATTCCATACATATTTGTTAGAGCTACCACCATGTACTAAAACGTAGTTTGACATAATATAATTCCCAAGTGATAATCATATATCTTTTGTTTATTAATGATTATATTAAATTTTTTTGGGAAATGCCCTACAACTGTCTATATGCAAAGTTCGAATTAAAGATCCTTTATCATTATGGTCCTTTGGGGATTATTATAAAAACCATTTTTTAGATAAAATTTTTCAGCTGGAATTTTTTTATTAGTTAATAATGTTAAACGAGTATAACCTTCCTTATTGAGATATTCACTCACACAATCGAGAAGTTTAGTTCCCATCCCTTCTCCTTGCCTATCATTAGCAACGAAAAATTCGTCAATAAAGAATTCTTTCCCCATCCACCATGATCTGCTGTGTCCCAAACATGTTCCAACAACTTTAGAAGCTTCACATATCACAAATCCGTCAAAAACAGGATTTTTAACTAGTTCATTTAAATATGTTTTTGTTTGATCTAGAGAAACCCATTCATCATACCATGGGCTTGATGAAAAGACCTGTTTAAACAGAACAGAACATTCATCCAGGTCTTTTAATGCAAATCTGCGGATATTCAATTTGTTATCAGTGAAAATTGGTTTTGAAATATTATTTTCATGATTATGTGGAAAAAAATATTCTAAATGCTCTGAAATAGGACTGTTTGAAAAATGATCTTTAACTAATGTTTTTATAGACATTTATTCCCGCCCCTGAAAGTAAAGTTTTATACTGTGCTTCGAATTACAGTTTAAACTTCATTTGGCAAAGATTTAGGATTTACTTTCAAATATTATGAATAACTGATCCTGTAAAAAATCAAAATTTTCTAAAGGTGAAAATCCAGCACTATCCATTGTTTCAATAAGAGTATTTTTTGATGTATAATGGCCAAATAACCCGGTGAAACTAAATTTTTTCTTTTTATAATCAATAATAGCTATCCTACCATTGTCTTTAAGAATTTTTTTGATATTTTTAAAATATTCAAGTGGTTCTGATAGATGATGGAATACATTTCTTTGAAAAAACAGATCCACACTTTTTCCAGGTAAATTTAAATTATATGGATTAGCCAGTTTAATTTCAATATTTTTTATTCCTTTTTTTTCGATATTATCAGATATAAAATCAAGAAATTCCTTATTTATATCGATGGCATAAACTTTACCTTTTTGTCCCACTTTTTTAGAAAATTCAATGGCAAAGTATCCTCCACCAGTTCCTACATCCCCAACAACCATTCCTTTCTCTATATTAAGTTTTTCTATTATTTTTAATGGTTTATTTTTTGGTGAAGACGCTCTTCTGTTTAACATTCTTAATTTAAACCCTGTTAACATTCAATAATCTCCAATTATTTTTTTTATAGTAATTAGATATTAAAAAGGCGCATTGGTGAGAACTGTGCCCCATGTTACACTTGAACTTGCTTCAGAGGCTGTCAATAACTCATTTTCTCCAATTTGTCCCAATCCTGCCATATTTGCAGCCAGTTTGTGAATATAAGAAAATCCTTCCGTGCCTATTTTTGGGACAACAAAGGCTTTGTATCCTTTATCTTGTAATAAAAATATTAAACTAGCCGTAATATTATCTAATTGACTTTCAATATCATGATAAAATGTTTTGTTCTCCAATATTGATAAGCGTGCTGAGTCCAAATAGGGCAGAGTTATCCCTATGGAAATGGCCCACTGATATTCATTAAGTAACAAACCATATTTTTGAAACAGCGAATTTTCAACAGTAGAAAGGTCTGCAACGCCCAGATAATAATCTTCACATTCATTCTCAATGATATTTCTTATCAAATCCTCAAATTGCACATTATTACATCCAATTTTTTATTTAAAATTATAAAATCCCTTCAGTATTTTATAAAACACTTGGAGGCGGTTTTTTTACTTACCAAAGGGATCTATTTTTCATCATTAAGGGATTCCATTATCACTTTAATTCTATCATTCAGAGATTTTATCCTCTTTTTATGAGGAATGAGCTTTTCATTTTTGATATCTTCTAAATAAGAAAGATAATTGTCCATTTCTATTAATGCACTTTCAATGGCCAAATCCCCTCGATCAGAACTGCTTGGTCGATAATTATGTCCAAATAGTTCATAGACGGTTTCTCGTCCAGTATCTGTCAATTCATATCTTCCATCTTCTAATTTGGTTATTAGCTCTTCGGCCACCATTTTTTTCAGCATAGGATATACTGAACCGGGTGATGGGCGTGAAGATGCATGTCTCATTGTTTTTTTAAGATGGTGGTTGTAATGTTTGTCAGCTTTATCATGATGCATCCTAGTCCGGTACATCTCTTGGTGATGTTCTTCTATAGAGTCCATTATTTCTACACCATTTTTAGGGCCGTGACTCAAAACATGGAGTATCCATATCCTTAAACCACCTAACTTGTGCAATTTATCCATCCTTTCATGAAGATTCTTCCAGTTATTCAGTGTATTTCGCCAATTATTCCACATTGGAACAAGTTCTCCTATATCGTGTGTTTGATACAATATCGTTAATTTGATATTCAAAATATTTTTAAAAATATTTTTTTAGTTATTACAAATTTATTGATAGATATTGAATATAAGAATATCGATTAATTGATATCGACTACTTGATATTTCAGTAAAGTATCTTATAAAGATTTCGGTTGATATCCATCTCTGAAAAAAATAGAAACAATAATTTGTATAAATCAAGCAAAATATTAATTAATAATATTATAAATCTTTTTTATTTCTTCAAACAGGTTATTGTCTTTTACTGAATAGATACGTTCCAATAATAATCATCACCACGTCAAAAGAACATATAATCAATAGATCAATATGAATTGGCATTATAGTTTGCCATCCATTTATCATAACCCCCCGAAGAGCATCCACCCCATAAGTCAGGGGGTTGATATAAAAGGCCCATTTTATCCATGAAGGTAAATTGTTGATTGGGAATAGCGCACCACTTAAAAAAAACATTGGCATATTTACAAATGTCACAATAGTTCCAAAACTTTCCAAACTAGTTATGAGACTAGCAATTATCAATCCAATACAAGTCAAACCTACTGTAATTAATATCATTAAAGGAAGTGCTAAACTTATTGAATACAACGTTAAAGGGACACCTATAATAATTCCCAACACAATCACGATTAATCCTTGTATAAGAGCAGCAGAACCTACCCCAAACATCTTTCCTACGAAAATAGAAACCCTACTAATTGGTGCCACCAAAATTTCCTTCATAAAACCAAACTGCCGATCCCATATCACAGATATACCCAGAAATATAGCTGTAAAAAGAAGTGTTTGGGCAATAATACCCGGTAAAAGAAATTGCGTATAATTAAAACCAGACTTTGAAAGGGAAAGACCTAACCCCCCACCAAAAATTACGAGCCATAATACTGGTGAGAAAATTGAACTAATTAACCGTGCACGGTCACGAACAAAACGTTTAAGTTCACGCCGCCATAAAGCACTAATACCTCTAAATTCGCTTATTTTATCCTCCTCCTAAGTATAGCTCCCATACCTCTAAGTTCTTTACTACCACCACCATCACGAATTTTTTTACCTGTAAAATGCATGAAAACATCATTTAAATCAGGTTCTCTTATGGAAATATTGTTGATATACACACCAACTGAAACTGCCAACTCAACGATACGTGCCAAGGTAGTATGGGCATTTTTAACACATAAATTAAGTTCATTCTCTGTTTTAAGGATGTTATCAGCAAGTTTAGCGTCTTCAATCTTATTAGATAAAAGATCATTATCACTGGACTCGATAATGATAGTCTCGCCACCCAATTCATCCTTAAGTGTTTTAGGTGTGTCCAAGGCAATGATCTTGCTTTGATCAATAATGGCTATTCTATCACAGAGTTTATCTGCTTCTTCCATGTAATGGGTGGTAAGAATTATAGTTATATTCTCCTGTTCTTTTAAATCTTTTATATAATTCCAGATATACTCTCGACTTTGTGGATCCAACCCGATAGTAGGTTCATCCAAGAATAACACTTTAGGATAATGAATCAAACTCCTCGCTATCTCCAATCGCCTCCTCATACCCCCAGAATAAGTGTTAACATAATTTGAAGAGCGATCTTCTAATTCAACTAATTGCAGTACCTCCTCTATTCTGGAGTGCATCACATCCCGGGGTACATCATACAGATCAGCGTGCATTTCCATGTTTTCCATGCCTGTAAGTCTATCATCAATACTCGGATCCTGGAAGACTATGCCTATCGAACGCCGCACCTTTGATGCTTCTTTCAAGATATCATAGCCTTCCACCAGGGCTGTGCCAGATGAAGGCTTTAAAATAGTACATAACATGGAGATGAATGTACTTTTACCAGCACCATTTGGACCTAGTAATCCAAATATTTCACCCTGATCTACTTCTAAATTTACTTTATTCACTGCTGTGAGGCTTCCGAACTTTTTTGTCAAATTTTTAGTCTCTATCGCTTTCATTTGACTCTCCAACAAATATAAAAATAATTTACTTTTTTTAGAAGATGTTTCTAAAGCTTTTTTTAAAATTTAACTTCTTTTGTATGTTTTATTGCCAATTATTTCCCATTCAAATATTTTATATTTATTAACAATATTATATCTCCCGAATTGAAAATATTTATATAAATTTTTAAAAATTTAAATTAAAAACTGCATATTCAAAGCCCCTTTCTCTCCACCAATCCAAGGAATAGCATTTTTATTAAAAACTTTGAAACCCATCCTTTTATAGAGCCTATAAGCACCTTTATTATCTAAATCCACATCCAGAACTGCCCTTTTAAATCCATGCTTTCTTGCAATTTCTATGGCATTTTTCAAAATAAATGTACCAATACCTTTTCCACGAGCCTCTTCATCAACTGCCACGCAAGCTAAATAAAAATCTTCTTCATTTAAATCTGCCAGAAAATGGCTGTCCCACCATTCCATGATAGTAAATTTTAGTACATCCCATAAATTGAGATTTTCTCGTAAAACCTTAAATTCATCCATTTTTTTAGCTTCATCACCACAAGAATAAACCAAAACACCTTGAACTTCTTTATTATTATCAATAACCACCATGATTCTCTCAAAACTTAACCCATTATTTCCAGCTCGGACTAATTTTTCAATTTTTTTGGCAGCATTTTCCTTATCCCTAAAGAAAAAATCGAAAAGATCAGTATCTGTTTCATAAATCAATTCAGATACTTTTAGAGTGTCATGCCTCATCAAGTTAAGTTTTTGAATTTCCATATGAGTTCATCTCACCCTTTAGTATTATATTATATGTATGTAAAAAATATTATAAAAGATGTTAATCTGGTGATCTAATGGAAAATAGTTGTTATGAGAACTATCCTCTCAAAATGGTGCTTTTATCCAATTTACTCTCTTTATCTATATATATTATTGGTGCTTACATCCTCTTTAATCTCGCAATTATATTCGGGATATTATATCTTATTTATTGCCTTTTCTTGGAAATTAGACTATTGAGAAAGAGTTGTATAGATTGTTATTATTATGGAAAAACTTGTGGTTTTGGTAAAGGCCGTTTGAGTTCCCTATTTTTTAAAAAAGGCGATAATTCCAAATTTCCCCAACAGGAAATAAGTTGGAAGGACATGATCCCAGATTTAATGATTTTTATTTTCCCCTTAGTAGGAGGAGTAATCATTTTGATTTCAAAGTTCTCTTGGATTATTTTATTATTGATTCTAATATTATTGATTTTATCTTCAATAGGTAATGCTATTATAAGAGGTGTTTTTACCTGTAAATATTGTAAACAACATAAATTAGGTTGTCCAGCTGAAAGACTATTTAATAAATAGAGGGATTTTATGAATATCAATTTAAAACCGTATTCTGAAAGTTTAATTAGAGTTTTAGGAGTAATTCTCCTTGTAATTGGATTAATCGGCCTATTTTATGGCCCTTTAGAAATATATTGTTTCTACATGTTCTCTGCAGGGGGCCAGTTCTATTATGATGGCTTCCAGATAGGTTCATTATGGTTTGCCTATTTAACCATCCAAAATGCAGTATATTACATTGTAGCATTTTTCATGATACCCATTGGAATTGGAACTATTAAACTAAAGAATTGGGGCCGTAAACTTTCTTTAAACCTTTTATATATCTGGCTTATTGTGGGTATTAGCCTAACTATCAGTTTCATTACAACAACCCCCCAACTAAGTCAAAAACTTAATTTATTTGTTACTTTGATTATATTCGTATTCATTTGTTTAATGGGAATTATAATCCCATTTATTCTTATCAAAATTTATAACAGCCAGAAAATCAAACATTTATTCAAAAATAAGAGTAACAATTGCATAGATAAAATTTCCCAAGTTATATTATTAGTATGTTGCTTAAATATCCTGTTTATACTGTTTCTTCATACTAGCCCATTGTTCCAGTACATTTTTCCTTTATTCGGGAAAATTATTATTCACCGAGAAGCTGTTCCTTATATAAGTATCTGCGTGGTCTTTTTAGCAATTTTAACATATGGTTACTACAAAAAGTATTTATTAGCATTCTGGGGTTTGATCGTGTACTACGGATTGTTACTGGTTTCCATCATATTAACCTTCAGTAAATACTCCGTTTCTGAGATAATAACACTGTTAAATTATCCCGTTCATGAACAAAATGTTATGATCCCCCTCCTATATTTTGTTACAAACTATACTCTAACTGCGTTTTTAGCGTCATTCATAATTATTACATTATGTTTAATTATTTATTCTAGAAAATCTTTCTATAATAAAAAAATACTAACCTAAATTAGTTTTAATTAACATATAACTACTGTAACGTTAGTTAATTTATAAAAAACAAGGTGGCATTATGTTCCATATGGCAGAAGAAAAGGAGATTTTGGAAGGAAAGATAACCGACATCTACTTTGAACGTACTCTCCAGATTCTAAAAAGTAAAAATATTAACTGTAAAGTCCGTGCTGAGGTTGTTGCGAAGGATTTGCCTAAAAAATGGGAATGGGCTGTTTTAGCAGGTTTAGAAGAAGTATTATATATTCTAAAAGATCTTCCTGTAAATGTTAGGGCTATGAAAGAGGGTACTGTTTTCCATCCACATGAAGTGGTGCTGGAGATAGAGGGAAACTATCAGGATTTTTGTGTATTTGAAACTGCTATTTTAGGGATGCTTTGTCAGGCCAGCGGAATCGCAACCAAAGCTGCCCGTTTTAAACAACTGGCCGGAGAAAGAATGGTAATGAGTTTTGGTGCCAGGAGAATGCACCCTGCAATTGCCCCCATGATAGAAAGAAGTGCCTACATAGGTGGGTGTGACGGAGTATCCGTGGTTAAAAGTGGTGAAATAATTGGTGAAGACCCTTTGGGCACCATACCTCATGCTCTAATATTATGCATAGGATCCACTTTAGAATCAATCAAAGCATTTGATGAAATTATTGACCCTGAAGTGAATAGAGTGGCCCTAATTGATACTTTTAATGATGAAAAATTTGAATCATTAAATATAGCTGAAGTTATGGGGAATAAACTGTTTGGTTTACGTTTTGACACTCCTTCTTCTAGAAGAGGTAATTTTTATAGCATACTTCAAGAAGCAAGATGGGAATTAGACTTAAGAGGATACGAAAATGTTCAAATTATAGTTAGTGGAGGTATCCAGGAAGAAGACATTCCCCTGTTAAATCCATTGGTAGATGCTTACGGTATTGGAACTTCTATTAGTAACGCTCCAGTAGTGGATTTTTCCATGGATATAGTGGAAATTAATGGGGAACCTATTGCCAAAAGAGGAAAGCATTCTGGTGCTAAAAATGTTTTAAAATGTTCTGAATGTGGCAATAGTATAATTTTACCTCTTGAAAAAGGATTAGATTATTGTAATTGTGGTGGAACCTATGAAAAACTTATTTATCCTGTTATAGAATATAATAAGATATTAAATGAATTACCTGATCCTGGTAGAATAAGACAATATGTATTAGAGCAAATTGGAAGAAAATAAAAGAGTAAGTGATATTATGATACCTTATGTAATATTGTTTAATGCAATGAGTGTTGATGGTCGTTTAGACTTTTTAGAAACCGAGTCAAGTATTTACTATCTTTATTATGAATTGGCGTCCCAGTGGCAAACTGATGCTGTTTTAATGGGCAGTGAAACCATATTAAAAGGGTTTAATGCCACAAATGGTGAAATTAGAGGTAATGCTAAAGAAGTGAGGGAAAAAAGGGATAAATTCTCTCCAGACAATCGACCACTTCTCGTGGTACCTGATAGCAAAGGTAGAGTAGGTGTTTGGGCCGAAGTATTAGAAATGCCATATATCAAAGAGGTAGTAGTTTTATGTTCTAAATCAACTCCCCCAGAATATACAGATTTCTTAGAAAATAATGAAATAGAATACCTTGTTTCTGGAAAAGATCGTGTAGAGTTAAAGGAAGCACTGGATGAATTGAACAAAAATTATGATGTGGAAAATGTCCGAGTCGATAGTGGAGGTACATTAAATGGTGTTCTTCTTCGTGAGGGTTTGGTTGATGAAATACGCCTCTTAATTAACCCCTGCCTTATCGGAGGAATCACACCAAGTTCAATTTTTCAAGCTTCTGATTTAAAATCTGTAAAAAATGTTATAAATCTTGAATTAATTGAAATAGAAAAGATGAAAGATGATATAGTTCATCTACGATATCAGATAATTAAAAAAGGTTAGTTGATTACATGTGGTTGGAAAAACTTCTTTATGACCCATTAGAACCTTTAATTAGTTCTGAAAATTTTGCTATTGAACATTTTACCAGAAGAGATCTTTTAGATGAAAAAGTATCCTCTTTAACTAATCTTTGGGATTTAGATTCTCCTCAAAAAATCATCCGCAAGCAGCAGGAAGATGGTTCCTGGAAATATCCTGGGGGACATAAACATGTTAGATCATCTGAAAATTATAATCAATTTGAAACTCTCAAACAACTGGGAGAACTGGTAGAGAAATATGGATTTAATAAAAATCACCCCTCAATTGAAAAAGCCGCAAAATTCCTTTTTAAATTTCAAACTGACGAAGGAGATATAAGAGGTATTTACGGAAACCAATACACTCCTACTTATACATCAGCCATTATGGAACTTCTAATTAAAGCCGGATACTATGATGATCCCCATATAAAAAAAGGATTTCAGTGGCTACTTAAAAATCGTCAGGATGATGGTGGCTGGGCCATACCACTTAGAACCATGAAAATAAAATATTCTGACGCCCTTAAACTTCAAGATACTATTAAAAGTGATAATAATAAGCCATTTTCGCATTTAGTTACTGGAATGGTGTTAAGAGCCTTTGCAGCACATCCAAAATATCGTGAATCTGAAGAAGCCATAAATGCAGCAGAATTACTGGTCAGCAGATTATTCCTGTCGGATAAATATCCTGATCGAAAAGATAAAAAATATTGGAAAAGGGTTTCATATCCTTTTTTGTTCACTGATATTATCAGTGCTTTGGATTCATTATCGTTTCTTGGATTCAATAGTGAAAATCATCATATTCAGGAAGGATTAGACTTTTTAAAGGAAAGACAAAACAATAAAGGACTTTTTGATTTGCATATTGTACGGGGAAGCGACAAGGATTTAAAATATTGGATTTGTCTGGCTATCTGTCGATTGTTCAAAAGATATGGTTAATAAATTGAAAAATAATAAGAAAATCAGAGATTCAAATAAGATATATGGGTGGTGATTCCATGAATTCAAAAACAATTAAAAATATCACATTAAAACTCGGGGCGGATCTTTGTGGAATCGCCAGTGTTGAAAGATTTCAAGATGCACCATCTGGATTTAATCCATTAGACATTTATTCCAACTGCAAATCTGTAATAGTTTTCGCCAAGAGAGTTCCAGCAGGTTCTTTATTAACTGAAAACTGTGTGCCATACACTCACGTAAACAACATAGTGACCCAAGAAGTTGATATAATAGGAGTTGAACTATGTCTGGTTTTAGAAGATTCTGGAGTAGAAACTGTTCCAATACCCTCTGATGATCCGTCAGAATACTGGGAAATTGAAAACCAGTATGCCAGAGGTATTTTATCATTGCGACATGCCGGTTATTTAGCGGGTTTGGGCGTTATGGGAAAAAATACACTTCTAATAAATGAAAAATATGGTAATATGATTCAGATAGGGGCAATTTTGGTTGATATCAAGCTGGAAAGTGACTCAATAGCAGATTTTGCTGCTTGCATGGAAAATTGCGGTCTTTGCATAGATAAGTGCCCTCAAAAAGCTTTGAATGGTGAAACAGTTAACCAAAAAAAGTGTAGAATCTTATCGAATTTTGTGACAGAAAGAGGATTTGTTTTAAAGAAATGTAACTTATGTAGAAGTGTATGTCCCAATGTTGTAGGATCAAATGGCAAATAATCCTATTGTAACCAGTATTTATTTATTCAGATTATTATCCAATGATATTAAAGATGGGTATTATGGAATATAATGTTTAGGAATAGGTTATATGGTAAATCTAACATTTATTGACACTGGATCTGAAACTCTGGATTTAATCCAGCCATTATGGGAAAAACTCAATGAACATCACCTGAATCAAAAATCAGATTTCAATGAACATTACGCAAATTTCACTTTCCAGGATCGCAAGGAAGTGCTCTTGAGGAAATCTCATGATGGGGACATGTTCATTAATCTGGCTGAGGATAAAGACTCTGGACTTATATTGGGATACTGTATCACTACTCTATCCTCTGAAAACGGGGGAGAAATTTATTCCATCTATGTTGAAGAAAAATATAGGTCTCTGGGCATTGGTAGCGAGATAATGAAACGTGCTCTGAAATGGATGGATGAAAAAGGTGTGAATACTAAAAAAGTGGTGGTGGGTGTGGGTAACCAGAAAGCAATGTCATTTTATGAAGGTTATGGATTTCATCCCCGGTCAATAACACTTGAACAAACAATTAAACCTAATAAAAGGTAATTTAATATAAATCATTAGGGTTGATTATTCTTGGAGAAAAAAAGTCTCGAACAGTTGTTAAAGGAAAAGTTCGGTCAGGGAACTGAAGAATATGACCAACAACGCAAACATGTTATTCCATGCCTGGAAGATCTTTACCAAATAACAGCTGATTTATCTACAGTCGAAACTTCCCAGCCAAAGATACTTGATTTAGGTGCTGGTACTGGGCTTCTGACCAGCTACCTTTATGAAAGATACCCACAAAGTAGTTTCACCCTCCTGGACTTATCAGAAGAAATGCTGGACATTGCCCGGGCCAGGTTCGAAAATGCACCAAATTTTAGTTATGTGGTGGCAGACTACTTGAAACATGATTTTGAAGGATTTTTTGATATTGTAGTTTCATCCCTTTCCATTCACCACATGGAACACCAAAATAAAGAGGTCCTGTACCACAAAGTGTATGATCACTTGAATCCGGGTGGTATCTTTGTTAATGTCGACCAGGTTCTGGGACCACACCCTGCCAATGAAGAAGAATATCAAAATAATTGGATGGACAAAATAAAGGTGGATTCCCTCTCTGAATCTGAAAAAAGGATCATGTTTGATCGTATGAAACTGGATAATCCTGCCAGTCTGGAAGATAACCTGAAGTGGCTGGATGAAAGTGGTTACCACGATGTGGACGTTTATTATAAATATTATAATTTTGTGGTTATGTTTGGAAGGAAAAAATAATATAATAATAAATATAATCAAATTATAATTTGTTGATGTTTATTATGAATCTCTACGAAAAAATAAAAGAAATCGCAGAAAACGACGGTATTGAATTTGTGGGAGTGGCTGATTTATCCCCTGCACGTGATTTTATCCAGGATTATGCCCAGAATATGTTAGATAAATATCCCAAAGCCATAACATTAGGTATGCGGCTTTTAGATGATGTAGTAAATGAACTACCTCTAAAAAAAGAGAAACCTGTTGCTGTTAATTATTTTCATGCCTATGAACTCACTAATCAACGTTTAGATATAGTATCCTATAAAATTAGCAACTTAATCCAAAAAGAAGGTTATCATGTTCTGCCCATACCTGCGTCCAAACATTGTGATGATGAACGTATTGCTGCGGAATTTTCTCATAAATTAGCAGCCCATATGGCAGGTATTGGTTGGATAGGCAAAAGTTGTTTATTGATCAATCCGGAAGCCGGTCCTCGTGTTAGATGGATAACAGTTTTGACTGATGCACCTCTAGATGCAACTGGTAGTCCCATGGAAGAATCTTGTGGAGATTGTAATAAGTGTGTGGATATATGTCCCGTGAATGCCTTTAGTGGGCGGTCTTTTAAAACAGATGAACCTCGTGAAGCAAGATATGATGCTCGTAAGTGTGAACAATATTTTAAAGAATTAGAAGAAAAGGGTGAACTACCTGTTTGCGGGCTTTGTATTTATGTCTGTCCCCATGGACAAAAAGGTTGAAATTAAATAGTAAAAATAAAAATAAAATAAAAAAAAGATTTTATAAATCCAATTATTCTTCAGCGTCCATCATTTCACCGTAAATGACTTCTATTTCGCATCCTTTAGGACCGCAGCAGAAGTGTTGTAAGTCTAATTTTATTTGCATTTTTTTCACCTCGTAATTGTTCAACAATATAGTAAAGTTACTTATTGTATTTAAAGTATGTACTATCAATGAGAGTATATACATACAAATAGTATACTAACTATACATTTTGTAACATAATAATGAAAATGAAACTTCAGTAAATAATAAATTATAAATTACGTAGGAATTATTTCAATATTGTGGACTTAAACTAAACAATAATCAATTTATCAGTATCTTGCTGGATCTTAATATTTATCAAAAAAATGAATCTTTATAGTTTCTCTGCTAATGAAAAACTATAAGTTTAGACGGAACAGATATGAATAGAACTGGAGAAGATTCAGTTGTCAGATGTCATTAAAAAACATGCCCATGAAAAGGAGTACAAGGAAAATTCCGCGCTACAAGTGTTACTGCGCAATAAAAATCGGCTTGAAAATTTTGTTGATGCGGTTTTTGCCATAGCCATTACTCTTTTAGTCCTTGATTTAGCAGTTCCAATTTTAAAAGATTCTAATGATGCACTTTTTAGCTTTTTAATGATTACCTGGCCTAAATTTTTAGCATATTTCATAGCCTTTTTTGTTTTAGCTGCTCTTCTCAATAACCATCATCGGCAATTTATAAATATAAAATACGCGGATCAAAAACTTTGGTGGAACAACATGGCATTTCTAGCTTTCATTGTCCTTGTTCCATTTTCAACATCAGTTATCAGCGAATATGGCGATACTTTAATAGGTATAATAATATTTAATTTTAATCTCTTTATTGCAGGTCTGCTTTTATATATAAACTGGGCTATAGTAATGAAACGTAAGTATCTTCTCAGAGAGAACACCACATTTCAAACAACCGAAATAATTAAATATATAAACCTATCCGTACCATTAACCACATTATTGGTAATTGGATTAGCTTTTATTAATCCCAGAATGAGTATATTTGGATATTTATTGATAATAATTTTTTATTTATTTGCTAAACCGTTATTTAATGCTTTAAATCCCTATTAAACTTTTATAAAATTATTGATCATGTTTTTTATAATCCATCAGATACTTACTATTACTAAAAATATTTACATACAAATAGTATACTGAGTACCACGAAACATACTTAGAAGGGGTTAACATGCAAGGAAAAAATGGAGAATATATCTGTGCTGTGGAAGTGGCCATTAATGAAATTGGGGGCAAATGGAAATCATTAATATTATGTGCCTTAAAAGATGGAAAACTACGTTTTAGTGAAATTGGTGCTAAATTACCAGATATTACCCAACGAATGCTTACCAAAACCCTTCGGGAATTGGAAAGAGATGGGATAATAAATAGAAAAGTATATGCCGAAGTGCCTCCCCGAGTGGAATACTGTCTTACTGATAAGGGAGAATCAGTCATACCCATCTTAGATTCCCTTTGCGAATGGGGGGAAAAATACGGAACCCCACAGATAATTGAAATAAAATAATATAATTAAAAAAGAAAAAGATTATTAAGAATTAGAAAAGTTTTTAATAAATTTATTTTATAAACATAGCTTTTACAATTAATTTTTATTAACCTGTTTTAAGAGCGTAATTGCAAAAACAGCTGCCCCAAAACCATTATCAATGTTCACCACCGCAATTCCTGGTGCACATGATTGAAGCATGGTGTGAAGTGCAGTAAAACCATCTTTACCCACCCCATAACCAACTGAAGTTGGAACTGCTATCACCGGTACATTCACCATTCCCGCCACGACCGAAGGCAGAGCACCTTCCATACCTGCAGCCACAATAATCAGTTGAACTTCTTCTTCTAACATAGACCGCAAATGTGAAAATAAACGATGAATACCTGCAACGCCCACATCATATGAATACATTACCTGACAACCTGCTTCCTGGGCAACAATTCGGGCTTCTTCAGCCACAGGAATATCAGAAGTGCCTGCAGTTATGATACCTATTTTTCCCAGTGTTTCTGGCTTGAAATTTTCATTTTTCACTATTAAAATACGGGCCCGTTCGTTATATTCCATATCTACTTCTTGAATCTTTAAATTTCCTATTTCGGTTTTGATTCTATCAAATCTTTCTTTATCTAATCTAGTAATTAATATTGGGCCATTATCCACATAATTTAAGATAATTTTTATTATATCACTGTCTTCCTTTCCTTCTGCCAATACCGCCTCAGGATATCCAGCACGAGACTCTCGGTGCATATCTAATTTGGCAAAGTCCTCCACTTCCTTGATATGATTATCATTAATGAGTTTTTCAGCTTCTTGAAGTGAAATATTTCCTTTCAAAAGTTTTTCCAGAATTTGTCTCATGATGTTACCTCTTGTAATGAATATATATGAGTGGATATTATAAAAAGAGTGTTGATAATACACTTGAAATCAAGGTCAAACTCAACATTCAAAAACGTGACAATTTAACATTTAACTATTTAATGGATACAAAATATAATTTGTATAATTTGATAAAATTATATTCTACTTTAATGGAATTAAATAAAATTTAAGTGGTTATATATAAATTAGAGGTGTAAAATTTGGATAAAGCTCGAATATTGGTACAGGGAATTGTTCAGGGCGTGGGATTTAGACCCACGGTTTATCGTCTAGTCAAAAAACTAAAACTTACTGGTTACGTTCGAAACTTGGGAAATATTGTAGAAATAGTTTTACAAGGTGAAAAAAAGGAGATTGAAAAATTTGTCAAAGATCTGACTAATAAAAAACCTCCAATTTCTAAGATTTCCTCTCTGGATGTGGAATGGCTTGAATGTGAAGTAAGTGAATATTCTAATTTTTCTATATTGAAAAGTTCGCAGAATTTCTCTGGATCATCAGTTATACCTCCTGATGTTGCCACTTGCGATGCGTGCCTTCAAGAAATAAATAAAAATGATGATAGACGTTATTCTTATCCATTCACTGCCTGTACTGATTGCGGACCTCGATTTACTGTGATAGAATCGGTTCCCTACGATCGAGAAAGGACAAGTATGGAAGATTTTCCTCTCTGTTCTGATTGCCAAAGCGAATATACAGATCCTATAGATCGCCGTTATCATGCAGAAGCCACCTGTTGCCAGGAATGCGGACCTGAAGTTTTTCTCTACCAAAAATCGCGTTTAAATGTTAAAAATCCGATTAAAGAAGCTGCAAATCTCCTGGATGAAGGAAATATTTTGGCCATAAAAGGGATAGGCGGAACCCATTTGGTATGTAAAGTTAACGATGAAGAACCTGTTTTAAAACTTAGAAAACGTTTGAATAGATTCAATCAACCGTTTGCCTGTATGTCTCCTGATGTTTCCACAGTGAAAACATTTACTCTCGTATCAAAATTGGAAGAAAAGGTTTTAACCTCCCGCCGGAGACCCATTGTTGTGCTTAAAAAAAATGAAGATTACTTCCTGGCCCCTTCTGTTGCTCCGGATCTGCATAATATTGGGATTATGCTTCCTTATTCTGGACTGCAACATTTATTGTTTGAATATACAGAAGAACCTGCTTATATCATGACTTCAGCTAATATGCCTGGTGAACCCATGTTAATCAGGAATCAAGAGATTTTAAAGAATTTAGAGGGTATTGCAGATTATTACTTGCTGCATGACCGGCGAATAGTAAACAGGTGCGACGATTCTGTGGTTAGGTTTAGAGGAAATGATTTAGCATTTATCCGCCGATCCAGAGGTTATGTGCCTGAACCTTATGATCTATCCCCTATTTCCAATGATTTAAATGTCCTGGCCCTGGGTCCTGAGATTGATGTTACTTTTTCTCTTCTTAAAGAAGGCCAATGTTATCCATCTCAGCACATTGGTGATACCAGTAAATATGCCACCTATCAATACTTACAGGAAGCCATAAACTACATGATGAACATAACTCAGACCGATTCACTGGATGTGGTTGCTTGTGACATGCATCCTCAATTTTTCACTACTCAACTAGCACAAAAACTTTCTAAAAAATATTCGTGCCCGGTTTTACCAGTGCAACACCATCATGCTCACGGTGGAGCCTTGGGTCTAGATGTGGGTGTGAGTGAGATGATCCTTATTGCTGCTGATGGCGTGGGTTACGGCGAAGATGGAACTGCCTGGGGTGGTGAAATATTACATATTGACCTAGATGATAAAAATGCTGATTATGAACGTATGGGAAGCCTCATTCCTCAAAAAATGGCTGGAGGCGATCTTTGTACCAAATATCCTGCACGAATGCTAATTTCAATGCTCCAGAACCATTATGAATCAGAACACTTACAAAAAATGTTGATTGACAACTATGTGGATTATTTTCCCCATGGAAAAACAGAAATTGACCTAGTAATGAAGCAGCTGGAACGTGATTTTAATGTGGGCATCACAACCAGTACCGGCCGAGTGCTGGATGCTATTGCTGCTGCTCTCCATATCTGTGGAGAACGTACCTATGAAGGAGAATGCGCCATGAAATTAGAATCTCGAGCTTATAAAGGTGTTGAAAGATTTGAGATTCCTTTTGATATAAAGAAATATCAAGGCCGAGATGTGCTGGATACTTCCCTTATTCTCAAAGAAGTTTTAGATCTCATGAAAAAAAGAGAAACAGTGAATGATATAGCTCTGGCTGCTCAAAAATCTTTATCTCATGGTTTAGGAGAGCTTGCAATTAAAGCAGCTGCAGATAAGGGTATAACTACTATTGGAGGGTCTGGCGGAGTATTTTATAATGAATCCATCAGTTTAAGTATCAAAAAATACGTGGAGGATAATGGTTATAAATTTGTTCAACACCAGAATTCCTGTGCAGGTGATGGTTCTGTATCTCTTGGACAAGCTGTTATAGCGGCAATTAAATATGGAAAATAAACACGAATTTCAGGTCAATCTAAAATAAGAAAATAAAAAAAGTTTAATTATTCATTTTTTGGTCCTTCCACATCTTCTAAGACATCTTCTGCTCTTTTTTTTAGTGTCTCATACAGTTGTATCAAACTTTTTAATTCTTCTACAGCTTCCCATTGCCCCATACGAATTCTATGTTCTACATTCAACAAGCGGGACCATTCATCACCAGAGGGTAATTGTTTTCTGCTTAATGCTTCGTCAGTGATGTCGACTTGAAAAGTGTTCTGATTGATAATAATATTAACGGTTATGTCGTGGGACATATCATAATATTTTCTGGGACGACCCCTTTCTATCTTTTTAAAAGAAGATCTAAGAATTCCTAATTCTTCCATAGCCCTTAAATGTTCAATTATTGCCTTTTGTCCTATTTCTAATTCTCTCGAAATTTGGCTAACAAATCTGGGCTCTTCTCTCAATAAGTTAATTATTTCACGCCGGGTTCGGCATCCCATTACATCAAGTATAGCCTCTATATCCATGTTATCATATGAATTTGTAGTCATTATTATAATGTTGTCGAAAGGTTTATATAACCTTTTGTAACTATAATCTATACGGGGTTGTGATAGTATAACCTTTGGTAACTTTAATATTTGTAATGTTTAAAATAAAAAAATTATCATACTTATGATTCTATGGTGTGAAAGGTGAACTGATGTACGGCAAAAATGATTTAAAAAAAATTAAAGAAGAATTAAAAGAGAAAAAATCTCTTTTAACTGATAAAAAGAATGAACTTCAAGAAATAGAAGAGAAACTTGAAGAACTGCAAAAAGTAGCAGATGAGCAAGAAAAGGAACTTGAAGAAAAAGACAAAAAATTAGAGGAATACACCTCCCACTTACAACGTTTGCAGGCTGACTTTGAAAATTATAAAAAACAAACTGCTAAACGGCAGGAAGACTTCGTTCAATATGCTAACGAGGGACTTATCTTAAAATTATTGGATGTTTACCAGGACTTTGAACGTGCCTTTGAAAACTGTAAAACCACTGAAGATCTCCAAGAAGGGTTAGAAATCATCTACAATAAGTTAAAGGAAATTTTAGAAAAGGAAGGTCTGGAAGAAATCTCTGCAAAGGGCGAAAAATTTGATCCATTCAAGCATGAAGCTCTAATGACTGAAAATCATGAAGACTTTGAAAATGGCATGATAACCGATGAACTATCCAAGGGATACAAATTAAAAGACAAAGTAATTAAATATTCCATGGTAAAAGTTTGTAAAAAATGATAAAAAAATTAAATATAAATTAAAATCAATTATTTACTAAATTTAGTAATTAAAATCGTAAAATATAGAAAATAAATAAATTTCATTAAAGTTATGAAAAAATTATAAGATTTTGAGGTGAATTTATGGCAAATAAAAAAGAAAAAATTATAGGTATAGATTTAGGAACAAGTAACTCTGCTGCAGCTGTTTTAGTTGGTGGTAAACCAACCATAATTCCAAGTGCTGAAGGAGCCAGCCAGTATGGTAAAGCTTTTCCAAGTTATGTTGCTTTTACAGACGATGGTCAAAGATTAGTGGGAGAACCTGCCAGAAGACAGGCTGTCACCAATCCTGAAAACACTATAACTGCCATTAAAAGGAGCATGGGAACTGATCATAAAGTTACAGTTCAAGGAAAACAGTACACCCCCCAAGAGATTTCCTCTTTTATTCTACAGAAAATTAAAAAAGATGCCGAATCATTTCTGGGAGAAGAAGTTAAAAAAGCAGTTATAACTGTCCCTGCCTACTTTAACGATAACCAGAGAACTGCTACCAAAGACGCTGGAACTATAGCTGGTCTGGATGTTGTGAGACTGGTAAATGAACCAACTGCTGCCAGTTTAGCTTATGGTATAGATAAATCTGAAGATGATGAACTGGAAATTATGGTATTCGATTTTGGTGGAGGAACACTTGACGTTACAATCATGGAATTTGGTGGAGGAGTATTTGAAGTTAGATCCACCAGCGGGGACACTAAACTTGGTGGAACTGATATGGATACTGCCATCATGAAATACTTAGCTGAAGAGTTCAAAAAAGAAAATGGAATAGACTTGATGGATGACGATCAGGCAGTACAAAGATTAAGAGAAGCATCTGAAAAGGCAAAAATTGAGCTTTCCACTACCTTAACCTCAGATATAAATTTACCATTCATTACCGCAACTCAAGAAGGTCCAAAACACCTTACCACAAAATTAACTAGAGCTAAACTGGAAGAACTGGTGGACCCCATTATTAAAAAATGTTCTGGTCCTATGCAACAAGCCATATCCGATGCTAAAATGACTAAAGGAGATATTGATAAAATAATCCTGGTTGGTGGCCCTACCAGAATGCCTGCAGTCCAGAAATTTGTGGAAAGTTATATAGGCAAACCAATTGAGCGTGGAATAGACCCTATGGAATGTGTAGCAACTGGTGCTGCAATTCAAGGAGGAGTTCTGGCTGGAGAAATCAAAGATCTTGTTCTATTAGATGTTACCCCATTATCTTTAGGTATTGAAACTTTAGGTGGCGTATTCACCAATTTAATAGAAAGAAATACCACCATTCCAGCTAAAAAGAGCCAAATATTCTCTACTGCAGCTGACAATCAAACTTCGGTGGACATACATGTACTGCAGGGTGAGCGGCCAATGGCCCTAGACAACACCACTCTTGGAAGATTCCAGTTAGTAGGAATACCTCCTGCACCACGTGGAATACCTCAAATCGAGGTAACATTTGATATCGATGCCAATGGTATAATGAACGTATCTGCCAAGGATATGGGAACTGGTAAAGAGCAAGCAATAACCATAACTGCACCTAACAAATTATCCGACGATGAAATTGAACAAAAAGTCAAAGAAGCAGAAATGCACGCTGAAGAAGATAAAAAGAAACAAGAAGAAATTGAAGTAAGAAATAACGCAGATTCAATGATTTACACTTCAGAAAAAACTTTAGAAGAGCTCGGTGACAAAGTACCCAGTGATAAAAAAGAAAAAATAGAAAACCTGATTAAAGAACTTCGTGATTTAATTGGCGGTGAAGATCTTGCTGCCATTAAAGAAAAAACCGAAGAATTAACTAAAGTCGTTCAAGAAGTAGGGGCCACTATTTATCAACAAGCTCAACAAGAACAAGCCCAGCAACAAGGTCAACAACAGGGCCAAACAAATGAAGGGTCTGCCCAAGAAGGAAAAGATGATGACACTATAGATGCAGATTATGAAGTTAAAAAATAACTGCACAGTCAAATATTAAAGTGTTGAGTAGGGAGAATTCCCTACTTCCACCTCCTAAACATATTTATTAAAAAGTTTTATTTATGTAGATAGATTTAATAACATTCTAATAGTAAATTCTAATACTGTTAAATTATATTATAATTTTCATTATTTTTATTTATTTATAGTAAGAGTAAAGGTTAGATAACTATGGCAGAAAAGCGTGATTATTACGAAGTCCTTGGTGTGGATAAGGAAGCAGATAAAAAAGATATTAAAAAAGCTTATCGAAAGTTGGCTATGAAATACCATCCTGATGTGAGTGAAGATCCAGAATCTGCAGATAAATTCAAAGAAATAAGTGAAGCATATGCAGTACTCTCAGACGAAGAAAAAAGGCAAAAATATGACCAGTTTGGACATGCTGGAATGAATGGATTCAGTAATGAAGACATTTTTAATAATATAAACTTTGACGATATATTCCGAGGATTTGGATTTGATGTTGGAAATATATTTGACATGTTTGGATTTGGTGGAGGCCGACAGAGACACGGTCCTCAAAAAGGTTCTGATGTTTACTATGATCTGGATATTACGCTAGAAGATGCAGCTAAAGGTTTGGAAACTGATATAGATGTACCAACCACCAAAACTTGTCCCGTGTGTAATGGTTCCCGGGCCGAACCAGGAAGCAGTGTTAAAGACTGTCCAACATGTGGTGGGACAGGACAAGTGCGTCAGGTAAGTAACACCCCTTTCGGACAATTTATGAATGTTAAAACGTGCGGTCAGTGCAAAGGTGAGGGAAAAATAGTTGAAAATCCTTGTAAAAACTGTCATGGTAAAGGAATTGTAAGAGAAACCAGTAATATCCATATAAATATTCCCCCAGGGGTTGAAACAGGGTCACGACTGAGAGTACCTGGAGAAGGCCAGGCTGGTGTTCGGGGCGGCCCTCCTGGAGACTTATATGTACTCGTGAATGTTAAACAGCACAAATTATTTGAAAGAGACGGAGCTAATTTGTACTATGAAAAACCTGTAAGTTTTGTACAGGCTACATTAGGAGATGAAGTTGAAGTTCCTACAATTGACGGGAAATTAGAGTTAAAAATACCTAGCGGAACCCAAACTGGAAGTACTTTTCGTTTAAAAGGACAAGGACTCCCACATCTTCGATGGAGCGGGAAGGGAAATCTTTATGTTACAGTCAAAGTAGTGATTCCTAAAAAGTTAAGTCCAAAACAGAAGGAACTCCTACGTGAGTTTGCTGATATTAGTGGTGATGAGATATATCACGAAGATAAAGGATTTTTCGATAAAGTTAAGGACGCAATTGGACACTGAACATGTGAATACTTTTTCCTATTTTTAATATTTGCCAAGATTAATTCTATTTTTAAATTAATATTTTTTCTCAATACTAATTACTAATTTTTTTAGACCAAATTATTATTCACCATCTTATCTGTTAATTTATGAAAGCAATATCTCATTAATCCCCATATAATGTAATTAAAATTATTTACAAATTTTTTTATATACAAAAAATCATAATTTACAATTGAGAGAGTTTGTTGAATAAAAGGTGGTGAAACTATGCAAAGAAAAACTACAGCAATAATTCTTATAATTTTGGGTTTGATTGTACTGGCCTTTCCCCTGTTGGGAGTGATTCCAGTAAGTGTGCTAACTGGTTTGGGAGTACTCTTTTTAGGTATAGGTCTTCTTATAGCCGGTATTGTCGAAATGAGGGAAAGTGCTGCCCTTGGAATTGTGGAATTGATACTGGGAATAATAGCATTAGTGCTTGGTGTTGGTTTTATATTCAATCCAGGATTATTCAGCTTTGTAGCCTCATTAATTATTTACTTAGCAGGTATATTCCTAATAATCGTAGGTATTATCGCCATAATTAGTAAGACTGGTGGAAGCCGTTGGAACGGAACAATAGGAATAATTATAGGACTGATTTATATTCTTGTTGGAGCTCTAGTAGCTAATCCATTTTATTTAGGGATATTGATTGGATTATGGCTTTTAATAGTTGGAGTATTGATGTTTTTCCAAAGTGACTGAAAATAATTCAACCCAACAAACTCTCCTTAATTTTTTAAAAAAAGTCAGGACATTCCCCTTTAAAAATGTCAATTTAGAAGTTGATTTATTTAAAATAAAACCTTTTTTAACTATTTTTGGTAAATTGAGATGCTCATAAAATTAAAATATAGATCTAATATTGAAATGGCATGCCGAGAGTAACCCACCTCCTGTTTCAGCAGCATTCATCTAGGCGAACTACCTCTGCCTTATACAGTTTTTCATTGGCAGTATTTGTCCTTGCATCCCACGAAATGGCCGTTTCACCGTTTCATTCTAATATCAATCAGCTGATTGCGTCATTATCATTTATTAGAAGACGTATCGTTTCTGCTCCAGAGTTATGCCTCGCAGCATGTGCCTTACAGCACCGTGGTTCTGTATGATGGATGGAGTTTCCTCAGTTTAACCCTTACGGGAAACCGGTAGCTGCTCTTCGGCTTGCCATTAATTTATAAAAAGAAACTGTATTTTACACTCTTAAAAAAAGATTAAATACAGATACTTCAAATAATAATTAAAGTTATTTCCTTATAAATTTTACTTTCCTTATTTTTTAGCCACTACTACATCCACTGGAAGCTCCCACATGCTAAAATCATCCAGCCTCATGATAGTAAAACCTGATTTTTCCAGTTCTTGTTTAGTATAAATTGGTCTACAATCCACATAAGAGGGAAATTTCATGTGCGCCCATTTGTAAAGTTTAGTCATGACATTATCCACATCTTTTTCAGATATGGCTACCACTCCAATTCGCCCCCCAATTTTTAAGACCCTTTTGCACTCAGCAAGAAGTTCTGGTATTTCGGGAGTGTCAAAAAGTTCCAGAGTAAAACTCATAAACAAAACATCAAAAAATTCATCATCAAAAGGGAGTTTAAAAGCGTCCCCTAAAACCAGACGAGTTCTTTCCAATAATCCTTCTTTTTCTAATTTAGATTTAGTAACTTCGAGCATGCCTTCTGATATGTCAATTCCATAAACTTTACCTGAATCTCCTACTGACTGGCTTAAGTTTATTAATGCATCTCCAGTTCCAAAACCTATCTCTAAAACATTTTCCCCTTCTTTAACAGCCAGATTTTTCAATCCGATCTCAATGTATTTTTTTTCTGGTTTAGCAATGGTATCGTACCATTTACTCATTTTATTATAGCTGGTTCTTGCATCTTCCCGGGATCTATTTACCCTGCTGATTTCTGGTTTTTCAGATGTCATGATATCTATTAATTATTTTATGGAAAATAAGTTTTTTTTGTTTATCCAAACCTGAAAAAAGTGTATCACAAAATAATCACTAATTTAGATAAACTAATGTTTTTCCATAAATAACTAATCAGATTTTAGTACGTTTTATGGTTAATAAAAAACTCAATTGTTAATAAAATAGTAATTTAGGTATTTAATAAATAATAAAAAGAAATAGCGGGGCCTAGATTTGAACTAGGGCTCTCGGGGTTATGAGCCCCGCGGGATCACCAGACTACCCCACCCCGCTGTATTATAATCATTCACAATCAACATATATAAAGGTTTCCCTTGATCTTTTTTCGAGCTGAAATCTATTGGGACTTATCTTTTAAAGTAAGTTCTTTGGCTTCCTTATCTAGAAAATAACCAACTACAGTTCTTATTGCTACTATAACTGCCAGTACAACTACTTGATCAACTGTAGGTTCCAATATAGTTTTTATAAGATCAGCTGCAATGAAAAACTCCAGTGATAGTACTATTTTAGAAGTAAAATCAATTCTTATAGTATTATAAGCTATGGGTTTTCTAAGTATCTCAATGGATATTATTCCGGCAATAGCTCTTATTCCACCATAAAAAATAAAAATAGCCCCGAAATATGAAAAAAATCGGGTTATCCAAACGATGATGTCTGAATACATTTGTATCAAAGATTATTTTTCTACCTCTTCCTCTTCCCCTTCTAATTTTTTTAATCTTTTGTCAATAGATTCCAGTTTTTTGTTAGTGAACCCACGGTATTCATTAAATCTTCTTTCCAGTTCATCGATATCTCGAGTGGTCTTTTCAAATCTTTTTTCAATATCTTTGATGTCTGTTTTTGTGGCAAGTTCCCAATCTTTAATTAACTGGTCGCTTTGTTCATCTAAAAAACTTTCAATACGGTTGGATAAAATATCAGTACTGATGGGAACATCTCTAACCTTTCCCATTATTTTGTCACTTACTCCAGAAACTTTTTCACTAACACCTGACATCCTTTCACTCACTCCTGACGTCTTTTCACCGGTTTCTTCGTAATTAATTGGAATTTCTTCACCGGTTTTAGATACACGACTGGTTACTTTTTCACCAGCTTCAGAAACTTGTTTTCGAACTCCGCCTAGATTAACTATCTTATTGTCCTGTAAATAATAATATAAAAGTACCACAATAGCCCCTGCTAAAACCAGTATGGCAAATAATTCTAGTGGTCCCATAATTAATCTCCTTTACCTTTTATTTTACCTTCCATATTTTTTTCAAGTTCTTTTTCTTTCTTTTCAATGTCAATTAACATATGTTGAAGTTTTTTATATTCTGTCTGAGCTTCTAAACGTGTTACTCTTTCATTGATTTCACTATGAAGATATCCAATTTTATGCATTAGTTCTGATGTATTTTGTCTGATGTGTGCTAAATTTTTCTGTTGATCCTCAGGTAAGGGAATAACATTTTCCATTAGTCTTTTTGCTTCTAAATCTTTCTCAACCATAGCAATTTTCTTAAGTTGAATCTGTTTATCTGCAAAAGCTACATTATTTTGAGATTCTCTTACTCTTCTCCACTGTACAACCACAACAAGAACTGCCACTAACGCAATGACAGCAATAATAATATAAAACAAATTTTGCGGAATAGTAACCGTGGCCATATCAATACCTCCTTTATATAATTTATTTGAAGCTATATATAAAAATATATGAATAATTCTTTAAAATTTTAATTTTTATCCTGAATTGATATTATTACAATTCAAAATGTGCCTATGTTAACTCATTTCAAAATTCTATCAATTTTTGAATCTTCATCTAACTTTTCTTCTAACCATTCCACATCAGTTGACTTTTTAGATCTATTCCTTAAACCAGAAATATGACCTTTAACCTTAGAACGTCTTAAAACTAATTCTTTATCTGTTTCTTTTATTTTTTTATTTCTATAAAATAGATAAATTAATAAAAATGTCAATAATAAAACTAATAAAACTAAAAATATATAAAAATTATCAATTAAAAACATCCCAGGAGTAATGCTTGAAGCAGTAGCAAATCTGTTATAGTTACTTTTCATTAAACTTAACGATCCCATATCCAAGAATCCCCTCCCATCTTTATTATCTGACATAATACAACTTTGTCCAATAATATTAATGAATAGGATTAATATATTCTATATACTTTATAGGTAAAATAAGTTATACTGATTCTAAATATATAGACTGGAATAATATTATTAAATTTATGAGTGATTATATGATTAAAATGTATAGAAAAGCTGGTAAGATTACATCTAAAGTTAGGAAAATGGCTCTTGATGAAATTAAACCAGATATGAAGATATTGGAATTAATTGAATTGGTAGAAAAGGAAATAATCAAATTAGGAGGAATACCTGCTTTTCCGTGTAACATATCTGTTAATGAAGTAACTGCACATTACACATCCCCTCCTAATGATGATTCAACTTTAAAATTTGGAGATTTAGTAAAAATAGATCTTGGAGCCCATGTTGATGGTTACATCGCCGATACTGCCATAAGTACCATGGTTGGTGGTGAAGAATATCTGGATTCCACTGCTATTGATGAAACTTTAATTTCAAAAAATTTGAATATGATTGAAACCTCTATCCTAGCAGTTGAAAGTGCAATAAGTACAATAAGGGAGGGTGTAGAAGTTGGAAAAATTGGTGAAGTAGTGGAAGAAACCATAACCAGTAGAGGTTTTAAACCTGTTTCTAATTTAACAGGCCATAGTATGGATCAATATATTTTGCACTCTGGACTTTCAATTCCCAATGTAAAAGAAAAAAATCCCCATAAATTAGAAGAAGGAGATGTGCTAGCCATAGAACCGTTCGTAACTGATGGTGTGGGTCGAGTTACAGATATGAGCGATGCATACATATTCAGATTTTTAAGGGATCGGCCACTTAGAATGATTCATGCCAAAAAACTTTTGGGACAAATAAAAAGTGAATATCGTAATTTACCATTTACCCCAAGATGGCTTTTAGATCACTTTGAGGAACATAGATTGAATGCATCCTTGAGACAACTTATACAATCACGGGCTGTTTATCCATACCACGTACTCAAGGAAAAAAGTGATGCATGGGTGGCTCAGGCAGAACATACCATAATAGTTGAAAAAGATGGTTGTGAAGTAATCACCAAATAATCATAGAAATGGGACGAAATCCAACCATATAATAAAATAAATAAAATCTTAAAAATGGTGGAATAAAAGATTAAAAATATAAACATTCTAGTTAAAAAGGTTATACGTACTTAATAATTTACAAAATTAATTTTAATATTTATTTTATTTCAATAACCTATAATTGGCCACTTATTTACAAAAATAGATTTACAAAATTACGTGTGCAAAAAAATAGAAAAAAAGAAAGAATTTAGAATGGGACTGGTAAGCCCATTGCTTTTCTTTCATCAATTGTTTTCTGGTTTTTAGTTTTTTTGTCACCGGAAAGTTTTTGGAGTAATCCTAATCCAGGTTTAACATCCTCAATGGATTTAGTTTCGATTGCACCGGCTTCCACAGCTTGTTTAAATACAGTGTCACCAGCATCAGTTCTGGTAATAACGGTTGACCATCCGTCTGGAGAACCAACTGATCCTGTAGATACGTCAGCAAGTTCTGCTACATAGTCAAGACAGACATTACATCCGTTTTGTTCGTATCCATGGGTTTCTTTGAGTGGTATACTCAAAACATCATCCTGAGTGTAAACCCAGAATTTACCTTTACCTATATCCATTTTTTCCACTAATTCTGGACTAACTCCCATTTTTTCAGATATGAATGTTCTTAAAGATTCAAATGGGAAGTTCTCCATACAGTAAATTCCGACTACTAATTTGATTTTATCAGCCAAGAATCTAACACCAAATGGATAGGACTGCGTTTTTCTTATACCCATAGTTTGGCATGGAATTGCAACTGTACCTACTTTTTCTAAACCATATTGTCTTACAGCTTCTTTTAGCATCCAAACGTTAGGTGAAAACGTGTATTTCGTACCTGCTGCTGCTAGTATCTCATCAGATGACATGGCCACCATTGGTTTTGGTTTCCAGAAGTCGTCTCCAGGTCCAGCTACTACTGCACCTTCGATAATTTTTTCATCTAGAGCAAATGATAGGAGAGCAGATACAATTCCTCCATCCTGTGCTATATTTTGGATTTGTTTATCTGTTGATCTTGCAGAAACTATTTCTTTGTATGTTCCTAATACCATTCTCACAGCCTCCTATAATCCTAAATCCTGTTTAATCCTTTCTTCTGGCCACCAGCTTCTTGGACATTGAGTGTAACAAATACCACATTTTATACATCTGTCTTCATTAAGTTCTGGTCTTCCGTTGGTCATACTGAGTGCTCTGGTCTGACAGGACATAGCACAAGTTCCACATCCAATACATAATGCTTGATTTACAACTTTAAGTTGTAAGTCGCATCCACATGCTTCTGTGTATCCTACTAAATCCATCATAGGCTGTAAGTAATCCATATCACCGTTTATAGCAGCTACTACTGTTTTAGCTATAATTTCTGGTGATGGTGGGCATCCGGGTATTGCTAAGTCTACTTTAACTAAATCCGCTATTGGAACAAATGATTCGTGAGCTGGCTGTGCTTGCTGTCCCCCTCTGCTGTATCGGGTGAAACATCCGGTAGCAGCACATGAACCAAAAGCTACAACTAATCCTGCTTTTTCCCTTACTTCTTTAAGTTCATGTAAACTGTGTTCATCTTGCAGACAACATGATCCTTCAACCAGAGCAATGTCCATTTCTGGCATTTCCCATAGGTCTACTAAAGTTTGTCCATAAACTATGTCCACCATATTGGTTAATAATTCTGCTAAAATGTCGTAATTCTCTGTTAACGACATACCATCTCCAGTACATCCACTCAAGTGGATGTATCCTATTCTTGGTTTAGGTTTTTCTTCCGCCACTTTTTCAACCTCCTCTTCTGCACCTATTTCTTCGGTTGGCTTTGTTTCCATTCCTAAAAATTCTTTTATTCGGGCTAACATTGGCTAAACCCCTATTTCTTTTAAAATCATTTTAATGGCTACGGGAATAGCATCTTCCACACTTTTGGTTAATCCCAATTTTACATCGGGGGCAGAGACAGATTCTGGCTGGCATCCAATCACTATAACTTCAACTTGTTTACTTAAGTCATGCAAAGGCTGACTTACTGGCCATGAATGTACATTCTCATAAGCTCCTTCAGGCAATTCATCTACGCTGAATATTCGAAGGGTTCCAGGTTCTGCTCCAAAATCCACAATATCCACAACTATCATTTTCTTCCATATGTCATGGGGAAGTGTAAATATAAAGTGGGGAGCACCGGTTCCTGCATCTACTAACATTGTACTTTCTGGAAGTTCGTTTTCTTTGGAATACTCTTGTAAAGCCTCTATCACTGCTGGTCCAAATCCGTCATCTTCGAACAGGACGTTTCCACAGCCAACAATTATATTCTCCGCATCGTATGGCATTTTATTCCCTTAAATCCTAACCATTTCGTTTTTAATAATGCTCCTGTCTTCGTCGTCTATTACTATAAGGTGTGTAGCGCAAGAAAGACATGGATCGTATGCTCTTATTACGTGGGGTCCAAATTCGTGGTGGAATCCTTCAGTTGCAGGGCCCATAGTTGGTATGTTCCAAGTTGTTGGAACCAAACAGCTGTAGAATTCAGTTTTACCTTGATCATTTACCTGAGCCAAATGTACATCCATACCTCTAGGTGCTTCAATAGCTCCTACTCCCAGTTTACCTGTACCTCTGACATCAAAGTCAACTTTAGCGGGTGCTGAAGTGTTTAATTCATCCAATATATCTATCGCCCTAGATAAAGCCGATTTCATCTCTAAAGCTCTTGCTACATGCTGAGCAACAACACCTTTTTCTTTAAAACCTTGATATTCAACCATTCTGGCCCTTGGACCTACTTCAACACTTCTACCATCATATAATGGCACAGTGGAGTTGGCTCTTTTGGCTATTTCTGGGTCATCGTACCAACTTTCAGGCATTCTTTCCGTGAACCTATCTAAATCAAAGTTGTTCCGGTCACCGTATAAAACATCAGTGGCTAAGGTTTTCTGATCGTGTACACCTAAACCTTCTGGTAAGCCTTTATCAGCAACTAAACCTATAATTAACTCTACATGTTCATTTAATTTCGGTGTAAGTTGTTTTAATCTGGCGTATAATTTTTTCCTTGCCAGTTCACTTATATTTCTCGCCATTCCCCCGATTCTAACATCAGATGGGTGAATTCCTTCTCCAGCTACCATATCAACTACGTATTGAGCAGTTTTTCTTACTTCAGAAACAGAGTTCACTGCTGTAGCAAACAAGTTTTCTGGAACAACATCAGGTGCAATCAAAAATTGATGTATTGCGTGGCTGTTAATATGGTGTGCGCATAAGGTTAACTCTCTTAGAAGTTTACCAGCTTTTGGTGGTTCTATACCTAATGAATCATCCATAGCTTCTACAGATGCCAATGTGTGAGGTATAGGACATACACCACAGATCCTCTGAACCATTACTGGTGCTGTTTCTGGAGCTTTACCTGTGACCATCGTTTCTAGCCCTCTAACAGGAGTAATACTAAAGTATCGCCCCTTAGTTACAATTCCTTCATCATCGACTTCCATGACCAATTCGGCGTGTCCTTCCTGTCGTGATGTTGGCGATATAACAATCCTTTCGCTCAAATGTATCACCTCGTTTTTTAGAATTTCAACAATATAATTCAATTATATAAATATTATCATAAGTTATAAGTTTTTCTTTGGGAGCGAAAATGAAAAGTATTTATATGATAAAAATGTAAGCTTTTATTTCACATATTCTGAAAGTTTTGATTAACATCCTGAGCTTAAAAGAAATATCAGATTGATATAAATCCCGATAATTATTTTGATTATGAAAAAAGGAATTTACCAGGCTAGTTTTTGATGAATCAGCTTTAAATTTCTCAATAAATGAAAACTATGTGTTATATTTAATTTAAATCCTGAAAGACTAGTTAGCATAGTAAACTTTATAAGTTGTTTTCTCCATAAAGGTGAAGGTGCGACAAATCTTATGGATTTTTCAGTAAATGGTAAAAATGTAATAAAGGAAAATTTAATAAGAGATGGTATGACATATTACCTTAAGGTGAGCAAATGTTGAAAAATTCTAAAGTTATAGTTTCTATTGGTGTTGTACTGATGATTGGAGTTGTAGCTGCAGGTTATCAGATCACCAATAACCAAGAACAATGGCAGCTTGCTGATTTACAGCAGAATAAAAATCCTGCTGACAGTAGTGTTTCAGACCAATCCTCATCTGTCGACGGTCAATCTAGTAGTGGAACTGGTACTGGAACCTCCTCTGGACAGAGCCAAAGTGGTAGTGGAGGTGATAATGTGAAAATATCGCCCTCAGAAGCTAAAACACTAGCACAAAAATACATACGGACCAGTGGTGTAGAAGCTGGAACCCCTAAACTTGTTGAAATGGGAGGAATTCCCACCTACGTAGTACCATTAATTTCTGGTGGTAAAGTTGTTGGTGAGATTTACATTGACCCTACAACAGGTAAGAATGTTGGAGGCGCTGGTGGTGCTCCATGAGAGTAAAAACTCAAACTGAGTGCTGTACCATAATATCAGAGGACATTGAAGATGCTATAGTTCTCGAAGGATCGCCAGGAGTAGGATTAGTAGGAAACATAGTGGGCTGGCTCTTAGTAGAAGACCTTAAAATGAAAGAAATTGGTTACATTGATTCCAAATATTTTCCCCCATTAGCCGTCCTTTACAAAGGCGTGGCAATCCATCCATTCAGGATATATGAATCTGAAGGCATAGTTCTATTCTTATCAGATTTTATAGTGCCACCGAATGTAGTTTATGATATGACCAATGCTATCGTTGATTGGATGGAAAAAAATAGCAGCAAAGAATTAATAACGTTTAACAGCATGGTTGTCCGAGAAAAAACCCAACCTGCCGCTGGAGCTGCAAATTCTCCAGAAGCTCTTCAAAAATTGGCTAACATGGAATTACCCATACTTCCATTCGGAAATTTAAATGGTTTATCTGGAACATTATTAACTAGATGTGCCGTAAAAAATATACCGGCATCATGTTTATTTGCTGAAATATTGAATCCTTATCCAGATCCAAGAGCAGCTGCAGGAGTCATTGGTACACTGAACAAAATGTTAAATACAGAAATTGACCCAAAACCACTCCTTAAAGAAGCAGAAGAAATCGAATCAAGACTCAAAAAACTTGCTGAAGAGGTTCAAACCGGACCAGGACCAGAATCTCCAATATATAGTTAAAATATTCCACGGCTAAACAGTTATCAAGTTCATACGGGCCCGTAGCCTAGTTGGATAGGGCGTCGGACTTCTAATCCGAAGGTCCCGGGTTCAAATCCCGGCGGGTCCGTTACTCAAACAATTTTCTTTTTCTTATATTAATGACACTTAAAAAAACTGGCATACAATTAATAATTCTAATTTTATTTATAAAAAAATTAATATAATTAAGAGAGATAATGAAACATAGCACACAGGGGCCCGTAGCCTAGCCAGGATAGGGCATCAGACTCCTAATCTGAGGGTCCCGGGTTCAAATCCCGGCGGGTCCGCTATTATTCATCATCAATACCAACTATTTTGCTACGTCGTTCCATCAAAACAACATCTCGCCAAATACCATCCATTTTTCCTATCTTTTCCCGAATACCCACAATTCTAAAACCGCATTTTTTGTGTAAATTTATACTGACTTGGTTCTCCGGAAATATTCCTGCTTGTAATGTCCAAATACATTTATTCTCTGATAATTCTATTAGTTTTCTGAGAAGAGATAAGCCAACGCCTTTTCGTTGATATTTTTTACTCACATAAACACTTACTTCCGCTACTCCAGAATATGCTTCTCTATTAGATGTTAAGGATAATGCTGCCCATCCTAAAATCTTTTCTTCCCTACGTGCTACTATATTACATTTTGGTATATGATTTGAAATCCAAATATCCCATGAAGGGAAAATTGTTTCAAAAGTTGCATTACCTGTATCAATGCCATCCTTATATATCTGTGAGACTCGTTTCCAATCTTTATATCTCATTTCATCAATTTTGTAATCCATAAAAAAAGAATTTATTTTCAGTCTATTAAACTTTTTTATTAATAACTAATAATTTTAATCTATAACTGTGAATCCAATACTGTTAAAGCCTTTCAAAAAGTTTTAATTTAATTTATGGCAGTAATTTAATTGGTAGGATAAATAGGTGCTTTCAATGAAATAATAATTTAAGAAATACTTTTTCATTTATTAACATCAAGATCTTCAAGATTTTTTATATCTTCAATGAACTTTATCAACTTAGACATATCATCTGAAATTTTAAAAAAATCTTCCGATTTAATAACAATTACCAGATCATTATTTTCATACAAATCAGGTTCTTTTGGTATGATAACAACTTCTTTACTATCCTCAACTCTTCTACAAACACCTATACTGGCATTAAACTTCATAATATTAGCCCCTAATAGTTTATATTATTAACTAAAACCTGAATTATCCATTATTTTACATGAAAACTATTTATAACCAGGTCCATCACTTCTTTATAATCAATGAGAGGTCCGTCAAATACAAAAATAATAAAATATGCGATTTTATTCTTTTCAATTGCTATGCCCCTAGAGCTATACTTACTTGAACCAACAGTATACGTTGACTGAACATCATAGGCAGTTACGCCATCCACATTTATAGTACGCTCATAATAAATGTCACCTTGAGAAGCTATGTTTTCCCTCCATTCTTGGAGTCTATCAACAAAATTTTTATTCCCCAGATCTTCGCTGAAAACTGAAAAACTGTTGGTTGAATTCTTTTCTATGGTGACCATCAGAGGAGGTTCTACTGTTCCCTGTGAAACTTTCCATCCCGGAGGATAATTAAAACTAATCATTTTATCCTCATAATGACCAATGGAATTTGTAGTTTTATTTTGTTGATTTTTAGTAGTACTAGTAGATGAAATATCATTATTTGCAGTTAAAACATAAGCTATAGATACTAAAATCAAAATTATGATTATGATTAAAATTATAGAAGGTCTTCCCTTACCTAATACCTTGTCTATAAAATATTTACTCTTATCAACCCTTGAAGGTTTGCTCTTCTTGCCTATTGAAGGTTTTTTCACCATGTTCCCTCCACTTAATAAAAAGATGTTAGAAAATTCAATTATTCCTTTATTCAATAATATTCAATATCCATTAAAATATTTACTATATCCTAAAAGACATAAAATTATAAAGTAATATGAATTTTTTTGAATTTTCACATCATGCCCATTGAAAATAAGTTTAATTAGGATTAAAAAAGTTGAAAATTATAAATAAATGTCCAATGTACTATCTGGCTCGAAAATGATTTCTCCATACTTTCCTCCCCCACCAGGGACAATTTTAAGTGTTTTTTCCCGGAATGATTTAAGTACCTGGGCTATTTTAGGATCTATTTTTTCCATCTCTTTAAGGGGGGCATATATTAGGACTTCAATTTCACTACCAAATCTCTCCACTAATTCCTTCCAGATTTTTTGTACAAAAACAGTGGTAACTCCCTTACCATAAACTAAACTTATTATTTCAGCTAAGGGTAATATGTGAATGTAGGGTGGACGGTGCGGTGGATGATGAGGCTCATTCCACGTAGCAATTTCAGATATTCGGTAATCAACACCTTTTTTAATAGTTCCCCCGCATGAACATTTCATATTAAGTTGTTTAGCCTTTTCAATATCATATATTTGATAACAACGAGTACAAGCAGTTTTATGATATTTCCCCAATCTTGGATCAAACCCATAATTGGCTTTAATATTACATTCTTCAATAGAATCTTTAATGGATTTAAAAGTCAAGTTTTTTAATTCAATTTCGTTAAATTCTCTTCCTAAACGATGCGGCCAGGGTGAATGTGCATCTGAATTGGTCAAAAAAGGAATATCTTGTAATTCTTCAATTGTATCTGCCATATCCGTATCTGCAGATAGGCCCAGTTCTAAAAAGTCTGGTTTTGTACCGTAACATTCATGATAATTATCATACGCTTTGTACATGCTGGTCCATGGGGTAAAAGCATGAGATGGTCCTATTAACCCATCAAACTCATGAACTAAATCCATAATCTCGTCACCAACCATCCTAACACGGGGTCTTCCATCAGCATCTATATTATTTGATTTTAGTCTTTCTCGAATATTATAAGCTGATTCTAGAGAGGGCAATAAGATCAAATGATGTACCCTCCGTTTGTCCTCTACTTCTGCAGTTAAAATAAAGTTGCATGACTCTATTCCTGGATCTTCGGATTTTAGAGAAAAAATGCCGTCTTCAATTTCTTCTGTGCCCTCTTCAATCATTCTCAACCAACCAGAGTGGAAAGCGTCTCCAGTACCCACCAGATCCAGGCCTTTAAATTTTGCTTGTGGACCTAAAGTGGTTATGATCATGTTTTTTGATGTGGCACGAGAAAAACAACTATGAATATGAAGATCAGCGCTTACTATCATTTTAACTCCCTAATAAAAAAATAAAAATAGATTTTATTGGGTATTCTATTTAACCTATGTATCTTAAGTCTTCTTCACCGGGTTTGAGATGCATCCGCTCCATCATTTCCCTTTCCATCTGCTCTGCCTTGGAAATCATCTTCCTTGTCTCTTTAGCCCTTTCTTCTAATTTTTCTGTGTCCAATTCTATATTTAATAACTCAAGTAGAACTGAAAGAAGTGCCTTTGCCGCCTCTGCATCTATGAAATAGCCAGGTGTTTCACCCATTAAACATGCGCCCCCCATATTTCGAAGCATTGAAAGTCCAAGTAAAAGTCCTGAAGCTCCTATAATACCCCCTTCAGCAGCCCTTAATGTGACATTATGTTTTTTAAGTGTTTCAGCCAGCTCAGCTGTAGTTGCAGCTCCGAATATTTTAGGTTTTTCCACAGGATGGCCGGTTCCAAGACCACCTAAAGTGAAAATTTCTTTTGTACCATATTTTTCCACAAAATCGAGAATTATGCTACATATTTCATATTGTCCTTCAGGGCTTAAGCCTTGGGTGTTACCTGCAAGTATGATATAATCTTTCTCTTTTTTACCCTCAGATTTCAGATAGTAAAATTCATTTTTCATGGTTTCTATTACACCATCGTCATCTACAAGGACTTGTGGTGGAAATGAAGGGGAGTAAAGTTCTGCGAATTTGGTGGCATTTAATTCATGAATTATATGATCTGCAGCTAGTTTTCCCACATGCCCGATTCCTGGAAGAGCTTCTATTAGTATAGGGTCGTTTAATTCAACTTCTTCCAGTATTTTTATGAATGTTTCTTTCATTTAAGTCCTCCAACAATAACTGTTTCTTAAGTTTTCTTCTATATTTTCCATATTTATCTTCTGGAGAATATTTTGGAGGAAAAATCTCTCCTAAATCGCCTCCACAATACTGACAAATACTTTCAAGGGTATATTCTCCGCAAGACTTGCACCTTTTCATCTTCATCTTCATTCTAACTCACGGTAAAATTCGCCTTTACCTTCTGCAGCTACTACAGCATCAATACATTTATCTGCTGCATCTTTTAACATTTTTTCCGCTTGAATGTAATCAGTTGATTTAACAATCAATCTATAACGGGGTGCTCCCACACACTGTACAGATATATTGTCATCTTCAGCTTTCATTAGAGCTTCTTTTATGACTTCAACACCATTAATAGAATACGATTCTAAATCCACATATCCAGTTATTTGAACTTCAGGAGGCACAATATTCTTTTTAGCTATCTCTGTTATTATTTTAGCCCATTCAGAATCTATTCCCTTATCTAGTAATGCATTTTCGCCTTCTTCTGCTGCAGTTTCAAATGCACCATATAAATCTCCAAATGTATCCATCAGTTCATATCCGACTTCATTGTATGCCATGTCTAAATCTTTACCAAGACTTTTTGCAGAAAATTCTAGTAATTTTTCTGCCTTTTGTTCAATTTTCCATTGTTGTATCTTTTTGGTTCTTTGATCTTCCCTGATACGCTTCATGGAAACGTCTACATGGCCTTTTCGTGGATTAACCCTTAGAACTCGAGCTACAATTTTCTGGTTTTCTCGAACATAGTCTCTTATATTTTTCACCCAACCTGATGAAACTTCAGATATGTGGATAAATGCTTCTTTACCTTCATATTCTTCCAGGCTGGCGAATGCACCATAATTTAAAACCTTATGAACCGTTCCTACTACGAGTTCGCCTTCATCTGGCCATTGACTTTTCCTTCTTACCATTTGAACACCTTATTGGACATTTAATCTAAAACTTCAACCACTTGTGCTAAAATTTCGGATTTGCCACCCTTTGGTTTAACCAGTGTCTTTCCGCAAATTATACACTGTACAACTGAGGCTGCGTGATCAAATACTATTTGCTGATTTCCGCAGTCCATACATTTAACTTTCAAATAATTACTTTGGTGGTTTTGAAATATAACCATGATAATCACCTTGCAACAAAGTCTACTTTTCCCACACGGAATGAATTTCTTTTTATATGGGATTTTCCACATTCTTTACATTTGTATCTTAGATCCAGTTTTTTAACTGGTTTGTTACCTGATGGTAATGGTCTGGGGTAACCCCTGTAACCACTTGTAACTCTTCGGAACTGTCTTTGTCCCCATTTTAATTCGCTTGCTTTTCTTTTTTTGGATTGAAAAACTTCATGATCTGTATGTTTTTTACAACTTGGACAGTAAGTTCTCCTTTGTTTAGGAATTTTCATATAATCACCTCTTAATCTTAGAAAAATAAGTTGTAAGCATTTATACTTATTTTTAAATTATTAAATAAAAAGTTTAATATTGAAATCATTTATCTGTTAATACGTTATTTATATGTTTGGATATACTTCCCTTTTTTACTGCGGATAATAATAGATGCATTAGCTTCAGGCAGGGTAATCACATCTTGAGGATAGATGGGACCATAGACATTTTTATCTACACCAACAATGGAAGGAAACTCTTCATAAACTATGACTGCTTTAAAATTTTCTCTTTGTTTTTTAAGAGAATCTGAAGCCTTTTCTAACTCCTTCAAACTATAGGCATTGACTCCTTTTTTATACTGGAATTCTGTATCTACATCTTTTGCTGTTTCCCCAGTTTTTTGGGGGGAAATTTCGGGTTTAATTTTTGTATGAGAAGTTTTAATATCTTTATATGCCCTCTTCTCTTTTTTTTCGTCTTTTTTAATTTTTGTACTTGAAAGATCTTCCTTAAGAGTTTCAGATCCTGAATCAAGTTCCTGTTCATCAATAGATAATAATTGTAGTGAAGGAATTAGTTTTCCCCGATATTCTTTTATAACGCCAATAAGAGCAAAATAAAGTTCTTCTTCTTCGGGTGTGAGGTTTAGTGGAGTGGTATCCTGGAGATCGAACTTTGGTTTTCCCTTAAATAAATGGTAAGACCTTTGAACATTCATAACTGCGCTATCGGTGATTTTATGCTCACGTTTTTCGCATATTTCCATGGTTATTCTTTGTGTATCCCTAAAAAGATAATATTCCGGACAAAAAGGGTCATTATCAATCCGCTTAGTGAGTTGATCAACATATTCGTGGACTTTCTTATAGAAATTATCCCCCACCCGAGCTAAGCCACCAGTACTTCTTTCTTTTTTTTGAATAGTTCTCAATTTTTGGAAAAACTCATCCAACCTTATTCCTCGCTTTTACTCCTTATGGAGCATTTTCATCCGTATTATTCCTTAATCTGTAAAGTAATCCAATGTACACCTCTACAAACATTAAGGACTATTTAGAAAATTGAAACCATTAATATATGATTTTGAAAAAATTTAAATTTAATAAACTAAATTTAAACCTCTTCAAATCTTTAGAATAACTACTATTAGTTTATTCTTCACTTTCAATTCTTGGTGCTAACAAGAAACTGAGTTCTCCATCATCAGATACCATTTTAAGACGTAGATTCAACGGCATGTCATTACCTAATCTCAAGGAAATTATATCTGAGAATTTATCTGCTTTCAGCATTTCTTTAATTTTCTCCAGTGAAAAGACAGATTTAGCCTTTTCTTCAATTTTTTCACCGTGTAGATACTCTATTTTGGCATCTCCAAATTCCCCTTCTGCTGATGCAAAGAATTTATCCTCATCTACCGTAAGAACTATCTTATCTGAGAATATGTCAATATCCTGAATTGAATCTTTAAGTAAGCTGAACGGAACTTCAAATACCGTTGGATATTCCAGTTCTGGAGGGGCTGGAGCTTCATATTCTATATCAATTAACCTTATTTTGAATACACGTCGAGCTTCTCCCTCAAAAGTAACAATCAAATTTCCTTCATCAAGTGATAATTCTAAAACATCGTCGGCTTTGGCCCTTTTTAGAACTTTCATTAATTCTTCAGTGTCCACGTTAATTTTTTGTGGTTCACTGCAAGAATATTCATCAAAAAGATCGGCTTTAAGTTCCAGATGTACAAATGTGATGTGGGATCTGTCAAGTGCATCAAGTCTTAATCCTTCATTATCTGTTTGCATCTGAACTTCATCTACAATGGATGAAATAGCATCAAAACTCGTTTTTAAGATACTTGGATCGGTTAGAACTGCTTTAAACATTTTTTTCCTCCTTTATCTACTTCTATTTTTTTTAGAAACTTTTGAATTGGATTTATCTATATCTTCTGATTTTTTTTCAACAACTTTAAGATCTTTAAATAACTTATTAAGAAAAGTTTTATTTAATAATTTATAAGCCACAGCAATGGCCATTACAATAACTCCAATAAGTATCATGAAAACTGCTAAAACAGCTCTTTCACCAAAAACAACATTATCCGCTACTTTTTCTGATGAACCAGATAAAATTATGATTCCAAGTATAATCAGAAGCACTCCAATTATCAAGGTTACTATATTAACCCATGTAAGTTTTTCAGACTTGAATGAATCAATAAACTTGCGTTCCAGTTCAAAAATTTTATCTGAACCGGGCAATGCATGATGATTATTTGGAGATTCTTCTGAAGTTTTAGGTTCTTCTTTGGTTTCGTGAGGTTTATGGTGATTTGTTGATTTACTAGAAGGAGTTTCAGAACTTTTATCCTCCGTTTCAACTTCAATACTTGTTTTTTCAAGATAATTGTTAAAAAGAACTTTTAATTTAGAAAAGAAGCGATTATCCTGTTTAACAGACTCATTTGAACCTTTTTTTTCCGCCTTTTTTTCAGATCCTTTCATTTAAAAAGCTCCTAACTCAATGATTAGTTAATCATATTCACGCCAAGTTTGACCACAAGCAGTACATCTTAAAAACCTGGTTTCGGATTCATCTGCTCTTCTAGTTTGTTGAAGCCACCAAAAAGCTTCTTTATTCCCGCATTTAGGACAAATGGCCCTGGTGGTTGGTAATGTTTTTATATCATCTCCTGTGAAAATTACAGTTTCTTTGGTAGATATTTTCTGAGAAACTTCATATTGATTTGATAACTCTTTGGTTATCTTCTTTTCTTCTCCACAGGACTTACATACAAAACATCCATCTTTATTAGGAAACATGATAGTTCCACATTTTGGACAAAATTCCATTTTTATCCTCCTTAACTTGTAAAATTGTTAAATTTAATTCATTTCAGTAGTTCTTATACAAATCTGAAATGAATGCAAAATCTATAACATATTAATTTATTTTTAAGTATATTATTGAATATATTAAGTGTAAATATTCTATTTTGTCTTTATATTTTATATTAATTCAAATATTATTATTTAAAGTATTATTTTTGTATTTTGACACAAATTTTATTATTTATTATAATTGGGATTATTTAGGAATTAACTTTATCTTTAATAAATTAATCTTTTACTTAAATTTTGTAAATAATTCAATTGCCTTCTATATTTTTTATTTTTAATTTTATGGCATCCTTAATAATTTTTTCATGATCAAACGCTAATTCCAGATTAGCGATTTCCTTTAGATTAAAAAGGTTTACTTCAGATGCATCCGTATCTGCCTTTAGTTTATCCCCATCACTGGTTGCTAAAAAACATATGGATACAACATATCCCCGAGGATCCCGATCCGGATCAGAATAGACGCCAACAATTCCTTCAATATTTACATCAAGACCTGTTTCTTCTTTTGATTCCCTTATAACTGCTGATTCCACAGTTTCCCCACACTCAACAAAACCCCCAGGTAGTGCCCAATACCCTCTAAACGGTTTATTTTTTCTTTTAATCAGTATTATAGATTCATTACCACAAAATATAGCTGCATCAACAGTTAAAAGAGGTCTTTTTATAAAAACACTTCCTAGATTTTATTTATATTATATTAGTTATTAATAAAATTATGGATATTCTGCTTAGATCATCCTATTATTTATGCATTCCCCTTGGATTCGCCAGTCTCGACACCTGCTGCGATGATATGGGCTGCTCTTACTGGTTCTGGTATGGCACTTCTGGTTGTTGAGATTTTAATTATCTCTTTAGCATCATCAAGACTAATTCCGTAGGTTTGAATGAATATTGTCTCTTCATTTTCAACTTTATGAACTTCACCGGCTATTAAAACTCTATTCCACCGTTTTTCCCAGTCTTTAAAACGTTTTAAAGCCGTTTGTATTTTATCAAAATTGGGAAATTTTCGCATGACAACAATTACTGGTATTTCTGTTTTTTCAAATATTTCTTTTATATTAACAATGTTAAATCCGCCAAAAGTAATCCCATCCAGCATTATTACCCCTAATTGATCTTTATTTCTGGAAGAACAAACCATTTTAACAATTTTATCAGTTGCATCAGAACCATCAATTATTATTTGGGTTCTTAAAACACCATCCAACCATGTCCCTCCCCTGAAAACAGTTCCAATAAGCATAACTTCTCCAGAAGTGCGGGGAGTAAAAGGAGCATCATCAATTCCCAAAATACGTATCTCTTGCTTTATCTTTCTAAATCTCTTATTATTCATTTATTCATCTTTCAATTATTAAAATATAGTAATAAGCCTAAATAAGATAATATATTAAATTACTTTTTAGATTTTTTCGTTGACTTTTTAGTTTTAGCTTTACTAGTTTTAGTTGTTGACTTTTTAGTTTTAGCTTTACTAGTCTTGGTTGATTTTGCTTTCTTTTTAGTGGTTTTTTTAGTTTTACTGGATTTCTTAGATTTAGTTGTTTTATCAGTTTCTGCTACAGCTATTAAATCTTTAAATTCTTCACAACGTGATTTTAATGTTTCTGATGCCTTTTTAAGTGACTTTTTAGGATTTTTAGCATTAATATATAGTTTCGGTTCCCCTACAATAGGATGTTCAATTACATATGCTGCAGATGAAACATCTTTATCTTCCATTAAAATGTTTCTAAGAGCGTTACATAATGTGTGAGATTCTCCTTCGATCTCTATCTCTAATTCTTTCTTTGTATCTTTAATAATCTTCATTTTATCCCTCATAAAATATCAAAATACTTCATTTTTACCTGAATTTTTATTAATAACTCCATAATATTTACAAAATGAATAATATACTATTGTATAATACTGTTATCAAACTTATTTCATTTAATAATTATAGTATGAAATCATATATTAAATTTTAGATTATATACTTTTCGACAATTATAAAATTACTTACTTTTCAAATGTTCTAACTCAAAACCCATAAAATGTAATGTCCATGTATACAGCAGTGTTTAAATTGGATATTAATTGAATCCAGAGTTAAGAAATGCAATGATATAACTATAATTATTGATAAGAAAATGATAGAACGTAGAATAGAATATGATAAATATATTATTCCATTAAGCGAAAGTAATCCTTTTGAATCCGATGAATTTGTTAAAATACTAAGAAAATCATATTTAAAAAACCGTCATAACACTGTCAAAATCTCCGATTTTGACGCCACAAAAACTTCGTTTTTTTGTAGGCTTCGTGTTTGGGCCTGCGAAATTTATAAAATCTATGATTTTTGAGGATTTTGAAGGAATTTTCGAGGGTTCTTTTTTTGTTTTTAAATCTAAAATTCTAAAATATTAAATTTTAAACAATTTTCTTTATACTTTTGCTGTTTTTGATCAAATCGGTCTAAGTTCTTCAATTGCGAAGAAGCTCTTGAAGAGTTCATAGACCATGCCATCAAAATGTCTGTAATTTATTAGTTCAATAATTAGACCCTTTAAATATTTTTAAGAAAACAGCCCGTTTTGAGAAATGAGTCTCGGCCTTGACCCCGTAACTTTTTAACAAACTTTCAAACTCCATTACCATAAGTTTGGCAAGATTAATGCCCAGATTGTTAGTTATAATTATCATATGACAGTCATCATCTTCCATGTGATTTATCGTGTCGTTCGGACCTAGAACGTTTATGCCAAGGATTATTCCATCGATTAATTCCTGTAAACTACACTCTTTAAGAGGTTTATTATAGTACCATTCACATGTAAACTCTAGTGGTTTTTGATCGTTAATGTATTCTCTGAAACGCTCCATATCAGCAGTTTCTAATAACATTTTAGCGGTATTTTTATTGAAAATCATTAATAAATCTTTTATTTCTCTTCCTATCCGCATCCAAATTTCTTCTTCAATGGACAATGCAGAATACTCTTTTGAATTGTTTTCTAAGCCTTCTATGGCGATTTCTAAGACTTTTTGTTGTGTTCCATGTTTTTCTACGTGCTTTTTAAGTAATTTGTAGTGTTCTTGGGAGATAGTAGTGTTAATACGATGCTTTTTCATATTATATATCCCCTTTTTCAGTCATGCTTTATTAATTCTAGTATTTTTTTATCATTTCTTAAAACTTTCTATACGTATGATATAAAAACATACACATATTATACGCATGCTGTACAAATAAACTATTAATAATTGCGCATAAGAATAAATTTTCGATAGAAACTTACCAATAACACGAAAATAGTATATTAATTCTTTAGTTGGAGGCTTGAACTTGGATAATAAAGTTTTAGGTGGAGTACTAATAATTTTTGTAATGGTAGTGGGCGTAGCAGGTGTAATGTTCTTTAATTCAACGAATCCAAATACATTGGGGGTAATTAACCCTATTGTAAGTACAAATAACCAAACTATGGAAAATAATACCACCAATACTAATAATAATTTTCTTTCTTCATCTAATTCTGCTTTAACTGTAATCCCATTCTCAACTGGTTATAATGGTCGATCCGCACCTACTCCAAGCCCCAGTCCAACACCTGGGCCTGACCCTATTCCGGATCCTATGAATCGTATAATCACTCTTTTCGATGATTATTTGACATCTAATTATGATCAATCTTTGATGCCCGGTATGGCGGTAGTCATAGTCCAGGACGGGAAAATAATCTACATGAAAACCCTTGGAGTTAAAGATCTGGCTTCCGGAGAACCAGTTGATAAGAATACGTTATTTGGAATATGTTCCATATCCAAACAATTTACTTCAACAAATATCGCCCAATTAGTAGATAAAGGGTTGATGGGTTGGGATGATCCCATAGCTAATTACTATTCAGTTCCAGACGAATTCCTGTTATACAGTGATTTTTATGTCAGCAATAACATCACTATTAGAGATGTTCTGATGCATAACAGTGGATTAAGTAGGGAACTGGGAAATGAGTATCCTACATATTTCAATGATTCATTTTCTGAAGCTATTTTTAAGCTCCGATACGTAGAGAATGCCACTTCTTTCCGCAGTACATATGCATATAATAGTTTAATTTATGCTTTGGCAGGTTACAGTGCAGCACAGGCAAATAATACCACATGGGATGAATTAATTAAAAAAGACATCCTGGATCCATTGGGGATGACCACTACAACTACTAGCTACTGGGATTTCTTGAATTCACCAAACCATGCCACACCTTATAAACTTCTTAAAAACGGCACCATGGTGCCCTATGATATTATTCCTGATCCAGTTGGCCCCGCAGGAAGCATATATAGCTCCATCAGTGAGATGGCCAACTGGTTGAAGTTCCAGATCGCCGATACAGGGTATTATAATGGCATACAAATTGTTTCTAAAAAGGAATTAGATGAAACACGTACCTCACAAATAAATATTACTGACCCCCTTGATTTAATGTTTGGTTCACAATATGGTTTAGGTTGGTTTATCCATCCCAATGATACAGTTCTTCCATATTATGTAAACCATCCAGGAGATAGTAGTGATTTCCATGCCCAAATTACAATTTATCCATCACAGAATTTAGGCATAGTTATATTGACCAATGGAGGAGTATATCCATCTAGTTTCAGAAGTATCTTGGATGCTAAATTCAGGCAGTTGTTAATTGGTAATGAAGATTTTGATCCATGGCCTGCTACAAAGAATGCACTTGACGCTGTATGGAAATCCGAGTCTCCCGTACCACCTTTAGTAGGTCCAACACTGAATTTAACTGGTTATGTTGGTGCTTATTCCAACATGGTCTATGGAAACATAACTATCACATCATCAAACGACACTTTGATCTGTCATTATGGAACCAATAAACAAGCCTTTAATTTAGAACATTTCAATGGTGATGTGTTTAATGAACCGTACAACGATTTTACATTTAACTTCACCGACATTTCTAATGGTAAGGCTAATAACTTAACAGTTTCATTGCCAGACTATACCACTTATCCAGCTACCAGTACAACCGCGTTCAACCGCACAAATAGCACCTAAAACTTTCCCATTTCATTATTATGAGGTAAGGAATAATATATTATGTAACAGAAATTTAATGAGGGATTTAATGGAAAACATGAAAGAAAATATTTCAACAGTTAAAAAATCTATTATTTGTTTTGTGCTACTAACTTTTGCCATTAGCGGTGTTATCTGGTTTTCAATGGTTAGTACCGGATTGACACTTATATATAACATATTATTAATGTGGACCCCTGCAATAGCAGCCATAATTACAGCTTTAATATTTTTCAGGAGTCTTAAAGGATTCGGATGGGGGCCAGGGAAAATAAAATATTTAGCTCTGGGTATTATCCTACCTGTATTGTTGAGTATATGTACCTACGGATTGTTCTGGTTAATAGACGGAGGTCTTGGAACTTATACAGGAAAATTTGGAAATCTACTGATCTTCAGTATTATCGTCAGCATATTCCTGGGATTGGGTGAGGAAATTGGTTGGAGAGGTTTTCTGGTACCCCAACTTGCTAAATTAACCAATTCATTTACGGGGATAGGATTTCTCAGCGGTATAATATGGGCGTTCTGGCATTTCCCAGTTATATTAATGGGATCCTATGTTGCAGAAGTTCCATTATGGTGGTCGTTACCCCTATTCTTCGTTGGAAACATATTATTTGCCTTTGCATTAGCATGGTTCAGACTGAAATCTGGTAGTATATGGCCAGTGGTGTTATGGCATGGACTCGATAACAATATGACAAAAGTATTTACTCCATTATTTGCTGGTGGAGCATCAGCATATTATGTGGGAGAATCAGGAATCATCACAATAATACCCATGCTAATACTGGTAATCATATTATGGTACTATAAGGATAGATTACCTGATCTAAGAATTAAAAATGATGAAAAGGTAAATTCCTGAATTAAAATTCTTTTCATGATTCATTGAAATTCAATACACATTGAGGAATGTGAAGATATGGATAGAAAGGTTTCAAATGTTTTAATATTGGTTTTAGTGGTATTTTGACTGGAGCGTCGATTTATTTTCTGCAGAAAATGGATACAACAAAGATGAACACTCCCAGCTAAACAAATACAACAAGTATTATAAAATAACTTTATCAATAAGAACTGAAAGGAAAAATTTATTATTAATCAGATACGTTTCGTTTATAATTTAAATTCGTGGAGTAGGGATTAAATGGAATCTGTTGGAAAAATAAAAAAAGCAATAATAACCTTTTTAATTTTGAATTTCGGTTTAAGCAGTGTTTTTTATTATCTTATGGTTACAGGAGAAAATAGCCAGTTTTATGTTTATCTTGTAATGTGGTGCCCAGCAATTGCCGCCATAATCACTAGTCTAATTTTTTATAGGAGTATTAGAGAGTTTGGATGGAGACCGGGTAAGGTTAAATATCTTATAGGGGCTTATTCCATTCCTCTAATTTATGCTTTGATCTCTTTTGGGGTTTTCTGGATTTTAAATCCAGGCACCCTAAAAGGGGGGATAGATCCTATTGGTGTGCTTATGGCGGTGATATCTGGGACTTTAACTTGTGTCCTAACAGCTTTGGGGGAAGAAATTGGTTGGCGTGGTTTCTTGGTACCTCAGATGGCCAAAATAACATCATTTACCAAGGTGGCGTTAATAACTGGAATTATCTGGGCTGGCTGGCACTATCCTGGAATCATATTTGGTATATATAATGCGGATACTCCTTTATGGTATGCTCTGCCAGTGTTTACCGCAGCGATAATAGGAATGAGTTTTTTACTGGCATGGTTCCGCTTGAAATCGGGCAGTCTGTGGCCACCAGTGTTATTCCATGCCAGTAGTAATCTATTCTTGCAATTCATTTTTGATCCACTAACCATGCAAACCGGGATAACCAAATACTATTTAGGAGAAACAGGAGTCTTCACTGTGGTAGCTATCTTAGTGTTTGCATTCATTTTCTGGACATGGAGAGATAAACTGCCGGATACTTTGATTAAAAAGGATCAGGAAAATAGTCCCAGTTAAAAAATAAACTCTGAATCGAAAATTCGTAAATGATGCACAAAGTAGGGGGTATAAGTATTTAAACTTTTAGAAATGCTTTTTTAAATCTACAAATGTCCATTCCATATGAGGTGGAACATTGAACCGCACTTTTAATCTTCAGGTTTTATTACCATTTGATAGGAGGTTCCTTATCAATAAAAGGCCCTCCTTTTCTTCCTCTTCCGGTTTTTTAAACAAATTTTTCTGGATATGTTCTAGAAATTCCTTCCATGATAAATTTGAATTATCTAACCGCTGAACACATCCCCCCCAGAATAATTTCATTATATTAACTTATCATTTTACGAGACAAAGCTAATAAATTGTTACAAGTATAAAACAATCATTTTTGGACTATCCAATATGCATCCATCATAATAATTATTGAGAGTTTTTGGATACCTTACTAATAATTAGTCATTTACAATCTCATTTTCCAGTAATATTTATTCTATTCTAGAAAAACTTATGTGGACACCTTTTTCTGTAATGTAAGGTGTTCCAGTTTCACGTGGTTTGAAACTATTTTACATAATTTAATGGATTAAATCTAATTTAGCTAATTTTTAGGTGGAGTATCAAGTGAATTTATTTTAGATTTCATTCAACCCACATTTTCAAAGGTCTAAATTGGGATTATTTGGCATTTACCTGTACTATTAGTTGGTAGTTACGTCGGCGGCACCCCATTATGGTGGACTTTACCCATATTTATAGCCGGAACCATTACGGCCAGCTTTATATATTCATGGTTAACCATAAAATCAAAAAGTCTATGGCCAGCAGTGCTGCTACATGCAAGCGACAATTATTTTACTCAACATCTTTTTGAACCTTTAGCGACTGGAAATCTGGTTCCATGGTTATTAGGTGAAGGAGGAATATTGGTTCTGGCAATAGTAGTTATATTTGCCCTTACATTCTGGATGTTAAAATATAGATTACCCGATCTAACAATTAATAAACAAAATTAACATAAAATAAGAAGTAATGGGTTTAATGAGCCTAAAACTGAGATTTAAATATTATAATTTCTTTTTATTTTTTTAGTATCATGATACCTGTTTATTTATTTAATAAGGATATTTAATAAGGATTATTTGGAGTTATTTACTTTTGTTTTGGTGAACACCGTTAAATTCCGCCATAATGAAATTCAATCAACTTAAAAATAAAAAGCAATTATAAAACTAATAACTCCTATTAAAAGCAAAATACTAGTAACTAATTTGAAGAAATCTTATAAAGCCCTTCAGATTTCCTTTTTACCATATATGAAATGCCTAAAAGTATAAAGAATAATCTGCTGATGCGTATGGAATAATCATAATACTTCTTTTCTAAATAAACTGTAAAAAACTTTTTTTGACATTCCAAATAGATAAAATAAAAAAATTAGGGAATTTTATCCCTCATAATTTACAGAAAGTTTTCTGGTTTCTTTATTTTCACATCTAGGACAATAAACTTCGTTTTTACCAGTTTGTTCCATGTAATGTCGACATTTGGTACACATTGCTTTTAGAACACCTAAATCATTCTGGGAAGTTTTCAAATCAATATTATCTAGACCCATAACCTTGGTTACTTGAGCCTCTACAATATCACCAATCCTAAATGCATCTGTAAGCTTAGCAACATAACCCTTCTGGGCTTGTGAAATATGTATTCCCCCGGTAAATCTTATTTGAAGCTCCCTATCATTGTTTTTAAGTTTATCTATTCTCACAAGAGCTCTTTGACCCCTAACTTCAGCTATTTGTCCTAAAACAGTCATTCCTGGCGCTAAAGTTGATGGAGTATTTGTTTTTGGGACTACAGATATTTTTTTATTTTTAGCATCTACAGAAACAGTTCCTGTAATCAGGGCTTTTATCTTACCTTTTTCTTCATATGTCCATTCAGATGGAACAAATTCTTCACTGACACCTAATAAGTCTCCTGGAAGTACAAAATCTCCAGATTTAGTTTTCATCTATTCACCTCGACTTAAAAAAGTAATAATCATTCAATATTAGAAAATAATATTAACTTTTTGTATTATAAATAAACTTAGGAATTAAACTTTTAGATCTTACTATTATATAGAGTTTATCATGTTTTCATTCTCATCATATTTAATCTCATCCATTTCATAGTCTGACCAATCCCTTTTATCCAGAACAATTTCAAGTTCTTGAGGAGTTATCAACGGTTTTTCATACATATTAGAATCATCTATCGCAATTCTAGGACAAGCTGTTATAACAAAGGCATCCACATCCCTATAAGCCATCAACAAAGTGGGAGAAATACTATCCATCATAATTATTTCTGCACTCTTTCCACTACTTTGAATCATTTCTTTTAACCTGCAAGCCAATTCCAATCTAAACTGCCCCTCTTTAGAAGACACAATAATACCAAATTTATCCGAATCCCCTGCTTTGACAATTTTAGCAAACCTAACCCGGAGAATTTTATCTGAAAATTCATCAATAGATCGGACATCTCCCATGTAAGGATCAGCGATTATTACCGGTCTTCCTGTGAAAAGTTTGATTCCTAGCGGATGGAAATTACCACCCCCCACATATAAAAATGCATCCACTGGCAGATCCTTTATAGATGAAAAATTACAACCTAATACTTGTCCTTCTGAAGTTCCTACCCCTTTTTTTAGAAATACTTTCTTTCCATTATCCTCTAAAAACGTCCTCATTTCTTCTAAACGATTCAAATGTTGAGTGGTAGTAACTAAACCAATCTTATCATATCCATCTAAATCTTTTAGGGATTTTTTCATAGTATCCTCAACTTTGATCAAGGAATTGGCCTCAACAAAAAGCACTGGTATTTTATAATCTAAAGGCAGAGGAGTGTGGCCAAAATGCACAATAAGATCTACAATACCCCCCATATCTTTGTCTACAACGTCACAGGCCCCATAACAAGCATCACCAGAGATTATAACTTTAGTATTAGTTTTATTTTCTATTTCTTCTGCAATGGTAGTTGCATAAATTTTAAGACCTTCCGGAAACTGTAAAGCTACTTTTTTAGCTTTTAATTCTTTAATTTTTTCTATGATTTCTTCCATCTTAAAATCATAATTAAACATGAAAATCAACAAGTCCCTTATAACGATATTTTTAGCTTAATCAATCATCTACACTCTTTTCAATTACTACCTTTCCATCTACTACGTCCACTTTAATGAGTGTTTTAACTGAAAATCCAGTTTCATTTTTTACAATTTCTTTTCCTTTCCCTTTCTCGATGACGGTGATTACATCAACAATGTCCACACCCATATTTTTTAGAGCATTTAAAACCGCTATGATGGTCCCTCCAGTACTTACCACATCATCGATAAGGATAACCCTGTCACCCTTTTTAATACCATTAATGTATAATTCTCCTTCACTGTAACCAGTTACTTGATGCACAGCCACCTCACCTGGTAGGCCATAAGATCTTTTTCTAACCACCACAAAGGGTACCTCTGTCTTTAAAGATAGTGCAGTAGCAATATGGATTCCCATTGCTTCAACACATACAATCTTATCTACATCCAAATTTCCATATTTTGCTATTCCCTCTGCAGCCTCCCGTAAAATTTTACTTTCTACTAATGGAATTCCATCGGTTATAGGATGCACGAAATAGTTATACTCGCCCTTCTTAACAATAGGCGATTTGATCAGACTTTTTTTTAATTCTTCCAACATGTTATCACCATTTATTGTATAAAAAATAGTTATGTGAATCTTGAAATCTTATTTAACAATTAATGTTTGTTACTTCACCTACATTAAATATTTGGGGAATTCAATTTAAAAAATAGTGATATTCACTAAAAAAAGAATTTAACTCCCAAATTCCTCAATTTTTTCTAGGAAAAGTCACACGAAATGAAGTGCCCGGGCCTTTTTCCAATTGAATTTTACCATTTAACTGATTAGTTAAATTGTTTACTAACTGCAAACCTAAAGTATCTGCTTTAGTAAAATCAAAATCGTCTGGAAGCCCTTTACCATCATCTCTAAGTGTCAAAGAAAAAAAATCATCATCCAAATCAAATATGACCTCTATTTGACCCTTTTCATCTGAAAATGCATATTTAATGGAATTAGTAACAAGTTCGTTAACAATTAACCCACAAGGAATTATAGTCTCCATATCCATGTAAACATCTGGAATATCGATTTTAAGGTCTATGACTTGTATCGAATCTTTATATGAATCAAAAAGTCTGCGGGTTAATCCTCGCACATATTCTCCGAAATTAACCATTGGCTGTTCATTTGAATATCTGAGCTTTTCATGGGCCAAAGTAATGGCTCTAACCCTGTTCTGAATTTCTCTAAAAACATTAATTGTTCCAGTATCATTAGAATATCTCGACTGAAGATTAATCAGGCTTGAAATTAAATCTAAATTATCCTTAACTATTTTTGAAGTTTGTTTCTGTGGAATAGGTGACGCATATTCCTCTTTTTCAAGTTCAACTTTTGTTTTTAGGGATTCTACTTCGCATTCTTCAGTTTTTGATTGAAGAATACTATCTTCTACCCTTTGTGAGTCTTCAACTATACTCAAAACTAGTTTTTCATTGCCAACTTTTATTATTTTTTCTTTAACATTTAACTGCAAATTAGGATCATCATCTACAAAATTATCAATTATAAACTCGATTTTACCATCAGTATGTAATTTGGATATGCGTCGTTCATGGATTTCTGGGTTTAATCTAACATCCATAGAATAGAAATTATATTTTGAAATTTCTTCTTCTGCAATACTGGTTAATTCAAGCGCTTTTTTATTAGCATACCAAATATTACCCTCTATATCATGGACAAATAGAGATACTTGCAAATTATCTAAAATAGCAGATCTCAAGCTAAGATTTCCATTCAAATTCTGCTGTTCGATTTCTAATTTAGCCAGAGAAATTGTTCTCTTAACAATTTGACTTAAATAAGTATTATTTGAGGTATTATCCATTAAACGACCCCCTTAAAAACTGTTAATCCAATAATTATTTTATCTGAACTGATGATTAATTATCTTTATAATGAAAGTATTCTTGTCATTAATAGATATTATTTAAAGTGTTATATAACCCCTAATACAATAAGTTTTAGAAAGATTTACATCTAACTCTATTAACTCCCCTTTTTTAGATAAGAAATTAAAATTAAAATCTGTCATATGATTATTATAATTCTTTTAAATCGTTATAATCACGCTTTTATTTATAAATTCCATATAAACTTTTAAAAAAAAATAATCAGATTCAAAGAGAGTAAAAAGTGACTTAAAAATTCTTATTTAAACCAAAGGTATGTTAAAAGAAGAATAATTGATTTATAATAATATGGAGAAATTACTTATAAAATCGATCCATAAATTAATTAAAGTAAAGTAAAATTATATAATGTTATTAAAAGTTCATATAAAACTAATTTTTATAAAATTTATTGCATTCAAGTATAACGAGGGTGACCATGTTAGGTAATCTCGGAAAAAATTTAACCAAAACAATGAAAAAATTGGCTGGAATGTCCATTATTGATGAAGAAGTGGTAAAAGAAGCCATAAAAGACATCCAAAGGGCTTTAATCCAAGCTGATGTTAATATTAATTTAGTATTCAATCTTTCTAAATCCATAGAAGAACGTGCGCTTAAAGAAGAACCCCCTAAGGGAATAACACCTAAAGAACATATAATAACCATTGTTTATGAAGAACTGGTTAAACTTTTGGGTGAAAAACCAGTTGAAGTCGAAATTGACAGAAAACCATATAAAATATTGTTCCTAGGACTTCAAGGTAGTGGTAAAACCACCACCATTGCAAAACTCACCAAGTACCTCCAGAAAAAAGGCTTCAACCCGGCAATCATATGTACCGACACATGGAGACCAGCTGCATACGAACAGCTTAAACAACTCACTGAAGATATGAATGTTCCCCTATATGGAGATCCTGAAAACAAAGATGCTCTTGAACTGGCCCGTGCCGGATTGGAAGAATTTAAAAAACAAAGCGTTGTAATTATAGATACTGCTGGACGTCATAAAGATGAAAAAGATCTTATTGATGAAATGGAACAACTTTCAAAAGTAGTGGATCCTGAAGAAGCAATACTGGTCATTGATGGAACTATTGGACAGCAAGCCAGAGAACAGGCCCAGGCATTTAGTAAAGCTACTGAAGTTGGATCTATAATTGTAACTAAACTTGATGGTTCTGCCAAAGGTGGTGGAGCGTTATCTGCAGTTTCAGAAATTGGTGCACCTATCAAATTCATAGGTACTGGAGAAAGAGTTGATGATTTCGAAGCATTCGACCCTGAACGATTCATCTCTCGACTCTTAGGAATGGGAGATATTAAAAGCCTTATTGAAAAGGCAGAAGAGATCGCAGATGAAGATGTAAGCATGGAAACTATGGATGCCATTTTAAGTGGTAAATTCACCCTTAAAGATATGCGTTCCCAGTTTGACATGATGGGAAAAATGGGACCCATGCAACAGGTAATGAATATGATACCTGGTGGAGGAAAACTTCCTAAAAATGCTTCGCAAATGACTGAAGAAAAAATAGACAAATACAAGGTATTAATGAACTCCATGACTGAATACGAGCTTCAACACCCTGAAGTGATTAAACAGTCCCGGGTTAAGAGAATAGCCAGAGGTTCAGGTATGCGAAATGAGGATGTTAAAGAGCTTCTTAAATATTATAATGTAACAAAAAAAGCCATGAAAGGTTTTGGAAGAAGAAAAATGGGCGGTCCGTTGGGACAAATGATGAGACAGTTCATGAAATAAACAAAACTTGGATTCTATTGTAAAATGGATATATGGATACATATAATTTGATGATAAGGTGAATGTAGAAGTTATTTATATTATCTCAAAGACAATAAGCAACCTGAATTTTAGAATTTTTATACTTTTTTTGCTATTACTAAAAAATTTAAGTATAATTTTTTAAATCCATGCTTTATTCAAAACTTTTAACCAATGATGTGCAGAATAAAACTCTTCTAACCATTTAATACTGCCGGGTTGTTAATATTAATTTATAGGTGATGTGGAAATGGATTCCCAAATTAAAGATAAAGCCTTACAAATAATGAAAATTACTGATGGGGAAATATGCAATAATTGTTTAGGTAGGAACTTCTCTAAATTAATAGAAGGCGTAGACAACAAACAAAGAGGCCAATATATAAAGAAAATTCTCGCTGAAGAGGGTTATAATAATTTAAACTCGGATTCGTGCTATATATGTCAAGATATAATTAAAGAAATCACTCCTGAATTGATAGAAAGGGTTATAAAAAAAATCGACAGTGTTGGTGTCGAATTTTCAACATTTTTAGTTGGAACTCGGGTTTCTAAAGAACTAATTCAAAAAGAAGAGAATTTACATGAAAAATTGGGTTTAGATGTTGAAAATATAAAAAAAGAACTAAACCGAGAAATAGGTAAAAAACTTTCACTTAAGACTGGAAAAGAAGTTGAATTTGACACTCCTGAGATAATAATATTGGTAGACTTTTTAAATGATAATATAGAAATTCAAATCAACCCTTTATTTATAGAAGGTCGTTATAGGAAGCTTATACGAGGAATACCTCAAACAAAATGGCCTTGTAGAAAATGTAAAGGAAAGGGCTGTGGTTACTGCAACTATACTGGTAAAATGTACGCAGAATCTGTAGAAGAATTAATAGAACCAGAAGCATTGAAAATGACTAAGGGAAATATTTCTAAATTTCACGGCGCCGGAAGAGAAGATATAGATGTTAAAATGCTTGGAAATGGTCGTCCATTTGTGCTTGAAATTAAAGAGCCCTTAAAAAGAAAAATTGACTTGGAAGATTTAGAAAAAAAGATAAATAAGAGTGCCCATGGAAAAGTGGAAGTCCTGGATTTAAAATTTGTTGAAAAAGATCGGCGCAGCGTCATTAAATCTTCCTCCAAAGATACTTACAAAGTTTATTTAGCTCGGGTGACTTTAGATGAAGAAGTTGCACCAGAAAAATTAAAAATATTAAAATCTTTAAAAATTATACATCAAAGAACACCAATACGTGTGTCACATAGAAGAGCAGATAAAATAAGAATCCGGAGTATAAAACATATAGAAGTAAAAATGGTTAATCCAAAGGAATTAGAACTTGTTATTGAATGTGAAGGCGGTTTGTACATAAAAGAACTTATATCTGGAGATGAGGATCGAACCAAACCAAGTGTTTCCCAACTACTTGAGAAACATGCCAAGTGCAAGAAATTGAATGTGCTTGATGTTAACATTTAAGTTAATGCTAAAATATATTAATAACAACACCTAAAAATCAAACTTTAACTGTATAAAATAACTAGTAACAATAATATTATAGACTTCTAAAAGCTTATTATACCCATTTAATCAAGATTTTAAGTTTAATACTGAAATCATTTAATCCATACATTTGGATTATAAAAGAGGACATTAGGCTATTTTTGAAGTTAAAATTTATAGATAAAATCATTTTTTATCAACTTCTAAGATGAGGTTGATTCGTGGAGGTTTAATAATGAGAAGATCAAGAGGTTCAAGAAGTAAAACCCGATATAAACTTAAAAAAAGTGTGAGAGAGACACGTACAAACCCTATAACTAAAAAAATACAGAAATTTGATGAAAATGATATTGTTCACATCATAATCGACCCTAGTATCCAAAAAGGACAACCACACCCCAGATTCCATGGTAAAACTGGCAAAGTAGTGGATGAAAGAGGTAGAGCTTACATTATAGAGATTAATGATGGGAATAAGGCCAAAAAATTAATCATAAGACCTGAACATCTTAAAATTCAAGAGTGATTTCATGATCGGAAAAAAAGTAGTGGAAACTGACCCTATCACAATTTCCGAAGTTAAAAATATGCTCGAAGAATTTTCAGAATCACATGAACTCACCTACGAGCAAAATTTAACCATGGATCACGTTAGTAAATTTTCAAAATTGGATACAGAGCCGGCAGAGAAATTAGTGGAAGAACTTCTGGAGATAGTGAAGAAAAAATATGCAGTTCGAATAACTGACATTATGCCAGAAGATCTAGCAGATTTGAGACTAATATTTGCAAAAGAAAGGGTCCCTATAAAAAAAGAAGATTTAGAAAAAATTTTAGAAATTGTTAAAAAATACCAAGAATAGGTATATTTCGACTACCTAATTGGTAAAATCACAGATGTGATTGAATGGAAGAATATGCAATTATTCTTGATTACCTTCCTCTAGGTTATGTTAAGGAAGGTTTACCCTCCTTTAAAAGAAAACCAGTAGCGCAAGCTATCGGTAAGGAGGAGTTCACCCTTCTTGAACTTATCCCCAAAGAGAATGTTGATCTGGATATACACGAAAAGGTTTACATTGGATCTGGGAAAAGGGATAAAATCGCCAGGGTGAACCGAAGACTTAAATACGATGATTTAACCGCCACCGCTAGAGTGGAATTAAATTACGTTATAGAAGAAATAATAAAGGCTAACGAAGATAAATTCATAGAATTCTTTAATGAATCCGGACCTATAAGTACACGATTACATCAACTTGAGCTTTTACCCGGAATCGGGAAAAAGCACATGTGGGATATTCTCAATGCCCGTAAAGAGAAAAAATTCGATAGTTTTGAAGATATTAAGGATCGAGTACCAATGCTTGCCGATCCAGTGAAACTCATGGTAAAAAGAATACTATTAGAACTGGAAGCCACCCCTGAGAAAAAAGGTAAAAGGAAGTATATACTCTTTACAAGACCTCCCAAACCACGAAGATAACTTGTTTTTTATTTATTAAATTTTATATTATTTTTTAGGAGTAAAATGGAATGTCCCTACTCGGTAAAGAACCAGGGGCAATTTCTCTGGCCCAAGAAACAAAAAATATTTTGAAATCTCATGGAATCCATTTGAACCGCCGTTTAGGCCAAAATTATCTTATTGATGATTTTAAAAGGGAAAAAATACTTAATTTTGCTAATTTAAGTTCAGAAGATGCTGTTTTGGAAGTGGGTCCCGGTATTGGTACTTTAACTCTCCCCTTGGCTCGTCGTGTAGGAAAAGTAGTGGCCATTGAACATGACACCCAAATCCATAATATTTTGGAAGAGAGATTAGAGGAAGAAGGATTAAAAAATGTGGAATTGATCAATGAAGACGCTCTTTCTGTTGATTTTCCTTATTTTAATAAGATTGTATCTAACCTGCCCTATCAAATCTCATCCCCTATCACCTTTAAGTTCCTAGAATATGATTTTGATCTGGCAGTTTTAATGTATCAAAAAGAGTTTGCCCAGCGCATGAATGCCCCTGTGGGAAGCAAACACTATTCTCGCCTGTCAGTAATGCTGCACTTTAAGGTTCAAGTGGAAATAATGGATCATGTGCCTCCTCAAGCTTTTATTCCTCATCCTAAAGTGGAATCATCAGTTGTAAAGTTGGTTCCCCTTAGAGATGTTGAAGTTGACGATTTTTTTGCCTCGGTTTGCCGGGCTCTTTTTCAGCACCGGCGCAAAAAAGCCAGGAAAGCTTTGAGGGAATCTTTTCACGAGATCAGAGAAGTGGAGAAGGATGAGGTAAAAGAGATTTTAAATGAATTAAGTGATAATTTAGGAAATGAAAGAGTGTTTAAATTAACACCTGAACAGATTTTAGATATTTCTAATTTTTTAAAAACTAGTTTAGATTTAAAATGATTTAAAGAAATTTATTAAGAGTATTTATTTTATGTTCTTTTTTCAATTTTCAAACTTTTAAAAGAGCAACAAACCCAAAATTTAAATATTATGTAAACTATTTTTTACATATGTAACATATTTTTTACATGGAGGTGAAATTATATGATAATTGCCAAACCTGAATGGTTCAGTCGAAGAAAATATGGTGGCTGGGGAGTAAACATTAAAACATGGCAGGGTGCAGTTTATCTGATCTGCGTCCTTTCAATCCTAGTTTTAATCCAAACCCTGCCCTTCTGGAATACCACCCAACGCCTGATAATTACTGGTGGATGGCTAACATTTTTATTCCTGGACCTAGTGGATGTAATGTGGAAACTCAAAAAAGACGAAAGAGAACGAATGCACGAAGCCATTGCCGAAAGGAATGCTGCATGGGGAATGATGCTGGTGCTGGTCATAGGAGTTTTGATAGAACTCCTCTACTATGGCCTGCATCATAAGTTATATGTAGATCCTTTCCTCATAGGGGCTTTAATTATAGGTGTGATCATAAAAGCAGTGAGTAACTACTGGTTGGGTAAACATGACTGATCAAATCTATTTATCTTTTAGATTAAAATAACTATAATTAAATATTGGTAATGAAAGCATGAGAACCAATATCCGAAAATTCAGAGAAGAGATGGGTTTAACGCAGCAGGAACTAGCCAATATTGTGGATGTTACACGACAAACTATAATAGCACTTGAAAGAGGGAAATATAACCCTTCACTCATTTTAGCCTATAAAATAACCCTAGCTTTAAAGAAAAAGTATATTGAAGAAGTTTTTGAAATTGAAAATTGAGCCGGAGTGTTTAAAATGAATAAAAACCCTTTTGAAATATTTCAAGAAGAATGTCCAGAACTAGCAGCAAGTTTTAATAAACTGGTGGAAGTCCAAAAGGACTTGCCTGGCCTGGATCCTAAAACCAAACAACTCGTTAATATTGCCATTCAGACATCTAACCATAATGTAATTGGGGTTAAGATGCATGCTGCCATGGCCCGACAAATGGGAGCCACACTTGAAGAGGTTAAAGGAGCTGTTGTGATGAATTTACATCTATCTGGACTTAGCAGTGTATTGGAATCTCTTCCAGCAGTTTTAGAAGTATATAGAACTGAATAATTCGATTTTTATAGTAAACATATATCAAATCAACTTAAAAAGGAGTTATACTAATGGACCAACGCCACCAAGAATATATAAAATATTATAGATCTCGGATGTTAAAATATGAAAACAACCCCCTATACAAAAATTCATTTGAAACAGAAAAATCACTGTATAATGCAATAAGTAATTCCGAAAATCTTGACGAATTTGGCAAAAAAATAGAAGAAAATAATCTGGCAGTGAAAAATGCCATTGCACTGGTTAAAGATCAAGAAACTGCACGAAAAAAACATCTCAAAGAACTAAAAGAATACGTTAGACTAAAAGCCCCACTACGAATTCTGGAAATAATTGATTCAATGGAATCAGACATGGAACTGGTGGAAACTGTTTCAAAAATAGAGGCAGATGTAAGCATTGAAATCAGTATTGATTTAATGACTGACTATTTTTATAATGATTTTTTAAGTCTGGAAGAGATTGAAGTTTATAAATCTGCAGAAGTTCCAGAAAAGTGGCAGAACGAAATAAATCATGAATACCCTCAGGAAATGATCAGTTTAGGGCGTGAAAGTTGGACAAATGATGTTCTGCCAAGTACACATAATTGGGATCCACAATGGGAATTTGATTTCGATTTAATCTGGGAAGAAAGGCATAGAAGATTAATACCTGTTAGTGATGAAGTTGTCAGGAAAAGGATAGAGCAATTTAAGATATATAGGGGGATTTAAATGCCTGTTGATAAAAATATGGTTGATCCTATTCTTGATACTTATCGAAACATGTTAAAAGAAGTAGAAGGAAGAGCCAGTGGCGAATATTATGATAAAATGAAAAACACCCTCCAGAGAATGGAATCTCTGGCACTGGAAATGGATGATCTGGCAGCATATACTGCAAAACTTACTACTGAAAATCTTTTTATTGAATTCAGCACTGCATATTCTAATCTCTTATCTTCAATGGCTAAAGAAGAATATTCAAAGGGAAATTCTGATGAGATATTGCTTCAAAAAACATTAGAATCTTATGAAAATGCCTTAAAAAGTTTAGAAGAGACTCCAAATTCTGAAAAACTCGTAGAACCCATTAAAGAGCTAATAGAACTGGGAAATTCTGGAGTATCTTATCCTGTATTCCTAAGAATTTCTGAGGAAAAAGGATTGAACAAAGCTCTGGACGGGAGTATGGTGGTAAGAGATGCTATTTTGCAAGATGTGGAATTTGCTAAACTCATGCATTTACCTCTGGAAGTGGAAATGCACCAGAAGATACTGAAAAAATTTGATGAATTAGCCTCCAAATCCGTTTTTAAAGTTCCAGATAGTTTTGAATTTGGTTTAAATCGGCAAAAGATAGAATGGACATATAAACCAAAAATAAACCAATGGCATATGATAATTAGACTATGGGAAAGATTACTGGATAATGTTTATGATTGGCTTGATTCTTACGGTAATTTCGCACCACAGGATGAAAGATGGGCAGATCTACGTGGTAAAATGTATACTATGCAAAACATTAAAAGAACTCAAGAATGTAACCCCGGAATACTCAAAGCTCGGAAAAAAATATTCTATAACTACTTCGAATTAAAATGGGAGGATATATTTGATCATGAGACCTTCATTAATGAATATCATGCCCGGAGAGTCTGGTATTCTGATGAAACATTGGAATTAATAAAAAAGGTTCATACATACTGTAAACCTTTCCATAGTCCTCCTGAAGAATTAATAAAAGAAGCTGAAGACATATATGCTGGTAAAAGATATAAACGTCCAGATGCATTCCAATTATCTGCAGAAGATCAGGCCCGTTTTATAAAACTATTTGGTGAAAATAAATATAAGGAAATGTTTAAAAAATAGTTTTAAGCATATTACCCCTGTATTATGGATAAAAAATGGTTGATAAACCTCTATAAGTTTCTGTTAAAATGGAAAATAATTTATATTAATTAATAAAAATTAAATGCATAAAAATGTGGCAGAGGGACTATGATGGATAATAATAAAAATAGAACTTCGGGGCGTCCATTTTCGCTTCTGATATTTATAATGATTGTTTTTGGATTATCATGGCCTTTTTTTATTATAGGTGCTATTATAGGTGAAGGATTATTCTGGATATATTTATTTAACTCTATTGCCATGATAATGGTAGCTGTAGGTACATTTTTGGCAGATAGATTTGTTTTCAAGCAGGGTTTTGCCAATTCTGGATTAAACTGGGGAAAACCTATCCATTATGTTCTAGTTATTGGTCTGGCATTCTTGTTATATGTGGTTCCGGCCATTATTGATTCTGGACTGGGTTATAGCAGCTTTCTTGGTGGTATGAGCTGGGAACAACTCTTAATACTGATTGGGACGCTCATTGTGGCTACTATAATACCTGGTTTTGGAGAAGAATTTGGTTGGAGAGGTTACATGTTACCCCACCTAGCCGAAAAGTACACTCCACGCAGGGCAGTTTTACTGCACAGCATTATCTGGTGGGCCTGGCATATACCTGCCCTTGCAACTGGTTGGATCGTACTTACCAGTGTCAGTGGAGGAATGGTGGCCCTATCTATAATATTAGGGGCCGCAGTGACTGTATTCGGTTTAGGTGTTATTTTTGCATACATCTGGTCTCGAAGTAGAAGTTTAGCTGTGGTTTCAGTTTACCACGCCTTTAACAATGGTTTTAAGGATTCTTTGCAACTAGCGGGCATTGGACTTATTGGTCCCATATCATCTATCTGGTCCTCGATTCTTATGGTAATTATAGGTGTGAGTCTGTTGTGGAAAGGAAGCTGGAAAACCCTGGAAAAACTGAAAAAATAATGTTTGAGGATTCTATGATTAAATATAAGGGCCTTAAAATTAAAACATGCAAAAATGTCTATATACCTGCTGAAGATACCTTTCTATTAGCAGATAATCTCATTATCAATGAATGTGACAAGGTGCTGGAAATTGGAACTGGAGCTGGGCTGGTTGCATTGACTGCAGCCCAAACTGTCCAAAATGTGGTGGCCACCGACATTAATCCTTATGCAGTGAAATGTGCACAAGATAATATTCAATTAAACCATACATATAATGTTGAGGTGAGATCAGGAGATCTATTTCATCCAGTGAAAGATGAGAAGTTTGACCTGATTTTATTTAACACTCCATATCTACCCACTGAAGAAGATGAAAAAATAGATGAGCATTTAAATGCTGCATGGGATGGTGGTGCAGATGGCCGGAAAATTATTGATCTCTTCTTAGATAAAGTAAATGATCATCTAAATCATGGGGGTCGGGTGCAGCTGGTACAATCTTCACTATCCAATACTGAAAAAACCATTAAAAAATTGGAAAACGACGGTTTCGAAGTGGAAATAACTGCGTCTGAAAGATTCTTTTTTGAGGAAGTGGTAGTTATAAGTGGTTTTCTTTAAGAAAATTAGTAAGAATGTAATAGAGCGCACACTTATCAATTTTAAGTAAAATAGAATTCATCAAAGAAGAGTTTAGGTGGAATTGGAGGTATTAAAATAATAAATTATGAAATTACCTCTCCAAATATATCTAAAGCAGTTTTTAATTGATCTTTTGGAATGGTAAATGGCGGTATAATTCTAAGCATGGAAAGATATCTACCCTGTCCTCCACCCATGGTAACCACTCCTCTTTTAAAGAGTTCTGTTTTAATCGTATCTCGGTACTGGGTTAATGGTTTACCTTTAGATTCACGAAAGTCCACTGCCTTCAAAAGACCCCATCCCCTAGTTTGGTAAACCTTATCCAACTCTCTCCATTCATTAAACCGTTCCTCTATAATATTGGCAAGAATATTCACTCTATCCAGTAATTTATATTTCTGCATATATTCCAGGGCAGCCATGTTACCGGCCAGTGCTATTGGAGCTCCTCCATAGGTTGATCCATGGTACGCTGGAATATCCTCCATTATCTCATCTTTAATTATTGCAGCACTTAAGGGAGCCACCCCTCCCCCAAAAGATTTGGCAGTGGTGAATATATCTGGGTTCACACCATAATGTTCATGAGTCCACATTTTACCGCTACGACCCATGCCTGATTGGACTTCATCAAATATAAGTAAGATACCATTATCTTCAGATATTTCCCTTACAGCCTTGATAAATTCCTCCGGTGCAGGGTGCATGAGTCCACCAGTGATGTAGGGCTCTAAAATAAATGCCACCACCTCTTCGGGATTTACCTGATAAGATAATACCCTATCCTTGAGCATGTGCTCGATACAGTAGCCGGCACAATCATCTGGATCGTCGCAGAACATGCAGTTGGGACAGTTAGCGCCTTCTGTGAAGTAAATATTTGCTGAACGCAGGGAACGGAAAGTTTGAGCATCAGCAGCCTTCTGGGCCATGCAGGATAATGAACCCATGGTACGACCGTAAAATCCACCCATGAATGACACAATACACTCTCTACCAGTATAACTAACTGCAGTTTTTATTGCAGCCTCATTAGCCTCAGTACCATCACAGGCATAATGTACCCTGTAAATTTCCCCTTGGGGTACGGTTTCTAAAATTTCCCTACTCGTATCTATCATTAAGGGTAGATTATAGTCATTAGAGGGAAATATACCCCTGACTCCATATTCTTCCATGATATCCGTTGATCTTTGCCAAATCTCCGGGTTGTTGTAACCGAAATTCATGGTAGATATGCCTGCATTAAGGTCTATGAAAACATTATCATCCACATCTTGAATCAGGGAATTGGCCACCTTTTTAACTGTTAGTGGAAGATCCCAACCATCAACTAATTCACATCTCTTACCTGCCCAACATGATGTTACATACTTCTTGGACTTAATTATATAACCAGCTGAAACAGGACCTGGAGGGCTTTTTTTGATATAAGGCACTCCATTTCCCTCCAAATCTTCTGACCAGTTAGGTATTTCCATTCAACTCCCCCATGTCTAATTTTTATAAAACAAATTTCCCATAATTTATGGATTAGGATTATCCGGTTTTTTAAAATGTAATCAGCTATTTTTTTCAAATTTGAACATTGATAACTCCTTCAAAGGATAAAACTGCATCTCCTTCCATATAAGCACCTAAAGTATCATCTTTTTCATATACCTCTATCTTAAGTTCTCCACCAGGAAGATGAACTAATACATTATTATCCAGTTTTCCAAGCCTATAACCTGCAATAACAGATGCTGTGGCACCAGTACCACAGGCCATGGTCACTCCTGTGCCACGTTCCCAGGTTATCATTTTCATCTCACTTCGACTCGTAATACTGACAAAATGAACGTTTATTCTTTGTGGAAATTTTTCATGCATTTCTATTACTGGTCCTAAAGATTCTAGATCCACTTCTTTCAGATTATCAGTAAACGTTACAGTGTGGGGATTTCCAACATTCACCGCAGTTAATTTAATATTTTTATCGTTTAAAGGTAGTTCCTGGTCAATAAATTCATCTAATTTAGAGATCATGGGAATTTCTTCTGTTTTAAATGTTGCAGTACCCATATCTACCTTTGAGGATATGACCTCTCTGCCTGTTAACTTGTTTTCCACTATTTTAATTCCGGCCAGAGTTTCCACCTTAATTCTTTCTTTGAGGTTGATCCCATTTTCGTAGACAAATTTGGCAAAACATCTAATGCCGTTTCCACACATTTCAGCTTCACTGCCATCAGCATTAAATATTCTAAATCTTATATCTGCCTCATCTACCGTAGCTGGAGAGACAAATATCACACCGTCTGCACCAATCGAAAATCCTCGCTGACAGGTCTCTTCCACAAATTCCGGCTTTTTATTCTCAGGTATTATCTCTCCTTTAGTTTCATCAATTACAATGTAATCATTTCCCAATCCCTGCATTTTTGAAAATAATATAAACTTTTCTTCACTCATTGAAAGCCCTCAAATTAATTATAAAAGATTCTATAAAAAGTAAATAAGATTTTATTTTATTATTTTAAAAGTCTTACGGGTACATTCTGATTGCTTAAAACATCTGCAAATGATTCTCTTTTCCTTATGATCTCAGATTCCCCATTATTTACCAACACTTCCATGGTTTTTGGTCTGGAATTGTACTGAGACGACATGGAAAATGCGTATGCGCCTGCATTTAAGATAGCTAATAAGTATCCTTCTTTAATTTCAGGCATAGGACGATCTCTGGCAAATAAATCTCCGGATTCACATATATTACCTGCTATGTCAATATTCTGAACAGGTTCTGCCAATGGTTGACTGGCAGATACAATATGATGATAAGATCCATACATGGAAGGCCTAAGCAAAGTGTTAAATCCAGCATCCACACCGGCAAATTTACGATAACTCTGTTTTATAGTATTAACCCGAGTTAAAAGTATTGATGCATCCCCTACAATGTATCGGCCCGGTTCAATGTACATAGCAGGTTTTCCCAGATTATATTCAGCTAACTTGTCCTTATAGAGCGTGGTTATTTCTTTTGAAAACAGTTCTATATCTAATTTAGATTCATCTGGTTGGTAAGGTATTCCCAAACCGCCCCCAAAATCTATAAACTCAAATTTAACTCCTGCTTCATTGCTAACCCTTCCAGCAACATCCATCAACGTCTCCACTGCCAGCATGAATGGTTCAGGATCCAGTATACCTGACCCTATGTGAGTATGTATACCTACAGGATTAAATCCTGAATCCTGAGCCATTTTATATACGTCAACTGCTTCTTCTTCCATAACCCCAAATTTACTTAGATCCCCTCCAGTTATACAGTGTTCATGGTGGCCGGCGCCTACTTTAGGATTTACCCGGAATGAAATATTTAGATTAGAAGGTTGAGTAATCCTTGAAAGTCTCTGCAGTTGTGAAATAGAGTCAACATTAATGGTTACACCAGAGGAGACTGCAAATTTTAATTCCTCATCAGTGACATTGTTTCCAGTGAATAATATTCTGGATGGTTCAAACCCTGCTAAAAGAGCCGTGTATACTTCTCCAGGAGAAACTGCATCTATAGAACTTCCTTCCTGTTCCATGATCCTCATTACTGCCAGGTTGGTGTTGGCCTTACATGCATAAAATATTTTGAAGTCTGAATAGTGCTGAGCGAATGCCCTGTATAATCTTCTGTAGTTTTCCCTAATTCTAGATTCATCCACCACATAAAGGGGAGTTCCATATTTTTCAGCCAATTCTATTGTGTCGGCCCCTCCGATACTCAAATTACCTTTTTCATTAGTTTTTAAATCGAAATCCATTATATATCCTCCAAAATAATATGAATTCATTTTTCCATTCATGGACGTGAAATATATGTATATTTACTTTATTGTTTTTGTTCATTATTTGATATTTAATTCATTTTACAAAATTGTTACTAAATTTTTGGTTTAAATTCTTTATTGTAAAAATAGAAATAGATATAATTTGTTGGCATTTATTATAATTGGGGAAACAGATACTTACAAGCAGCTTTGATCATGTTGAATTCAATTTTAGCCCCCGCTAAAATTTGAATTTTTTAATTAAAACATTATGGTTACATTATTGTTTAATTTACATCCCATATAACACTTAACTCCAGTTTAGCCATCTCCACTATTATAGGTCTAAATTAAATAAAATCCTTTCAATAATATTAATTTTAAATTTTAGAATTTTTATAGAATTTTATTAAAAAAAGAAGACTAACTTGATATTTATATCTAAAAAAAAGAAAAAAATTGGAAAGTTTATTGCGTATACTTTCCTTTATATAGTATATAATTTAATATTGAAGGTTATTCTGCCAATTCACCGACTTCTTCTGTATTATCCACTGATTCGCTGATCGGTTCAACATTATCTACAGAATCACTGGTTTCTTGAGTGTTAACTGGTTCACTGATTGGTTCAACTTCTTCTACAGAATTGTTAACTTCCTCATTGACGTTTTCACTGACTTTTTCTGTTGGTATAGAATTACTGGAAGTGTTCACAGAAGTGCTCACATTTGCTGATTTAGTGTTTTCACTGGTTTTAACTGTTTGGCTGGTAGTTTCTTCCTTGGTTTCTCCTTTGTAGCTAGCTATAGTTGTATATTTTGTTGCAATGTTGGTTGAGTAATGTTTGGAACCGTATTTTTTGGTAACCATGGTAGGATCAAATCTTACATATGAACCATCCACTAGTACTTCTAACCAGCGGTGTCTGGCTGATTCTGGACTTGCACCCTGTACTATTTTAACATCATATCCATTTTTAACTAATATCTGTGCAGCCCAGTCTGAAAGACCCCAACAGTCACCATATCCAGTTCTTTCCACTCCTGCTGCAGTAGTTGCTGCTCCGTATCTATGATTAAAGTTCTGGTTTATATAAGCGGCAAGTTTACTTAATCCACTTAATCCACTTAAATTACTCAGTTCGGGGCGGAGTATTATTCCATAACTAGAGATAGTACTACTTCCATATCTTCCAATATTTTGGGTAGTCCGTTGATAGGAGCTGGCAGCTTTAACTTGACTGGTTGTACCAGCAGTGTTTCCACCTAACAGTTCGGATTGAACACTGTCTGTTGAGCCAGTGACTCCACTATCTATTGTGGAAGTTTGTGTATCTTCCCCTACATTATTTTTATCTTTATTAAGATTGTTTCCCTGGCTTAAACCACCATTGGAAACGGTTTCAGCATTGTTATCTGTCATACCTTGGCCAGATAGCCCCCAGAATGCAGGGACCATGGTAATGACCAGGCAGGACACCATGAACAGTGCATATATTGATCGTCGCTTAATCGTATCGCCTCCGATTTTATAGCTTTCGTTGGATAGTACCTTAAAAAAGGTATTTTCAACAGGACTAACATCAATTCCATACCATATATAAATATTATGGTTTAAAATTAAAAAAAAGACAGTTTATAGGCCTTTTATTGTGTTTAAAGATGTATAAAAAAGTATTTCAGATAGATAAGAAAAAGCTCAGATAGTCCTTTAAAATATAAATTAAGCTACAATTGACAGATATTTTTTAGAAATAAGGCATTTATTCAAATTTGATATTACAGGTAGGTGGAAACCTATACAATTTATCAAAGATTTAAACCTTAAATCATCGAAAAAAGAAGTAATTAAAACGTTTTATAAATTTAAGGAACAAATTTAAAAAATTATTACTAAAAAGCCATTATTTATTTTTATTACTTAAAAAAATAAAATTTATAGAATTTATTTATACTTCAGAAAAGTTTTAGGTTACAACTAATAAGAACTCAAGTTAATCAAATAATTATAACAAAGATTGAAAACAGATCTAATAAATAAGTAATACATGTACTTGTGAACCTGTTTAAGATAAGATTTCAGGTACTAATGAAGGTCATTTAAAATTCTTAATATTAGGAAATCCTAAAGATTAAGTGATTTAATTGAATAAAAATCATCCTAACAAATATTTTAACCTTCGAAATGGTTTTATTTTATCTGCAATTATCATAGCTATTAATATAATATTTTTGATTATAGGTAGTGGTGATGAAAATCTTAAAATACTTTTTGGAGACATTTATGCACCTTTAATAAATTTAATTACTACCATTATATTATTTTACGCTGCTAGAATGTCGTACCTCCATCACCGGGAGAGTTATCGTGGATGGGCTTTAATAGCGATAGGCCAATTGATGTTTCTTTTAGGAGATCTAATCTGGGGTATATTTGAGTTGGGACTTGGTTTAGAACCTTTTTCATCAATTGCAGATATATTCTATCTGGCATATTATCCCCTCTTTGCTATGGGTATTTTTCTGCTGCCTAAAAATCCATTTTCTCAAATTAGGCAATTTAAAACTATTTTAGATATTTCAATAATCATTTTAACGTCAGCTTTAATCTTTTGGATATTTTTAATTTCCCCAAATCTATTTAATAATTCAACTGACATCCTTAGTCTGGTAATATCCATTACATACGTAATACTAGACTTTGTTCTTTTATTTGCTTTGATAATTTTACTATTTGAAAAACTAGGAACAAGCAGTAAAAAACCATTCATATTTTTAGCAGCAGGTATAGGAGTTCAGATTATCAGCGATGCCATTTATAGTTACCAGGTGGCAGAACTTTCCTATATATCAGGAGGTTTTTTAGATATAGGATGGATACTAGGTTTTGTTTTAATAGCATTAGCTGGTATTGCTCATGTTGAAAACATTAAGCTGAAAAAATATTCCCAACCAATTATATCAGAATTTACTCCTATAGAATCTCCTTGGCTCTCTTATCTGCCTCTTTTCTGGATATTTATAGCTTACTTACTTTTAGCAAGTAGTCATGATCTTTTTCATGTTAATTTCTATCGAATTTTAGGGTTTGGCTCCATAATATTGTTTTTAGCAATAATACGCCAGATTTTATCTTTAAGAGAAAATAGAGAGCTCTACAGTGATGCTAAAAATGAAATTGCCATGCGCAAAAAAATAGAAAAAGCCCTGAAACAATCTGAATCACATTATAAATCGATATTTGAAAATACTGGGACTGCAACACTAATAATTGAAGATGATAACACCATATCCATGGTAAATAGTGAATTTGAAATGCTTTCAGGTTTTAAAAAAGAAGAAATAGAAGGAAAAATGAGTTGGACTCAATTTATAGCGAAAGATGATCTTGAAAGAATGAAAACCTATCATAAATTGCGGCGTGCAGAACCTGATGTTGTTCCCAGAAATTACGAATTCAAGTTTATAGATAGGAAAAAAAATATGAAAAACATTTTCCTAACTGTATCCATTATTCCAGATACAAAAAAGAGTTTAGTATCACTTATGGACATAACTACTCGCAAAGAATCAGAAAAAAAACTGAAATCATCCCTTAAAGAAAAGGAAATGCTTTTACGTGAAATACATCACCGGGTTAAAAATAACTTGCAAATTATATCTAGCCTTCTGAGTCTGCAATCTCGTTATGTAAAAGATGAAAATGACCTTGAAATATTTAAAGAAAGTCAAAATCGAGTTAAATCCATATCGTACATACATGAATATTTGTATCAGTCCAGAAAAATGTCTAAAATAAATGTATTAGATTACATTAGGCGTGTAACTACCGATTTAATCTATGCCTATAATCTGGACCCAGAAAGAGTGCATATACGAATAGAAATAGAAAAAATTGATTTAAACATTGAAACTGCAACTCCTTTAGGTTTAATCGTCACTGAATTGGTTTCAAACAGTATTAAACACGCGTTTCCCCATAATCAAAAGGGAGAAATAATAGTTAGTCTTTCCTGTGATAATGATGAATTTCTATTAACAGTAAGCGACAATGGAGTTGGAATTCCTGAAGATTTTGACATAGAGAAAACTGAGACTTTAGGTTTAAAACTAGTTAATACGTTAGTAAAACAGATAGATGGTGTAGTTGAACTAGATAAAACTAAAGGAACCAATTTTAAAATTAAATTCAAGGAATTAAAATACATTGAAAGAATTTAAAAATTAGAGGTGCCATATTGAACCATCCATATTCAAAAAAATGGTTAATACTTTTTTCAATGGCTTTAGGAACCATTATGGTGCCTATAAATAGTAGCATTGTGAATGTTTCCCTACCCACTATAACATCATTCTTTTCCGCCTCAGTTTCCACAGCAGAATGGATATTAACATCTTATCTTATAGTTTTACTGGGATTAGTGCTGACTTTCGGGAAATTAGGTGATCTATGGGGACGTGGTAGACTTTATATCTGGGGATTGGTCTTTTTTGTTGTAACATCCATTCTGTGTAGTATTGCTCCGTCTATAAATTTATTAATATTATTTAGGACTCTGCAGGGAATAGGGGCCGCCATGATGATCTCTGTATCCTTAGGAATAGTGAAAAATGCATTTCCAGTTCAAGAGAGAGGAAAAGCGCTTGGTATGTATGCAGTAGCCATAGCTGCCGGTTTGGCGTTGGGACCGGCTATTGGGGGTTTGGTGGAAAGTCTGGGGGGATGGCGTGCCATATTCCTGGTAAATGTGCCTTTAGGAGTTGTCAGTTTTATTAGCTGTTACCATATACTGGAAAGAGGAGATCGTAAATCAGTTGAATGGGATTTTAAGGGTACTTTTCTCCAGTTTGTAGGTCTTTTTCTGATTGTATATTTCTTAAATATTATAGAAATACCAAAAATTACTTTAGAATCATCCATAATAGGAATTATTGCCCTGATATTTTTAATATTGTTTATATGGAATGAAAAAGTTTCTAAAACGCCTCTATTAAATCTTTCATTATTTAAAAACAGAACTTTCACTGCATTCAACACTAGTCTGCTTTTCAACTATTTGTGTATGTATATGATATTGTTTATCATGCCTTTCTATCTTAAGATGGTTTTACATTTAAATGATAGGTATATCGGCCTTATTTTAGCTGTAAGTCCAGTTGTAATGATGTTAATGGCCCCATTAAGTGGATATCTCTCTGATAAAATTGGTTCCCGTCCTTTAGCCCTTACTGGATCTTTAATTTGTGCTGGAGCTCTCTATTCCATGGACCAGCTTACACTATTTTCCAGTGCATATGATGTGATATTACGACTGGGACTTTTAGGTTTAGGTGCAGCGATCTTTCAATCCCCCAATAACAAAGCAATCATGAATTTTGCACCAAAAAAAGAGTCAGGAACAATTTCAAGTATAGTTGTTACTATGAGAAATCTTGGAATGGTTTTTGGGGTGAGTATGGCTGGTTTATTGTTGCATACAACTATATCTTCAACATTATTAGAGAAAGAAAAACTGTTTAACCTGGCAGCTTATGATTTTACCCAAGGAATGCATTTAGTAGTGTTATTTGGAGCAGTTTTAAGTGTGGCTATGGCAGTTTTAGCCGTGGTGGGAATGCCTGACCGAATTTATAGAACTAAAAAAATTGTAAAAGAAGTTAAAAACATAACTCTAGATTCTATTAAAGAGTAATGGAAGACATTGCAAAGAAATAGATCATGAAAAATAAGAAAAATAGGTGACTATATCAAATAAATCATATTTAAGCTAATATTTCACTTAAAATAGAAATTGATTTATCTATCTGTTCTTTAGTGATATTCAAAGGTGGTAAAAACCTTAAAACTGTATTTGCAGTACAATTTAATAGAACACCCTTTTCTGCAGCTTTATTCACTATTTTTATGCATTCATGATTAAATTCAACCCCTAACATCAGCCCATATCCCCTTATCTGAATTATATTGTCATTTGCTTCATTTAATGCTTCTAATTTACCTTTGAGATATTCACCATTTTTTTGAGATTTTTCAACCAATTTTTCTTCAATTATCGCCTCAACAGAAGCCTTAGCTGCAGCACATCCCAGAGGATTTCCGCCGAAAGTTGTACCATGATCTCCTGGTTTAAAAGCGTTGGCAACTTCTTCTTGAGCCAATATACCTGCAATAGGATATCCACCACCTAAAGCCTTAGCTATAGTGGTTATATGGGGTTTTATATTGAAGATTTCGGATGCAAACATCTTACCGGTTCGTCCAAAACCAGTCTGAATTTCGTCCATAATTAAAAGAATATCATTTTCTTCACAGATATTCTCTAATTCTTTTAAATAGCCTTCCGGTGGTACAACTATTCCACCTTCTCCCTGAATAGGTTCAACCATTACTGCCGCTGTATCTGATGTTATTGCCTCATTTACAGCTTCAGAATCTCCATAAGGAACATGGACATATCCTCTAGGAAGAGTGCCTATTCCTTCTTTGTATTTATGCTGTCCTGTAGCAGCCACCATAGAAAGGGTTCGGCCGTGGAAAGAGTTTTCCATGGTTATTATGTCATTTTTACCTGTGAATTTCCGTGCCAGCTTAACTGCCCCCTCATTAACCTCAGCACCACTATTGGCAAAGAAAACCTTATCATGAGAAGAGATTTCGCATAATAAACGGGCTAATTCCACTTGTATCTCTGTATAATAAATGTTTGAGCAGTGAATAAGTTTTTCTGCCTGTTTACTTATGGCCTCAACTACCTTAGGGTGAGCATGTCCCACATTATTAACTGCAATACCTGAAAAACAGTCAATATATTCCTTACCCTCTACATCCCACACAAGGGCCCCCTTACCCTTGTCCAAGGCAATTGGTAATCTTCCAAATGTATGCATTATATAATCTTTTTCTAAATCTATTATCTCTTGAGTATTCATTAAATCACCTTTAAGATTAAAATAAATATGTGGAATAAAATAGTATTCTACTAAATAATCTAATTTAATATAAATTCAACATTATTTATAAATGGTTTTAATTAATCGTATTTATTAGTAATTATTAATAATTATTGAGAAATTGAATTATTCAACTGATGAAGGTGAAAATATGAAAAAAGTTATAATAGAAACAGAAAAAGGAGATATAGAATTAGTCTTATTTGATAAAGAAGCACCAAATACTGTTGCTAATTTTGAAAAACTTGCCAAAGATGGATTTTACGATGGTTTAACATTCCATAGAGTCCTTCCAAACTTTGTAATTCAAGGAGGATGTCCCAGAGGAGATGGAACTGGAGGTCCTGGTTACACTATAAAATGCGAAATTAACGAACACAAACATGGCACTGGAGCCCTATCCATGGCCCATGCCGGGAAAGATACTGGTGGAAGCCAGTTTTTCATAACTCACTCCCCACAACCTCACCTTGATGGAGTTCATACTGTATTTGGTAAGGTAGTAAAAGGAATGGACGTTGTGAACAGTATCAAACCTAATGATGTAATGAAAAAAGTCACTGTTTTCGACGAATAAATACTAATTTTATTTTTATTTTTTTATATTAAAATTCAAAATTCCCCTATAACTTGGGATTAATCCATAAATTTTTTCAATACCACAGCATAAATATCGGCGATTTCATCAGCAATTTCCAGGTGATATTCATTATAATCATTCTCAGGATTGCCTAGCACTATTTGTCCCAAAATTCTGTCTTTATATATAACCGGGACTGATAAAAATTGATCCACAGGCATGTGCCCTGGGGGTAAGCCGTGGGCTACTGGATGAGATGCTATATCATGAACATAAAATGATTCCCCTGTATCAAGGGAATAACCTAAAAGTCCGCCATATGTTCCATCCTTTCTAATTTTGAATCTAGCTTCACCAATATTAGCATAATATTGACAACCATCTGTTAAATGAGAGAAAGAAATACCTACACTATCTTTATTCTTGGGATCTACGTAAGCAACATAACAGTGCTTGCTTTGGGTGAGTCGGGTGGCTTTCTCCAAGACATAATCTGATATTTCTTTAAGAGAAGAAATTTCAAGCATTTCTAAAATATTTTCCCTAAATTGAAGCAAATCATCTTTTATGTTATTATTTTTCATAATCCCAGAATTTCTAGATTCATCTTCACCTTTCATAACGACCCTTAAGTATGAATGATCTAAATTAATAAATAAATTTTTCTTAAATGAATTTGCCAATAAAATAAAAAAAACAGTTGAATGCTGTTTTATTGCTTTACTAATAAATGAATATCATATATTATATGATTTTAAAGAAATTTAGAATTTTTTTTGTCTAAAATTTTCATCACTCGCCCTATTAAAAGCTGTGGAGATATTTGAATACCTTCATGAGTTTTGATAAACTTTCCACCACTCTCATGAAATATCTTTGAAACTTTGGCCATTTTAAAAGGTAATTTATCATTGTATTTTATTCTAGAAAATCCATAAACATGTAAAAGACATATTTTAGGAATTAAAACAAGATCATCCTTTTTTATAATCTCACAGTTTTCTTCAATAATTAAAACACTTCCTTTAGGAGCGTAAGGCTTTAAATCTGCTTTTAATTTTATCAAGAGTTTCCGATCATATGAAAACTGGTTTTTACTGATTTTATTTAAATATTTCATTTGCACAAAATTCCGTGCTTCAGGGGAAAGTTTTTCTTCCATGTTCTCTTTAACAGCATCTTCAAGGGCGTGTGTTAATCTAATCCATGCATCTACTTCTCGACAGAAAGTCTTGCTACTGGTAGTTCTCATAGGACACTTCCAGCAGTAATTTTCCTTCAAAATATTCATGATCTTTTCATGAAATTCACTGGAAATATCTTCAAATTCTTTCAAAGTTTTTAAAAGATCCCCCATAGTAACCACTTAATGATATTACTTAATTCATTATTCAAATTAAAATCCTTAAATTAATTATGAATTTAAATGAAAGATGGATGTATGTAATTTTATTAACAACTCAAAAATATCATTTTTTAGGCTTTAATCTATCTAAAAGCCCTGATTTTCGAGCATAATGAAATAAATAGAGCTGAACATATCCTGCGTAACTGCCGAATTGTTTTCGTCCAAAATCTCTAATTTTTTTAACTGGAATGTCTTTTCCATCAAAGTATAAATGGGATACAATTCTTTTTATCCAAACATCAGTGGGAAATGCTTCTCCCATACCATAACCATATAGCAAAATACAATCCGCCACTTTGGGTCCCACCCCTGGCAACTCTGTTAGAGTTTGAAAAGCATCATCATACTTCATGTGGCCCAGTTTTTCCAGATCTATCTCTTCCATTACCATGCGGGCTGCTTCCTTCATAAACTTTCCCCGATAACCCACACCACACGATTTTAAATTGTTTATACATTCTGTTATATCTTTCTCTCCACTACACATTTCCATTTCCTCAAATTCGTGCTCTGGTGCTTGGAGAATTTTACTGGGTACAGGAAAACTATAAAAAGTACCCTGGGAGAAAATACCTTTATCGCCCCATTTTTCCCTCATCAACCTAATAGACCTATTCCACCTTATTATAGAATTATTAGCAGAACATACTGAAGACATTAAACATTCAAAAAGATTTTGTGCCTTGAATAATCTTAATCCCTGACAAAAATCAATGGTAGGAGCCAGTTGAGGATCATCATTTAAAAATTCATAAAAATGAGTCAGATCAAATTCTAGATCAAAAATACGTTTAATTTCCATGATCAGTGATTTTAAATGAATTTCGTCATTAGATTCAACCTGCAATTTCAAAGGTCCGTACCAATTGTCCTGAGTTAAACTGACCAATACTAACTGCTCATTAACAACTAACAATTCTTGAAAATAATTTTCATTATTAAACCAAGCCGGTTGAGAAGTTTGACCACTATTTATCGTGATTTCAAGATTAAATGGGCCTTTGATTTCTTGAGAAGAAATAGTGAAAGGAGTTATCATATACTTGTCTGTAACTAGATTATCTGATATATAATTTTTCGCCCAGATATAGTATTGTAGATTTAAAACTGGTTTTTAGTGGATTTTCAATCTATTAACTTATTGATAAATGCTAATTATTATAATTTAGTCCATATATCCTGAATTTATTTAAAACTTGTATACGGGTGTGAAATTGTGCATTCCTGTTTTTTATTTAATAAATTAACTCCATAACAAATAAAAGAATTTCTCGCAGAGAACTTTCCATTGCATTTCTTAACCAAAAAAAGATACAATATGTTGATATTACAAAAAAAATTAAAAAAGGAGGAATTAATTAGCATTTTTAGAGTATTCTGTTTTTATCAAGGATCCAAAAACTCCTCCCACCGCACTTAATATTATCCCCACAACTATGTAGACAACATATGCATTCAATATGGTGGTTAAATAAGCATTATATCCTTGAGCAGAGATCATAGCTATTAAAATTAACGTAACTATCAATCCACTGATTAACCCTAAAACCGCCCCATTAAGAGCCCTTATTTTTATATCCCCCTTGATCATAACCCCTATATAAATTCCTGCAAGTAACATCGATGGTAATAGCAGACTTACACCTGAAAAAAGGTCTGAAACTAAATACAATATAATCACAATGCAGACTCCAATTAACAATGGTTTCCATTTTATAAGTTCATTAATCATGTATCTACCTCTGATCTTAAATTTTTTGATTAAAAATCTTTGAAAAAAGAATGGAATTCCAAGAATAATTCAGATATTTAACTGAATTCAGTAGGTATCTGATCATTCTCCAAAAATCCATCCATATCAATATGTTTTACAATGAATCATAAATATTTATTCCAAAATTCATACTATTTATTCCCAAATTCAATCTAAAAACATTAATTAGATTAGATCATGGAATTAGTGAATGAAAAAAATAATTATCCATTGAAAATAATTCAATTTTGACTTGTTTAAGCATTTAGTAAGACAATAATAAATTATTAGTGCTATATAATTTTTAAATGGGAAATTCCGTTATAAATTACCAAAAACCCGATTATCAGTAAAAAAATTGCCATTACCAAATTAGAATGCTTAGAAAGCCACTTATCCATAGGTTCCGAGACTTTTTCAGCGGATTTTGGCATTAATACAAAAAAGAGTAGCGGTACCTCAATTACTATTAAAGTAATAAGAGTTAAAAGTACAATAGCACCTACATCCACCCATATTCCTGTTTTTGCAAGCCCGATCTCTCTTCCAGCTGCTAAAATAAATATAGCTGTACTTAAATTTGTTAGAAAAGTTAAAAGACCTATGGTAAAATATCGGCGAAATTTAGCGAAATTACTAGCCTGAACATCGATGCGTAAGTACTTTATTAGAGAACTGTTTTTTCCATGACTCTTGGAAAAAAAACTTTTAATACCTAAAAGAACCAAAATAGCCCCTAAAAAGAGATCAATAGCCCCTGTAGTAGCAGGATCTCCATGTCCAGTGCTGGTCAAGGCACTGCCTAAGAAAATTCCTAAAAATACAGTTAGTAACAGAACAAAAATTGCCCCCACATAAAAAGAAAGTCCAGATAACTTGGGATTATCTGACATGGACATGGTAATCAGAAATAAAGATAATGCTGTTGGACTAACTGCTGCGGCCCAGGCCAAAGGTATTATTTGAGCAATAAGATTTACATCACCCATTTTTATACTCCTTTAATGATTATAATTATTATAAAAAAATGCTATTTATACTCTAACTCTTTAAAAGTAACCTTAAATTCGGTATCATGACCAGTATTGAGTTGATAATCACCTTCTACCATATTAATTTTTATTTTTCATGGGGTTCCAATACAAAACAGCAGTAATGGTCTCCCCGAGCATAACATTTAACCTCATCTGCGGTTACTGACTGAGAAAAATGGGCTGAGAATAAAGCTTCTAATATCCCTGAATCCAAAGCACATGCTGATTTTCCAATATTTGGGAGAAATTCACATTCAAAACAATCATAAGCACGTATAACTAAAGGTTCAATGCTTTCTACTTCAAGTTTACCCAGTGCATTAGCTTCCCAGAACTTAGCTATTTTTTCCAGAAATTTTTCAGTATTTTCATCCTGTAATTCTGGATAAAAGACTTTTCCAATTTTTGTACCTGTTTGGTGGAGTAGGGGATCTAAGTTAATGCCTTCTTTGATCATTTCCACCCGCAGTATATGAAACATCAAACGGAAAAATTCAAAAGGGTTTCCCTGGTGAATTAAATGTTCTATAAGAAATTCTAACTTTCCTTCTTCCCTTTCTTTCATTTCATTAGGATCCATTTCACCAAGATAGCGGGAATTTATATAAAATATTTTTTTGCGCTGATCATGAGGGTGAGTGCGTGATTCTATTATTCCCTGTTCTCTTAGTTCTTTCAAGTGGACTGAAACTGTTGATCGGGACTTTCCAGCTATTTTAACTATTTCCTCAAAGCTTAATTCTTTTTCCTTTAAAGCTTGGAGAATAGTAGATTTTACTGGGCTTTTGACTACATTTACTCCTTTTTTGGTGGCAAAGATAGTTATAGATTTTTTGGAATCTTCAAAAATGTCTGTTGTTTGATCTTCCTCTCTTTTGTCTCCATATTCCATGACATCAACCTGATACTAATTCTGTCTTCCATCATATATATTTAGTTCGCTATAATGGGAATATTCGCATATAAACGAATAGAAAAAATTATATATTAGTTCGTATAGTATAGTATATTCGTAAGAATACGAATAAATTATCTCTTGAAATTGAGAGGAATAAAAATTGGAAGTAAAATTCTGAAATAAGGTGAAAAAATGAAAGCAGAATCAAATAAAATTACTGACGGAGTGTACTGGGTGGGGGTTTTAGACTGGGACCTTCGCAGTTACCATGGATACACGTTAAATGGGACCAGTTACAATGCTTATCTGGTTTTTGGAGAAGAAAAAGTGGCTTTAATTGACAATGCCTATCCTGGAAAATATGATGAATTAATGGCCCGTGTGGAAGATGCATTTAAACAGGAAGGAAAGGAAGTTAAAATTGATGTTATTGTACAAAATCACGTTGAAAAGGACCACAGCGGCCTTCTAGTAAATTTACACAAAAAATTCCCCCAAGCACCCATTTACTGTACTGAAATTGCTATAGATGGACTCATAAAACATTTTCCCCAACTGAAAAATGCAGAATTTATTAGTGTTGGTACCGGAGAAACTCTAGAACTTGGTGGAAAAACTTTAGCATTTTTGGAAGCCTTTTTACTTCATTGGCCCGACAGCATGTTTACTCTGCTTCTGGAAGGTGGAATCTTATTCCCCAATGATGCATTTGGTCAACACCTATGTTTTCCACAGAGATATGATTATGAAATACCGGAGTACGTGCTGAGGGATGCCTCCAAAAAGTTTTATGCCAACCTTATCACTCCTCTATCAAAACTGGTCCTGAAAAAATTCCAGGAAGTAATTGATCTAGGCCTTTTAGAGAAAATTAAGATGATTGCTCCGGCTCACGGCCAAATATGGACTGACCCCATGAAGATCATTGAGGCCTACACAAACTGGGCCAGTGGGAAATGCCATGATAAAATCACTATTATCTATGATACCATGCATTTTTCCACCCAGAAAATGGCACATGCCCTGGCAGAAGGTATAATGAGTGAAGGAATAGATGTTAAAATGTACTATCTACATGAAGATGAACGAAGTGAAATTGTAAAAGACATATTAGATAGTAAAGCTGTCGCTCTGGGAGCTCCCACCATTTATGACGAACCGTATCCCAGTTTAGGAGACCTGATTTATTACCTTCGCGGATTGAAATTTAACCGCACTGGCCTGGAAAGATTAGCAATAACCTTCGGATCCATTGGGGGTAGAGGAGGAGCATCAACATTATTAGCTAAAGACCTTAAAGAATGCGGATTCAATGTAAAAGAAGAATATGAAATAATGTACGTTCCTGATGAAGATGAACTGGATAAATGCTTTGAATCCGGTAAAAAATTGGCTCAAGAAGTTAAATCACTTTAAAATATTTTTAAACATTTAAATGGAGGATAAAAAATGGAATTGATAAACGAACATGAAATTGGAGTTTGTAAAGGAACAGAACTAGAAGAAGCTGTACAGGCCAACTTCAATGGCGAATGCCAGGAAGTGGGCATGTACCTGGCCATGGCCCGGCAGGCCCAACGAGAAGGACTGCCTGAAGTGGGTGAAGTACTTAAAACCATCGCATGGGAAGAAGCAGAACACGCATCTCAATTTGCAGAAATGAATGAAGTTATAAAACATTCACTAAAAGAAAATTTGGAGATGATGCTTGAAGGAGAAACCATGGCCAATAACGAAAAAAAAGCTGCAGCCAAAAAAGCAAAGGAGTGTGATGTTGACCCTGCCCATGATTTCTTTGATGAAAGTTCACGGGATGAAGCCCGGCATGCCCGTATGTTAAAAGGGATTTTAAAGAGATATTTTTAAACTGAATAGATCTACCGCCTCTTCAATTTAATCTCTACCCTTTTAACATATTTTTTTATTAAAAATTTTTTATTCTTAGTTTATCAGCCTGTTTTTATTCAGAACTAATATACGTATATTATACTGGGAGGATGTGGGGTTGAAAGATGGGTGACCTACCATATCATACTCTGGTTGATTGGATTTACCAGATACTTATCCGGTTTAGGATCTAAAAAGGATAAATTAGTACTTGATCAGTTAGATATCTCCCAGATCTCTATTTTAAATACATAGAAATGAGAAATGTATCCTCCATTAATTAAAATTAGAATTTATTACTCTCCGTTAACTCTTTTTAACTTTTGACATGCATCTTCTGCTGCTAATATTATAGGGTCTATCACCATTGAAACTGGTGGAGCATAGGAAAATTCCATGTTAGCAAGTTCACTGCATGTAATACTTTTAGCAATAACCAGTGCCATGGTATCCACTCTTTCTGCTACTCTCTCTTCAGCAATAATCTGACAACCGATAATTCTACCTTTCAAATTGGTTATCATTTTTACATCAATTCTTTTAGCGCCAGGATAATATCTAGCTTTAGTTAAAGCTCTGCTCTTACCTGAAATGGCTTTAATCCCGTTTTGTAGTGCTGCAGTCTTGGTCAGGCCTACTGAACCAAATTCAAGATCTCCAATTTTAGAAACCATGGAATTTACAACTGGCCTGAATTCAGCTCCAATACCTGCAATGTTTTTAGCTGCAATTTTCCCCTGTCTTACTGCTGTTGATCCCAATGGAGATAAAGTATTATGTCCAGTTATTGCATCAACGACTTCTACACAGTCCCCTACAGCATATATATTGGGTATGGATGTTTGCATTTTTTCATTAACTAATATGGCCCATCTACCAATTTCAACTCCCGCCAATTGGGCCAGTTTTGTTTCAGGTCTTACTCCCGTAGCCAGTATAACCATGTCTGCTTCCAATTCATCTTCACCAAAAACAGCCCCCTCTACCTTTTCTTTACCAGAAATTTTTTCAATTGGATGGCCCAGTATGACATTAATACCTTTTTTTTCAATGTATTTTTGAACTATGGATGCCATGGCCGGATCAAGATTTCGGGGGACAATCTGAGGGAGCATTTCTGTTACAGTTACTTCCAACCCCATATTTTTCAGGCCGTAGGCAATTTCCAGTCCAATTAAACCAGCCCCAACCACCACTGCTTTTTGACTTTTTTCAGCCCACTTTTTGATCTTGAAACCGTCCTTTATGGTTCTGATCTTGAAAACACCATCTAAATCCGCACCTTCAACAGGAGGGATAAAAGGTGAACCACCTGTGGCCAGTACCAGATAATCATAGGACAGTGATTTTTCAGATCCATTGGAATCATGGCGATTTCCATTTAATAAATGGTATTTAACTGTATTAGTTTCACTTGAAACTTCATGAACCTCTGCCATAGTGATCACCTTAATGTTCCGCTTCAGGTAATCTTCTGGCTGGTGCATAATGATTTCCTTGAAGGAATCCACTTCTCCACATAGAACATAAGGTATGGCACAGGGAGAGTAGGCAATGTATTTATCACGGGTAATTACAATTATTTCGGCGTTTTCATCATATTTTCTGATGTTTGAAGCTGTGGAAAGGCCTCCTGCCCCTCCTCCAATTACAATTATTTTCATTTTATTTTTTCCACCTTTATTTTACCTACAGATATTATAGTTATTCACCTATTTGGATTTTTTTAAAGGGAGTGAAATGAAAAAATCAATGATGAATTTTTCTAATTTTAAGTATCCTTGCTGAGAATTTTCTGTATATTCCCTCAAATAAAAATGAAAATAAAATTGTTGCACTAAGAACAATTAGAGTTATAGGAGAATTATAGAATTCATAGTAGGCTAAAACTGCAAAGGAGAATAAACATCCTATAATAGCCAGGCAAGTTATAGATTTATTAGCTCCTGTCTCTTTGTAAAGTTTAAGATGGGCTAAATTAACTCCTGTGTAGATTAAAAGAAATGCTGCACTGCCCATCATGACTATGCCACTTAAATTCAAGGAAAAATATCGGTATAATCACTAGACCGCTGGTTATTAATAGGTCTTCTTTACTATCTATCCATAATTTTCTATTGAAAAAGCGTGGCAGTTCCCCTTTTTTAGACATTTTTACTAATTATTTATATTTACTAATTAATATTAATTTCCTATTAAAACAGACCATTAAAACCATTATAAAAATAAAAAAGGCCCAGAACTATTCATGGATAGAATAGTCGGGCCTTTGTTAGTTGTAATCTATTTTAATGAAAAATTAGGATATATAAATTTTTACAAAATTGAATTTACAAAAAGTAGTTCGATATTTTTGCTATCACTATATAGCATCCCCACCACCGCGGTTATCAGTAATTTATTTATAAACCTCGCGTAAAGAAGATCATAGTATGTGGGGTGTGGATGAACAATTAATGGAAACCTTCTTCACCAGCAACAGTTACGCTGAATCAACCAGGAGAAATTACAAATTAGCATTAGATGATTATAAACGATTTCATGAATTCAGCCTGGAAGATTTGCTGAAGGAAGCAGAAGATGAAGAAGACGCGGGAGTTAAGAGAAGCCGCCGCAGGATCAATCTTAGAATAACCAGTTGGAAATCTCACTTAGAAAAAAGAGAACTATCCCCGCAAACTATAAGATCTTATGTCAATGCAATATCTACTTTTTATAATTATTACGATATAAGGCCCCCTAAAATCAGAAATATGCGGGGGGACATTGGCCTTGAACATAATCAGGGCCGTTTACTTAAAAGAGAAGAAATCCGCAAGATGGTGGATGCTGGTGATGCCAGGGCCAGGGCAGTGATTTACTCTTTAGCCCTCACAGGGTTATCTCAAGCAGAACTCAGGAAAATCACAATACAACAATTACTCCGATCGGCCAGCGATGCTCTTGGCCGGCCGATAAGAACTGTTGAGGACTTTCTGGATGCTGAAAAGGATCTTAACGATGAGATCCTGACATTGTACATAACCAGAAAAAAGGTTCATCATAGATTCTTCACTTTCCTGCCACCGGAGGCAACCAGGCAGATTATTGCTTACCTGAGTGAGCGATTATACAGTGAAAATCCAAATCTCCATCCTACAATTGATGGGGCGGTTTTTGTTAAGTATAATGGTGATCCAATCACAGCTCACGCTCTGCGAGAAGTAATTGTCCGCGCAGGGAAAAGTGCCGGTTTCCAAGCCTATAAAAAGAGTGCTTATGCTTGGTGGCGAGGTCACGCACTCAGGAAATATTTTGTATCAACAATTAAGAATAAGACTGGAAATATTGAACTTGCGGAGTGGTTGATTGGCCATAAACCACGATATACTGATAACACTTACTGGTTTAAGGATGTGGGGGATCTTAAGAAAAGTTACATTCAGGCTTTGGAATTTTTAAGTATTGATGGTGGCAGGGTCACTGACTTTAAGAGCAAGGAGTATCGCGATATCATGAAGCACCTTGAGGGTGTGAGTTGGGTGTTGGAGTTGTTGGATGCGGATCCGAAATTTAGGGAAGATGCCAGGACGGCGTTAAAAAGACGCCAGAAAAATCAGGATTTTGATATTAATTGATATTAAAAATGGAAGATTTAATACTTTTTAGCAAAAAATGGTCGTTGATTTCAACTGTAATGGGCCTATATATAATTATAAAGCTTTTTTAATATCATATCATATCATATCATATCATATCTATCAGGGAGACATTCGCTTACACTTGCAGCACTTGCAGGATCACAGCAGAAATAAAATAAAAATAGTAATATTAATTATTCTGATTTCACTCGTTCCCTTAGAATTGGTTCAATGGCCTCAACTATCTTTATAATAATTTCTTTATCATGAGGCCCTTCATATTTCAAAAGTGGATTAAAAAAACCATCCCTCAAATCCTCAGGCGCTTCTTTATAAACTAAAATGATGAATGTCAGTAAGTGTTCTGCTAAATCCCATGGGTCGATGTTTTCATTCTCGCAGATTTCAACAAGCCTGTTGTGATTGACTTGTTTAAAAAACTGATTGTACATCTTCATGGCTCGTTCGAGGCTGATTCCCTTATATCCATGATTGTAACCTGCGGTTTCAACTGCATTTTTCATAAATTCATCCACAACTTCTTTGTGGACTTTCCCCCTCACATCAACCTTTTTAGCAGTTTCCATTAATGATGCCCCACTGAAAATAACTATTTTCTTTCTTCTTTCATATATTGGGCAACAATATGGCAACAAGCCCCTTCTTTGATATCTTTTAACTCTAATCCAAACTTATATTTTAAATCAATATAGTTCTTAATGAGAATTTCTGCTACTTCCCATGGTTCTAAATTATTTTCTTCTGCTATGTTTATTAGTTTAATATCCTTAAAAACCTTGAAATATAAATTAAATATTATCATGGCTTGTTCCAGGCTGATTCCTTTAAATCCTTTAGTATATCCGCAGGATTGAATGGCGTTGAGCATGAATTCATCTACGACTTCTTTTTTAACCATTCCTCTGACATAAATTTTATTTTCTTTAGTCATAGCAATATCCATTTTTGGTGGTAATACTATTAAAATAATTGAGTATTCGATTGATCTGTTGAAATTATTATTATGGCCATATCGCCCTGCTAACTTTTGGCCAAAACGCCTTATATACTTATTAATACTTCTCACACGCTCTCGCTCACCTTTAACCACCCGAAAAAGATATATATGCCCTTTAACTAAGGTTACCATAAATCATAAAAAATAGTGGAACAGTCTTAATAGCATTATTAAATATTAAATTATCATTTAAGATGATTTATATTATTGTTTATCCAATCCATGAAGGCTTCAGTGGCGGCCTTTTTTAAACTTCCCTTACCACTCATCTTTCCTTCACTGATAAACTTGTTGAATGCGATTTTCCTGAATTTCGCTTCATCTTCATCGCTGAGTTCAATTGGAATGTATAGTTTCCCCATGAATTTCAAACCTCCAAATAATCGTTTGTTATTGGAGGTATTTACAATAAATAGTATTTAGTGTTTATACTAAACATACTAAATATTCTAAAGATATATATATACCCATATACAGAATAAACTCGCAGGAGGATTCCCTTACCCTCCTGCATCCCCCCTCTAAAATGGGGGAATATGTCAGGGACGACCAAAATCTATCCGTTGAGTAGGAGAGAGATAAATGAAAACCAATTGTTTAAATGGCCACCCTCAGGCCAGGTTAAATGAGGGGACAGTTGAACGCCCAGGACACCTTGGGGGTGAGGCATTATGCCTATGAATTACCGCGTCCTGGAAACAGAAAAATCTGATTTTGAAAGGCAACTCCGCATCTATGGGGCGGAGGGATGGGTCCCCCTATTGGAAACCAAGCAATCTGTAGTTGTTAGGGAACACCAAGAAGAAGGAGATCGTGGTCGAGTATATTATGAGGAAGTAGTCATTCACACTATGATCCTCCAGAAATGGATCGACGGCCCGGAAGACCAAGAGGAGGCATAACTTATGTACAAAATGAATAAACGCGTCTTCCGAATCTTAGCCTACATCCAAACCACCCCCCAGGACCAACTGAACAAGGATCCCATAATCATAACCAGCCACTTTGATGATGGGAAAGTCACCTATGGCCTTCACCAATACAGGGCCAACCTGAACGACTACATCCACATTGGCAACAATTACACACTCACCGACCTCCGAAACTTTTCCCGCCTTTCTGAACCATTAACCGGGAAGGTGGCCTTGATGGACATAACCAGCCTTGTTTTAACCCATCAGGTGAACCCGGCCCAGAAACATATTATAAACAAATTCTGGGAGGAGGAATATGAATCAAGCCCCGCAGTATGTAGGGAACAGCACCAAACATTTCTCCATTGTTTCCACCACGTGAAAGCCGAACCCAAAAGCAGCTGGATCAGTGCTGAGGAAGAAGCCGGGGTGATCTGAATGTCATATATCTACAATAAGAACCACGCCCGCAGCCACCACCCCGGCTGCCGGGCCATCGGCATGATGAATTACACCAAGAATGCCGAGGAAACTGAGGAACCCATCGGCCACACCTGCGGATGGTGCGGAGCTCCAGGTGGTCCCAGGAAATACCCGGCACGACATCAGGACCAGGGCCTTGATCCATATATCAATGAGCGAGTATGCCATGATCCTAACATCACCACAATACTCAGAGAAAATGGCTGCAGCTGCGGATCCCACACCGGCGATGTCAGGATGCACCCCCACCAAGGGGGCATCACACTCCCCGGCGAAGAAGGGCACTGGTGGATTTATTTCCATTGCCATAAATGCGGCCATGACACCAGCCTCTCCAAGGTACCCCTGAGAGTTGCCACCATAACCATGGGGGTGGAAATATGAAACTGGAAATCGACGGATATCCTATTGAAACCCAGTGTTACAATTGCGGTGATGAGATCCGTTTCTGCGAGGATGAACCATTCGCGGTTTTGTTTGATCCCGGAGAACCACAAACCCGCGACCACCCAGGAGAACCAGCAGCAGTATTTCTATACTGCTATAAATGCGCCACTCAGGAGGGAATCTTCGATGCCCAGGTTTAAAACTTACAATGCCCACCTCCTGCTACCTGAAGAAACTCACTGTCATAAAGTTAGGAGAATCCCCCGTCCTAATGATTGGGATGATCTGCCGTTTTTCAGTGAAAGGACGGACATGAGAAATCAACCTTCTCACATCCAAGTCCAGGACACAGTAATCCTTATGGCTTGGGATGAAGGCGAGTTGGCTTATTTTGAGATCAAAGGACTGAGGGGGTGATATATATGGATATTAACAAGCCAATGTGCTATAATTGCAGGCACCGTGGCCCGGTCCACAATAGCCGCCACAGCAGCTGCCATCATCCTCGGGTTCAGGATATTATGAGCAGGTCCGGTGACCTCCTGATGCTCATGGATGGGATTGTGAACAAGCGAAGGATCCCCTACCTTTTTGAGGATCTAAAAGTAGTCTTCGCTGAAAGAGGAATCATTGGGGGATGGGCCTTATGGCCCTTTAATTTTGATCCTCTCTGGCTTGAGCAATGCTCCGGTTTCGAGGAGGCAAAATAATGCCAATGATTCACGAAGAATTCGCCGCAGCAATCGGCAGGATGGCCGAACAGGAATGCCAGCGAACCCGGCAGGAGCTTGGTCTTCCCGAGGAACCTTCAGAGGCCACTTGGATGTTGGGTTGTGACAATGAACCCTGCCGGGATAACTGCCCCTTCAGGAGCTGCTGCAAATGAGAAGATCCCTTTATCCCTCATCCCCCGGTTGGGGGGAGCGGATTCTCAGCCGTCCAGATATTTTACTAAAACTTTTTTTAATTTTTTTAATTTGTGTTCTAATTATTGGCCTGGCCGTTATGGGCCAATCCGATAAAGGAGTAGGAGGACTAAAATGTTAAGTCAATCCCAGAAAAACAAAATAAGGGAAATTAAACAGCAATACGAACAAGCAGGGCTGAAAGAGGTCCATGGAAATGATGGGGTCTGGAGGCCCAAAGTAACAGGCGAGGTCCTTGAAGGATATTACCTGAGGAAGGAAGCCGAGGCAGACAACTGGAACCGGGATAAATATTATTTCGATGACCAGGGGAAAACTCTGGACCCTGATGGCCAACGAATCGCCATCAATAATGAGATCGCAGTCTTTGGAAGTGTGGTTTTTGATGAAAGGATGCGCCGGGTTCCTATTGGGGCCAAGGTGGCCATCATTTATTGTGGTGAACAACGAAACCCCGGGAAAAAGAATCCAACTAAATTGTTTACCATAATGAGTGACCAATACCCTGGCGAAATTGATCAGGCATCATCACAGTCCGCACCTGAAATGAAGCGAGCCGATTACCCGGCAGCCCAGGAAGTGATTAAAGACTGTAAAACTTTTCTTAATAATGAAGGAAACAATAACCCGGCACCTGGTGAGATTGTCCAGTATGCTGAGAAATTAATCAATGACAGCGACGGCCCTGACACTCAGTTATTAAGCGAAGTTAAGATCCTGATGGCTGAAGAGGAGAAATCTCTTAAAAATGAGGAGGGGGAGTAATGACCTCTCCTCGATCTGTTTCGACTAAAGAAGGGATCCACCGAGCCCTGGAGGAGGTCATTGAACGCAATGGCCCACAAATCTGCAAGAACCTCGTGGAGAGAATTAACAGGGAGTATAAAATCACCCGGGTTAATATTGACAAGGATCGAGCGGCCCAGTACTTAATCAGAAACCCAAACATCGTTGTGGTGGGTGATATTTCAAAGGATAAAATTCATGTCTATGGTCTCCGTGGAGTAGATTATACGGACCATAATATCATGAAGGAGGTGGTTTAGATGCCTAAAGGACCTATATGGAGCGAAACAGAAGAAAACCTGCTTAAAAAGCGAATTGCTGAGGGGAAAGAACCCGAGGATATCTGCCTGGAATTTCACAAATTGCAAAGGTTCAGTCCAGAAATCCATCCACGCAGCCCTGCAGCAATCCGCCGCCATATTTCATCAATGGAAGAAAAAAAAGGAAAAAACAAGGCACCAAATTCAAAGAAACGCTGGCTGCCTAAGGATGACCAGTTACTTCTTGAATTATATCGTGACACCACATTGGAACCAGGGGAAATAGGAGCGCACTTGGGCCGATCAGGATCCGCGGTGAAAAGCCGGATCTCAACTATTGGCATTGCTCATCTCAGGAACCCGCCAGAAAATCTTTTCTCCAGGATCCTGAAAGCACTATTTGGAAGTGGTAAGCGTGCCAATCACTAAGATAAATGTATCGAAGCTCCGAACACAAGAATTAATTAATAAGGGGACAGAAATTGGATTAATTTAATGAAAATAGGAGAGATATTATGTCAGGGACGACCAAACCCACAGAAGAGAGAGAATTAGATGAGATAATTGATAAAACACGATATGATTGGCATTGTTTAAAAACTCACCTTAATGAGAGCAAAGGTGAGGGGGTGAGGGGGTGAAAATAAAGGCTCGAATCGATATTACTGAAATCAAAGAAGACCTTGTTTTAACTACTGATGTGGAGGTTCCATCCATCGAAGCGGAGGTGACCAGGATAACTAATCACCTGAATCCCCTTAAGAAATATAAAATTTCGGTTACTCCTGATTTACCTGGGATGGATCCTGAAAACTGCGGATGTATCTTCAATAATTTAAACAGATCTCACAGTGATGAACTTAAGGAAATAATGGACCTTTGTGATGAGTTACTGAATAGTGTTATGGGGCCTCTTTCTGAAAAAACCCGGAGGGAGAACAGATGATGGATCTCCTTTTATTTTTCCAAACTAACTGGTCCTGGCTGATTTATTGGTTTGTAACCATCGTCGCCCTTGTGGGGGTGATTCTGAATATTGAGCATGACTTGCGTTGCTTTTATATTTGGAGTTTCACCAACGCAGCCTTTGCTATTAGGACTTTCTTCTTGGGGGCTTATGAGATGACTGCTCTGTTTATTATTTATTTTGTATTGGCCATCGTGGGGATTTATCGTTGGAAAATAAAGCCCCATCAGGAGGAGCAGAGTTTGCTTAAGGAAAATCGCAACCTTCGCAGACAGATCGCTGAATTAAAGGCCGCTTTAGAAGGATCCGTTCGTGGGGGAATGGTTAGTGAAGAGAATAAAATCTCAAAATAAGCCACTCCCAACTTATCTGCCCGAATATCAGCACCAATACCTTAACATGACTTGTACGAAGCAGGGAATCACTAAGACAGAATATATCAGGCGGATGTTGGACGATAAGATTCGGCACGAATATCCGGTGGTAGAATATGAGCGCCGGCGGGATGAACTGCAGCAGGAATTAGAGGTGGTTGAGTTATTGATTCAGGAATCCAGTTATATGAAGGATCATGAGGACTGGGTCCGCGGTGAGCTTGAAAGGATAGTTCCAAACCTGGCCAAGGGCGCGGATCCTACTCCTGAGCTGGCCAGTTATGTCAGCAGCCGCTTGGGATTGTCATGGCAGGATTTCTGGAATGTGGTTGAACAATACCGGGAAACCGGGGAACTGGAGGTGTAAGTCATGATTGGATTTGAGGAAAAAGAAAGATGCCCGGACTGTGGTCAGAGAGCTGTGGAAGGGCAGGATAACATGAGAGTTTGTGGAAATTGTGGAGAAGTCGTTGGCAGGTGAGGGTTGATGTGTGCGCAGAAAACTTTGGATCTGAATGACAATATCCTGGGAGAACTGGATCAGGAACCCGCCAATATACTCGGTGAAGCCCTTTTAAAAATAGGATTGGATCAGGGATATTGTTTCACCGACCGATGGTACAGGATCGAGGCCAGTTTCTATATAGTAAACCATCAAACTGTGAAAGTTCGGAATCAAATCCTCAGGGAAAAGGTGGGACCATGACGATCAGATCCATCCCCTGCCCCAATGAGGGCTGCAATGGACACCTCTACTTTTGGGATAATAAGCGTGAATTCCTGATGTGTTACAAATGCGGATATCGGGAGGAAGTTGGAAATCGGAGAAGAATATGACCATAGGGTGCAGTAGTGTAGAAAATAGAGAGGAGGTGAGGGAATGATCTGGTTTGATCTATTTTTGATCGCGACGATTTTAATCCTTGTGATTTACTCGGTATTTTCCATAGTTCTGGAAGGGGAGCAATCGAGATAATTAGTTTGAGTGGAAGAACCAGGTGGGTCCTTTTTGTACTCTTCACTTTATGTCAGGGACGACCAAATCCGTTCGATAAGGCGGAGAGATATATAAAAAAAGTTTGGTCTATTGACCCCCACACTGGTCTTTCCAATTTCTATTCTTATTATTGTAAATATAAATACCTTCCCATCACAATATAATCATTAGAGGGACGACCAATCCTAAAAACTCCCAGGCGGTGGGGATATTTTGAAGATCTGCGAATGGTGTAAACGACCAATAACTAATCCAGGCCATGGCAATCAACGATTCCATAGAGAAGGCCAGGGACCCGATGGTCAGGATTGTTTTAAAGAGCATCGGCGCAATTATAAGCGTTTAAACGAGCAGCAGAGATACCATAAATATAAATCAGTTACCAAGGAGGGAAGCCTTGGCACTGGGTTTCTCTCCCAACACCCCTATTCTGATTTTGAAACTGAGGAACATGAAATCCTGAAGGAACTTCGCCGCCTGAGATTACCATCTCATCCAGAAATACTGTCCAGAGTTAATAGTGAGGGGCGATAAAACTGGCCACTACAACATCCACCCCCACAAAACTGGATTCCTGTGGTGGCCGCCCTCCTACTCAACACAAAAGAAAAAGAACCCTGCACCAATTCTCGTGCAGGTCATGTTCAGCCATTATTTCACACCTTGCCTCCGCCTGGTTTCCACAAGTACTCCTTGCCAGGGCGGAGGCCAATCTCACAATCATCAATTGCCATGATATTGCTATTTTTTCCAGTAATGAAGACGGAATTTACCGAGCCTGTGCCACTTGTGGTGAAAGGGAGGATATAGTCCGCCATTGTCCTGAGTGTAAGAGCATCGATATCATTGAGGAAGAAAAAACCGCAACCACAACTTGCAGATCCTGCGGCCTTGTACTTTTAGGCCCACCTCCTTTATTTTGTAGTTACAATCCGATTGTTTATGCCTGGGGCGGTGCAGCCCTTGATCGAACAACGAGGTGATGATTATTAAATTTTTAGCATTATTGCGATTGCTGGGTTGGATTCTTATTTTTATTATGATGATTATTTTAGTCATGGCCCCAGTCAGGGGATGATCTTTAAACTCATTTATTATTTTTAAAAATTGGAGGTAAATGAAAAATGACTATAAACAGTTCTAAACTATTGGATGGCCTGACCACAATCCTTTTGGCCATACCATCGATTATATTAATATTTGGAGGTCCGATTGAGGAATATGCTCCACCAGAATATCTGGCAGTTTTAATGCTGTTCCTTGCGGTTATAAGTCAACTGGCCGCGAATGAACGCAGCATATTAGCAGTGGACACTATAAAAAAGTGGAAATATTTCGATTACCTGACAACCTTATTCCTGGCGGTTTACCCGTTCATTGTAGGTTATCAGGATCAGCTCTTGGCCCAGTTACCCCCAGGTTGGCAAGTTCTCGGATTAGTATTTTTCGCAGGATTATCTCAGTGGGCTGCTAATAAAAGAATTCAGACCGCAGATCCCATCACCGCATCAATTAAGCCCTCAACGCTTGTTAATAATACCACCAGCACGCCAGAACCCGACGATTTGGTCGCGGATGATGATGAACCTGCGGAAGATAAAAAAGACGCTGCTTAGATAAGGGGGGTATGGTTCACCTATGAAAACCCAAACCAAACCCTCTTCTTTAGAGCTTGAACAATCTGAATCTTCTAATATTCCGATCTATGATAATATGAGGAATGGGAAGGCCATCTGTTCAGCCCATCCATTATTAATCCGGATGCTCACCAGAATAGAAGGGAAACTTGACACGCTAACTGAGGAAGTAAACAACTTGGAAGCTGAAGATAAAATTAAGAAGAAAAACACTGAAAATTGGGAAAAATGGAAAAACCGGATTTATGGAGCGGGATTTACAGTAGGGGGTTTAATAATCTTAAAATTAATTGAGTTTTTCACCCCATTATAAAAAAAAACACCCCTATTAAAAGGATAAAAATTTTAATCCGATGGAGAAATAACGCGGCGTATAGTGATCTCAATATAATCACCTTCCTTAGCCCCCGCGGCGTGAAGAATATCACGAGGGATGTGAGTTTGGAAGCCAGGCCGAACCTGGATAACAGTGGGGAGCTGATCTGTCATTAGATCAACCCCTCAGCTTCCAGGATCTGCTCGCGGCATTCATCACAGATCCCATCATTCTCAGCCTCAAGGGAGGTCATGGTCCGCCCGCACCTGGGACACTCAGCGGGGAGGGTGATCCGGGGCATTTATCTCAACCCCAGTTCTTCAGCCCTAACCGCTCGTTGGTGGAGATCCAGAAATTCCTGGTTAATGAACATTTGCAGGCAGTCCTCGCAGACGGTGATGGTTCCATCGTAAGGTTGCTCTCCTTGGATGGTGCAGCCAGCGGTGTTCCGGAGGTTGCCGTCTTCATCATAATCTCGCTCGTGATGGCTTGGGCGGGGGGTGTCCATGGTTGCACCGCAGATCTCACATTTTTCATCGATGGCTTTCCACATATTGCTGCTCACTACATCACCCCCATGATGAACTTAACCAGGGCGCCTTCAACGACCTCGATCACCGCATATTCATGATCCTCAGTGATTTCAGAGGTCATGGAAAATTCGAAGCTGATCCCGGCCATCACCATTTCCCCGGCCAGGAAGGCTATGGCATCGGCTGATTTTGATTTCACCAGGATCTTTGAGATCTGGACGCCTTGGCCTACTTCCACTTGATATTTCTGGGCGAAGGATTCGAAAAATTCCCTCTGTTCTGCGCTGAATAAACCCTGGTCGAGGTTTTCACCGGCCATTATAATCCCTCCAGGTCGATGAGGCCGAGGGTGTCCAGAAAGATTTCCTCCGCTTTTTCCCGACTGACAAGCCGGGGATCCTGAACCGCTGGGAAATCATCTATATGGAATGGTGGAATGAAGCCACCCCACATCAGGGCATCGACATCCTCACCATCGTATTGTTCCACGGTTACCACGGCCATGTTTTCAGGGGCGCTGGTTAATGATAAAATCATATTAGATCACCTCAGTCCCTGACTTTTTTCCCGCATTTTGGGCAGGTCCATTCAACTACAACAAGAGCCGTTTTACCGGCCATTTCTGTTCCGCATTTTGGGCATTTCATGGTTTCACATCCTGATCGGATTATAATTCCCGATCACATAATATACACTGTCTGTACAGATATATAAAACCATCTAAAGTATTTATTGCCCTATCAAGATAATAATTACTCTTCAAAAATAAAAGGAAGGATAAATATAATGACAACATCGCCCCCGATAATAGAGAAAGATTTAAAAGATTTAACACGAGACCCTGACAACTCCCGCCAGGTCATGAAAGAAGCCGCACCTGAACAATACCGCGCCCTGGGAAACATCACCGACTCCTTCGGATTGGTGGATCCCATAATATACCGCGTGAAAGATGGCTTAATCATCGGCGGCCACCAAAGAAGCGACCTATATTTAGAAAAAGGAAAAACCAAAGGATACAGCATCATCCTTGGTGATATCGCCTGGTGGTTCTATGAAACAGATATAAAACTAAAAACCGATGAAGACGCCACAGCTCTGAACCTGGCCCTTAACAAGATCACCGGCCTATGGGATGAAGCCAAACTCAAATTAAATATTCAAAAATTACAACTCAAAAACTATCGCCTGGACCTAACCGGCTTCACCAAACCAGAACTCGAAGCCCTCAGCCAACCACCCCAACTCAAGGAAAAGGATCCTGTAGAAGATGACCCTGACATTGACATCGAAAAAATAGAATGTCAAGTGAAAGCCGGCCAAATATGGAAACTTGGGAACCACCAACTCTGCTGCGGAGACTCAACAAAAGCCGACGACCTCACAGCGTTAATGGGTGTTGAAATTGCTGACATGATCTTCACCGACCCCCCATATAATGTAGACTATGACCCAGAAGCCAGGGAATCATATTTTTCCCCTGAACGGAAAAAGAACCCCCTTGGCAAGATCGATAATGATAAAAAATCCCCAGAGGAATTCCGAAACTTCCTCGACCAAGCATATTCTAACATGAACACCCACCTCAAACCGGGTGGCGGGATCTATATCTGTCACGCTGACAGCGAAGGTCATCACTTCAGAAATGCCTTTATCGCCCAGCCATGGTATCTGGCCAGTTGCCTAATCTGGAAAAAAACCGTCCTGGTATTTGGAAGATCTGATTATCACTGGATGCATGAACCCCTACTATACGGATGGAAGGAGGGAGCCAAGCACATCTGGACAGGTGACCGGAAACAAACCACAATAATCGAACTACCAACCGACCATTATAACAAGGCCCAAAGCGACACCAATGGAAAATACCTTCACCCCACCCAGAAACCAGTAAGTCTGGCAGGAGTGGCAATGAAAAATAGCAGCAGCCCCGGTGACATAATCCTGGATCCATTCGGAGGATCAGGATCCACAATCATCGCCGCAGAACAACTCAACCGACGCGCCTTTCTAATGGAATTCACCCCCTTATTCTGCGATGTGATAATCCACCGCTGGGAACAATTCACCGACAAAAAAGCAGAGGAGATAACCTGAAATGGCCCAGTTAAAACTCACCCCCGAACTCGAAGAGGAAATCCTCAACCTTATCCGGGCCGGGAATTATGCCAAGGACGCCTGCCTTGCGGTGGGCATCGATGAATCCACATATTACCGATGGATCCGCACAGGGAAAAAGGCCAAAAGCGGGAAATTATACCAGTTTCACCAGTCAGTACAAAAGGCCCGGGCCTTCGCACGCGCTCATAAACTTGAGAAGGTGAATAAAGCAATCGATGATGGGAGTTGGCAGGCCGCGGCCTGGTGGCTTGAGCGCACGGATCCTGAACATTGGGGCCGAAAGTCCCGGATGGAATTGGAGGGCCAGGTAGATTCTAATGTGAAAGGTGAGGTTGAGCATAAAGGAAAAGTAAAGGCGGTCTTGCCTGATGGCGTCGATGAAAAGGTCGTTGCAGAGTTTGGACTGTTCATCGCTAAGCGGGGAGCAGCTGGATCTGCTGAAGACTCTAAGTCCGAAGACGATCGGTAAATACAGCATCCCTTTCTTTGCTAACTATTACCTGGATATGGATGTGCCGGACCATCAGGTTAGATGGTTTGATAGAATTGGCCAGTTCAGGTACACCTGGTTGATTTCACCCAGGGATCATGGGAAAACCTGGACAATACCCCGGGTTTATTCTGAACATTCAACACTTTACCAACCTAATTTTAATGTATTATTACTGGCCAAGACGGCCACTCAGGGCCTGAAAAACCTTGAACTGGTCGACACCGACCTTCAGAACAATGATAAATTATTAAACGATTTTGAATATGAACTTTCCAATTATCACCGCAGGAATGACCAGATCTGGTACAACCGGGAGAAAGTACAAAGGGATGCCACCATTGAATCCGCCGGGTTACTCGGTGCAATCACCGGTGGCCACTTTCACTTAATATTACCGGATGACCTGATAGACGATGCTAACAGCCGGACGGAGCAGTCCCGGCAGGCGCCTTTAGATTGGTTTAATGGTACTGTGATGCCCCTCCTGGAACCCGGGGGCCGAGTTATCGGAACCGGGACCCGGAAGCATTACGATGATATGTACCAGAAACTTATCGAAAACTCCTCCTGGTATGTGATAGAAGAAAAAGCAATCCTACAATGGCCGAAAAAGTGGGAACTGATTTATCAAAAGATTGATGGTAAACAAGTCGCCGTGGGCGTTAAAAACCTGGTTGGAAACTATGAGGTGTTATGGCCTGAGAAATGGCCAATAGAAGAATTAATTCTAAAATATGAATCGATGGGTCCCATCTTTTTTAACAGGGAATACCAGAACGACCCCTCAGGACTGAAAGGACGGATCCTCAAAGAAGCCTGGCTTAAATATTATGAACCCCTCATCCAGGAAGATGGCGAAAGTTACAACCAATATATGCAGCGCCTGAGAAGGTGGCTCGGTCATTTTAATATTTATATGAGTGTTGATGTCGCGAGTGAAGCGAAAGAAACCGCGGATTATACAGTTATAACCGTCTTCGGAATAGATGCCAAGGAAGATTTATATGTGATTGATTGGGTTCGGGACCAGATCGAGTTTCCTGAACAAGTAAATCTGATTGTGGAAACCGCCCGCCGATTTAATCCTGAGAAGATCGGAATAGAATCCACCGGATACCAGCGGGTCCTTGGACAGCACATTCTCAGCGTGAACTTCTTACCCATAGTGCCGGTGGAGACCGGGATCCTCAGCAAGGACACCAGGATCATCAACTCATCGGTTCACTACTACAATGGCAAGGTATATCTCCCCTCACAGCACCCGCAACTCAATAATTTTATCACAGAATATTCAGCCTTTCCCAGCGGGGCCACTAAAGATATGCTGGACAGTATGGACATCGGATTCAGGTTCACCCAATACCGGAAAGGCAGGGAGTACAGCCAATCTGAGAAGAAATATGAAAGTATAATTGAGGACCAAGAGGAGGAGGATTACTTTGAATAATTTCGACGCGGGAGAATACTTCCACTTGAATAATGGGCCTTTAATGGAAATGAAGGCAGCCCAGACCCCCAGGAACATTGGCCAAGAATTAAGCAAACGCCGCCATGACTATACTTGGATGAAAGCTATGTTTGGAGGGGAATACAACCCTGATAAACTCACTTATCGCGATTATAATAATATGCTCCTGGATCCTCAGGTTAAAAGCAGCATTCTCTTCATCACTTACGCCCTCATCCAACAGGACTGGAACCTCACCCCCGCCAGCGATGATAAAAAAGATGTTGAGGTCGCTGATTTTGTTAAGAAAAGTTTCAAAAATATGCAGATCATCCCGATGCGCCAGATCCTTAAGGACACCTTCTCCGACCTAAAATATGGTTACAGCGTGGCCGAAAAAGTCTGGCAAATCAGGGACGGTGGAACCCCTCAGGTGGTCCCTTACAAAGTAAAACCCTTGCCCATTGAAACAATCGAGAACTGCTTCGATTATAATGACAAAGGCGAAGTGGAAAATGTGATCCAAAACACAGGCGACGGCCAACCCATCAGCATCCCCGCTGAGAAATGCATGATTAACACTTTTAATGAGGAAGCCGGGAACAAGTACGGATCCCCCATCCTCCGCGAAGTCAATAATAATGTTTTCATGAAAAAGCAGATCCTGAAATGGTGGGCTGTATTCCTCCAGAAACACGAATCCCCGAACCTGGCTGGGTTCTATGGCCCGCAAGGATCTGTTGGTGATATGCAGAAAATGTTGAACGGTTTCTATGAAGGCCGAATGAACGCAGTCTTCCCTGAAGGGGACCAGGTTCAGGTTATAGAATCCACCCATCATGGTGAAGGATTTGTAACAGCCCTCCAGTACCATGACATGATTATCCAGAGGAACTTCCTTATTGGAACCTTATTATTCGGCCAAATGGAAGCCAGCGGCAGTTATGCTCAAAGCCAAACTCACCTTGACACCGCGATGATTTTCCTGGACGGCCTGCTCGCCGACCATGCAATCTCCTGGCAGATATACAACCAGCAGATTGTTGATTATAATTTCAGTGTTGAGGAATACCCGCAGTTCAGTTTTGATCCTTTCAGGCGCCGGGATGTAATCGCAGTGATGAATGCGCTGCAGCCTTACGCTGAGAAGTTCATGGTGAATAAAAGCGTAACCCAGCAGGTGGTGGAACAAGCCCTGGAAGAGTTAGGGTTTGATGTTTTATTTGAAGCCCCGGATGAGGAGGAATTATTAAGCAAACCCAACGAAGAACCAGCACCTCTGCCTGAGGGGTACCAGCCGATCGAAGAGGAGATCGAACAGGTGGAAGAGGGATTTCCTCCCTTATAACTAATTTTTATTGATTTTTATGTCCGATGAGATGACCCTGCGCAACATCAACGAGATGAAGCGCTTAATGGCCAATGTAAGAGGTGACATCACCACCACTGGCCAACGCGCCAAAGATATGCAGGACTTCGTAACCAAGATCGGAGTATATACTAATGTTAATCCCCTCACCAGCACCAAACACCTGGACCAAACCAATAAAGTAGTCTCCGGAATCACTGAAGCATTCGATTCCGGTTTCAAAGGTCAAGGAATCGGAGGCCACCGGGCAGTTTACCGCGAGATCTCTCAGAAATATACGATGGGTTATGTCACCCGGATGGGTGATGACATGAAGAACCAGCTGCGCGGGATCCTTGCCAAGAACCTGGACAAGGGCATGGGTTGGCAGGAAACTGCCCGGGACATGACTAAAAATGTTGATGGCATGACCCGGAAGAGGGCGGTGATGATTGCCAGGACTGAATCAGTCAGGGCGAAAAACCTGGGCCAATGGGCCGAGCATAAAGAGATGGGATATAAATACTTTGAAGTACTCCCTCACAGCACTGCCTGCAAACGCTGCAAAATGGCTTATAGTGGTGTGGTCTTCCCAATGACCGGGAAGTTCGCGGTAATGCTCCCACCCCTTCATCCTAACTGCCGCTGCGCTGCCAGGTTCTACAAATCAGTCCCTGCTGGTTACAAAGTGGTCCGGCAGGTTCCTAAGCAGTACCAACCAGGCCCCAAACCAAAACCCAAGCCACAACCAACACCACCACCTATCTCGAAACCTGAACCCCAACCCAAAAAGATGGGAGATTATGGTAAAGCTTATACAGAAACCCAGGGAGTTAAACTAACATCTGAAGACAATGGTTGGTTAAATGCCAAGAATCTTAATGAGTTTGGATTACAAGTGGGGAAAACTGACAGCCAAGTTCACGCGGTACTCGACCGCAACGGCCTCCCATTGTATGTGACTAAATCACCACCCACCCATCTTGATAATTATAAACTGGCAATGCAGAAAGTGCAATATTATCGTGACAGAGGCCCTATAACTGAAATACACAGCGTTCATCCTCAGATTTCCAAATCAAAAGATATAACTGACACGATCCAACGCTGGCTTTATGAATCCCCCCAATTAAAACACAATGGGATGAAGGGGAACGATATTAAAAATAGCCAGAAAATGATCCTCGCCGATAAAAAATGCTTTTATGAAATACAACCCCGCGCGGAGAATAAAATGCGGAGTTGGATGAATAATCACCAGGATAATCCTGATTTTGATCTTATCCAATTAATCACTAATAGAAAAATGGAATATAAATTGGATATTATCGATCGTCTTCCTGGAAACAAAAGAGCGCAACTGATAAAAAAGATCGGCGGTGAGGAAAACCTGGACGAGTACCTGTTCACAAAGGCCATGGAAAGTGTAAGTAAAGACCTGGGGATCTGGTTCAGAAGATACGATGCAATGGATCTTAAAGGGAAACCCCAACTGGCCGACATATTAACCCACACAGTGAATCCCTCCCGAATGCCCAAACTCCCTGACAGGCCACCCCTGGATCCTAAAACTGAATTTGATCGATCATGGTACCCCAGCACCTGGAGCAAGGCGCAGAAACAAACCGCCACAGAAGAATATAAGAAATATCCGAAGGATCTCCGCGACGCTGCAGAAAAAAATAAGATGTCATTATATGATGATGTCAGAACGGATAATGTTAAAGGTGGGATCCAGGATTGTTGGATTTTCAGGGATCCTGTGGCCGAAACTGAAATAATACTCCCAAAGTCATTTTATAAAAAAGATCTCATCGGTGGAACTTATACAAATAAACATGATCTGAATGACATATTAAAATGGTATAAGGAAGCCGAAATTTCCACCAGGAAAGCAACCAAACAAGTATTCCTGCACGACACCGCTAAATCAGGGGTATTGGCTGATGCAAGATATTCCACTTCAGAAGTAAGAATTTTCATGAAACATCATGAGATGTGGAAAAATAGGCCTGGAACAGATAAAAGTTTTAGTCAAGTTGTTAAACACGAAATGGGCCATTGTCTTGATTATAAAGTTACTGACAGAGAACTTACATTTATAGAAAGACTTGAATTAAAAGCACATCAATATTGGTCCAGCCAGGAAGAACATTTGTATTTTAAGGCCATGAAAAGGGATGATGCTCATCTTAAAAGGAATTATGAAGGCCAGATCAGAACTAAATGGGGGAGAGTTCTCAGGCCTTATGCCCGGGATCGCCGAGAGCGATATGTTACAGATTATGGTGAAAGCGCCGCCCGAAGTGGTCATGGCCTAACTGAGGACTTCGCTGAGGCAGTGTCGTTTAAACAATTATATCCCAAACAATTTAAAGAACTGTTCCCGAATCGTGATAAGGTCCTTGATGAACTTTTCAGAGCTTATGGATAACTTTTATATAATGATTAAAGACAGAGATAGATACCATGCCAGATTTAAAGGATGTATTTAAGGGGGAACCTGAACCACCGCACGATCCCGGCTTCACTGAGGAGGAAGTCACCGTGGCGGAGGTCTTACCTGAGGAATACCAGAAAATGGTCCATCCCCTCACCCTAAAACTTCCCCTTATAAAAAGGGATTACAAGATCAGTACCCAGGGGGATTCTGTTTCCCTTAAATATGGCGAGGCTTATGAGTTGATTCTCCGGCCACCAGTGGATCCCCCGGTGGATGTGGCCGATTCTGATTGGCCGATTGCCACTGAGTATGTTTATGTTTTTGATGGTGACATCCTCAAAGGTGGGATGGTTTACACCTATATGGCCGATGGGAAAACAATGACCCTCGGCGACTTTTAATTTATTTTTAAATTTTTTATCTACTTTTGAACATTTATCTACTTTTTAGTTTAAGATCCGCCCTGGATCTATCTTAACGGATTCTAATTTCCTTAGACAATACTCCAATTTTTTAATTGATTTTCTAAAACGATTAAAGGAGGTATTTTTTTAAATGGTCTCTGAAAACAACACCACCCGGAGCCATGGCTCTGGAAAAATAAGATCCAGCCAACCACCCCCCACCCCGGGGGCTAAGGGAACAATCTGGAAAACCGGAACCCACAGGGTCTGGGTGAACAATAAACCCGCCCGGGTTTACACCCCACAATACACCATCCCCGACACATTCGAAACCTGGAAACAGCAAATCGAAAAAGATGGCGGGATAACCCTTGGGATCGACCATATTCCTGAGGAACTGAAGGCCCAATACCCGATTCTGGCAAAGTTGTTAGATGAAGGCGAATTGGATCCTCATAATGTGGGCCGGATCCTGGAGATTGAAACCGACGGCGAGAGTATATTTGCCACCCGATCAGAACACACCAATCCCCTGGTCGCTGAGTTACACGCCCGGGGCGAATTACCATCTTATAGTGTGGTGGCACCATTTCACGCTTCACCCTGCGAAACTGGAAAGGCCGATTATGTCCTCGACCGGTTCGCCGGGATAAAAAGAACTGATTATGTTAATGAAGGCGGTTGTGTGGACTGCAAAGTCGGCGCATTGCCTGAGGATATGATCTTAACTGCGAGATTAAGTACGGAGGATAGTAACATGACTGATGGAAATACTGGACAAGAAGGACAAGAAGGAAACCTGGACCCAGCCGCTGGAGCTGCTGGTGAAGGTGAAGGAAACCCTGAGGGAAATCCTGGAGCACAGGCCAACCCCGCAGGGGCCGGTGAAGGTGAAGGTGGAAGTCAGGAAGAAGAATTCCCTGGCGCAGCCCGCCTGGAGGTATTGGAAAAAGGAATGGCCACCATGACTGATGCAATGAAGGGCATTAACGAGTTTATTGGTTCTTTCAAAGAAAAAGGAATCGAAGCCAGCCTCCCCCCTGAGTATAAAGAGAAGCTGGATAAAATCGACAACCTGGAAATGGAAGCCAAGAAGGCACCAATCGCATTCGCGGTTGATAAAGCAATCGAGGCCGGCAAAGTTCTCCCTGTAGACAGGGAAATGATGATCTCCGCGGCCTTGGCCGATGAAGAGCATGATATTGGTAAATTCAAAACCATGCTTTCCAACCGACCAGTGATCGTTGACACCTCAGAAAGAAGTGGTGGTAACGGTCAAGGTGGCGAGGAAACTGAAGCCTTGGATATGGAATCATTCAGGGAAGCCCGAAAAGGTGCCGGCATATAAAAAAAATGAGGTAATTAAGGAGGATTGAGATTTATGGGACATGAAGGAATGAATATTGATGGAACAACCCCCGGGATAACTTTCTTCATCAATGAAGGAAATTTCACCCGGAACGAGAATATGGACACTGACTTCGGCCCATCCAAAGGTGGTGCATTCGCTTCCAGAGGAAATAAGGGCCTGGAAGTTCAGATCGACCCCACAGACGACATGACCTGCGCCCCCCTGACAACTGGGGTGGGTCTTGGCCGAATCACCAGCGCGGATCCTGAGGGACCACTCCCTCGAGCCAACAAAACCGCAGGCAATTATCCCAAGAGGATTGTACGAGTAGAACCCGACGGGAAAATTGACAAAGTGCGCTTGGCTGACACTCATGCAGCTATTGTCCCAGGAAATTCGCTCGCGGTGGATCTAACTGATAAATCCCGCTATGTTCTGGAGGAAGATGTTACCACTAATGTATTTGCACTTCAGGCCAAGTCGGCCAATGAAGGCGGATTCATTAAAGTGCTGAGGAAAGGAGCCAGCCAAGTGGCAGCAGACTAATTGTAATGGAGGAATGATTTTATGGTTTCACAACCTGATTTAAAACGAGAAGATATTCTAAAAAGTAGGGAGAATGCCCAGCTTTTTGTAACAGATGAGGTGGCCATCGGCTTGACTATTGCACCGGCTCTTAATAGAGTAGTGCAAGCAGGGCGAAGGTACAACTTTTATAAGAGGGATAAAACCTCAAAGCAGATCTTTGAGGAGTTCTTCACCGATGAACCGATGAAAGTGGCCAAGGGCGCCCAACTTACCAAAGTAAGTGGGACCGAACAGATCCCTGACAGTGAACCCTTACTGACTGCTGGATTTAGGTATATTGTACCTAAAGAGGATTATAATGAATCCCCTGAGTCTTTCCTAATGGATATTGAGGATATGTGTTATGTTATTAGGCGAGCCATTGAGCTGTCAGTTGTTGATGCGGTGAACACTCACGCACCCGCCCCATCGAGTAGGGCCCACCTGCATGATGGTGAATGGAATGACAGTACCATGATCTCTGAGGATATTCGTGGATTCCGGATGGATTACAGAAGCCGCGGGATCAGAGGCCCCCTTGACAAGTTATTCTATGAAACCGATAACCATGATGAACTCGGGAACTTCATTATAAGAACCGAAGGGAATCAGAACCTGAAAGAAACTGGCGATGTTATTGACTATGCATCCGTTCAGAACACTTATGCCGAAAATGGTCCTGCTCATGGAACCACCTTTGGATGGAGTACTGTGGCAGTACCAGGATCCATAGTTTACAGGGCAATCCCTGGAGCTTACACTCCTATCAAAACCAAACCCGGCACCGAACTTCCACCTGTTATTAACATGAAAATAATAGAAAGCGATGGTGAAGGGATGGAAGGAGTCCTTGATATGAGGTTCGGAGCACACTGGACTGTTGCTATGCAACGCCCCAACAACATATTCAGGAAAGACGGACTTTAAGGGGAATCTCCCCCTTATGTCCCCACTTTTTTTTAGGAGGTTGATTTTATGAGTTTACTATTAACTAAAAACCAAGCTGTGCATTTTTCCCGAAATATCCCCCGATTAGTTCATAAAATATGGGATGAACTTGCAGCTCTGGATAGCAAAAGCAAAGTCCAGGTTTACATCCCCCCAGATGCCGCGGCCGGCAACTTATGGGAAAGGGCTATTTTCAAAGCACCCGCTGATGGAACCATAGTTGATATTTTAGTAGTTCCCGATGGTGATATTGGGCAGGCGACTAATTTCATGACACTTGATGTTCAGGATAAAGGAGCCGATGGTACTGGCACCACCAGCCTGGGCCTCCGAGCAGTGAACAGCACCAATCCCATCGAAGGAATGGTGGGAGTTGATCTGGTAACTACCAATGCAGCAATCACTGAGGGTCGAGTTTTATCACTTAAAAAGACTATCACCGGCACTGGCCAGATCTGGCCTGGTGGAATGGTCCAGGTGAACTTCACCAAACAATAAATGGTGATCTAATTGGCCCATTATGGGAATGAGAGTTCAGTCCGCACTTGGCTGAAGGCTTTCGATGATGATGAGCAACTCCCTCCTGAATTAGTGGAGGAGGCCCTCACCGCTGCAGATGATTTTATCAACAGTAAAATCGACGAGGAGAGCGTTCCCTCAACTACACCCAGGGCGTTAGTAAGTGCAGCTAATTACTGGGCGAAGATGGAAATCCTCGATGCTTTCTATAATACGGAGGAAGATCGCAGTCCTACTGCTATAACTTACGAAGAAAAGGCCAGAGAACGCCTGGACCAATATATCAAGGAGAACCCCACACAAATCGAGGAAAAACGATATAGTGGATGTCACACGCCCAGCGACCATCATTTCAGGAAAAGCAGCAGCGGATATGTGGATCCTTCTCGTTGGTGATTTATTGTGTACTATGAAATGGTTCTTACCAATGAGGACGATGTAATCCACGCCCTGGAAACCAAAGCCGACAGGCTGCCAAGGATGGCCCAAGAAACGGTTTATGATATTGGAAACGCCGTCCGGAACGTGGCAATAGGTCGAGCTCCAGTAGTCACCGGGTTTTTGAAGAACAGCCATGTTTTTGAGTTATTATCTCCTTATGAAGGGATCATGTATCCCGACGCGCCTTATGCTCCTTTTGTAATCCTTGGCCATAACATAGTGGCCCGAGGAAGGAGAGGGGGCCGTTGGCACATGAGAAGGATCACCGGCCGAACTAAACCCAACCCTTACTTGAAAGAATCAGTAGTGACTGCTGGTCCTGAGATCCAAAAGATCCTCGGAAAATTCACCGCCTGGATGGAGGCATAGATTTTATGGAAGACCAAATAACAAATCTGCTCGCGCAGAAGGCACAGATGACCTTGGAGGCAATGATTGACATAGAAGATGGGCAGGAGATCTCATTATTTGAAAAAGTGACAATAGGCCGACAGGAAAAGATCGCACAGTACAGCAAGCCCACTACTGAGATCATGATCGACGACGAGAGCGAATTTCTTTATACTTTCCAGAAGCATCACCGCAGCCGCAGCACGATTCTCCTGATTTCTATATTTGTTAAGGGATTGACCGAGGCGGCTGAGAAGAAAAAACTCAACCTGAAGGATATGGTGATAACCGAACTGGAAGACAATCCCACTTTTGATGACCTGGGGATCAGTAGTCAGATTATTGGGGTTGAGAATGGTGTCCGAATGGAAGGAACCGGTAAAACTGCCAAGTTATTCTCAGCGGCCAGGATCCGGGTTAAAGTGAAACTTTCGAATCCTGTGGGAAACCCCACAGGACCTTAAAAAATAAAATAAAATAATATGGAGGTATTATTATGGGTAAATATCAGTATCTTGGCGACTATCCTGGACTTACTGATGGGATCGGCCCCGCCACCCCTGGTGAGGTTAAGGATCTTAATGAAGACCAGGCGAAAATCGCAGATAAAAGCACTTTCTGGAAAAAGATGGAAGATAAGAAAGCAAAAGGAGGCAATAAGAAATGATTAGTGGAAAAGCCTTATATGTCGGGATGGCCCACCAGGATGTTTGGGGAACTCCCGAGACTACTCTCAACCGGTTTCTTCCGGTGACTGCCCGGCCTGGCCTGAAAGCAAAACCTAATTATGAATATCCTCAGGAACTCAGGAAAACACACGACCGCCGATACTCTAAAATAAACAAAGGAGTAGAAACCGGTGGAGATGTTAAGATGACCTGCTATCCGGGAGGAGGGTTAGAAGACTGGCTATTTTTAACATTCGGAGAAGTAGAGACAACCCAGGAGGGATCAACCGCTGCATATAATCATGCATATTCCAGAGGTTTCAACGCGCCTTACGCAACCCTCGGGATAGGATACCAATCACTCAATATGGAAACCTTCTTCAATGTGATTGTCAGAAGCCTGGAATTAAATTTCCAACCTAACAATGTGATTGATTTAACAGCCGACCTTTGGGGATCATTTGGAGGAATATCCCAACCAGAGGTAGCATCTCCTGTTTATGGGACCTCCCGGCCACTCACAGCTCCCGGGGTGCAAATGACCCTGGGCGGATCGGTGAACACTGACATCACCCAGTGCAAAGTTAAAATAGACAGAGGAACCATCAGGAAAGGGGTCCTTGCCAGGGGCCTTGAGAGTTGGAAAGGAAATTATAACACGATGGATGTTACCGGCCAACTTACAATGCTCTTCAATAACTGGGATGAGGTTGAATATTTCTTCGGAGCCACAGATTCTGTGAATTTCTCAGAAGATAACCTGATAACCGGAAGCGCCCGCGCCTTACAGATTGAAACCCTGGGCCAGACCATAGTTCCAACCCCCCCTCACAGAGACACCCTGCTCTTGGATATGCCTAAAATCAGTTACGATGCGATGGAGATCCAGTCACCTTATGATGACTTAATCACTATGCAATTTGATTGGTCTGCGACTTATGATTCAGCAGCCACCAAGACCATAAGCGCTGCTGTAAAATCAACACTGACAACGATCGCGTAACTACTCGAATAAATAAAAACCTCCCGGAATATAGTGGAAAATATGAATTCAGATCTTGAAGTAATAGGAATGTCCCCAGTGATTTATGAGTTCATGGGGAAACAGAGAAAACTCCGAAACCTGACCTTAAATGAATCCATCGACTTGGAGGTGATCAGCGTAGAATTAAATAATTATCCAGTCCCTGTTCTCGAAAGAACCCGCACAGTTCAGGATGAGGAGGGCGAGGATAAAATAGAAACCATCTCTCCAGAAGAGGCGATGAAAACCTATAAAAAAGATATAAAGGCTTATAAAAAGGCCACCATGAAGATTCGGGAAAAATATCTCTTAATGCTCTTCGATGAAGGTGAAATTACTCCCGAGGAAATTGCCAAGGTCACCAGCCGCGAGTGGGCGGGCCTGAGGCAGAAATTAAACAGGCAACGCTATTATGATATGGGCATGAATGACCTTGAAATCGATGAGTTAGAAAAGCAAGCAGTGAAGGCGGGGTTTCAAAACAAGGAACTCCTGAAAGAACTAATGTAACCAGGCATCCAATAATGATCGCCCTGGATGACACCAGCCATGAGCGTGGCTGGTCTCACCAGGATATGATGGCAATGCCCGAAAGGATCTTCTGGAGATACTATGGTCCTATATTCAGGGAAAGGCTCCGATTGCAAAAAGAAAAGGAAGAGAAAGAGACGGAGAAAGCAGAGCAGGAATTTAAGGATATAGAAAGAAAATGGAAAGAAAGAAGGGAAAGAGGAGAATTAGAGTATTAATTTATCTTTTTTTATGATTGGTTGGCACTAACAACCTCTAATTCCGCTCCTATAATTTCCTGCCCTCCTGAGGGAACATCTAAAAATACTTGATAATCTGCGGTCGTTCCTGGGGGTAAACTACTAATCATTTCTTGTTTGCTGCTAACCACTTTACCGGAACTGTCAAGGCCGTTTATTTTCAATAAGACATTAGTATAAGTTTTTGAACCATCATTTTGGATCAAGCCACCCACCATATAAGATGATCCATCTTCTAATAAGTATGGATCGGGCGTGTTGGCCAGTTTTATGTCAGGATAATCTCCTTTAACACTGGGATATCCATTACTGTTTGTAGAATCAGAATCTGTACAGCCTGAAAGCGCAACAATCGCTGTTAAAATCATTATAGTCCCTAAAATTGAATATTTTTTATTTTTCAGAATAAATCCCTCCCACTAAATATTCATTATTTATTATTTCTACCATTCCTCCTTAAAAACCCATCCGGAAATGATGCCATGAACACGAATATTATCATAAATCTCCTGGGAAAGGACAACATCCAGGGAATGCTTAAAAGTGCAACAGGCCATGCCCGCCAGTTCGCAACGGAAGTCGTGAACGGTAATCGGACGATGGCCCAATCCTCGGAACACGCCGCCACTTCGATTAATAAGGTCGGATCCACCAGTTCCACAACATCCCATCGAATAAAAGAACTTGGCACCACCGGCAGCCGGGCTGGATCAGATATCAGTAACAGCGCGGGAAAGGCCAGCACCACCTTGTCTCGATTGGGTGAAGCAGGAGCCCACGCAGGGGGCGTGATTCATCATGGTTCGCAAGCTGCCAGCCATGGCCTATCCACAATGGGAACCGAAGGAGGCAAAGCCGGAGAAGAAATCGCCAGAGGAGGCGAAACCGCAAGCCACGCCCTGGGAAGAACTGGTGAAGCTGGTCGAAGTGCAGGGCGCAGCATCAGTCAAGGTGCCACCACAGCATCTAAGGGTGTTGACCAAATCACCGCAAGCGCAGGGAAGGCCAGTTCTGGTCTTGGTGAGATGGGAGATCTCCTTGGAATGATTATGGGTGGAGTAGGTCTTGCGCAGATTGGAAATATGATATGGACCGGCGCCACTGAAAGACAATTTAATCAAGCTTATTTATCAATGAAACTGGGGGAGGAGCAGGCCAAGAAGATGGCTGCGAGTATTGAGGAAATAGTCGCTGCTGTACCTGGGGACGATACTTTCATGAACACCCTCCTGGGAAGCGCAGCCGCCCGGGGAGCAGCAATAGAAGATCTTAAAGTATTAGGTTATGTGGCTTCGGACTATCTTATAGCAGCTAAAAAGACCGGGCAGACTCAGATAGAAGCCCAGCAGGACCTGAACGCATATATCATGACCGGGACCACAGGTGAACTTGAAAGAAGCCGGGTTCTGGCCGGCCAGGTCGACAAATTAAAAGGAAAAGAAAGCATCCATGAGAGGATCCTGGCCCTGGATGAAGCCCTGAAGGCCAACGGTTACGAGGGACTTTCCCAGATGCAAATAATGGTCATAAAGTGGGATACTTTCAAAGGAAAGATTCAGGTCGCCGCGACTGAAATAGGAACTAAAATACTCCCTTACCTTGAGGCGGGGGTTGATTTCTTATTGGAGTTAGATGAGAAGACCGGTGGGTGGTCCACAATGATCGGCCTGGCAGGTGCAGGAATCGCAGCTTTGGCCTTGGCCTTGGGACCTGTAGTTTGGAGTTTTAAAGAAGTCCTGGGATCCATGGGTGGAATCAGTGACAAATTAAAAGGAATCACTGGGAAGAAACATAAGGTGGATTTTGATTGTGGAAAACCCTGCCCCCCCATCGCAAGCACCAGTACAACCGGTACAATTCCAGCAGAAAGTACAACCAGCAGGATATTAGGAAAAGTAAGCCAGTGGGGTATTCCTGCTGTAAGTAGTGCAGCGGGATCTTTGTTGATGACTCAAGGATTGCCCACATTGACCAGACTTGGTTCTTTAGGGATGAGCGTGGCCACGAGTGGTGCGAGAGGATTGCAATGGTTAGCTGGGGCTGGGGGAACTGCAGCAAGCTCAGTACTTGGGCCAGCGATAATGGGATTAGACTTGCCCGGTAACCCTCTATGGAATATTAAGCATGGTAAAGAACTCATAGATTGGAGTCAATTGGATTTTGTAAAATCTAACTTAGGAGGGGCATTTGATACAAGTAAGAAGGGAAGTCTTGGCGATCAACTTAACTTACCAGGATGGATACAGGGCCAGTTAGGAGGTTCTAAAAAACCCCAAAAAGAAGGGGGAGGTGGAATCACTGGGACTGCCTCAATAGGAACAGGATTACTCAAGGGAATGCTTGAAGGGATCAGTGATTTTAAACTGCCTCAGTTAAAGTGGCCGAACGCCGGCCAGATCCTCGCTAAGATAATGGATGTGATAAAAGCTCACATCCCTAAATTCAATTGGAAAATCCCCAGTGTGGGTCAGATCCTCGAACAGACCTGGGATAAAATTAGAAACTTAATATGGAAGATCCCCAGTGTTGGCCAATTCCTGAATCAAACTTGGCAGAAAATCAAACAACTTATTTGGAACATTCCAAGTGTAGGATCCCTCCTTAGTCAGACTTGGCAGAAAATCACCCAATTAGTATGGCAAGTTCCAGGGCTCGGTTCAATATTAAGCCTAATATCTGGTAAGATCCCAAGTTTTCACTGGCCTATGGGACCCGGCCCTTCAGGCCCTTCAGGCCCAGGAAGTTCTGGAGGACTTCCTCGTGGGCCTATTAAAAACACGATTGCCAGTACAATGGCCAACAGGAGCGGTGTTGGTCAAGGATATATATTAGGGGCAATGAACCGGAATTTCGCCGGGGTTGATGCTTTTAATTTTATTGCTGATGGGATGGCCGCCCCCTTGAGTTACAGCTTCTATTTTGGAGATCAGAAATCAAACGATGAGGTATGGCGTTCTGGATCCACTAATTGTTACGATGGTGCGCAGTTCTTGATGAGCGAAGCCGGCCAGAGATTCGGTTTAGGCGCGGGCCTTGCTAATGGAGTATGGGATGGAACTGGAATCGCTCACACCTGGAGTGTGATAGGTGGCAGACCATTTGATATGGCGGCCAGATTAATCAGGGGACATTGGAACCCGCCCAGCGGACCCGGAACTTTCGACGAGTTTATGACTGACATCGGTCCCGGACTGGAATATATGGGATATGCCGGCCACCTAATGGATCCTGCCACAGCCCTAAGTGAAGGTGGGAACTGTTACGATATGACCTTGGGGGCCATGATGGTGGCTGAAAATCTGTTCGGCGAGCCCAGTCAGATGATGTGGGGGACTTATGACAATAATGCTCATGTCTGGGCCAGGATTGGGGGGAGAGATTATGATCCTGCTCGCCGCGCCCGGGAGGGAACTTACAATCCACCACCTCAAGGCCCGGGTCCCGGTTCAGGATCCTTGGTGGTTGAGGTTGGCGGGATACATATCCACGGCCCTATCAGTGGGGTGGATGACCTGAACAACCGCTTAAATAAAGCAGAGAAAGAAGCAGGCGAAAAAATCGCTGCCAGAATATTCGGCCATTATGGAGGATAATTAGGTGACAATTGAGTGTAAAATCGGACCGATTGAATTAGATGCCGCCCAATTAGTGGACGGTGATGTTAATGAGCGTTCACAATCCCTTGAGAGGTATCTTTCCCCAGGGGGCCGCCGGATAAGTCAAGGACCCCAAGATAAAAGTGAAGCCTTCAGCATATTCTGTAAGAAACAAAAAGCCCTTGAAATCAGTGGTCTGGCCGGTTGGAGAGAATTGGAGTGGATCGACAGCAGCACTTCCCTGATTAACAATGAAGATATTGTTCACCGTGGCTGGGGAGCCCTGGGAAAAACGGATCTTATAGTTTATCCGGGGGAGTATTGTGATATGGACTTGGAACTGGATATTATCTCACCCAATGAGGATGAATTTTTATTGATGGATTATGTGAAGGGTGCATTCTCTCAGTTGTTGGTTGGTTACGAGGAAGATGCCAGGGAATATCTGGTCCAGGATCCTTTCGATGTTTTCAGTGACCAGGTATGGACTGATCCGCAGAGTTACAGGATGAGCAGCCCAGTAGTATCTGCAACCAGCGGGATCCTCTACTTACAGGGAATTAAATCTTCTGGAAGTTATGGGGCGTTGTTCACCCGCCTGAGAGAGGTCTTGCCCTCAGAATTCACCCTGGAAACTGGGATTGATTTTAATGTGAGTTATACTCCTGCCAGTACCTCAGCGGTTTATCTTTCCACAATTATCACAACCAAAAGCTCATGGAATGATTTCTTTTCAACTGATGTTGCTTATTCTGAGTTCAAAGATGCGATTGTTGTTGCCCTCGGAGTCACTTACAGTGGAGGGGCGAAAAAGTACTCTATTTATATTTACAGTTACGATAAGGATGGGAATGAATCCAGCCTGATTGTACCTTATTATGTCTCCTTGGGCGTTTATGACCTTAAAATTAATGTCAAGGATGATGGGAATCTGGAAATTTATATAAATAATGTTAAGAAATACAGCGGCCCCAGCGGGCTTTCCACAGTACATGAAGGGCTTTATGCTGGTTATGCTTTGGATATTTCTGACACTGCCACGCCCAGCGCCACCTACAATATGAAAGCGACTTATATGAATATTTCCGTTGATAGGACCTTTCCTCAGCAAGTAATGCTGCCGCCTTACAGCCGCACCCCAGAAACACCTACAACTTACAGGCAGACAATGTGGGGAGATCTCCCAGTATTTGAAAACCCATCCAGTGGTGTGCCTTTCCAGACAAGCCCAGAAAACTATGATAAGGGAGGACCCCGGGCCTGGAGTGATGATAATGAGGATGGAGAACTCCGCCGGATTTTTAACCCAGAGGAAGTAATCGATCTCGGTGAAAATAAGAAAATAGTGTATAATAACCTTGTCGATGCCAACATTGCCACTGCAACCAGCAAATTAGGAACAACCTCTAAGTTCGGCGTTTTCGGTGCCAACATTGCATCTTCTCCTGAGAATGTTGATCTGGAAACCGGGAAAACTCGAAGTCTTAAAATATTTACTGAGGGAAGTGTTAGTGGGGAAGGGTACCGACTATATTCAAATGGAGGAGCTGCAAGTCCTGGGAAGCAGTATGTGACAAGATTAAGGTTTACAGGGGAATCTGGAATAGTAAGTGTAGTGCTTTCTTTTAGAAATAGTGGGGGAAGTGGAATACAAAGCTTTTATTCTTCAAATATTACTTTAGATGGGAGTGTTCATGAAGTTACAGTTACAGGAACAGCGCCTGCGGAAACAGTTTCTGTGGATGCTTTCATAGCAACAACAGGAACCGTGCAAGAGATAGAATTCAACTTATTAGAAGAGATCATATTAGAAGGAAACAGCATTCCTGATTATGATTATATGGATCCTGAAACAGGGGATTTGGTGAAAGAGATCAGAGAGAAATCCACCCAATTCTACCTGGAAAACGGTATAATCAAAGTAGAACCCACCCATGATACTGTGAATATATATGTTTTTGAATCACTCCTCACTGATAATCAACACAATGTTGGAACTAATCTTAGTGGCATATTCGGTTGGAGTTCTCAAAGCCTAAACTATGAGTTATCACGAGACACTTCCCTCTTCAAAACCGGAGGGGGAAGTGCAAAACTAAGATCAACCTACAATGGAACCCAAAATGTGTCAATCATCTTGGGAGGTTCAGGGATCAGGTATCCGATTGATCATTCTGAGAAATATTATCTTACAGCACTTCAATTAATGATAGAATCATTAACTGACAAAACATTAAGGGCAAGATTCCGCTGGTATGATTCTGATGGTAATCCTTTAACAGGAGACGATCAATGGACTTTTGTAAATCTTGGAGTAGCGAGAAATTTGGAATGGTTTGAGGTTTTAGAGGAAGAAATAATCCCTCCAGAGAGTGCTGCTTCATGTTATATTGATTTTTATGGGGAGGGATTGCTTAAAGATGAAATATTATGGTATGATAGTTGTCAGTTCGGGAAATGGACAAAAATGGAAGAGGTCCCCATTGGAAATAATGAACCAATAAGGGAAATCCAAATAAAAGAAATCAACCGAGAAAATATCACCATCAGGATAAATCGGACGGATTGGACAATACGCAGGGGAGATCCAGTGGTGAAAGTACAACACCCCTATGATGACCTGGGAATGTCCCTGGTTACCTGTTACCAGCACGATGGAACCATCACAACCAACCCCAAAGCAGGAGATAACATAACAATGAACACCCAGCACTATCTCCTGAGGTGGGAGGCAGGGCCTAACTTGATGGGAACTTACAAATGGGCGCACAGCGTGCTTGGAAATGATGGGAAAATCTATGGAATCCCCGACCGGGCGCAAGATATACTCATAGTTGATCCATCCACTGGAACTGCCCAGAGAGATACGATGGGCGCAACAATACCCAAAACAACAGGAGATCTTTGGTTGGGCGGTGTTAAAGCTAATAATGGGAAAATATACTGCATCCCCTTTGATGCTACAAGTATCCTGATAATAGATCCCGCCACCAGCAGCGCAACGACAAGTACAATGGGAGCCACCCTCACCGGATCAGGGAAATGGCATGGGGGAGTGCTTGGAGACGATGGGAAAATTTATGGAATCCCTTATGATGCCACGGATATTCTGATTATAGATCCTGCTGCTGGAACCGCCACCCGCTCCGCTATGGGAGCCACCCTCACCGGATCAGGGAAATGGGCAGGAGGAGCACTTGCAAATACTGGGAAGATATATGCAGCACCCAATATGGCAACAGATATTTTAATTATAAATCCCACCGGAGGAACGGCGACCAGAGATAATATGGGCCTTACTTTGAGTGGAAGTAACAAATATATTGGGGCGGTGAAAGACCCTGTTCGAAACTCAATTTATTGTATCCCCAATAATGCACTCAAAATCCTTCTCATCGTTCCAGGAGAAGAGACCGCCCTTTTCATGAATGGTCCGGATTTGGTGGGGAATGATAAATGGTGTAATGCTGCAGTTGGCAGTGATAATAAAATATATGGGATCCCCAGCAGTGCCAATGATATGCTTATTATAAGCCCTATCCCTGTGACCTTTACCCGGAGCAATATGGGCTGTACAGATTTAGTAGAAGTGTATAAATGGTTCAGTGGCTGCCCCGGAAGTGATGGGAAGATATATGGAATCCCAGAAGATGTGGATGATTTCCTACTAATTAATCCCGGCGCAGGAACCGCCACCAGAGATAAGTTAAACTTCCACAGCTGCGATGATCCTCTCACTCCCCAGCAGAAACGCCTCATGATTGTCCAGACCAGCCCCACCACTATTAAAAGTGATAAAATTCCTGCCACAGCCTATACTGGCCTGGGCGTGTACGATAAAGACGACCCTTCAACCGGACCTTCAGGTTACATCACCCTGGCTGGCTGCTTTGTGAACCGAGGCCGGCAGAAAATGAAAATAATAAAATAAATGGGGTGTTAAGACAATGAGATCTAAGTTTGATCCAGCAATCAGAAGCATCCCTAATGTAACAATCAACGACGATCCTTATGTGAAATTCATTATTGACCGCCGGCAACACGAGGGCATATTCCATGACCTCGTCGGCGCTTCAAACCGGAAATGCTCCCTTTCCCATAGTGATTGGGAAACCACCACCAAGTTTGGGAAGAAATACTTACGAATAAAACCTGCAAGCAGCCAGACCAGCCTTGATATTTCAAAGGATATCGAAGTACCCACCTCCGGTTTATACCGGATTGAATTCCTGATTCTCAGGGGGCCAGATTATACAGGGAACATCACCCCTCTGGATGGATCCACCACCTTTGAGGATCCTGTTTCAGCCCAATCGCAGTGGCAAACTGAAAACTGGTTTAAAACCCGGCTGAGAAGATTCACTGCAGGCACTCACACATTCGGGGTGAGAATCACCAAGGGGATCTATATAGGGGCGATAAAAGTTGTCCCCGTGGTCAGGCATGAGGGTGACAGCGATGGATCCTATTATGGGGAAAATGAAGTGGATATTTTAAGTGCTGAGTGGTCCAGGAATAGTGTTAATGAGGTGAACCCGGCCACACTCATGATGCCCTTCCAAGACGATTTCTACCAAAACGACCATAATTATTCTCCTTTCATTTTCAGTTTAAAAGACAGCATCACAATCCTTGTGGGGGGAGAACGGCGAAGTGAAAGCGCCCCTATATTTGGAGGATATATAACTGGATGGACTAAAAACGGAGATTTATTTTCTTTAAATTGTTTGGATTCGCTTCTTAATTTGAATGCGGATTTGATGTATGAGAATTATGCGATTGGTGCGCCCCCTGAGGAAGGGAAGAAATATATCCAGTTTAGTAATGTTTATGACACCTTCAGGTACATGGCGGAGACCACCCTTCACAGGATAAGCCCTTATAATGTTCCAGCGAGTTATGGGTTCAGGATTGACTTCGGATCTGTTGATGAATATAACCAGATCATAGTTTCAGGCTTTGGAAAAGAAAGGAACGCGACCGAAGGGAACCCTGACTATTGTTTAAGATTATACCGGGCCAGCACCGGAGCTTCCAGTGCGGTTCTTTATCAGAACCAGAATAATCCTTACGATGCAGCCAAGTTCCCCATCCTTAATATAGATTATAAAGCCTCAAGCAGTTCTAATGCGATGAATTTTGATATATTTATCACAATGCACAGACAAGGCCAATCTTTGGGAAGTGCAGTGCAGTATGCGGTGAATTTCAGTGGGGCTGGTGGTCACAGCAACACCATCGCCACGGTCACCCCTAATTTTAATGGAAAATGGAATTATATCTCTTTGAACCTTCCGGATCTCTTCAAAGCTGCGGGAGTTCCCAGTACTGAGTATTATATCAGTAAAGTGGAGCTGAAAGGGACGATTAGTAGTGTATCTCCTGCAGGTTCGATGTATTTTGATAATATATGTAGTTATAAGAAGATCAGCGACACGACAAAGCATAGTAATGAGGAAGTGAGGAGTATCTTTGAGATCATCCAGGATCTGGGTGATAAAACCAAGCACGCGGTTTATATCCGGCCAGGTCTGGAGCGCTGTGATGATATATTGGTGGCGCAGCCTTTCCAAAACACCACTCTTCCGGTGGCCATCAGTGATTCAAGTAACCTTATTGAATGTGAGGAGTACGGATCCATGCCCTTGGAGGATGGTTTCCTGAATCAGGCCCACACCAGTTTCGATATTGATGAAGATACTGTTGGCAGTAGTTTTGCAGAGAAACTTGACAGCGTGATTCATTTTGAAGAATATCAAAGGCATGAATCTGATAATGACCTGAAGAGCCAGGCTGAGGTGGATCGTGTTACCCTTGACCGGGTGAATGAGAACTGCAGCCCTTCTGAGTACCTGACCTGTAAGATCGTGGGCAGCCCATTCGTGGAGCCAAATCAGAATATTTATTATAATATCGGTGAGCATCGATGTTATGGCTTCGGGATGCTCAAATCAATCGATTTCCAGTACGAACCAGAAGAAAGCCCTAAATTAACAGCCACCGTTGGAATCAACCGGCCCAGCAGCCTTTATAATAAGCTTCTTTTCAAGACTTACAGAGATATCTATAATTTAAAACTAATTTACCCTGGCGGTGGGGATATTTACAGGTCCAGAGTATCATAAAAGGATGAAAAAGCCAAGGAGGAGGTTAGTTTATGGCATCTATAACAAGTGCAATGAGTGGGGACTGGGATTTAATAACTACTTGGGAGGGGGGAGTTGTACCTGGCAACGCTGACAGCGTGACAATTGCAGCGGGCCATAGTGTTAGATTTAATGTTGACCAGTCAGGTTTCGCAAATGGATTAACATCATTATTAATAAATGGAATTCTTCACTGGGATCCTTCAAAGGATACCTGCCTCAAAGTACAGGGGAATATCACAGGAACTGGCGAATTAAGGGTGGGAACAGAGGAAAACCCAATCCAACGCCCACCTATTGGTAACGAGTATCGGTGCAGGATTATAACTAATGGCAGAATTAATGTTCCCACTATTCGGATGCAGGGATGGTATCATGAAAGAGAATTCACTCAGGTGGCGGAAGATGCAACCAGCGGACAGAACCAGATTATCCTCCAGGATGATTTAGATCTACAGCAAGGAGAGAGAATTGGAATATCTTATAGTGAACTTGATTTGTTTTCTGATTATATTTTCACAGTATCTTCATATAATAAACAAACAAAAACGGTTACTTTAACTGATAACTTGGAAACGAATCGTTCTGTTGGGGATTATGTGAATATATTAAGCGCTCCCATTAATTTAGGCAGAATAACTGGTTTTGGGGTTATGTTTGAAAAAAATATTGATAATGTGGTTTTGGAGAGCGTGCAAAGTAACATGGTTATATGCATGTCGGTTGGAAATAACTTAGATGAGTATGGTGAGGGGTGGAGGGTTTCCCATTGTAAATTTACAGAGTATGGGGATTCTTTGAGATCTTTATTTAATTCTGAAATAACGGATTGTAATATAGCAGATGCAGATCCAATGATTAGTGATGTAGTCGATTGTGTGATTGATAACTGTTGCGCGATAGGTTCGGCTGTGGCCATTGCTCCGAATAATAATGAAATATCAAATTGTATAGAAACAAATTATTGGAATACTTCCTTGTCTTATTTACTCAGAAATTGTGTGATAAAAGGAATGTGTGAGATCAATAATTTAGTAGAAGTATGTTTAAAAGATTCATCCTTAGAACTCTTCGACACTGGTTTCGACAAGGTGACTGATAGTAAAATCATTTTAGTAGACAGCGAAGTAACAATTCACCATAATGTAGTCATGCCCCCATTCGTCGCGTATAATACTATTTTCAATGGAGAGGCAATTAAAAATGCTTTTGAAAAAAGGCATTTCACAAGAGAATCATTTGATCACAATCAAATCATTGGTAATTACAAATCATGGTGCCGAGGGGGAACCATAGAAACCGACTTTAAGGGTGATGGTATAACCTGTCTCCCGGGCCGGCTAAGTTTGAACTGCACATCAGGGGATTATCCAGTTTTAAGGGATTTTCCTGTTATTCTCAGCAGCTCGCGGTGGTTTTGGTGGAATATTAATGTAACTAAAGATTTCAGTGGGGGAACTGTGAAGATGGAACTTATCGACCCTGCTGAGGATCCATTAATAGATCCCTCCGCAACACCCCTGGCAACCAGCATCTTCCCACCTAATGTAGTCAATACTCCTCGGAGATTATTCATTAGTTACAGATCCAATAGTAATGTGCAGGCCATTCTCAGGATCTCAGCCCAAAACGGGAGCGGAACGGTAAAGATGGACACCCGCATCATTGAAAAAAGAGTTAAGTATGGACGATAATAGGATTAATCCATCGAAATTTCAGGGGTTATGGGTTCCACTTTCCCTTCTTTTATTATTGCTGCTTTCCATTTACTGTGCTTCTCAAAATGATTCTTGCAGAAGCAGAATGAACAGTATTGAGGTCCGCACTTCTCGCAGATATAAACTATATCATTTTCTTTGAAAGATTTCTCACAGTCAGAACATATAATTTGATTTTTATCCGCCATAACTTCCACACGCCATTTTTAAGTAGATTAATATTAACATCAAGGAGAATGATAAAAAAAATCCTATGGCCAGCCTTTTCATTCCATCATTGAGTGAATCTTTTTTCTTAATATTGATACAGGTATGGTGAGGGATGGCCAGTCTGTAGTCTTTAATCATTTCTTTGCAAAATTTGCCTTTAGGCATATTTATTATTCGGGAGATATTGTTCGGATCAAAATAAAACGGATATGTATAGGTCCTTAATTTAATTACTTCCCATAAATATTTGATTCCCCATAAAATAATCAGTATAACGCCAATAGTTGAAATAAAGAAAATTAATTCGACTTTTATATTACATATTGACATTTTTAAAGGCGAAGTTAAAAGGGAGCCCAGGGTAAAGATTATTATTGAAATTAATAATGCCGAAAACCCTAACAGGGTTGATGCCTTGGATTCTAAGGTATTATTTAATGTTTCTGCGCGATCGAGAGTAGTTCTTAGTTCATTGAGTTGTTCACTACAATCGGATCTATCCTCAGGAGCGCTATTTGATTTTTCAGTTTTTCCCATCTTAAAATCCCCATATTATTTCCCTTTTTTCAATCTTCAATATAATTCTTTCTTTTTTAAATTAAGGCATAAAAAAAGGATGGAGGATTAGTTCAAAATGGCAGATATTAGTGATAAAAAGGTTCAGGTTGACCGGTCGACTTTTATGAATATGCTCGGCCGATACTGGGACTGGAAAATTAAAAATGGGAAAGAGCCCGGGAAAATTTATACTAAACCAAATCAGCAGGGGGATTATGTGACCCTGGCCAGATTCGACAATATGCACCGGCGTTGGGACACTTACGGTTCAATACCTAACTTTGTATGGACCATCAAGCCTGGGAGCACCCCTGCTCCTCAGCCCTCAGGTAATGGAATTTATATTGAGCCTTCCTGGAATGATGTGGATCAGAAACTTCCCTATACCTGCGGCCCGGCCAGTAGTGTGATGGCCCTCTCAGCCCTGGGGATCCCCACCACCGAAACCGAGATGGCCCAGCGTGAATGGACCACTGAAGATGGAACCAGTCATGATGGGATCCGGGCAGGTTGTATTGCCGAGGCCAAGGAACACGGAATCAATCTGAGTGTCACAGAAAGAAACTTCAGCGCAGGAGGATCAAACCTTCAAGCCCGCTTCAAATATCTGGGCGAACTTATCGCAGATCCCAAGGTGGCAGTGATTGAGAACGGAATGTGCAAGGGTTGGCCTACATATTACAAGCAATATAAAAGCGGGCATTATGTTATGGCCACCAAGATTGACCTGAACCAGGAAAAAGTATGGGTTGCGGATCCTGCCAGGAGTTGGCTTCTGGAATATACTCTCCAGGAATTCGCCCAGGGCCTGGCCCTGCACAGTCTGCCCTCATTAATTATCCTGAGGAGATCCTAATGTCAGGACGAGACATGGCCCTCCTGGATGAAAACCAGCGCCTTCATTTAGAGAACACTGCTCTTAAAGAAGCCCTCAGTCTGGCCATCGAAAACATAGAATCAGGCGAGGGATTATATGTCAGCCACAGACCAATGGCCAGCCCTGCTTGGAAATTAGATAATAGCCGATTGATTGAGAGATTGAAAAGAGTGTTAGAAAAGAAGTTTTGAACAGTTCACCAGGATATTTTTGTAGATCCTGAGGATCACCACTGCAACTGATGCGGGTCCCGGTGAACATTATAGTTACCAATTGGAGCAAATGGTAAACACCTCTATCCCCTACATAGATCCAATGATCTGTGTGGGGGATTTTTTTTAGGCTTAGAAAAATAGAAATAATCTCTCACCATAAACTATGATTATTTATGAAATGATAATTCTACTATAATCTGGTGGGAGTTAATGAAAAACGACCTTTTCAATCATTCAGAGATGAAAAAATATGCCAAAGATAAGGCATTCCAACTAACTATAAAAAAATATGATTTTCTGAAAACCCACACCGAGAAAGTTGAAAAGGGCGATTTCAAATCAGAAAGAAGCAGTTACCTCTATTTTTATGACTTCTTAAGGAAAGTCCTGGGCTACAAACGGGAAGAACATATTCTATTTGAAGACAAAGAAGCCATTGGAAGGGGAAAAGTCGAGTTTGTACTCAAATCCGATGATAATAAGTTCATGGTTATCGAGCTTAAAGATCAGACCACCGACTTAGACAAAGCACAGGCCCGGGCGAATGATAAGAGAACCCCTGTGGATCAGGCTTTTAGTTACGCGCAACATTCAGATCCAGACAACCCTATTGATTGGATCATGGTTTCCAACTTCAAAGAATTCAGATTATACAACTACAAAAAGAGAAGTGCTAAGTGCATCTCCTTCACCTATGAAGACCTCTTAAACAAAGATTATTTTAAAGATTTCATGGTCTCATTCTCACGAAAATCACACATCGATAAAAATTACCCCTCAAAGATATTAAAAGCGACCCTGATTACTGAACAGAAACTGGAAAGTAATTTTTATCAACTTTTCCATGAAACCCGGCTGATGCTCATCAAAGAACTGGAAGAAGTCAATGATTTAAGCCGGGCTGAATCAGTTCATTATGCTCAACTTATACTCAACAGATATATGTTTATCTGCTTCGCTGAGGACACAGGCTTAATAACAAGCCAGATATCCACAGATACCATAATAACTCCCATAATAAAAGGCAACCTCCGTCGTCGGAGTGTATGGCAACGCCTGAATGAATTATTCTTAGACATCAACGAAGGAAACAAACATAAAAAGATATCTGCCTATAATGGTGGCCTATTTGAAGAGGACCTGGATTTCATTAAGATCCGCGATACAATAGAAGATCAGGAAATATATAAGGACACCTGGCAGAAATGGGACTTCGATAAACAGGAAGAAAGAATTAAAAGCCAATTAGGCGCCCAAGTTGATATTGTCAACCCCATATACAAGAACCTACTAATCATATCATCATTTGACTTCTCATCTGAACTGGATGTGAACATCCTCGGCCACATATTCGAAAACAGCATCGGAGACCTGGAAGAACTTAAAGAAGATACTAAAGGCCGCAGGAAAAAGGAAGGAATATTCTACACTCCTGCCTATATCACAGATTATATTTGCAGGAACACTATCATCCCCTATCTCAGTAAAAACGGAAAATCCAACACTGTGGATGAATTAATCGGTGAGTATTGGGGATCTCAAATCAAAGACTTAGATGAAAAAATAAAGGACATCAGGATAGTAGATCCAGCCTGCGGATCCGGAGCCTTCCTCAACAAAGCAGCAGACCTCCTTGTGGAAATCCATCAGACCATCCACGAAATACTTTATAAAGATTTGAAAGAAACCCTCACACCCTACTTTGACCATATAGGGAAACGAAGAGAAATCTTACTAAACAATATCTATGGAGTGGACCTGAATGAAGAATCAGTGGAAATCACCAAATTATCACTCTTCTTAAAAGTCTGTAGAAAAGACCTAAAACTCCCCAACTTAGATAATAACATAAAATGCGGCAACTCCCTAATCGACGACCCAGAATATACAGACAAACCCTTCGACTGGGAAGAACAATTCCCAGAAATATTTGCAGATGGTGGGTTTAATATAGTCATAGGAAATCCTCCCTATGTTGAACACAAAAAATTAAAAGAATTTAATGCATTTTTAAAAAGAGAATACGAAAGTTATGTAGGAACTGCAGATTTATATGTGTATTTTTTTGAAGTTGGTTTAAATATTCTTAAAGAAAGTGGTTTTTTATCTTTTATTTCTTCAAATAAATTTATTAAGACAAGCTATGGTAAAAAATTGAGAGGATTATTATCAAATTACCAAATAAAAGAGATCATTGACTTCACTGAACTAAAAGTATTTGATGTACTTGTTGCAAGTTGTTTAGTGATAATATCCAAAAAAACAAAGAAAAATAAAATTATAGTTTCTTTTGTTGGAGATTCTCTTAAAGAATATGAAAGTTTGCAAAGATTTGTTGAAAAAAATAATTTTTCTATTAATTCAAAAAATTTAGATTCAAATATTTGGCAGTTAGAAAGTGAAGAGAAATTAAATGTAAAAAACAAAATTGAATTTGAATCTAAAAGATTAGTAGATTTTGAAACTGTAAACATATTTAGAGGGATAACTACTGGATGTAATGAAGCTTTTGTTATTAATGCAAAGACAAAAAATGAACTTGAAACCAAGGACAAGAAAAACTTTAAAGTAATCAAACCTTTAGCACAAGGTAGAGATATCAAAAGATGGAGAATTGACTACAAAAATTTATATTTAATTTTTACAAGGCGGGGAATTTCTATTAACAATTATCCTTCTGTTAAAAACTATTTAAATGAGTTTAAGGAAATTTTGACACCGAGAAATCATGGGGAAAAAATAGGAAGGAAACCTGGAGATTATCAATGGTATGAAATTCAAGATTCAACAAAATACTATCCCGAATTTGAAAAAGAAAAAATAATTTGGGGTTTGACTGCAGATAAGTGGGCATTTGCATATGATGATACTGGTTACTATTTACCAAGTAATGGCTATATCTTAACTTCTTCAGAGATTTCAATCAAATATCTCCTTTCTTTAATTAATAGTAAGTTAATGATGTTTTATTTTGATTTTATTGGAATAATGACAGCTGGTGGAGCTTATACACTAAAACAAGAAACTGTTAGAGAATTCCCTATTAAAGAAATTTCAAACAATTCACAGGAACCATTTATTCATAAGGTTGAAAGAATATTGCAAATGAACTATAAATTCCAGGAAGAAGTTAATGGTTTCAAAAACTGGATTCAAAAGGAATTTAATGTTGATAAGTTATCTATGAAACTGGAAAAGTATTATGAGTTATCAGAGAATGAGTTTATCATTGAAATGAGGAAAAAGAAGGTTGACACAAAATCCCGGAAGAACAGAGAGTATTTAGAACGCGAATTTAAAGAAAGTCTTACAATTATAAATCCATTGCTCCAAAAAATCAAGGAAACCGATGATGAGATTGATCGGATGGTTTATGACTTGTATGGATTGACTGATGAGGAGATCCAGATTATTGAAGATCGTCTTGAATGAGATTCTTCAAATATTCATGAATACATATAAAGTTTTTGTTTTGATTCAAGACATAAATAATAATATTACCCTTAAACAGATTATCTTATATATGGGGGTAATTCAGTGACTATTGCTATTTCAATGAAAGTAAATGATGGAATTGTACTGGCTGCAGATAGTGCGTCAACAATGATAGGGTATGATCATACTGGTAAAGGAGCAGTAGTAAATATCTACGATAATGCAGATAAAATTTTTAATTTGAGGAAGGGGTTCCCTATTGGCGCAGTAACATGGGGAGCGGGTAGTATAGGTCAAGCATCAATATCTACTTTAGCAAAAGACTTTAGAAAATTAATCACTAAAGATGATAATTATAAAATTGATAAAGATGATTATAAAGTCGAAGATGTTGCTAATAAATTTAAAGAATTTATATTTGGCGAAAATTATGAAATAGTTTTTGAAAGTTTAAATGATAATCAAAAGCCATCTTTAGGCTTTATTGTTGTTGGTTATTCAGCAGGAGAGCCATTGGCTGAAGAATATTTAATTCAAATTAATAAAGGGAAATGCATAGGTCCAAAATTACTTAGAAAAAAATCTGATGTAGGAGTTAGTTCTCAGGGAGTAACTGAGGCTATTAGTAGAGTTTACGGTGGAGTCAGTCTACAATTAATTAATGTTTTAAGGGAAGCTGGATTGGATGATAAAACCTTAAAAAATATAATAAAGTTATGTAGACAAAGATTGCCTGTGCCAATGGTTACACCAGCAATGCCCATTCAAGATGCCATTGATTTAGCTAATTTCTTAGTGGAAACTACAACCCAATTTACAAGATTTGCCCCCGGACCCGCAACTGTTGGGGGTCCTACTGAAATAGCCACAATAACAAAACATGAAGGATTTAAATGGATAAAACGAAAGCATTACTTTAATACTATATTAAATCCGGAGGGGAGTAGAAATGAATGAAGAAATGTTAATAATAAATTTTAATGAGGAAAATTGGAATTTAGACCTGGTTGAACAAGAAACTAAGAATTATAATTATGGGCCATTAGAAATGGACTCTTTCACCAGCAACTATGAAACAGAATAAAATTATTTTTTTTTGGAATTTGTAAAAATAGAAGATAACCTTAGGCCAGTATGTTCCTAACACTATATAGAGCGACGTATCAGAAAATTTGATTCTTGATGAATAATCTTATTTTTGTTAAATAAACACTAAAACTAGATATTTTTAAAAAATTTGCTTAAAAAATCCTCAGATAAAAAAATAATATTAGAAAGTTTTATTTTATATAAAAAAGGTCAGATAAATAATAAAAAATAAATTAATGCCTTATTTATTCTACATATATTTTAACTTTGGTTTGATTTTCCTCATCTTCCACATCCACAATTTTTCCTTCGGCTCCGTTTTTAACAGCCTCAATAATTTCATCCAGATCGATTTTGTCTAGGCCAGATTCTTTTAATTTAGGATCAAATTTTTTGGCCATTTTTAATCCCACATCAACCAGAGAAATAGGTATGTTCACGTTGACCTTGGGGTTGTCATCCATGGTTCTCACTCGAACTTTTAACCATTTAGCGTCCTTTTTAGGAGTAATTTCCTCCTGATTTCCTTCTAAAGCATCAAGTAGTTCCATTGCTTCTTTAGTATTAATTTTTCCTTCTTCAACCATTTCCAAAATTTGCATTCTTTCTTCAGATATATTTTTACTCATATAATTCACTTCCAATATTTTTTTAAAAGATTTTCAACCATTAAGTAATTTTAAAGCCTCATCTTTACTAATTTCTCCATTTTTGAGCTTTTCTAAGATCTCTTTTTTATTGATTACTGGTTTTTCAATTTTGTGTCCTAGAACAGAAATCACTTCATCCAGTTTATTTCTCACTGTGGGATAAGATATCCCCAGTTCTTTTTCAATTTCCTTAATGTTACCTCTGTTTTTGATAAAAACCTCCACAAAGTATTTTTGCTGGTCATTCATTCTGCAAAACTTGCAAAGATCGAATTCGCCCCGGATAACACTTTTACATTTTTTACACTTTATCTCTGAAACTTTAATTTCACTGTCACATATGGGACAGCTCCCTGGTACTTCACGTTTCATAGCTTCACCTCATATCGTGTAGATTTTCACAGCAATTCTACCATCTTTTGTATTATAAGATTCAATATCAACCAATTTAAAGGGTTCTTCCTGTTCTAAGCGGCTGATAACCCTGTCAATGTCTTCATAAGTCATGTTCTTTAAAATGGTTTCCATGAACTCGTATTCACCAGATGATGGTGACGCGCTTTCTTTTACTTTAGATGGGTAGAACCTGATTATCATTTTAAAAATCCATTTAAACGTCGAAAATCTTAACGCAGGAAGGGGAATTGAAAATCTGCCTCTTTTAACCTGTATTTTTAATTTTTTTGCCTTCATTTTATTCGCCCTTAAATCATGGCTTCAATATTTTCCATGTCTAAATTAAGATTATTAACTAATAGTATATAAATATATTGAATTTATCAATTTACACTTCAACATAATTAAAGTCAATATTGATATTTTTAATATGATATTGGATTTTGGGGTGGAATTTTTGATCATGAATATAAAATGAGATCTGTTCTAATGCTATTCGTATCCTTTCTCTAAGATATTAGTAGGACTAAACTCATATATTATAAATAAAAAAATGTGTGGAAGTAAACTTCGAAAATTCCATTAAGTTATGGAGGTTTCTAGGTGAATAATTTTAAAAAATTAAAACAATTATCACCACAAACTATTTTGTTACTCTTGATTATATTTTCTGTATTTTTATTCCTAATAATAGGTTTATTGCCCTCGATCTTTTATCAAACCCATGATATTGACACTTACCTTACATTCCACATAATTGCAGAGCTTTTCAGTATTATAGTCTCATTTTCCATTTTTGGTGTTGGATATTACACTTATACTCAATCAAAAAATAATTATGCACTTTTTTAAGCTGTGCATTCCTGACTATTGGACTTATTGACCTGTTTCATGTGCTCAGCTTTCCTCAAATGCCTAATTTCATTACATTTAATGATTCAAATAAATCAATCCTATTCTGGATTGCAGCACGATTAATTTCAGCCATAGCTTTGATTATCAGTGCTTTTATCTATGCCAATACTAAAAGTCGCTGGCTTTCCAAGAAATATTTACTGTCTGGCGCCATGATAATATCTGCTCTGGCATTCATAATCGTGATCCATTATCCTTCATATTTACCCCACATGTTTACTGAAGGAAGTGGCCTTACAATATATAAAATATTTTTAGAATATGTGATCATAGGATTATTTGTAGTTGCTGCGATCCTGTATTGGAAACGCTATAAAAAAACAAAAGAGAATTACAACCTCCTTATTTTAGCAGCAATCATTCTATGCATATTCAGTGAACTTACATTCACCATTTACATTAGTGCCTTCGATACCTACAATATGCTAGGACATATCTACAAAATTATCGCCTTTATACTAATATATATAGGAATATTCATGGTAACTATCTTAGAGCCATATAAAAAAACTTGAAATGGAAATCAAAGAGCGTGAAAAAGCTGAAGAAAATATCCAAAGCTTAACTAACATTGTTGAATCATCAAATGATGCTATTATAACCAAGGCCCTTAATGGTATTATTACCAGTTGGAATAAAGGAGCAGAACAAACCTATGGTTATCTTGCTAAAGAAGTTATAGGAAAGAATATTTCCATATTGGCACCAAAACATCTTAAAAAAGAAATATCCGAGTTAATCGATAAAATTAAACATGACAAAAAAATTCAGCGATATGAAACTTTGAGATTAAAGAAGGATGGAACATTAATAAATGTTTCTTTAACTCTCTCTCCTATTTTTGATGCTTCTGGAAAATTAAAAAGCATCTCAATTATTAGTAGAGATATAACTGAAACAAAAAATGCTGAAAAAGAAATAAAACGAGCCTTAAAAGAAAAAGAATTGTTGCTGAGGGAAATACATCATCGTGTTAAAAATAATATGCAAATCATCCTAAGTCTTTTGAATCTTCAAACACATCATATAATGACTGATGAAGCTGCAAAAATTATTCAAGAAACCGAAAATCGCGTTAAAGCCCTGTCAACCATTCATGAGAATTTATTTCAGTCACAGGACTTAACAACAATTAATTTTCAAGAATACATCTGGAGTCTGGTAAGAGGTATCTTTTTTTCATATAAAATCAGAGAAGATCAAATCAAACCAATAATCAAAATAAAAGGAATAATGCTGAATATCGAAACTACAGTACCTTGTAGCCTTATAATAAATGAATTAGTTTCAAATAGTCTTAAACATGCATTTCCATCTGGAAAAAAGGGGAATATTTATATTTCACTTCAATCAAAGGATAATCTTTATTTTCTGACCATTAAAGATGATGGGATAGGCTTTCCTGAAGATCTAGACTTTAAAAAAACAGAGTCTCTTGGCTTGCAACTGGTAAATAGTTTAGTCATACAAATTGATGGAGATATAAAACTTAATAGAAACCATGGTACCGAATTTATAATTACATTTAAAGAACTAGAATATCGTGAAAGAATTTGAATTGGGGGAAATATGAAAACTTTACCAAAAGATGTTGAAGTAGTTGTGAACCACTACCTCAAGGCATTTAATGAAAAACTGCCTGATCTGGTAGAATCGTTTTACATTGGTGGTTCAATAGCTTTAGATGATTATCATGCAGGAAAAAGTGATGTTGATTTTGTTTGTCTGATTAACCGGGATCTGGAAATCTCTGAAATGAAAATAATTGAAGAAGTTCATAAAGAAATTATTTCTAAACATCCTAAAAAAGTATTAGATGGTTCATATGTTCTAACAGAGCAGTTTGGAAAGTTAGATGAAGACATAGGGCCAACTATATATTTTGATGGTAAAAAAATCAAGTACGATGGTAAATCCGGGAATGTCGGTATAGTTACCTGGTTTATCTTAAAAAAATATGGTATAACTTTAGTAGGCAAAACTCCAGAGCATTATATACCCCCTATTGATAGCAATGATTTGGTCAGTTATGTACAGTTAAATGCCAACACTTATTGGGCTAATTGGACTGAAAGGGCTTCTAAAAAGTTTTCAGTGAATGGATTGTTAACACTTTCTGGGCGAAAAGTTGAGTGGGGCGTTTTGGGCATATCTAGACTTTATTATACTCTGCATGAAAAAGATATTGTATCCAAATATGATGCGGGAAAATATGTATTAGAGAGGGTTCCATCAAAATTTTCAAGGATATTGAAAGAGGCCCTGCGGATCAGAAAAGGTGAATCTAAAAGTTATTATAGATCCCCCTTTAAACGCAGAAAAGATACTCTCCTTTTTATGAAGCATATGATCCATCAATTTAATGATAAAACAGATTTGGATCAGTAAAATCATTATTTTAACTTGAAAATGTTAGATAGAAAATTAACTGGTTGGTAACCGAAGTTAATTCTCCTCTACAATATCTCTCATTCCTCGATTTCTCCTTTATATGTTGAACTACCTTATGTTTGCTATTTTTAGCAAATTTAACGACTCCAATTCTCATCATCTGGGAATATGGTTAACGATTGTAGGGTTAAAACTGTATAATCTCGGTAAATTAAGTTTAGTTAAAGAATAAGAAGATTTAAAATAAATACTTCAAAAAATATGAAGTGAAACTGATTAAAAATTGTTTTCACATTCAAGGGATTATCCTAATTCTGGCAAATTAATTTCTATCATAACATCACCCATAATAAAGAAAATTATGTATAAATACTAATTTGTTCCAATAAATGACATCAATAAATTCTATACAAGAAAGGAGGTTATTATTTTGTCTTCTAAAAAATTAGTTAAAACAAGTTTAACAGTTGCAACAGACATTCTTACCTCGGATAAGATGGAAGATCCAACCGTTATTGATGCTGAAAAACCTATAAAACTTACATTCAATGAAGATTTAGATATAAAAACGGTTTCAAAGGGAATTAAACTCTTTAAAATCAAATCTGATGGTGAAGAAGTAGAGGAGGATATTGTAATAACCTTTGAGGAGAATTCAGCAGATACCCTCTATATTAATAAATCATCGCAATCGATTTCATCAGGCGAGGAATATAAACTTTCCATCAACACCCAACTAAGTTCATTAAGCGGTACTTCTTTAAAAAAAGAATTTATATCATATTTTACCGCTGATTATTCATTTAATCTGAGCAAAGAAGGTATTTCAGACTTAAATAATAATCGATCATTAATAATGGTTATAAGCGACCTTCATTTAGGTGCAAACGACAGTTATGCTGAAATCAATCAAAATAGGGGCGCACTGGTTGATTTCTTAAAACAGGTCCGGTTTTCACCTCATGTGAAAGAACTGGTTATTAGTGGTGATTTGATTGATGAATGGTTCATTCCCATGCATGTGGATACCTTCAACGGGAAAACACAGCGAGATTTCGTAAAAACCGTGGCTGCAAATAATAAACCAGTAATAGATGCATTTAATGACATAATAACCGATGGAAATATAAAAGTGACCTATGTGCCGGGAAACCATGACTTAATTATCGATTCAGGAGATATACAAAGTATTCTACCAGGGATATCTGAAGCAAGAGATGTTAAAGGACTAGGTGCTTATGTGCCTCAAGATTTTCCAGAATTGATTATTGAGCACGGACACCGTTATAATTTTTTCTGTGCACCTGATTTCTCTAACCGACCTATAACCAACACCGACTCCATACTACCGCCCGGATACTTCTTTACCAGGATGGCCACCACCTCAGTTATAGAGGGCCGTCCTGAAAACCAGGCCACCTTACCTGAGGTACACAAGAATGAACTGAGTGTGGAACAATTAGGGTATTTCCTTTACTGGAATGTGTGGAAAAGTCTTATCATGGAGTTCCCGGTAAATGAAGGACTTGAAAAGAAGGTTTTAAATACAAATATAGATGGATTGAATGATTTATATGCTATAAATGATTTTTTACCTTACCAAAACTCTGAAAATGATTATATCGATGTTTATCTGCATAAAGGAATTATTGAAAGCTGGGACGAAAGGCAGAACAATAATCTAGTTCCGATCAAAATCCCTCTGGAAGAAGCGATTCTGAAAGCAGCTCTGGCTAGCCATATGGATGATCAATCCAGGGTTCAATTTTTTGAAAACCCTGAATCCGATAAAAGAATAGTTATATTTGGACATTCACATGAAGCCCGAGTTATAATCAATTCAAGTGAAGGGGAAAAACAAATCTATGTTAATTCCGGCACCTGGATAGATAAAAATAAATGTACCATGACCTTTGTGGTAGTAACCCCACCAAAAAACAAGGATGCTGCGCCGGCCTTTGTGAATCTTTATCAATATAGTTCTAACGGAGACATTAAGAAATTAGAATCTCAGGCTATCACCAATCTGAAATAAAGGGCTCTTCTAGAAGAAGTCCTGCTTGAAACATTATTGGATAAAAAAGGTTTTAAAACAAGTTTTTGCCTCCTCCTTTCTTTTAAGACAAAAGTAAATAATTAGATCTAAAAATATTAATTTTTTAACAGAATCATAATTCTTAAAATTATTTAGCTTCTGATGTACTGGTAAATATCCTTGGTTACTTCACATTGCTGATTAAGCCATCCAAATGCTTAATTCGTGCTTTTAATGACATTTAAAATTCCAATAGAAGTTTTTCAAGTTCTAATACAAATTTTTTTGCCCTTTCAAGTGAAGTGTTTGCTTTTGAAACTTTAACATCATATCCCATCACATATTGGGAGTTTAATCTCTTTTTATGCTCTAAATCATAAAGTTCAATTATTTCATCAGTTAAATTATCAATTTCTACATATTCCTCTTTAGCTTCATCAAAATCTTGTAAAAGATGGCTTTTTAATTTATCTCTTACCAAAACAATTAAAGCATCAGCTGTTACTCTATGAGAAACTTGATCACCAACTTTAAATCCAGATTTATTGAGAACAGCATTTGCCATATAATACATAGAATAATAAGAAGACACTATAACCCACATAGAAGATATATCCTCTTCAAAAAGATGATCAGCTACCCTCAAACTTTCATTTGCATTATCTGCCAAAGCACGTATTAAATTAGTGTCCGGGATCTTTTTCTTTATATAACCCTCATTCAAATCTTTTTTAAAATTCTTGTGAGCTATCTCTATTCTATCAGAATCCAACATTTTCCAACATCCTATAATAATCTTCAATTCCTAAAAGTATTATATTAGATTTCAATGCTTCCGATACAACGCTAAAATCACTAGTCTTAACCATTGCCAAAAATTCATCAAAATTTAATGTTACAAGATGTATATCCAAAGGTAACAAGTTAACAATCTTTTCAAATTCCTTTTCTCTCTCTTTTTCGGAGATTATCATTAAATCAATATCTGATGTCTTAAATTGGGTTCTTTTAGCATAAGAACCGAAGATTAATGCTATAAATGGAAATTTTAATGAATTTAATTTCAGATGTATAATTTTTAGATCTTTATTTTTATCTAACAAATCCTTAGAACGCAAATATTCAGCATGAAATATTAAGGGATCTACTTTCTTCAAAAGTAAACACTCATAAGCTCCACCATACTTCTCCAATGAAACCAAATTGGCTTCGTGAAGCTTCTTCACAATACTGTAAACATTGGAATAATTAACCTTGATATCCTGAGATAATTGCCTTATATTTGTTTTATTGGAACCATTCTCCAATAATCCCATGATTACTTTTATAGTGTTATTTTTCATAATATCATCTATATAAGTATTAATAGTTATTGCAAATTTACAATATAATTATTGTAGATATACAATAAGTTTATTGTAATTTTACAATAATAAATGTATCCATTAGGGGAAGATATTAAAAAAATCAAATTCAGACTGTAACGCCTGAAAACGTAGAAAAAGATTATAAATTTTCATAAAATTTAAATAAAGACGGTTAGATAATTTACTATACAATTAACGCCTGATTAAGAATTCTTAAAATCATCCAGCTTCTGGCTGATGTGCTGATAAATATCCTTGGTTACACCCACACTGCTGATGAAGTCATTGGAATACCTGATATCCCCTCTTCGTGGGTTATCTTGGCGCATGACGTACATGCAGATAGCAGTTATGATCATGAGTGGATCTGTTTTTCTACCCTTACCCCCACGGTATAGTTTTCTGAAATCAGCTTTTAATATTATTTCCCGGGCCCGGTCTTTCTGACCTCCACCCACCGGACACATAATCTCGTCCCCATCTTCCCTTTTGGTAAGGACTAAGGTGGGGCTGTGGCCGGTCATCATGAAATTACTGGCTACTACACTGAGCATGGCCAATTTTTCCTGTATTCGAAAATCTTCTTCAGTTGTTTTCAAACTGTGTGGCTTGTATCTCTCGTATTTTTTAATTTTCCTTTCCATTAACTCGATTTTAGAAGTTTCGTCCAGGAAAATGTGTTTTCGTTTTTGCACTATAATGCCTTCTGTGTTTTGGTGTTTAGTGTTTTTTGTTCGAGGCGGTTATAATGGTTTTTGATAGTCATAACGTAATAAAAAATTATTAAATAATCTGATTTAATTAAAATCTCCTAAATCCGATTGATTAAAAACTTCAACCATTTCCTTATCATCTATTGGAGATTCAGGTATACCTTTCACTTCTTTAATCTTCTTTTTTAACTGAAATGTTCTGGCGTGTGCCTGTCTAAGAACTATATCATACGTTTTTGGAATAACTTGAACACGAGTATCATATAAATCAGCTTTCCCACATTCAATATTACTTCCTAGAACAAAGCTCATTATAGTTGTTTCTGGTTCTATTTTTCCACAATTAATTATTTCATCTGCATAATCTTCTGCCTGCCGTCTTTCATCTTTAGTTATTGTAGAACCGCCTTTCTTAAGTTCGACTATTAATACTTTTTGAATTCCACATACCTCTCCATTTTCGAATCGATCACTAGTATATAGACCAATAGATGAATCAGGTAATGCAACAAAGTCTGGTCTTTTTAAAGGATTTTCTACTGTTCCTCCTGCAAAAAAAGTTTCAATAACGGTCGATAATCTTTGATTTGATGTAAATTGTATCCCTTCATATTCAGGACCAAATATCCATAATCCTTTCTCAAAAAGAGGTTGTAATTCATGTAACTCATTGGTTTCAGGATCTTCAACTAATTGTTCAATTTCATCTATAAGTTTCAATCTCCAGTCAAGTTCGTCTAAAACCTTTTTTGCTTCTATAAAATTCCAATTTTCAAGAATATCATTTAAACCATCTAAATCATCGGGTGATAACTTTGTTAATTCAGTTAAAAGGCCGTAACCGCTCCGATTAAGTTCCATGCTACTAAAAATCCGAATAGCATTAGACAAATCTTTTTGACTCATTGTAGGACATTTCATTTGAATTTTATCAACGAATTTCCCTACATGTTCTTTTGAAAGATTACTTAAAGGCTTAATTATATCTCTATTTTGAGTTAAAATATTCTTTTTTGATTCCTGCCTAACTTCTTGCATTAGTTCCTGAATAGACTCCAGAATAAATTCATTAATTAATTGAACAATTGAATTGGCTCTTTTTGTATCCTTAAAACCAGTCCAATCAGCTTTAACCTCATTAGCAAGAATATCCGCTTCCACAATAAAGGTGTATCTTTTAGCTTCGTGGGTTCTGCCATCTAAGTAAGCTCCTTCTATCCCTTTCCATGAGTGATTACTAACTAATCTTTTATTAACCCACCAAGCAATACCATGTTGTCTACTGGTTCGGCCAGATACCCTGCTGTCTATCCGTAAAATGCGTATTTCACCTTCATCAGGTATTTCATAATAATACTCTTCGAAATTATCGTTTAAATCAAATAAATTTATTTTTTCACTATTTAAAAATATAGTAAAATCAGGATCTGTGATAAATTTTGATCCCAATAGTTCCTTGATTTTTTCTGTTTCAATATAGTTTTTGACTAAGTCACAGTAAATTTTTGTTCCATGACCCTCTTTTTCTGATTCATTTTGGAACAGTATTTCGTAAGGAGATCCCCCTTTAAAACTTCTTTTTACAAAAAAAGAAGCCATTTTATTATCTTTCCACGTTTCAATATTATAAGTATCTGCAAAACAAAACAAACTATGTCTTCCTTTTCCATTTCTACCGTATGCTGGTCTTTCTAAATTTTTCAGATCTTCAGGAAAAGTTACACAGGCCCCCGTATTTTCTACCCTATTATAATTTAATTCAGGCCAGATCAACTCAAATTCATTTTTTGACATTCCAATACCATCATCTCGAATTTCAAAATAGCCTTCTTCTTCTAAAGGCCAGGTTATATTAACATTTCTTGCCCCAGCATCCCAACAGTTAGCTAATAACTCAACCAATGCAATTTTAGGATCCGAAATTATCTTACCACTATGCTCATCTAAAAATCGTCTACTAAACCTAGCTTGCAAAACTGTTTGATCTGCTGAATCTGGCAAAATATCACCCAAATAAACTATAATTTAATTCTATTTAAGCTTAAGTGAAAATGAACTTAAGAAATTTTCTTAATCATTTGGGATATGGAATAATAAAACCGCTAAATGTAATTTTACACCATCATCATCAGTTATATGGAAAATATAATTGTACCAAGACTTATTTTTCCTATTAATATATTTTACATAATTACTATGATCACTAGTATATTCTTTCACTTTCTCTAGTACAGGAGAAATTTTTTTATTTTTTACAAAAATTACCACAGCAGTTTTTGTATCTCTCCATGTTAAATATTTTAATAATTGTGAAATTGTATCAAGATAAGATTTTTTACCATCCCAAAATTTACATTCCGCTATAAAAATAGTTGTTCCTTCATGTCGAATGATAATATCCGTTTTTCCAGCCTTATTAAATGTTTCGCTCGTAGTAGAGAATTTGTGCCGTACTTGCAAGTTTGATAAAATATGATCACGGAGCTCCTCTTCGTTTTTTTTATTAAATGACGAAGGAGATCTTTCAAAAGTTTTCCCAGTATCATTTATAGTAGTTAGTATATCCTGATAAATATTATAATCAATAAATTTTTCAACAGAAGGTATTTTTTCAGTATATTTCTTTACCTTAATCTTATATTCTTTAATCTGCTTCTCAAGATCCTCATATAAAGAAGAAATATATTCTCTTCTCTCGTGATAAGTCCTTATTTTACCATTATAATAATCATAAAACTCTTCAAGAGACTCAAAAGTATTTTCATGAACTAAATCATCGATATTATGTTTTTCTAAATATTCTAATTCCTTATTAATTTCTGAATAAAGTAATTTATAATCCTCTTCAAAACGGGCCATATATTCTTTTGGAGAAAAAATATATTCATTCGGTCTAGATGTTAATGCTTTTTTCATTATACTTTGAATCTTTTTGATGGACTTATCTAAATTATTTAAAGATTTTAAAATTTTTAACTTAGAATCCATTGCATATCCCTCTTCAAACCCTAACCACAACACCTTTCTCCTTCAAATACTCTTTAACCTGAGGTACAGGATACTCATTAAAGTGGAAGATACTGGCAGCTAATGCCGCATCTGCTTTACCCTTGGTGAAAGCTTCATAAATATGTTCTGGATTACCTACACCACCCGAGGCAATCACAGGAATATCCAGATTTTCACTCATAGTTCTAGTCAGGGAAAGATCATAACCATCCTTAGTACCGTCTCTGTCCATGGAAGTTAAAAGGATCTCACCTGCTCCCCGGTCCTGGCATTCCATGGCCCAGGCAATGGCATCTATTCCTGTAAATTCTCTCCCACCGTAGATACTGCAATCATACCAGCAGTAACCTTCGGGAGTTTCAATTATTATTTTATCCTCATTTTCATTAGGGTTGTCCACGTATCTCCTTTTGGCATCGATCCCAATAACGCAAGCCTGGGACCCCACTACCTTAGAGGCTTCATTAATCAAATCAGGGTTGTGGATAGCTGCTGTATTGGTTGAACATTTATCAGCACCAGCTTTTAGCATGTTAACATAATCTTGTGGTTTTCTAATTCCCCCACCCACACATATTGGTACGAATACATTCTCGGTGGTGGCATCTATTACATGGGCCATGGTTTCTCTTCTCTCATGAGAGGCAGTAATGTCCAGAAATACTATTTCATCTGCTCCATCTTCATAGTATTTGGTGGCCAGTTCCACTGGTTCGCCAGCATAACGGATCTGTTTAAATTCAATACCCTTTACCACCCTACCATGGGGTACCTGCAAGTCGCAGTCTAAACAAGGAATAATTCTTTTGGCAAGCATGAGTTATCTCCTGAAATTAATATTATAATCAATTATGATTTCATAATCTAATTATGCAATAACTTTTATAATTGCATTATATAAAAAATATAACAATTAGAAATACTATCACAAATTGTGTTGTAATAAGAGGGATCATAATCATGGAAGTAAATAAAATTTTGTTAGATTCTCTTAGTTATCCTTTTTCAGATAATAAAAAATATTTTAAACTGTTAATTCTATTTTTAACAAGTTTTTTAGTAATTCCAGGGATTATGGCCTGTGGATATCTGGTGAGAATTATAAAATATACAACGCATGGTAAATCCGAGCGTCCGGACTTTAATGATTGGAAAGAACTATTAAAAGATGGTTTGAAGTTGCTGGGATTAGGGATAATATTCGCAGTAGTTTTTTATGGACTTCTTTGGATTATAAATCTCTTATTAAACATATACCCTGTTTTTAATGATACTTCCATTCTCATTATAAAAGTAGTTTATACTATTTTAGTAAACAGCCTTTTTATCATGTCCCTGGCCCACATGGCCCATGAAGGACGTTTTGTAGCAGGATTTGATTTCAAAAAGATAATAGGATTAATTGCAAAAACGGGATGGGTCAAGTATTTAGCCTTAATTACCATATTCACCATATTTGCCGAATTACTAAGCCAGATTATAGTAATTGGAGCATATTTACCTATTTTTACAGGGATCTGGAGGATTATAAGTTACCTTGTACTTAGTCTCCTGGTTTTCACTTATCTATTTACCTATGAGAGTAGATTTACCGGTTTAATTTATCCAAAAAATACTGCAGTAACTTCATAAAACGTTAAAAAGTGAATAAATCATTTATTTAAACTAAATTTTAATTTTTTAATAAACAGTCCTTTGTTTAGTGATTTCAAGTTTATTTTATGAAAGTTGAGTAATATATTTTCCATGAATTTTATTGAGTTAGTAATACTATTAAACAAAACTATAATATTTATATTATTCAAACCTTAACGAATAATGGTGATAATATGATATTAAAAAATTTTAAACGAGAATCTCTAATACCATTGCCTGTGGCATTCATATCCACAATTAGTGAAGACGGAATTCGGAATATAGCACCATATTCCTGCGTAATGCCCATTTTAAGACCTTTTGATCTTGTATGTGTAGCATCAGCTGGTGTTATGAGACATACCCTTGATAATATCCGAAGCACAGGAGAATTTGTACTGAATATGCCTGGTGCAGATATGGTGGAAAGCGTTATTCCTACTGCCAAGTTCAGTTCCCCAGAAACAGACGAATTTGAACTGGCGGGGCTAGAAGAAAAACCTTCCCAAAAAATTAAAACACCAGGAATAGATGGATGTTATACCTGGATGGAATGTAAACTCTACAAAGAATTTGAAGATGAATACGATAAATTTCCATACACTCTAATTATGGGCAAAGTTGTCCATTTAGAGATAGAAGATGATATTTACAATGGAGAAGATGGAACATGGGACGTTGAAAAGGCAGAACCGCTTATGATGACTGGTTCAGATAAGGGAATGCATTTTTGTACTATCCGGGATATAGAGAAATTCGAACCATTCGGAGCCATGTTTCCAGATGGGAAGGATCCTCTAGCACAAATGTATAAATAGATACAATTTTATTCAATTTTTTTCTTAGAATATTAAAGTACAAATATGATATTTCGCTAATAATATTGATTAAAAATAGGATATTCTTCTAATAACTAATGAGGTGACATAATGGAAGATTCAAATAAACAGGATATAATCCCCTTCTCAGAAGTTAATAAATTTCATGGACATACATGCCCTGGAATAGCTATTGGATACCGGGCAGGAGAAATAGCAATTAAAAAACTAAGTTCGGCCAGAGCTGTAGATGAAGAGTTTCTGGCTATTGTAGAAAATGACAGCTGCAGTGTAGATGCCATACAGGTCTTAACTGGCTGTACTTTTGGAAAAGGCAATTTAATATTCAAAGATCATGGCAAAAATGTATATACTTTCATAAATAGGAACACTAGCAGCACACTCCGTATATCTTTAAATGTAAGTATAGATGATGTGAATCCTGAGTTTGCTAAGATTAGAGAAACAGTATTTTCAGGAAAAGCTAATGAGGAAGACATGTTAGAATTTGAAAAAGAGAGGGATTTGACTTCTGATATGATACTTGAAATGCCAGATAACGAATTATTTAAAATTGAAGAAGTTGAAATAGAAATTCCAAAAGAAGCCCGAATTTTCAAATCAGTTAAATGTTCTAAATGTGGTGAACTGGTTTCAGAGCACAGAGCAAGGGTTGAAAACGGAGATTTTGTCTGCATCCCCTGTTTTGATGATTATTCAAGAACTTAATGAATAATTATTTTTTAAATAGTTCAAATATTTGTAATAAGTGACAAATTTAATCTTTTTCAATTAATTTTTTTATTTTTTTTATTTAGGAAGTTAGTAATACCTTTTAAGTTCTAATTTAAATAGTTGGTATTATTTAATTCGAAAGTATTACTTTTGAATATTTCTTTTATTTGTGTAGTAATAACTCAAACGAAAGTATTATATCTTATTCTGTCAATTTATAGGCTAATAGAGGTGGAATTATGAATCAGAAATTAGCAATTATCATCATTGTTGTTGCAGTAATAATCGTTGGAAGTTTAATTTATGTTTTAGGTTTAGGAAATACCAATTCTAGTAGTGAAGGTACAGTTTCAATAACGGACATGGCAGGTAGGACTGTTCAAATCCCGGATAAAGTTAATAAAGTTATAGGAACAGGTTGTTCTGGAAGAGAAATAGTGTATCTAGATGCTGCGGAAAAAATGGTTGGAATAGAACAAATAGAAAGCAATTCAACCGGCGGTTGGGGAGATCAGTTACCATATATGATTGTACACCCTGAACTTTTCAAACTGCCCATTATAGGAAATGCTAGGACCGGGACTGTAAATTATGAAAAAATAGTTGAAGTAAAACCAGATGTAATATTCACTGCGAATGCACAGCAAGCAGAAGATATACAATCAAAAACGGGTATAACTACTGTTGTAGTATATGTAGGGGCTGTAGGCACAGCTGAACAAATGGATGATTATAAAAAATCTTTAAAATTAATGGGAGATATTTTAGGCCGTGAAAATCGGGCAGAAGAGTTAATAAATTATATAAACTCGTGTGAAGAAGACTTGGCTAACCGTTCCAAGAATGCTGATAAAAAAGAAACGGTTTACATTGCAGGTCAAGCTTTCAAAGGAACACATGGTATTACATCCACAAATCCATATTACCCGTCATTAAGGATGTTAAATGCAAATAATGTTGTAAAAGATATTAACAATGTAAACGCTACTATAAACGCCGTTCAAATAGATAAAGAACAGTTGATAAAATGGGATCCGGATATTATCTTTGTTGAAGGAGGTAGTATTCCTATGATAAAAGAAGAAATGTCTAAAAACCCAGATTATCAAAACATAAATGCTATAAAACAAAGGAAAATTTACGGACTTTTACCCTACTGTCTCTACAGCTATAACAAGGATAATATGCTTGCAAATGCATATTACATTGGAAAAATTATCTATCCAGAGCAATTTAAAGACATAAATCCCGAAGAAAAAGCCAATGAAATATTCACTGAGTTCTATGGTAATTCCGGTGCCCAAGTGTATCCTGCATTGAAAGAAAAGTACGGAGGATTTAATCAATTAAATCTTTAATTTTTCTTTGTTACCTTATTGGAAGGTGTTTGCAAATGAATCTCATAGAGTATCCTCCAAAGTCAATGCATAAACTACAGAAACTAGTCGAAAATGCCTTCAATGGTTTGAAGGTATTCAGTATACTTAAAACTTCCATAGAAATAGGAATTTTTGATTCATTAAATGTAAAAACTAGTTGTGGACATCTCTCAGAAAAACTTGGGATGGATCCAGTATTAACATATCATATCCTAGAAATACTGGTTAAATTAGAATTAGTGGAAAAAATAGGGAAATTTTATAAAAATACTCCACTTTCAAAACTATATTTAGACTCTAAGTCTGATTATAAACGTACAAATTGCATATTATCCATGGAAGAACCTGCAAATCAATGGAACAATCTAAAAGAAACTTTAAAGGGTAAAATAGGTAAAAAAGATGAAAATTTTTTCCCTTTCATTATTAAAGTGCTGGCGGAGGACTGTTTATCAGGGGAGCTGCAGGATACAGTCAAATTTTTATCAAGATACGATGAATTACATAAATCCAGTACTTTGCTTGATCTAGGAGGAGGCCATGGCTTGTATTCCATAGCCTTTAACCAGCTAAATCCAAAATTACAATGCTACGTCTTTGACCTTCCTGACGTGTTGAATGTAACTAGGTATTACATAGAAAAGTACAATTCCAACGTAGAAACAATCCCTGGAAACTTTCATACAGACGATTTTCGTGGAGAATATGATATCGTATACTCCTCATATAATCCTGGCGGTAAAAACCCTAAAATTGCTAAAAAGGTATATCGCTCTTTAAATCCAAATGGATTATTCATAAACAAACAGCACTTCCCTGAAGACCGCCATAATTCTCTTGCAGATCTTTTAGATGATATGGAATGGAATTTTACGAATTTTGAAAAATCTAATAAAGGAAGTAAGCGATTCACTTTTAATGAAGATTTATCATTCGATAAATATTTAGAATTTTTAGAAGGGCAAGGATTTTCTATAATCGACATACATCCCATCACTCATGTTAACACATCCTTTGGAACTTTATCCGAGGACAAAATTATAGTAGCGAAAAAAGTGATATAATTGACTTTTAAAGACAAAACTATAGCTTCATACGAATATTATACTCGTAAAAAATGGTTGTATATATTTATATTAGTTTTAACTTTGATTATTGCATCAATAATTTCCATAAAGGTTGGTGCTGCAGACCTATCAATTTATGATATTTTTAATGCTTTAATTAACAGTCAAGCATATGGAGCTTCAATTATATGGAATATTCGCGTTCCCCGCATACTTATTGCTATAATAGCAGGCGTATGTATGGGTGTTGAAGGATGTATAATGCAGAATGTGCTTAGAAATCCTTTAGCTAGTCCTTATACAATGGGAATATCTCAAGGAGCTGCTTTTGGAGCTGCTTTTGCAATCATAGTTTTGGGTGCAGGTACATTAAATAGTACCCATGCAGATGCAGTAATTATAAATAATCCTTATCTAACCGTTTTTGCAGCTTTTGTAGGAGCTTTAATAGGTGTAACTGCGATCCTTATTATAGCTAAAGTTAGAAATGTGACCCCTGAAGTGATGATACTCGCAGGGGTTGCTATGAGCGCTATGTTTAGTTCAGGTACCATGTTTTTACAGTACTTCGCGACGGATGCACAAATTGCAGCTACGTTATTCTGGACCTTTGGTGACTTAGGAAGAGCATTTTGGGATAATATATGGATCATGCTGATTCTCACTATACCTGCCCTATTATATTTTATATATCATTCGTGGGATTACAACAGTCTTGAAAGTGGTGAGGAAACTGCTAAAGGGTTAGGTGTTAATACAGAAAAGATAAGGATTCATGGGATGTTAATATCATCATTTACGGCAGCAGTAACTGTTGCATTTTTGGGAGTAATTGGTTTTGTAGGGTTGATAGCCCCCCACATCATGAGAAGAATTATAGGAAATGATCACAGGTTTCTAATTCCAACTTCTGCCCTTCTGGGTGCTTTAATACTTTTAATATCTGATACAGTAGCGAGATCTATATTATCTCCAATTATTTTGCCCGTTGGAATAATAACTGCATTCATGGGCGCACCTATGTTCCTTTACATAATAATGAAGATGAGGCGATGAAAATGATTCTTTCAGTTGATAAAATTGAATTCTCATACGGAAGCACACCTGTGCTCAAAGATGTGAATTTCAAAGTCAAAAAAGGCGATCTTGTATCAATATTAGGGATTAATGGTTCTGGTAAATCTACCTTAATGAAATGTATTAATCGTATACTTAAATTTGAGACGGGAATGATATTTGTTGAAGATAGAAATATACAAAAAATGAAAGAAAATGAAATAGCCCAAAAAATAGGTTACGTACCTCAAAGTTCAGAAAAAGGATATTTAACAGTTTTTGATGCTGTGATTTTGGGAAGGAAACCTTACATAAAATGGGATGTATCAAAAAAAGATATTGAACTCACCAAAGAAATATTGGAATTAATGGGTCTTGAAGACTATGCTCTGCGCTACATAAATGAATTAAGTGGAGGGGAACTGCAAAAGGTAGTTATCGCAAGAGCGTTAGTTCAAAATCCGAAAATTTTGCTTTTAGATGAACCTACAAGTGATCTTGACTTAAAAAATCAGTTAGAAGTAATGAATATAATTAAAGAAGTTTCCAATAACCAGAATATTGCTTCGATTGTTGTGATGCATGATATAAATCTCGCCCTTAGATATTCAGATAAATTCATAATTTTAAAAAATGGGAAGATATTCACAACAGGGGGAAAGGAAGTTATTACCTCTGAAATCATTAAAGAAACATATAATGTTAACGTACATGTCACAAATTTTGAAGGAGTGCCTGTAGTCATTCCTAAATTATGATAAATACTATTTATATTTTTATAACTGCATTTAAAAAGCCTTAATCATCGCAAATTTAAATTTATACTACAATTTTTATACCTCATTTATCCAGATGTATAAAACAATAATTTTAAGTTAGGGGATACCAAAAATATTTTTTAACTAGTTTCATCTAACAATATTTTAGAACTATTTAATTTTTTTAATATCTAAAATGGGCCCGTAGTCTAGTCAGGATAAGACGTGGGACTTCGGATCCCAAGATCGGGGGTTCAAATCCCCCCGGGTCCGTTTAAATATCTTTATATGAATTAAAAACTATTTTTGAATTATAATTGAGAAAATTAAAAAATGAATAGATATTAATGTTTTCATTAATCATACTATTCTTGGAAAGAATAATTCTTTAAAGCCTTTTCAGTGAAATTTCTAAATCTATTCATAACAATCAGAGGGTCTTGGATGATTAGTTTTCAAAAAAAAATAGATTACACGCGTTTGAATGAAATTATTGGACTGTTTGCCAAATATAAATTCCATAACTTGTTGGGAGAATCAAAATTAAAAGGATCTTTTTGGAGGGGCCTCTTCAAAAGATATGATGCAGATATTGATCTTGATGCATCGGCTCCTGAACGGTTAAGAATGGTTTTTGAAGAGTTAGGTCCTACTTTTGTTAAATTGGGGCAGATGTTGAGTACCCGGCCTGATCTGGTTGGGCACAAGATGGCAGATGAATTCGCTAAACTTCAAGATGATGCTAAACCATTTGATTTTAAAATAGTAAAATTAACAATTGAAAAAGAGCTTGGAAAACCGTTAGATCTACTTTTCTCAAATTTTAACTCTGAGCCTGTTGCTGCAGCATCGATTGGTCAAGTTCACCGGGCATTTCTTATAGATGGTACTGAAGTGGCAATAAAGATACAAAGACCCGGTATTCAGGAAATTGTGGATAAGGATCTGGTGATAATGCACCATATGGCGGGACTTATTAACAAAACCATTCCCAGTATGCGCATCTTCAATATTCCTGTAATCGTTGATGAATTTGAAAAATCTATTACTAAAGAGATGGATTATCAATTGGAAGCAAGAAATACCCAAAATTTTGGTGCTAACTTCGCTAATGATGAAGGTATTTACGTTCCCCGTATTTTTTCGGATTATTCAACTTCTCTGGTTTTAACCATGGAGTTCATACACGGTAATAAAATGGTAAATGTTCTGGATAATCCAGATGGGTTTGACGATAAGCTTCTGGCTAAAAGAGTTGCTAAATCTTACTTTAAACAGATTTTAGAGGACGGATTTTTCCATGCAGACCCTCACCCTGGAAACATGTATGTTTTAGAGAATAATGTACTTTGTTATATAGATTTTGGGATGATGGGCCATATTGATAATGAATTTATGGCAAATCTAGGCGAACTATTTATGCATGCCATTGATTATAATGCGGATGCTGTGATCAACCAATTAATCTACATGCATATTATTGACCAAACTGTTGATCGACAATTACTTAAAAGGGATATTATGGACGTTTTTGATCGTTATTATGGGGCGAGTCTTCAAGAAATGCGTTTAGGTAATATCATGAAAGATCTGGCTATACCATTAATTTACAAGTACCAAGCCCACATACCACCAGAATTTACTCTTATAATACGTTCTGTATCCCTTATAGAGGGAGTAGCCTACTCACTTGATCCAGAATTTGATGCCACCAATGTATTGAAACCAATGGTTAAAAAAATACTCCTTAAAAAGATCAGTCCAAAAAATATTGTTGAATTTTTCAAAGAAAACATGTTTGAACTTGAACACCTAGTTAAAAACCTGCCTAGGCATGTAAACCTACTTATGGGAAAGATTGAGGAAAGTGAAATTAAAATCAAATATTCAGAGGAATTTTCGGATAATTTAGAGAGAATAAGTAATAAAATTGTGGTGGCCATTATAATTGCTGCACTTCTTTTGGGCTCATCATGGATAATACAAATTGATAAGGGCCCTATGATATTTGAAATGCCGATTTTAGGATTTTTAGGATTTGCTGCAAGCGGAATTTTGGGATTGGGTCTAATTATTTATATTGTCCGTTTTAAAAATATTTAATTTATCTTTTTATTTTTATTGATGTTTTTATTTAATTATATAGATTTAAGTATCAGTTTTTGCAATATCCAGAAGCCCTTCACTGTTTTTTATGAGTTTACCTTCCCTCACCAATTTTTCAACCACAGCTTTTAGTCTTTTTGCAATGTTTCCCCGGGTGGATTTAAATCCAAGAAGTCTGGAAGCTTTTTTAATTAACTCATCCTCATCAGTTGCGAATTGATTCATTATAACCATATATATTGCTTTTTCAATCTCTAAATCACTTATTAAATCAATTTTAGGCTTTATATCTCCCCTTCTACATCTAACCATTACTTCTTTACCATTAGAAAATAAAAAGCCATCTATTATGGTAAGTTGACCATCCTGCTCAGCAAGTTGTGCTGAAGTAGCAATTACTTCTTTTATTTTCTTTCCGGCCCTTTTTAAACCCCAGAGAGTGCGCAGCCTCCTAACTACTTCCTCCATATGGATAGGGGATTCAACTTCTACAACCTGACCTAATCCTCTGGTTACCTGGGCCAGGTTATTCTCATCTAAATCACCAGATATATCCATACCCAACCCAGTGCATACTTCATATACTGGTACTAAATCCTCAATATTTCCTTGAACTACCTCTTCTGCTGTTTTATCCTCAACAATCACTTTAGATTCGTCTTCAAAAACATCAATATCTTTTTTATTATCTAAAGTTTCCCTGAGCGGAAGTTCTTCTTTATTTCTATAGCTTTCAATTATTTTTATTAGATTTTTCTGGCTTTCATCCCGATTTCTGTACCAGTCCGTGGCCCATATTCTATGGAAATTCCATCCCAATCTTTTCAGTATTTCTTCTCGTAATCTATCCCGGTCACGAGACACTGGGGAGCTATTGTACATTGATCCATCACATTCTATTCCCAATAAATAATTAGAGGGATTGTCAGGGTCAACAACAGCTAAATCAATTTTAAAGCCTGCGCAACCTATTTGCATATCCACTTCATATCCCTGTCCTTTCAGGAATCTGTAAATTGAATTTTCAAAAGAAGATTCTGTTTTTGTTTTTTCTAAGGCTAAATCTGGTAAATATCCTGTGTCAGCATATTCTAAGAAGTCTTTTAAAGCCCTTAAACCAAATGGGGAGTTGGGTTTTATTTTGAGGTCTCGAGATTTGAAATTGGAAAAGACTACACATAACTCCCTAGCACGAGTTATAAGAACATTTAAACGGCGTTCCCCACCGTCATGATTAAGTGGTCCGAAGTTATTAGTTAAACGATGATTTTCATCAAATCCATAACCTACACTAATAAAAATAACATCTCTCTCATCTCCCTGGATTGTTTCCAGATTTTTAACAAAGAAATGTTCCTCATGACTGTCACTAAAATGTTTTTCCATTTCTGGGTTAAGTTTAAGTTGGAGTTCCAATTCTTCCAGGATGGCTTGCTGTTGTTTAACGTTAAAGGTACCTATACCTAGGCTTCTATCATTTCCAAATCGTTTGTAATGTTTAAAAGCAGTTTGCACAACAATTTTTGCTTCTTCCCGATTGGTAGAACTGTGACCTCTATCATAAACTGTTTCCGGGAGATATTTTAGTTTTAATCCTATTACTTCCGAGTCCCTGCAAGGTGAAGGATATATTAAAAGGTTGTCATCATAAAATTCGTGATTGGACACTGCTATTAATGATTCGTGCCTACTTCGATAGTGCCATCTCAACATTTTTGTGGGAAAACTCCTTTTACATAGATGTAAAATACTTTCCATGTCTACAATGGATGCTAATTCGTAGGTTTCTTCCCGCCCGCTATCAATCATCATGTCAAAGAAAGATGTAGGAGGTAATTGTTTAGTATCGCCCATTATAACCGCTTTTTCGGCCCTTAAAAGTGCACCTAAAGCATCCTCAGGTTTTACTTGACTGGCTTCGTCAAAAATTACGAAATCAAATTTTAAACTTTTTATACTCATTGGATCCAGAAACTGAGCCACTGATAATGGGCTCATCATAAAACACGGTTTAATTCGTTGTATTAAACTTCCAGAAGAGGATAATAGTTTCCTTATAGGCATGTGTCCCCTCTTTCTGGAAAATTCGTTTAACAATATTCCAAGTTCCGAGTTAGGAGAAGCACCACCACGAACTGACGGTCTGCTTTCATAGAGCTTTTTGGCAATTCTTAATCTATTAAGAGATATTAGCTTATTATCCAGTTCTTTAAATTCGTGGATTTTGTTTTCATGCATACCTCCCACAAATTTAGATAGAATCGAGGTGCTTAAAAAGGCAATTTTAAGTAGAGAATCTGCGAAATTCCCCTTAAAACAGGGCACTATGTCATCAGGTTTAAGCCTATCCTCTTCTACTATTTCAATTATATGTCGAGCATGAGTCCGGGAAATATCTCGTTTAATTGAGGTATACTGAGACCAAACCTGTAACTTGGAAATTTCCCCTTCATATATGTTTAACTGAGAACGCATATCTTTGAGTGATGCTGCAACATTATTTTTAGTTAAAACTGATTCTTCTTCAAAATGCAGATATTCATCCAGTTTATCTATCAAATCCTGAAACTGTTTTTTTATCCAAGATATATCTTTTATTGATTTAGAGATCTCTGAACGTGTTTTTGGTGAAGAAAGTATGTCCAGGGATTTTTCACCTAAATTTCCATTTCTTAGAAGTTTTCTGATGGTTAAAATGTCATCAGATAAGTACATCAGAGCTTCAGGATCTCCATGCTCACCCTGCCATTTAGAACCGAAAAAACTTCTTCCAACTACTTCATTGGACCGAATATTATCACGAAGTTTTTTACACATTAAAAGATTTTTAATGTTATTAACCATTATTTTATCGTCTTCTGGGGGATTTTCAACATGTAAAGACATGGCTTTGCTCTTTATCTTACGATAATCTCCGCTTAAAGATTTTAAAAATCTGCCGGATAATCCCTCATATTCTGTGACCAAAGATTCCAGATCCTCGTCCAGCACATCCGGCATGAAACCGGTCAAAAATCCTTCTTTCTGTTGTTTGAATTGTTTAACATCTTTAATAAGGGCATAAACTTCGGCTTTAGAATCTTCCCACTTTGAATCAAGTAAAATATTTTTATCAATAGGTTGTAGTGATAAAATAAGGTTAACAGTGCTAATAAAATCATTTAAATGTTTAAACGTGTCGGGAGAGTTTATCCCTGTCATATCAGCCAAATTTTTTACTTTATCTCTAAGATCATCCAATGTTTGTATGGATTTATCCAGTAAAAATTCTATATCCTCTAAATCAACCGGTAATATGGGATCAACATTACATTGGCGCCATGGATTTTCTTCTAGGGGCCGGACTAGTTTAAAGATTTGTGATAACTCATTTAATATAAATATGGAATGGTTCCATTCTTCAATTGTAAGTTTATCCGGATTTGGAAAATTGAAACGAGGCATTTTACGATTTATTTCCTCGAAATGATCAATTACTTCTTCTTTTATCCCAAATAAATGGAATGGTGTGAATCCTATTTCGCCCAGGGGTTGGTGGATGAACTGTACATAATCATTTAATTCAGACCGGAGTTCCTCTAACTTAGCAAACTCTTCGTCTAACTCTAATTTTATATCCTGACAACGATTTAATGTGCTTTGAAGTTCCAACAACACATCTTTTTTATTTGATTTTCTACTGTGGAGTTCTAGACAAAATTCTCCCAAACCTACATGGTCTAAACGGCTTTTAACTACTTCCAGTGCTGCCATTTTTTCACTGACAAATAAAATTGTTTTTCCGTGTGCCATAAGTTCAGCTATCAAATTGACGATAGTTTGGGATTTTCCAGTGCCCGGAGGCCCTTCCACCACCATATTTTTTTCCAGTTTCACATCCTCTATTACTGCAATCTGTGAAGAGTCAGCATCAACTACATGGAAAACATCTCGAGGTGAAAGTTTCAAGTCAACTTCATTTTCATGGAATTCTTCGTCATTTAAATCAGCATCTGGATCAAATATTGCCTTAATTATTGGACTTTTCTCTAAGGATATGTCTTCAGGCCAGCTTTCAGTTTGCAGATCTTTGAACATGACGAATTTCGTAAAACTGAAAAAGCCCAGATAAACATCATCTGTTATATTCCACGATTTTTTGGATTTTAATTCCTGTCTAACCCTTTCAAAATATTCAGTTACACATTCTTTAGTTTCCATCATTTCGAAGTCAGGTAATTCTATTCCTTGCTCAATAAGTTTTGCTTGGAGTGAAATATTACTAACTGCATCTTCACCTGTCCATCGAAGTTTAAAAGACCCTTTAACTTTTTTACGTTCTAATTCTACAGGAATTAAAATAAGAGGAGCCTTTCTGAACTCGTTATTACCATTGATTTCTTTCCATTCCACTGATCCAAGCGCCATGTACAGAATGTTGTAACCCTGTTCTTCCAGCATGGATTTTGACTGTTGATTGATGTAAAATAGTCTTTTTTGAAGTTCTTTAGTGCTTAGATTGGTCTGCAAAAATTGGTTTTTGTATTTTTCTGTGTGAGCCGATTCAGGAGGGGGAACTTCCCATAAAATTGATGATTCTTCTTCCGTTAGCGTGGAATCATCATTTAGCTTAACCAGAACATCCACTAATTTTTTTTCTTCATCAGTCAGGATCTGGTGACCTACAATTTCTATATCTGCCAGTTTCCATATAAAGCGTCCTGCCATCATATCCTCTAAATTATTGCGAAGTTCAACATTATCCTGCTTTTTGGCCTGTTTTTTAGGTAAAAAATATATTTCGCTTTCTCTTTTTCTCCTATTTAGAACCAATGTCTGATATACATTTTCAGGACAAATGTCAACTAGTTCTACTGTGGTGGTTCTCGGCCGAAAATTTAAAAGCTGATTTCGCATGGTTAAATCCAGAAGATTCTGGCGTAATACTCCAATTTGCTTGTGAATTTCTGTTATTTAAGGCGCCCCCATTTTTACTCATTTAGGATTATTAAGAAGTGGGATTAATATAAAAATTTAAAAAACTGTTATTAATCATATATTATTTTATATTGATACTATATAAAAAATTCTAATTTAAGAGGTATATATTTCTATTTTATTAATCAGATTAATCATCCCTTTGTACTGCTTCTTTAAAGAATTTTGGTACAAGTGATCTATATCTGGGACTTTTAAACATCATATCTATGTTACCATCTAAAATGTAAGTATCACAATAATCATCCTCAGCCCTCATACCTCGCCCATATGCTTGAATCAATGTCATTACAGTTTTATAAGCATACCAACGAGGGTCCCGCCGCATTCTTTTATTTACTTGCTTATCCCCCAGATAAGGGAAGGGTACTTTATAAATAACCTGGAAGTGGCACTGATCATAGGGCAAATCAACGCCCTCACTCATGGATGGACTAACCAATATCAAGGGATCCTTACTTTTTTCGAATTGATTCAGTTGATATTCCCTATTTTGACTGTTATGACTAATTAAACGGGAATTATGGATGTTATTCATGATATATTCTTGACATTTATAGTTATGAGTATGTATAAGTCCTTTTTCATGTTTATGATGTTTTATAATCTTATTCAAGACAGATATGGTCTTTGGTGCCGTGTGTTTTATGGAACTAGCTGACATTTTACCCTTAGTTTTAATATATACTGGTCTTTTTGAGGTTGGAAAAGTACTGTCGATTTTTAGGGAATAAAGCTCCGCAGGACGTATGCCCAACCATTTACTGAACAATTTATGGTCCAAAATAGTGGCACTCATAAACAAACAGACATCAGCATGTTTTAAAAGATGTTCTTCAGCGTACATATTCACTTTCAATGGTTTAAAGGAAACACCACCCGGTGATGAATCAACCACCCAATTTTTAGGATTATCTTCCATATTAGTCAAAAGCTCGTTTAAGCGGTTTTTGGTCCGATTTATTCTGTCTGCCTTATTTTTGGGAATATCTTTTACGTTAATAGCCTTATAATCCTCATATGTGGACTCGACAAACATTACCCATTCTGAAGGATCCTCATATTCCATCATTGAACGAGGTATTGATTTTTTTATATCCTTTTCCAGTCTTTTATTGAAAATATTTACCTCCAAGCGGTGCATGAGCTTGTCTTCAATATTATGGGCCTCGTCCAAGATCATTATATTTCTCTTATTAAAATGTTTGACGTAGTTAAGCTCCAACAAGGCATAATCATAATTCATTAACGTTATCTTACTGTTAACTGCCTCAGCCTTCTGTTCCCAGTAGTTACATTTATCTGTAGACTTAAAATAAATTTGATTTTCAAATGCATCCTTAAAAGCAGGTATCCCCTTATCATAATCAGCTTTGGTTATTCCATAAGGACAGGTAAATTTCCGTGACCGGGGTGTGGTTTGACAGGTCCCAATATCACAAGTTGAGTCCAGATCATCTTCCTTACATGCAAAATTAGATCTTCCCTTGACCAAAGGATAGCCAAATTCCTTGGCATACTGTGACTGGAGTTGTTTGGTCATGGTAAGAATGTAAGCCGGTTGATACATCCTAACTAAAGTAGATGCTATCGCTGATTTGCCGGTGCCGGTGCCGGCCTCCAGGATTATGTAGCGAAATCCTTTATCTATAGCATCCCTTATTTCAGCTATTATTTCCAGCTGCCCTTCGCGGGGATAGGGAAAAGGAAAATTTTCTATTATGTCCTGATCAATATTAGGATAAGACCTTTTAATATCTGAGATCTGACTATTTGAAATTTCCACCTTTTTGGAACTTTTAGGGCTATTTGATGAACAGATACAGTTCATTTTCAACATTCCGCACTTGTTACATATGAAATCCTTATCCATAGAGACTTATATTTAGGTGATGGTATAAATAGATGCATGTGTAACCTTAAAAAAGAATTCATTAAATAGTTATATGTAATTTTATTGAATTAATTCCATTTTGGAATTTATTAAGAAATTTTTATTATAGAAGGTGGATCATGAAGAAAGGAAAATTAATAGGAATTGGTGTGGGGCCCGGAGATACCGAACTATTAACATTAAAGGCTGTAAAGATGTTAAAAAGTGTGGATGTAATATGTGCCCCCAAATCCGCTGATTCAAAACCGAGTTTGGCATTATCAATCGTTAAACCAATTCTTAAAGAACGAAATAACTCATATGAAATTTTAGAACCACTATTTCCAATGATAGAAGATAATAATAAACTTAAAGAGTATTGGGACAAGGCTGCCCAGTTAATATCCAAAGAACTAAATAAAGGTCTGGACGTTGCCTTCATAACATTGGGAGATCCGTCAATTTATAGTACTTTTGCCTATATCTTTAAAATTATTAACAGAATGAACTTTGATGTAGAGTTAATTCCAGGAATAACCTCATTTACAGGATGTGCCGCCAGTGGAAAAATGCCTCTGGCTGAAAAAGATGAAATTATTGTCATCGTACCTAAAGTTGATGAAAGATTGGAACAGATAATGGAACATGGCGACACCTTTGTCATAATGAAAACCTCTAGAAATCTTAAATTACTTGAAGAGACTATAGATAAAGATGAAAGAACTAAAGAAATATTGTCTGTGCAGAACTGCAGTATGGATGACGAAAAAATAATAAATGGTTTCTCAAAGGATAAAAAATATCTTTCAACCACAATAGTTAAATTTAAAGATAAAAAATAATTAACCCATTGAAAGCTGATACCTTTGAATTAATGCCAAAATCCTAAAATGATTATTCACATCCACATTTAAAGGTTTAAAAATAATATGAGTTTATAATACATTTTAAGTAATTAAAACATTTGAAATAATAAAATAAGTTCTATTAACTAATTTAACTACTTTTTATTCAATATAATAATTGAAATGCCAAAATCTTTTAAAAAATTATTGACTAAAACAAAAAGTTTATTATTTAGAAAATAGTTATGTATTAAACTAAGCGAACTTACTAATATCCTAGAACACTGAATTTCCAGTTTATTAAATGTTTTTCTACTAAAACATGCATTATTTCTAGCATAAAAAATGGCTAAAAGGCAATCCTAAATGGATTAAACTATAAAACCTCCTAAAAAGCCTATTTTAACAACCATTTACTATTAATTCTTTGAATAATCATTATAAACCATAATTCCAGCCTCAAATTTATTTTAATTTTTTACTAGGATATTATGGAGTATTGAAATTATTCGTTTAAAATGGGGATAATCAAAAGAGGGGGATCAATTGTTAAATGAAGAATCAGAAGATCCTGCTAATGCAGATTTAGGTCAAACGATTTTGAAATTTAAAAAAATTGCTGAAAACCCAGTTTCCAGATTAATACTTAAAAATACGTTGACTTATTGCGAAAAAGATCAGACAAATAGGTTGGAAGCTGCTTTGGAAATTTATTTAGATAAAAGAGATGATTATTGCTGGAAATGTTATTTAACGTCTAAAATAATAGGTTATATTGTTTCTCAAGGTTCAAAAAGTTTTGGTGTTGAAGAAAAAGAATTTAAAGAATATATGGAAGATGAATACTGGATAAAAGGGTTATATAGTGTTTTGAAGGGGATCGGCGTTTTCGGTGTAGAAAAACCGTTTATTCCTGGAGCACCTTTTCAAGTTGTCTGGAATATAACTCATGCTTGTAATATGAGTTGTTTACACTGTTATGAGAATGCAGGTAAAAAAGAAAAGGATGAACTTAGAAAAGAAGATGTTTATAAAGGTTTAGATATTTTAGCTAAAGCTGGAGTGACCTCTCTAGCTTTTTCAGGTGGTGAACCAAGCATACACCCCCATATCCTAGATTTCATTAGTTATGCTAAGGAAAAGGGTATGTACGTGGCCATGGCTACCAATGGTTATATTTTTTCTGATAAAAATTATTGTGAAAAATTTGTGGAAGCAGGTCTTGAATTTATTCAAATTAGTATTGATGGGATGAATCCCAACACTCATGATTCATTTCGAAGAAGAGATGGTGCCTGGGATCGGGCTATTAACGCTGCGAAAAACTTTGCAAAAAATGATGTGTTTTTAGAAGTTGCCACTACAGTGACAGAGCGAAATTTAAATGAAATACCAGACATGATCAACTACATAGGCAAGCTAGGCGCAGATTGGTTCATGTTGTATAACTTTATTCCTACTGGAAATGGCTCTGAAAATTCTGAAATGGACATATCACCTTTAGAAAGGTTTAAAATTCTTGAAATGGCCTATGATAAGAATTATGATGGAGAAATGCAAATTTTATCTACTGCCCCTCAATATGCAATGATTGCAGATAACTTAAATAAAAATGAAAACATTATCCCCACCCATTTTTACAATCCAGAATACAGCAATCCTACCATTGCACAGTTAGCTGAATTTATTGGTGGATGCGGAGCAGGTAGATTCTATTTAAGCATAGAACCTAATGGTGATATTTATCCTTGTGTATTTTTTCCTCATGAAAAGGACCTTAAGCTTGGTAATATTCTTCAAGACGATTTTGAATCATTATGGAGAGATAACGAAATTCTTAAAAAACTCCGAGACAAAAGTCTTTTAAAAGGTCATTGTGGTGCCTGTGAATCAAGGAATATTTGTGGTGGATGTCGAGCCAGAGCATATAGCTATTTTAATGATATTTTAGCTCCTGATCCCGGCTGCATAAATAATAAAAAAGAATGGAATAAAATTAAAACTGAATTAACTTGTGAAGAATACCAAAAACTCCACGAACAATTGAAAATTCATTCTAAATAAAGGAGTTCTGAACATATGGATGTTGTACTAGTCAACCCAATGGATGAAACCCAAGTAAGCACTAAATTAGGTTTAAAAGTTCCCCCCCTAAATCTTATGTATCTTGCTGCAGCTTTAGAAAAAGATTCAGCAGAAGTAAATATTATCGATGATGATCTAAAACAAAAAGGACCAAATAAACTGGCTAATGAAATTTCAAAGCTAGATCCTAATGTAGTGGGGATCACCGCTACCACCGCCTCTATAAATACTGCTCTAAACTACATAGATGGCATTAAAAAAAATTTACCTAATGTTCTCACAGTGGTGGGAGGTTCACATGCAACATTTCTACCAGAAGACACTTTAAAGGAGTGTAAAGGGCTTGATGTAGTTGTTATCGGAGAAGGAGAAGAAACAATAGTGGATTTAACAAATAATTATATCAAAAATGGTTTTAAAAACTTAAATGAAGTTAAAGGAATAGCATATAAAAATAATGGTGTTATTAAAAGATCTGAGAGTCGTGAACTTATAAAAAATCTTGATGAAATTCCTTTTCCTGCAAGACATCTTTTACCTTTTGAATCTTATGGAACATCCGAAGATGAATCAGGAGGAGTTATTACTAGTCGAGGATGCGTTTTCAACTGTGGATACTGTTCTTCCTCATTGATAATGGGTAAAAAATTCCGAGGACGTAGCCCCTCCAATGTGGTTGATGAACTAGAAGAACTGGTAAATAAATACAAAATACGGGATATAGCCTTCCTGGATGACACATTCATGTTAAATAAAAGAAGAGCCCAAAGTATAGCCAATGCAATTAAAGAAAGAGGATTAGATATTAGTTTTGTTGCCTCAAGCAGGGTGGACAAAGTAGATAAAAAATTATTAGAAAGTTTAAAACAGTCCGGCATGGCTACACTGTATTATGGGGTTGAATCTGGTTCTCAGCGCATTTTAAATTTGATGAGAAAAGGCATTACATTAAAACAGGCCGAAAATGCTGTTAAAACTGCTAAGAATGTTGGTGTGGATATTTTAACTTCGTTTATCCTAGGTTATCCTGGCGAAACTCCTGATGAAATGGACAAAACAATAAAATTTGCAATTAAGTTAGATGCTGATTACAGCCAATTCTCTGTCCTTACTCCATTTCCTGGAACTCCAGTTTACTATGAACTTAAATCCAAGAATTTACTGGATACTGAACATTGGAATCGTTATACTGTGATCCATCCCGTTATAAAGTATGAAAAGTTAGGTTTGAGTAAAAAAATCATTGAAAAAAAACTGGCTAAAGCTTATTTAAAATTTTATACCAGACCAAAATACATACTCAAACACCCACACATGTTAAAGGTTTTTCTTGAAACAGTATACCGAAGTTTCATCATCCCTAAATTCAATATTGGAGTGCCAAAAGGATGGTATAGAAATTTAAGAAATACCAAGGAAAATTAATTTGAAAATCTACAATTTAATCTAAAAATCAGCTAGAAATAGGAGTAACACAACCAATTAAAAGATCATTTTCAATTTCTAATTTTAGTATCTTATTTTCAAATAAAGTAAAATTTATATAAATCATATCCATATATTTAGATATATAGATTCAGTTTAAATTGTTATATGAGGAGATGAAAAATTGAAGGAAAAAGAAATTAAAGAATTTGTTAAAGATCATTATTCTAAAATAGCCAAAAAAGAAGAATCCTACTGTTCATGTTGTTCTGGAGGAGATTTAACAATCGAACAGGCCAAATCTGCAGGATATTCTCTAGAAGAATTAAAAAGCATACCCAGTGATGCTGTATTCGGATTAGGATGTGGTAACCCCACTGCACTGGCAGAAATTAAAGAAGGAGAAGTTATTTTAGATCTTGGTTCTGGTGGAGGTATAGATGTTTTCCTTGCTGCTAATAAAGTAGGCCCAAAAGGCAAGGTCATTGGAGTGGATATGACCCATGAAATGGTTCAAACAGCCACCGCAAATGCACAAAACGGTAAATACGAAAATGTTGAATTTAAACTGGGAGAAATTGAAAAATTACCCCTTGAAGACAATTCAATAGATGTTATAATAAGTAACTGCGTGATAAATCTAACAACAGACAAATTAATCGCGTATAAAGAAGCTTATCGGGTTCTAAAAAATGGTGGACGTATTTTAGTTGCAGATCTGGTTACCAACGGTAACATTCCAGAAGAATTAATAAAAAGTTTCCAAGCCTGGTCTGATTGTATTGGTGGGGCTTTAGAAAAGCAAAAATACTTGGATATAATAAAAAAGGCAGGATTTAAAAATACGGAGATGTTAGAACAACATTACTTCACTGAACCTAATCTGGATGAAAGACTGATTGGAAAGATAACCAGCATCCAGATAAAAGCAGTTAAATGATGAATTAATAGTAATTAAGATAGTGATCAAATGAAAAAATGTGGAGTAACCAGTGGATGCGTCCCTGATCCAAAACAAATAAAAAAGTTAGAATTAATTTTAAAAAAAATGCCACCAGAGGATAAATTTGAGGCTATAGCCAGTAAATTGAAGGCAATTTCTGATCCGACCCGACTGAGAATACTTTATCTTTTAAGCGATGGAGAGCTCTGCGTATGTGAAATAATATTCGCACTTAAAAAGCCCCAATCAACTGTATCACATCATTTAAATGTTCTAAAAAATGCAGGATTTTTAAAAGGGCGTAAAGATGGATTATGGATACATTATAAACTAAAAAATCCATATATAGTGGATTTAATTCAAGAGATAGTTAAAATTGTTTAGGGAATGATCATATGGCAGAAAAAAATAGAATAGCCTTAGCTGCATGTAGTGGAATGAGTCCTTATGGATTAATAGCTCGTGTAGCTTCAACAGACACTGTATCTGAATCAGATAATTTAATATCTATATGTATGGGAGCAACATCAGCAGATAAAGAAGGATTTCGTCAATTAATTAAAAAATATCCCATAATAGCAATAAATGGTTGTGAAAGTAATTGTGTAAATAAAATACTCCAACAAAAAGATGTAAAAGTTTTTAAAACAATTAATACTTTAAAAGAACTAGATAAAGTTAATCTAAAACCGGAAGATGTTTCACGTTTAGATGGAGTTGGAGAAAAGTGTGTTGAATATCTTAAAAAAGAAATCAAAAAAACAATAAGAGAATGTAAATAAGTTACTGATAACTGATTTATATGACTATAAAACCAAAAAAAGCGTTTTATTTGTTTGTAACCATAATTCTACTAGGTCACAAATGGCTGAAGGACTTTTAAGAAATATGTACGGAAAATTTTATGAATCATTCAGTGCAGGCATCAATATTACTGAAGTTAACCCACTGGCAATTGAGATAATGAATGAAATAAATATAGACATTTCTTATCACCATTCTAAAAGTTTAGAAGAATTTCAGAATAAAGAAATTGATATTGTAGTTACTGTTTGTCAAGGAGCCCGAGAAACTTGTCCTATTTTTTTAGGAGGAAAAAAATATATACACAAAAAATTTAAAGACCCTTCTAATTTCCAGGGCACTGAAGATGAAAGAATAGAAGAGTTTAAAAAAATAAGAGATGAAATTAAAGAGTGGATTATAGAAAAATTTCGTCCAGACCATCAATAAATAATAAATATTGAAAATTCGAGGAATAAAATATGTTGAAAGTCATTATAGTAACAGACGGCCCTTATGGAGAACGGGCCCACGAAACGATAAGTAAAGATTTTGAATGTGATTTTATTGAACTTGAACCACCAACATCCATGTTTATGGATGAAATAGAAATACCTCCAGATTCTTTGAAAAAATTAGAACACGCAAATATTGTTATAACTTATGTTCTTCATCCAGACCTTACATTGGAACTGGTTGAGAAGCTTCATAACAAAGTCGATTGGATAATTATTGGCGCCTGGAGAGGGGAAGGATTTAAAAATCAAGTAGAAAATTTTGGAAATGTAACTTGTCCTGAAAACATGTGCGATCTAGAAGAGAATGGGAATCCTGTCTTTGATGAGTTTGTATCCAAATTTGGAAAACCAATAGTTGAAATAGAATCCAAAAATGGTATAGTTACTTCTATTAATGTTTTAAGATGTTCACCTTGTGGTTCGACAGATTTTGTAGCAGAAGAACTGTTAAATGAGGAAATTAAAAATCTGCCGATTAAAGCCGGGCTAAAAATACAACATTATCCATGTAGAGCTCCAAAAATGAGATTATTTACAGATGATGAGTGTAAAAAAGAGATGGCGGCAAATTTCCATAAGGAGGCTTTTGAAAAGGCATTAAAAGGAAATAAGTTGGATTAAAAGCAGATGTGGATTGAAAATTGATATATTGAAGCAACCCAAAAATAATTAATTAAACTTATTTCAATTTGAGGAAATTAATCATCTTAACTGTTTTTACTTAATTAAGATTTAAAAATTCATAATATGAAAAAAAGAGATTCAAATACGTCAATTTAGCACGAATATTCTTATAATTGCATATGCTGCATAAATTCCTAAAAGAGTTAAACCTTCCCATCGGCTCAGTTCCATTTTGCTTCTCATAAAGAAAAGAAGGATAATTGTTACAATTATTAAAACAGGAGCATCTATTAGAATTGATAATGGTTCTATGGGAATATTTACAAAAAGAGCCGGAATTCCTATACCTATTAAAATATTGAAGATATTGCTGCCTAGAACTGTTCCAACCGCCAGATTACACATTTTTTTTCGGGCAGAAGCAACTGTAACCACAAGTTCCGCCATGCTGGTGCCTATGGCCAGCCCGAACAATCCCACAATCATTTCCGGAATCTGTGCCAGATGAGCAATTTCCACTGCACTGAAAACCAATGTTCTAGCAGCTATTATCAAAGCAACAAAACTGATTATGGTTAATAAAATAATTTTATGGTTTAGAGACTTTTTCTCGGTTTTATGATTATTTACATGAGTTTTAGAGTATTTTCGCTGTTTTTGTATTAAAACATATAAATAAACGACGTAGATGCTTATTAGAATTATTCCCGCAATTGCATTGATGGTTCCAAGAAACATAAAAAATAACAGAATCAATGATGTAAATAGAACCATTAATCCGTCGCGTCTGATTTCATCTCTATTGGTGGTTATTACACAAGATATTGTGGCTGCGATACCTATAATGCCTGCAATATTCCATATGTTAGACCCTATAACCACCCCTACACCAAGATCAGGGCTTCCAGTTAAAACAGAGATTATTGCTGATCCAAATTCTGGCAGAGAAGTTCCTCCTGCAGCCACAGTAATACCCAATATTATCTGGGATATTCCCAAATAACTACCTATTTCTACTAGATTCTCCACAAATACGTCGGCTGCTTTGATTAAGACTAACAAAGATATCAGAAATAATGCTAATAGGATAATCCATGAAATCATATGTACAATTATTTTATTGGTATATATTAAATTTATAGGATTTTTCAGTTTTAGAATTACGATATCAACACCAGGAACCGTGCATGCAATAATTTTCTCTTTTTTATATCAGTTACATGATTATATTATCATTATTATTCATTGATAATTATTTATTTAACCACTTACAAATTAAAATTATGAATGAAAAAAAGACCCTCACCATCATACTGACTGAGGGACCATACCGCTCACAATATGCAAATTTAGCTTATGAACTTGCTATGAGTGCTTTAAATAATGAATATAATATTAATATGTTCTTGTATATGGATGCAACCCATATACCTCGAAGGGGGCAAAATCCCCACTCTTTTCCAAATGTGGGTCATAAATATAAGAAATTGTTAAAAAAAGGTGCGGATATAAGGGTTTGCATTAGATGTGCAACTGCACGAGGCCATGCATGTGATCCCCATTCCCCTTATTTAAAAGGAATTAAAATTACCACAGTTTACGACATCCCGGAATGGGTTTTAAACAGTGACAAGGTAATAAGTCTGGGATAAAAATGAAATCTGCATTAATAATTATTGATAAAGCCCCTTATGGCTATGAAGATGCATTCAGTGGTTTTTATGTGGCTATAGCTTGCCTTAACCGGGATTTAGATGCAGACGTCCTTCTTGTAGGTGACGGTGTTTATGCTGCCATGGAAAGACAGGAATCAGAAGAAAGTATTAAGTTTCCAAATGTAGGCGAGCTCTGTTATTTAATATTTCCAGAAGGAAGTCTTTTTGTGCATGAAAATTCCATGTTAGAGAGAGGGATTAAAGAAAAAGAACTGGTAGAAGCTGCAGAAATAATCAATGATGAGGAACTTTATGAAATTATTAGATCTAAAACAGTTGAAACTGCAGTTATAAAGATTTAACCCACATTTAAGTAATTTATAGGGCTGGAGAGGATAAAAGTGGATATGGAAGAACTAAAATATAATGTTTTTAATGATGGGGCACTGGTTAATGAAGTTACCATTAAAAAGATTAAGCCTTGTGTTGCTTCTGAAGGTAAGATACGTGTTTTAATGCAACTCGATGCTGAGTTAGGGGATGTTATACCTGTTCTTGTATCAAAATATCCTCCAGGCAGAGTAAATTATATTGAAAGAAAAAATGTGATTACCCTGACTATTTTTAAAAGACTTATCACCATTTATCCTTCAGGTAAAATAACCATGAATAAAACCCAGAACAAAGAAGAAGCAGTCAAGGTGATAATCAATATAATGAATGATATAAACAATTGTTACTCTGATTTAAAGAGTGGTGGCTCAGTAAACTATGAAGAATTAAAAGCGAAATTATCAAAAATAGGGCCACTTGCAGTATATACTTGTTTACCTCAAACTAACTGTGAAGAATGTGGAGAAGCTACTTGCATGGCTTTTGCCATGAAATTGCTGTCTGGAGATGCCTTTCTAGAAAAATGCCCCCCTTTAAAAGAAGATTCATGTTCAAAAAATGTGGAATGTCTAGAAGAACTATTAGGAAAGCAATTAATGCAAACTATGGGTTGGAAGACAGATAATTAATAGGAGAATTCAAATAAATGCGGATCGGATTTATATTAACTAAAACTCCATCGGAAGAAGGTTTTTGTACTTTTATAAAATTTATTAAGGTGTATATCGATAAAGAAGATATAAATGTATACTTATTAACCAATGGAGTTTACTGTGCAAAAAGAAAACATTTACATTCTGATCTAATCCAGAAATTGTTAAAAAATTGTCGGATTTTTGCCTATCTACCTGACTTAACTGCCCGGGGAATATCAGAAAACCAGTTGATAAATGGTATTCAAGTGATTGATAGTTATGATGAGATTATAGTAGACATTATGGAAGAGATGGATCAAATTTTAAGTTTTTGAAATGAGAGATGATTATTCTATGCCTAAAATGACTAAATCCAAGAAAATGGTGGGAATTCGGTGCCAATGCCATGACCGCGCTGTAGAAAGAAAAAAATTTCTTCTAAGAAAAACCTACTGCAAAAAATGTGGTAAAATATTTAAAACTAATCGTGAAGTTGATTTATGCTTTGAATGTGAAAAAAAGAGGTATTGAGAAGAAAAATCTCATTTATTATAATAATAACAAGAGACCTCTTCCATAAACTAGTACCATGAGGAAAGCCAGTGTGACTATTATAACCCATGACATGGTTGAAACTATTGGTTTAACCTTCTTTTTAGAAATTTTATATCTTAAAAGTTCCTCGAACATTAATCCTCCATCTAATGGTTTCATTGGGAGCAAATTAAATGTTCCAACCAGAAAATTAAGTGTGAATATCCAGTAAAATATTTGGTTTAAATAGAAAAGGGCTGTTGGAAGAATATTTCCAAATATACTGGAAACATCATTATTTGCCACCATATAATTTTGTGTCCGTATTCCAATATAGAATTTGGTGGCATTATTGGGACTTGTGCCGGTTTTCACAACATAAGTTCCCTGATCTGTTTTTAAAGTCAGTTCATCCCCAGGTTTGGTTTTATTAAGTATTTTCTGATAATCTGTAGAATTTTGTATATTGACTCCATTTATTCCCTCTATAACCATTCCCTCTTTCAGAATGCCTGAGGCAGGACTGGCAGGAACAACACTGGAAATTTGAACCCCTTCAGTATGGAAAGATGAACCAATCGCCGCACCGCTCAGAATAAAAATTAGCAAAGCTATTGCTGCTAAACTCAAATTAAATATTGATCCTGCAGCATAAATTCTAAGCTTGGAAATCCTTTTAGATTTTTTTATCTCTTCTTCATCAGGTTCAACAAAAGCTGCTGGTAAAATAGCAAATAGCATAAGTCCTATGGACTTTATACTGACACCTTCCACTCTTGCCAGTATACCGTGTCCAAATTCATGAATCACTATCACCGTCATTAAAGCAATGATTCCGTATCCTAAAGGAACATAAAACGCAGACCCAGGAACATCAACCCCTGGAAGAAGAACACCCACTTGTGAAGCGGCTTGAGCTGGCTCTAAAAGAGTTCCTAATATGAGAATGAAAGAGTAAAGCATTAATCCCATGAAAAATACTGCTACGGGTATTCCAATAGTCATAAATACCCTCCAAAACCGGGAGTACTTTTGAGCTACATTGTCAATAAAACCCTTCATTCTTGTTGTTTTTCGCCTTAAAATAGGCCCTTGTATTTCAATTTTAAGTTTTTTATGAAATAGTAGTGATATTACCCATATTCCAACGAATAAAATAGCATAAAACCATAAAGCATCCATATATTCACCATTTAAAAAAAATTTCTAAGTTTGAATTTAATTCTTGTATTTTGATATTAATCACATAAATAAGTTTGTTTGAATCTAAGTCAAATCATGTAAACATGTTTTAGAATTCGTATATATAACTAATTTAAGGGTATTTAAACTTTTCCAGAAAATCTATTTTTTTCTGGATTCTGAATTAAAAAATTCGATTTGACTGCATTAAACTTTAAATGAGTCATAAAGCAAAACTTCGCACTCCTCTCCTTCGGGTATTCCCTCCACATTTTCTTTGATGTAAATATATGAGTTGGAATCGACCATGGATCTTATGACTCCTGATCCTTTGGTCATAATAGGATAAACTTTGTTATTATCTGTCTTTGCCCTAATAAAATCTGTGCGCCCTAATGTTGAAGGAATTTTCTTGGCTGCAACTTTTTTTATTCTTTGAGGTTCTCTAGATATATTCTGCATTTTAAGTAAAAAATTTCTAACAAAAATATCGTATTGAACTATGGCTGCCACAGGATATCCTGAAAGCATAAATACTGGTTTTTCATGGATAATCCCATATCCAAAAGGTTTTCCCGGCCTTACTGCAACTCCATGAACAATAACATCACCCAAAGCAGCTACTGCATCTACAACCACATCTCCCTTACTAATAGCAGTTCCCCCAGTAGTTATAACTGCATCAGATTTATTTACTGCATTTTCTAGGAGATTAGACATCAATTCCAGATCATCGCCACAGTGAACCATTTTTGGTGTTGCCAGTGCACTTTCTACCAGTGCTTTTAGAGTATAATGGTTAGAATTTATTATTTGTGCCCCTTCAAGACTGTTTTTGGGTTTTACCAGTTCATTACCAGTGGTTATAACTGTTATAACTGGTTTTTTATATACTTCAATTTTAGCATAACCTGCAGAGGCAATAATCCCCAAGTCTTGAGGCCTTAAAATTCTTCCCCTTTTTAAAACAATTTCACCCTGTTTTATATCTTCACCCTTAACTGAAACATTTTCACCAGGAGTTAGAGTGGCCGCAACTTCTAATTTATTATCAAAAAAGTTAGTGTACTCTTCCATAACAACTGCATCAGCCCCTTCTGGAATAGGGGCGCCTGTTGCAATTTTAACCGCTTCTCTGTGATTAATTTCCATTGAAGATTTTTCACCGGCCCCGATTTGATCGATAACTACAAAATCTGCGGGATTTGTTTCAGAATATCCAAAAGTATTCTCAGCTTTTATGGCATAACCATCCATAGCCGATTTATCAAAAGGAGGAGAGTTATGTATTGATTTTACGTCAACTGCCAATACTCTACTATTGGCATCTTCTAACGATATAATTTCTGTTTTAAATGACATAGAATACTTATTTATCAAATATAAAGCCTTTTTAATTGGTATAAGTTCAGATAAAAACATTTAATCATCTCATGATATTTATTGTATGAAAATTCATAGAAAATATATAATAGACAACTCTGATTGATGTTTAAATAGTATTTTTACAAATATAATATTAAATTTAACCATCAATTTCATTTAATAATCTCTTATTCAAAAAAAATTAAAGAAAAAAATTAAATTCTACTTAAATTGATAAAAACCTGATAATACCTTATATTTTAGTAAAAATGGATAATGTTTAATTATATTAGATAATCATCTAATTAATCTTATTTAATCTAAAAATACCAATTCACTGGGATGTTTATGAAAAAACTGTTATGGTGGTTAATAGCCGGTACCAAAGGTGGAATAAACAGGGCTAGAATTATTAAAGTTTTGCATGAACGGCCTTATAATGCTAATCAATTGTCTGAAAAACTAAATCTAGATTATAAAACAATCAGACATCATTTAAAAGTTCTTATAGACAACAAAGTTATTACTTCAACTGGCGAAAAATATGCCACCATGTATTTCCTATCAGGAAACTTGGAAGAAAATTATGATATTTTTACTGAAATCTGGGAAAAATTAGATAAAAAAAATTAGTGGTGTGAATTATGAAAGTTGCGGGAAAAGGATATCATGGAGGAGCAGGTTTCTCCAATATGGAAATTGCTTATGCATCTGCTCTAGTAAATATTGCAAACATTTGTTTATTAATTGCCCTTTTATACGTATACGGAAGAAGTTATCGCAGATTAAAGTCAAAATTTACCTTAGGACTGCTGCTCTTTGCATTCTTACTACTTCTCCAAAACATGTTCTTCTTAATGTTTTTCTTACTGCAAAGTGGATTTAGAGGGCCGGGTATGGGAATTCCGCTTCTAACCATAAATACCACCCAGTTTATAGCATTATTAATACTTCTAAAGATTACTTGGGAATAAGTGTTAAATATTTCCAAAAGAAGAATCTGGGTTTTATTAGGTAGAGATTTGGGTATAATTCTGGAATAACTATTTTTAAGTAGTAAAATTATGTTTATATCACCCATTATCCAAGGAGGTGATATAAAATGAAGAAAATTGCTTTAATTTGTGCCATGGTCATGGTAATAGGTGCAATACCCGTTTTCGCCATTACCAATGACACAACTAATACAGCCACCAACTCCAATGAAGACAAAAGCACAGTTACTAATAACACTAACACAAACACTAGCTCATCAAACACAGTTTCAACAACGAATAATAAGATATCTCAGTTAAAAAAACAGCATCAATACAGATATAAGAATAAAACCACTGGAACTGCTAAACATAGATATGGACAAGATTCCAATAGAGGTGTAAATTGTTCTAATGCTGATTGTGCTTGTGACCAAGATCAGACCCGAAAACGGGGTAGACTTAGAGATGGATCCTGCCAATCGTAAGTATGGGAACAAATTCTCTCTATTCTTTTTTTTAAAATAAATGATTTAGAATTAATGCTTCTTTTCTAGATTTAAATGATTTATAAGTTTAAAACCGTCAATTTTAATAATTGAAACCAACAAAAAGATTATATGATGTTTAAAATTGAGCTTGGGAGAAGAAATGATAGAAATTAAATCTTTAAGTAAGCATTTTGGTAGTATAAAAGCTCTGGACAATCTTGATCTTAAAATAAAAAAGGGAGAACTTTTAGGGTTGATAGGACCCAATGGCGCAGGTAAAACAACAGCTATTAGGATTATATCTTGTATTTTAAAACCAGACCATGGCGATGTTCTGGTTGATGGGTGCAGTATTTATGATGATCCTCTAAAAATTAAATCCATGATAGGATACTTACCAGAAGAACCTAATCTTTATGAACGGTTCAAAGCTTATGATTTATTAAAATATTTTGCTGAACTCTACGGAGTACCTAAAGACGAAATCGATCCTCGAATTAAGGAACTCCTGGAACTGGTGGATATGAGTAAAAGGGCCCAGCACAAAATTAACACATTTTCTAAAGGATTGAGGCAGAGAATAGGAATTGCCCGGGCTCTTATTCATGACCCCAAAATCATAATATTCGATGAACCTACCATGGGGCTGGACCCCGCAACTTCTAACACTATTAGAAAATTTATTGGTAGTTTAAAAGGGAAAAAAACCATAATTCTCTGTACACATTATATGGACGAAGCAGAAGCATTATGTGACCGTGTAGCCATATTAAATCAGGGCAAAATACTGGATATTGGGACTCCGGATTATTTGAAATCTAAAATTCATGGCGAAACTATTTTAAATGTAAAAGTTGAAAATGTAGATAAAATTCGACCTGCAGATATAAAAAACTTAGAATCTGTAGAAAATGTAAGGATTATAGGTGACCAAGTAAGTGTATCCCTAAGTTCCAGCGAAGAAATTTGTGATATCGTAGAACTATTCGAAAATAATATATTGTCCGTTAATACTAAAGAACCTACATTAGAAGATGTATTTATTCAAAAAGTTAAATAAACGACCTTTTATATGACTAAAAATCATGTTTGGATTAAATGTATTTTATGATGTAGTATGATAAATGAAATTATTAAAGACTATTCAGTTGTTTAAAGGTTATTTTAATGTGGTTCATGGTTATAACCAAATGGGAGTTCAAAAATACTCTCTCCAGTAAAAAATTTTTAACCATCTTCTTTCTACAAGTATCTGTACTAATTTTAATGATAATCTTCTTTAACAGTTTTATGGGAAGTATAGAACCTGGAAAAAACGTTGCTTTAACACCCTCCCTTTCTGGTTTTGCGTCCATGGATGTGGTAGATAATGAAAATCTTTTTAGGGGCCAATTAAATCCAGATATCTTAAAAATAGAAAGATTAAACTATTCCACAGCATTCAACCGTTTTAATAATAACAAGAGCACTGGGCTTCTTCTGGTTCCATCTGATGCTTTTGAAAAAATAGATAGGCAAGAAACGTTGAATTTAACCCTCCTAATTAATTATAATGACCCAAAACGAAGTGTGATAAAATCAGAAGTGGAAACTACTTCACAAGCACTTTCCAGTATCATTACTAATCAGTGGATAAAAGAAATAAGTTCAGAAAATATCACTCAACCATCGGTGGAACAAAAAGAGCAGGGTGAACCCTTACCTTTGCAGATTATAAGCAAGGTTATGACAGCCATACTACTATTTTTACCTTTGTTTTTATTTGGTAATATGGTTATAGATAGCATTGTAGGAGAAAAAGAGAGAAAAACTGCTGAAATATTGGTGGCAATGCCTATCTCCCATACCAATATAATTTTAGGAAAAAGCTTAGCTGTCATACTCACCATTGCCGTGCAGGTATTCTTGTGGATGGTTATACTTTTAGGTGCTGGTTTTGATATAAGAAATGCATTTCTAGTTTATATCGTTGTTATTCTAACTTCCATCCCTATTATTGGCATAACCTCAATCATTGCCGCTTATTCAAAAAATTATAAAGAAGCAGGAATTGGCATCAGTTTTGTTTATATTGGGGTAGTAGGTTATCTGGTGGTGCCTGCTCTGGCTTATCTTTCTGGATCCGTTCGCGCTGCAAGTATCTCACCTATGACTCTGGTTATGCGGCTTTTTTCCGGTGAGAGTATCAACACCACCGAATTATTAATACCAATCATAATTATTGTTATTGTAAGTTTGCTTTCCTACATCATAACCATCCAATTATTCAAAAGAGATGACGTGGTTTTTGGACCCAGACCGGGTATAATCCACCTAATATTTGAATTTACAGGCATAATAAGTTTAATAAGATTCTTAAAAGGTAAATTTGTTTAGTAGGGTTAATTCCTTAATTTACCTGAAAAAAGCAGTTGAGGATTAAATAAAAATGAAAATACTATCTCTGGCAAAGAAAGAGGCTTTTGATATACTAAATAACAGAATATATTTGCTGGTAGTTTTTGTACAAATATTTATCGTATTAGGTGCCTTTGGATTGGCGGTGGTAAGTTCTATTGCCACAGATCCAGATCTTATGGATCAATTTCAAGTTAACAGTGAATTTAAGGTTGGTTTATCCGATGAATTTAAAAATTCATCCCTTACCAGTTATCTCAAAGATGAAAATTTAAATTTAATATATTTCGACAGTTCCCAAGAAGCTGCGGCCAAGGTAGGTTCTGAGATTATTGCAGCAGTAGATTTAACTACTGCTAGAGAAAATATTTCGGTTCAGATAGATACCACCAGTGTTTTCTACCCTGTGGTATCCCAAAAAATTAATTTAGCCCTGAATAATTACAATAAAGCAGTTAAACTGCAAAAAAGTGGTTTGAATGAAACGGAGATAAAAAAAGTGGAGAATCCTATTCAAATTAGTGAAGTTAAGGTTAATGAAAATGACAAAGCTGATGTTGCCCTAGATAACCCTTACTTTGTGGAGATCATGTATGGATTTATAGTCCCCTTTATTCTTCTTTTACCCTTCTTTTTGGCCAGTAACATTGTTACAGACAGTATTGTTGGTGAAAGAGAGCGTAAAACATTTGAAGTTTTACTCATGACCCCTTTAACCAGTTTTATGGTTGTCCTGGGAAAAATTATACCTATACTCTCCTTTTCACTCATCCAAAGTGTTGCTTGGATAATATTGCTTAATTTTCTCCGTGTACCTATCTACAATTCCCTTTTATTATTCATACTCTTATTTTTCATTGGCCTTGGATTCATAGGGATCGGAGTGATATTATCTATGCTTGTAGATAGCACCAAAGAAGCCAATTCAGCAATAACCCTTGTCCTGGTGTTTGCTACATTTATACTTTTTGTCCCGCTTTTTGTTACCATACCCTATTTAGACGTAATTCTAAATATAATACCCACAGTTTTAATCGTAAAAATCGCTTCAAGCCCTTACATAAATCCTGAATTATTATTAGAGTTTATTCCCACCATATTATTGTCACTGATAATATTTTCAGTGGCGGTTAAGTATTTTAAACATGAAAGGACAATAAGACTTTGATTAAAAAATTAAAATATTATTTAATTATTTAAAAATTAAATTTATAAACGTCAAATAAGTTTCTAGTAAAACCATGCCCAGAAATTCCATGAAATAAAAAATGCAGAACATTTATTTTTTAATATCGCATTCATATTGTTTAATATTTGTTTTTCATTTTCATTGGATTTTATTTGAATTATAGTTTTATTATTTTCTGTTTTCATATCTATAATATCATAGCCCGGGATTTCTATAGTTTTCATAGGTTCAATGACAGTTATTTCGTAATAATCCGTGTTTGTACCAGCTATAAGTATTGAAAATCGAATTATTATGATTAATATTATTATTATAGAGGGTTTTACTAAATCTTTAAATGAAGGAACTTTTTTTATTGAATATACACCCAAAAGTCCTGCCAAACCTATTACTGCAGGAATGGAAAATAAACCACCATCAAAAATTCCTATAAGGGCTGTGGTCAATGAAAATGCAAGTATCAAACGATTAATATCCTTTCTTTCGTTTAAAGAAATAATACCAGTTATATATGCTAAAGGAAATAGAATAAATACAATATATGCTAATGGAGAAACGTAAGATATGAGAGATGTTCCAGTATGAATGGAAGGTGGTACATACAATCCCAAATAAGTAACAAGTGCTCCGATCATTGATTTATAAATGTGGCTGTGTACAATCCCAGAAGTGTTTAAAGTGGGATTTAAAGACACAAATGTAGTAAAAATGGAAACACCATATTTTGCCCGAATGAGAATTTCCAATGCCAAACCTATAAGATATGCTATTAAAATAACAATTATAGTTATTTTTAGGTAATTTCTGCTGGAATTACTAAATACAAAACTTGTATTTTTTAATGTTTTCATAATTCTTCCATCAAAATTGAAAAACGGATAAAATAGGAGCAAAGTACCCATTAAACCGAAAAATAATATAGATTTACCCTGTGATGATCCTTCCAAGAAAGGATGGGTCAGGGTAAGCATTATACTATCCAAAAAATTTGTACTGACAATTAAAATTACAATTACAATCAGCAATAAACCCAGTATATTCAACTTTTCCAGATGAAAATTATTTAAACGCAAAAATATCACCAAAAACGTGTTATATAAAATAATTCTTTAATTGTTCTCATTTATAATTTAAATAACCTATTTTTAATTGAACTATAGTCAATATAGTGGTAAATTAAATTAAATACATCACTACAGAAATTACTGACCCGCACACGATGGGTATCACCAAATTATCGTCTATGGGGCTGTATGCCTCTGCAATTGCACCAAATAAAGCGCCTAAAAAGGCAGGCAGCAATGGAATTTGCAACAGCGCCCCTAAAAATCCCACTATAAGAAATGCTGTGCTTCCTTCTAATGTCTTATATTCATGGTATGGTAATTTAATTTTACCGAATCGCTTGCCAATTAAAGTTGAAGCAGCATCTCCCAGCACCAATATAATTATTGTGGCATTAGCAATATTTAAATTAAAATTAAAAATAACTAATGCCATTAAAACTCCCACAAAAAAATATATGTAGCCTTTTTCATCTTCACTTCTTCTACAACTTCTTAAAACAGTGGAAAAAAAAGGTATATACTTTCTCTTATCAATAAAAGATATTAATTCTCCGGTTAAAACAATTAAGCCACAGATAATAATCAAAATAATAGGGTCAAATACTTTTTCAAGTAAAATAATGAGTATTCCTGAGGCATGGATCAACTGACGCGAAATTTCTTTTCTCATATCTTAAGCCATAAATTTTTCAATAACACCATAATATGAATTTTTAAGCTTTTTTAAACTAATATTTATTGATAAATCTTCGATGATTAATTTGTTTCCACCAACTTTACCTATAATGGCTGCAGGAGCGTTTATTTTGTTTAATATTTCTTTGGATATGTTATTTTTGACAGTAATAATATATCGTGCATGGGACTCTGAGAAAAGCGTTTGGAAATTGTCAACTGTATCTTCCCGAGGCACATCTTTCATATTTACTACTGCCCCAATGTCACCAGAAATGGCCATTTCAGCCAGAGCTACCCCTAAGCCCCCAGCAGAACAATCATGTACTGCAGTTATGTTACCTTTGTTATCTTCACGTATTAAATCAAGTACTGATTTTGTTGAATTGATTTCATCATTTAAACGGACTTTTGGAGGTTTACCCTGAATTAATCCATGAACGGTTTTCTGATATTCCGAGCCATCGAGTTCAGAATAGGTTTTCCCAATAACAATGACAACATCACCATCTTCTTTAAAATCAGATGTTCTTATGTGTTCCTGGTCCATTACACCTGCAACTCCCACAACTGGAGATGGATTCACGGTTACACCCTCTGTTTCATTATAAAAACTAACATTTCCACTTATAACTGGGGTGTTGAAGCATTTAGCTACATCAGCCATGCCTTTTACGCATTCTTTAAACTGCCAGAAAACTTCTGGTTTTTCAGGATTACCAAAGTTTAAGCAGTCCACAATACAGAGTGGTTCTGCCCCCATGGAAACTATATTTCTGATTGCCTCACTCACTGCTCCGGCTCCTCCATGATAAGGGTCTAGCTTGGTGTAAATACTATTACAGTCTGAAGTTAATGCCAGGGCGTTTTCCTCGTCAACCTTTAGCACTGCTGCATCATCTCCCGGTTTGACAATTGATCTTACTTGAACCTCATGATCATATTGACTGTAAACCCACTGTTTACTAGCAATATTCTGTGACGACAAGAGTTTGAGGAGAGACTCTTCAGGTTCAGCATATTCCAGTTCCACATATTCTGTAGATTCATCTGGTTTTCGGGCTTCCCTATGTATTATAGGTGGATCAGCCAAGATTTCGGCAGGTAAATCAGCTATGATTTCTCCTTCTTCTTCCACTACCATCTGTAGGGAATCAGTTACCTCACCAATTACTGCGGCAGGGAGTTCATATTTTTTAAATATTTTCATTATAGGGTCAATGTAATCAGGTTTTATGACAAAAACCATTCGTTCCTGAGATTCTGAAAGCATTATTTCATAAGGAGTCATTCCTTCTTCTCTTAATGGGATTTTAGTTAGTTCTACTTTGGCCCCATTTCCACATTTAGCAGCAAGTTCGGAAATACAGCAAGTTAATCCTCCACCACCTAAATCTTTTACTCCATCTACAGGTATTTTCTCTAAAACTTCCAAAGTGGCTTCTAATACCATTTTCTTCGTGAAAGGATCTCCAATTTGAACTGCAGGCCGGTCTTCAATTTCAGAGGTGGTGGTAAGCTCTTCAGAGGCAAATGTGACTCCGTGAATACCGTCCCTTCCTGTTCTCCCCCCCATCAATACAAATACCGAGCCTACGTTTGGAGCTATTGCCTTTACTAAATCTTTTTTAGGAACTATTCCAGCACACATTACATTTACCAAGGGGTTATACTTGAAATTTTCATCAAATTCCACTTCACCACCAACGGTGGGTATACCCACCCTGTTTCCATAGTCAGAAATTCCTTTTACCACATATTCAAATAAATATCGAGACCTTTGATCCTCCAGCGGACCAAATCTTAGTGAATCAAGAAGTGCAACAGGCATGGCCCCCATAGACATAATATCTCGTAATATACCCCCAATTCCTGTGCCTGCTCCCCCATACGGTTCAATTGCAGACGGATGGTTGTGACTTTCTATTCCTACAGCTAAAGCTAATTCATCAGTTAGTTCTACTATTCCTGCATCATCTCCAGGCCCTAAAATTACTTTTTCGCCTTCTGTAGGGAAATATTTTAAAATGGGACGACTACTTTTATAGGAACAATGCTCTGAAAACATTATATCCAGCATTCCACATTCCAGGGAATTTGGTTCTCTTCCAATTTCTTTTTTTATATATTCCAGTTCTGAATCTGTTAAAGTCATTTTTTTACACCCTTTCTTACAATTAAACCCTTATTATTGAACATGAAACATTTTCAATATATAATTTGAATTAAAAATATTTATTTCTTTTTAATTGAAACAGAGATTTCTTCGTCTTCTATTTTCCATTTTTTATTATAATCCCCTTTATCCTCTGCAAATTCAAATGTTTCTGCTCGAACCTCATGAGATATGAAGTCTTGGAAACCATGGATTAAATCTTTGAAATCAGCGCTGCATTGAATAAAAACATGTATATTTGCTTCTACGTCAAGATCCAGGTCTTTTCGCATGTCCTGGATTCTTCTTATAAGCTCTCGTGACATGGCTTCAGATAAAATTTCGTTTGTAATCGTAGTATTTACAAATACACTTCCTCCATTAAAATCAGCATTTACAATACCATCTGGCAGTTCAGTATCAAATACTATGTCTTCTGGAGTAAGTTCAACTAGTCTATCATCTAATTGTACATTGAATGTTCCTTCTGATTCTAATTCTTCTCTTATTTTATATCCATCAATGCTTTCAAGTTTTTTGGCAACTTTTGGTACATCTCCTCTGAGTTTAGGACCCAATGTTTTCATGTTTGGTTGAGCATTAATTTTAAGATCTTCAAATTCTGTGGAAGTAAGAAGAGTTTTTGTGTTGGCCTGTTCCATTATCACTGTTTTTAAAGCATCAACTGCACTTAAGATATCCTGGTCTTCAGAAACCACTACTATTTCACTTACCGGCCATCTGAGTTTGTAGCGAGCAGTGTCTCTTGCTCGAGCACAGGCCTCTATAACATCCCTGACCACATCCATATTTTGCTCCAGATCTTCGTGGATGAGTTCTTCTTGAACATTCCAATCCAGCATGTGCACGCTTTCTGGAACTCCTTTTTTAACACCTAATACCAGATTTTCGTATATTTCCTCTGTTATATGGGGAATTATGGGGGCCATTAATGTTATCAAACTTTCCAAGACATTGTATAATGTGTAATATGCCCCGAGTTTATCTGGATCTTCTTTTTCTATCCAGGTACGGCCCCTGATAAGGCGCACATACCATCGACTTAGATCCTCTAATATAAAGTTGTTAATGCTCCTGGTGGCTTTATGGAAGTGTAAATCCTCTAAAGATTTGGTCACAATTTTTCCAACAGAATTTATCCGAGAAGTTATCCATTTATCTTCATCCCTAAATTTAAGTTCCTCTTCCTTGTATCTGGTTGGATCAAAGTTATCCAATGCCATGTAAGTTGTAGAAAATACATAAACATTCCATAGGATGTTGAACATTTTACTGACATTTTTTACCTCTTCCCAGTTAAATTTCAGGTCTTCCCATGGTTTATTTCCCCACAAAAGGTAGAATCTTAGGATATCAACCCCGTGTACTTTAATTACTTCTTCTGGTTCTACGACATTTCCCAAAGATTTACTCATCTTTCTACCGTCTTCATCCAAAGTAAATCCATGCATGAGCACTTTTTTGTAGGGAGATTGATTAAATGATACCATTCCACAGCCTAATTGAGAATAAAACCATCCTCTAGTTTGATCATGGCCTTCGGTTATGAAATCGTAGGGATACCATTTTTCAAAGAGTTCTGTTTCCTGAGGGTAATAAAGTGAGGCCCATCCAGCAACCCCTGAGTCAATCCACACATCTAAAACATCAGGAGTACGTTTCATATTCCCTCCACAGCTGCATTCTAACAAAATATCATCTACATGTGGTCGGTGAATAAAATCTCCCTTCAAACTTCCTTCTACAGTCTTTTCTTGAAGTTCGTCTATGGATCCTACTACGTCAATTTCTCCACAATCCTCACATATCCAAATAGGTATGGGTATTCCCCAATATCTCTGCCGAGATATTGTCCAATCCCGTGCATTTTCTATCCAATTTCTGAATCGGCTGTCTCCAGACCATGAAGGTACCCATCTGATATTTTCAAGCTCTTTCAGCATTTTTTCTTTTATATCGGTAATTTTTAAAAACCACTGTTGAGTTGCAAGGTATATGATAGGGGTTTTACACCTCCAACAGAACCCATATCTGTGAGTGATGGTTTCTCTTTTTAGAAGAAGGTTCTTAGAATCTAAATCACTCATTATATCATCATCTGCATCTTTAACAAATTTTCCCTGATACTTTCCAGCTTCCGCTTCAAATATACCTGCCTCATCTACCGGACAAAATATGGTCAATCCATATTCTTTACCTATTTCAAAGTCCTCTGGCCCGTGGCCCGGTGCAGTATGAACACAACCAGTACCATCAGTTAAAGTTACGTGTTCTCCAAGGATAATTTTGTGTTGAAACTCTGCCTGTACAGGTATTTCTTTAGTTAATGGATATTTATATTCTAATCCTTCCAAATCTGATCCATTTACTGTTTTAACGATTTTGTAATCATCTTCACCAAAGAGAGTGTCAACCAGTGCTTCAGCCATTAAATAAATTTCACCATCAACTTCAACATATACATAATCAAAATCTGGATGAACAGTCACTGCCATGTTAGCAGGAAGAGTCCACGGCGTTGTGGTCCAAACTAAAATATATTCATTTTCTGCGTTACTTAAAGGAAATTTAACATATATTGATGGATCTTCCTTGTTTTCATAGTCTATCTCAGCTAGAGCCAATGCCGTTTCGCATCGTGGACACCAAGTAATAACTCTAAGGTCATTAATCAGCAAATCTTTCTCATGAGCCTTTTTTAGAGTCCACCAACATGATTCCATGTATTTTGTATCAAAAGTCACATAAGGATTATCCCAATCCATCCATACTCCTAATCTCTTAAATTGTTGGGTCATTATGTCCTTATTTTCCAAGGCAAATTCTTTACATTTCTTGACAAAGTTGTCAATACCAATGGTAGTTTCAATTTCTTTTTTGCGTTTAATACCTAGAATACCTTCAACCTTGTGTTCAATAGGAAGTCCATGGGTGTCCCATCCTGCTTGTCGGCGAATACTAAACCCATTCATGCTTTTGAATCTTAAATATGTGTCCTTTATTATCTTGTTCCAAGCTGTTCCCAGATGTATTCTTCCACTGCAGTAGGGGGGACCATCTAAAAAGGAATATTTAGGTTTGTTTTCCCTCATTTTATTTGTTTTTTGGTAAATTCCATGAGATTCCCAGAAATTCTGTATTTTATCCTCAACTGTATGCGGATTGTATGATTTTTCTGCCTCCCTTAACGGCATTTTTATTCTCCTTATGATTTTTTATTAGAATATGAATTTAGTGTTTAATAATTAGAGTATTATTTCCCATTATATTAATTTTAATATGTGCAATCTATGTAAATATCCTTGTTATTTTTTAATTTAGATGAATATAAGAGCACTATATTAATTTAGAATATTATCATGAATAAATAATTATAAAAAAATATTGATTAAATCTTTGTTGAAGAGAAAAGAGGTATTATGGTGTGTAAAAAAATTAAGAGAGATTTCTAATTTACAATTAAATTTTTAATTTTGAATCGTTCTAATAATCAGAAATCCATACTTTTAATACAATATATTACACTTGAAATACATGTCTAGAATAGGCGTTTTTCATATTCTAAAAATATATTTCCACTACTGCCCGGCCCATATTATAATTAAAGGCCATGAGAAGTAAAATACTAGTTCAAGTGTAAAACTTCATTTTTAATTCAAGTTTCTTTTAGAATGTTCCGAGCTTCCCCTTTACCAGCATTCCAGTGATAGCAGATATATCCTCTAACCTGGAATCAATCACTTTTTCAACTTCTTTAGTCACAGCATCCATCTTGTAACCGTCTTCCAAAATTATCTGAGCACTTGCTGCTTTAGGCTGATCAACAGGTTTACCAATCTGACTTAAAAGCATTATATGAATTTGTTTAATTCCTTCAACATTTTCTACAACGTCACTTGCCATTTGGTTTGACAGTAGGTTATATATTTTACCCACATGATTTATTGGATTTTTACCAGAGGTAGCTTCCATAGACATTGGCCTGTTTGGAGTTATAAGTCCATTTGCACGATTCCCTCTGCCTACCGAACCATCGTCACCCATTTCAGCAGAGGTGCCAGTAACAGTTAGGTAAAATCCTTTCTCAGATTGACAGCTAGGATCATCAGCAGTATTTATAAACGTTTTAACGGCCCTATCAGTATGTTTAAGGGCCAAATCAGTGATGATATCATTAAGTTCATCTTTAACATTAATATAAGTATCACGATTATCTACATACTTGGAGATCATTGCTGTGGCCACGGTTAGAGTAATATCGTCGTGTTCTCTTAATCCCATAACTTTAATATCTTCTCCAACTTGTGGGAACTTCTTTTTAAAGCTCTTAGAATTTAATAGATTTTCTGCAGCAAGAACAATATTTTCAGTTTCCGAAAATGGTGCGTAACCTACTCCAAAGGAAGTATCATTAGCTTTAGCAATACCATCACGCCCAAATACGTCAACTAAATCTCCTGAACCTTGACCAATTTTACATTCAACTACTGTACATGTTTCCACATTTAAATTTATAATATTCTCTTTTAAATAGTTTTTAGCAGCTTCGATGGCGATTCTGTCAACACCTATCTTTTCTCCTTTATATTCCCTTACGCCCCTACCAGTTAGAAGAATTTCAATAGGTTTTATTACTTCTCCACCACCAAATTGGGGATCAGATTCACCAGCTGTAATCTGTACTTCGTCAGTATTATGGTGCAATACCCCGCCAAACTTATCAATATAAGCTTTACATAAAGCACAACTTACAGACTCGGCTATACCATCACTGATACTATCTGGATGTCCTATACCTTTTCTTTCCACAATCTCTACTTCATTTTTCTCAATAGGGCTCTGTTCGAGCTCTTTAACAATGATATTCCTCATGATGATTAACCTCCATACTTTTTAAGTGATCATGTTAAATTATCTTTATGAACTTTGTTCTCATAGTAAATAAAAGTAAGGGAAATAAACTGGGTTATGCAAAAATTGCTGATAGTTTCTTCTCCAGGTTCAAAGGTTTGATGTTCCAAAATACCTTAGAAAATGGCCTGATATTAAAACTTCCAAAACAGCGCGGAAGGCGATCTTCAGGAATTCACATGTTTTTTATGAAATTTCCCCTTGATATTATCTTTGCAAACTCCAAAAAAGAAGTAGTAGACTTGGTTACTGTAGATCCATGGGACACTTATACCCCTAAACAATCAGCCCAGTATATTATTGAACTAAAAAAAGGTCTCATAAACGAAACTAATACTGAAATAGGGGATGAAATAGATTTTGTATGTGATTTTGCATAAAACGATTTAACCCTTTAAATTATTTCAATAGAAAATTCAATTAATTATTAAATAAAATTCGATACACCATATCTCCATATAATTAGGAAAAATTATATGTATCAAATCATGATTTTCTCTTTTTTATTTCATTAATGGCCATGACAGAAATTTTCTTTACCACTGGATCTTCATCTTCAACAGTTTTTTCCAAAGGTTCAATTGCCTGTTCATCTCCAATAATGGAAAGAGCTAAGGCTGCAGCATATCTTACACTTGCTTTTTTATCATTTAAAAGAGTGATTAAATGTTTTATTGATCTTTTATCGTCAAAGGTTGCTAGTGAAAGTGCAGCAGCTTCACGTACATGGAACTCTTCATCTTCCAAAGCTTTAATTAGAGGTTCAATTGCTCTTGGATCTCCCACTTCCGCAAGAAGTTCGGCAGCATCTTCCCTTACGTACCATTTATCATCTCGAAGTTGTTTAATAAGAAAATCAATCCCATATCTTTCTTCCATCCATAATTACCCCCTTAACTTGCTACAAATATTAAGTTCTTAAAGTTATTTACTTGTTTTCATCTGGTTATGGTAAAGGCCATTATGTTCTAGTAATTTAGTTATCTAGAAAAAGTTTTGATAGCTTGGAAAAACCAAAAAAATAGAAAAATATTACCAAGTTTTGATTAATTTCCATCAAATTTTAGCTTTGATGGATGTTTTAATACATCAATTCCATCAAATTCATCTAATTTATCTGTATTTTTGATGTCAATTTCTCTCATGTAGATTGTTATAATTTTTCCGCCAGATATTGCTCCAAATGGACACGCCTGTTGACAAAGTCCGCAGCCCTCACATTCAAGTAAATTGATCTCCACCCCGGGGTTTATTGCATCGTTGGGACATGTTGCAGCCGCTTCGCAGATCTGACATTTTTGACATAAATCCAGTTCGAGTTTTGAAGGTAAAACCGTTTGAAGCTCACCTGATTCCATATCTACAGGGATTATAAAAGTTTTTACTCTTCCTTTTCCGGCTTGAGCCACTGCATTGGTAATTAAAGAATCTGCTATGCCATAAACTATTTTGGCAATGGTATTGGATGTTGTGGGAGAAACTATGAGTACATCGTATCGTCCCATTGATAATCTGCCAGTTATAGGAAAACTTGACTCTTGATCTTTTTCTAATGCCAGTTCCCTGTAATATCCTCCAGTCAACTTTTTAACTCTTTTAAAAAGTCCGTACATTTTAAGAACTTCTTCTCCTGCCTTGGAGATTAATATGGTTATTTCATGTTCATGGGCCATGTTCTCCAAAATTTCTACGCTTTCTAAAAGTAAATGGCCCGCTCCTGTAATTCCCCAAGCAACCTTCATAAAAATTTCCCTCAATACACCTGAACAAAAAAGGACAAATTATCTCATAAAAAGTAAAAAAATGGAAATTTCTAGAATTCGATGTATTTGTATGCTTCGTCCTCCTTAAAAGCATAATGTACCTTATTGTACTGGCTAATAAATTCAGAAACATCTTCTTTAACATCTTTTCCATCCACAACTACCTTTTTAATGTAATCAGCAACTTCACCCATATGTGATTCTTTCAAACCTCTCCGGGTTATCTCCTGGGTACCGATTCTAATACCTGATGGATCATCAGAACGATTAACATCATCCCAAGGAAGTAAATTTTTATTTAAAATTATATTATTCCTTTCTAAATCTTTAGCCATTACCGAAGCTTTACCAATCTTGGAAACATCCATAGCAATTTGATGAGATTCCGTGAACCCCAGATCTTCACATAAAACATTAAAACCCAATTCATACAAGTTTTGAGCTAATGTTTTAGAATTTTTAATAATTTGTTTGGAGTATTCTTTACCGAATTCAAGCATTTCTGATGTGGCTATTCCTAGAGCAGCTAAGTGATGAAGATGATGATTACTCACAACACCTGGAAATACAGCTTCATCAATTTTATCTTTTAATTCATCTTTACAGAGTATTATTCCACCCTGCGGACCAGGGAAAGTTTTGTGAGTACTTCCAACTAGAAGATCTGTGCCCTCTTTTAGAGGATCCTGAAAGTATCCGCCTGCTATAAGACCCATTACATGGGCACCATCATACATTACACGAGCACCTACCTCATCTGCCGCTTCTCTAGCTTCGGCCACTGGATGAGGGAAAAGGAATAAACTACCACCCAGTAAGACTATTTTAGGTTTATTTTTCAGTATTTCCTTTTTCATGGCATCGGCATCAATATTCATTTTAGTTGAATCAAATGGGTGAGGAATTACTTTGAGACCTCGAATACCTGCAGCGCTTACATTTGCATGGCTTATATGGCCACCCACCGGAACTTCTAAAGCCATTATTTTATCGTTATAATTCGATAAAGCAAAAAATGAAGCTAAATTAGCAACAACACCCGAAGTAGGTTGTACATTTGCATGTTCGGCGTTAAATATTTTTTTGGAAAGATCTATAGTTAAATTTTCTATTTTGTCAATGAATCCACAGCCCTCATAGAGCCTCTCATCAGGCAAGCCTTCAGCGTATCTATGGGATAGATCAGAAGCTAATGCTTCCCTTACACTTGTGCTAGTAATATTTTCACTGGCAATTAAATTGATACTGCTTTCCATCCATTTATGGTGCTCTTTTGTTAAATTTTCGATCTCTTGAGCGTATTTTTCATTTTCAAACATTATATTTCCTCATGAAACTGAATTTTGATAATCTTTAATTAATCTAAATGATGATATAAAAAGTACTTATATAAATATTTCAAGTTTTGATTAACATTTAATAATGAAATTAGGATTAATTTGATCGGAACATTCTTTTAGTACGCATCTCTTTTAAATTAGAAATTATTCTTGGTAAATCTGCTGCAGGAATACTTAACATCACATCTTCTGGGTTTAGATTAGTATTGTTTCTTGCACCGATATCTCCAAACCCATAAGTTACTTTTCCGGTTAAATATGGTAATGCAGCCATGGTACTGCATATAGGACCCGAATCAGCCCCCAATCCATGTATTCCTGAATCGTATGCATTAGCATGGAGGATTTCCATTCCCTGTTTGGCTTTACATATGATAAAGATTACATCTGGCTCAAATTCTGCTTTTATCAAAGGTGCAAATAATATGGCCTTAAATATTCCAGATTCCATCTGTTTGTTGTCATTCCATGACCTCTGTACGGCGGATACGTTCTTGTAGACCCCCATGCCTACCAGGAAGGCTCCGCTTCTCATGTTAGATGGAAATTCTTTAATATCTTTCAATCCACTGTATCTGGCACCACCCATACATTCTTCTTCCTCAGCAGTGGAATAAAAAACATCTCCACTAGAGGCATTTTCAAGTTTTTTACAGAACCTTGATGTGCCTTCTTCTTTCTGAATATTTCTTGGTATTTTAGTAGACCATTTAATTGCTACTGGTTCCTTTTCTATATCCAATAATTCTTTTAATTCAATTCCCCATTTACTATACATAAAAACCCCTTTCACCATACAATTCTAGATTATTATCATTTTTAAAATACTACAATTAAATTTTCCTTAGAGGAAATATGCTAGAAATTTACTATATTGAAATTTTTAATGTTAAATTTGATTCAAATTGAAAAAATAAATCATAATATCAGTTTTAATTATCTAAAATAAATTTTAAATGATTTAATTAAAGATAGTAATTATTTAAAAATAAAAAAAAATAGTTTAAGGGTTTAAAACCCCTAATTATTTGGATTCATCCAATGCAGCTTCGATCTGGGCCATTATCTGTCCAGTTCTGAAGTGTTGTTGATCCATTGCTCCAGATGGGCATGCAGCTACACATGTACCGCATCCTTTACATAGCGCAATATTTACGTGTGCTTGTTCGTCTTCTCTCTCTATTGCACCGAATGGGCATAGTTCAAGACAGACTTCACATCCACCACATACATCCAGGTCAGTAACAGCTACAATTGGCTCAATTTCCACTTCACCTTTAACCATTGGTATGGCTGCTCTGGCTGCTGCACCTGAAGCTTGAGCTACTGAGTCCGGAATATCCTTAGGACCTTGTGAAACTCCTGCTAAGTATATACCGTCAGTTAGGGTATCAACAGGCCTTAGTTTTGGGTGAGCTTCCATGAGGAATCCGTCTGCACTCTTAGATATACCGAGGGTCTGTCTGAGATCTTCTGCACCTTCTGGTGGGGTTAAACCTACAGATAATACTACCATATCATAGTCGTATTCTGTGACTTTTCCAAGAAGTGTGTCTTCTCCACGTATGGTTAAAGTCAGATCTGGGTTTTCCATTACTTCTGCTGGTCGTCCTCTTATAAACTTGATACCGTACTTTTCTTGTGAGCGTTTATAGAACTCTTCGAATCCTTTACCAAATGCTCTTATATCCATGTAGTAAATTGCTACATTTGTATCAGGCATTTTATCTTTTATGAGTTGAGCATTTTTCATTGCATACATACAGCATACTCTGGAACAGTATGGTTTGCCGATTTGCTCATCTCTGGAACCTACACATTGAATGAAAGCAACGCTTTTTGGTTTTTCACCGTCAGATGGTTTGAGAACTTTTCCTTCTGTTGGTCCAGAAGCGTTAATTTGTCTTTCTAGCTCCATTGCAGATACTACATTGGTGTGACTGCCGTAACCATACTCTAATTTTTCTGTTGGGTTGTAAGGATCGAATCCTGTAGCAACTATTATAGTTCCAACTTCTAATTCAACTTCTTCTGGTTCTTGGTCGTGTTTTACTGCTCCTCTTTCACAGATCTCGTCACATAGCTTACATTCGATACAGTAATCCTTATCGATGGTTGCACATAATGGAACTGCTTGTGGGAATGGGATGAAAGCTGCTTTTACCATACCAATACCTTGGTCAAAGTAGTTAGGCATTTCAATTGGACATACATCAACACATGAACCGCATCCAACACATAAATCTTCATCTATGTATCTAGGTTTCTTTTCCACTTTTACCTTGAAATTTCCAATGTAACCGTCAACTTCTTTAACTTCAGCATAGGTCATGAGTTCTATATTTTCATGTTTACCTACGTCCACCATTTTCGGTGCGAGAATACACATGGAACAGTCAAGAGTTGGGAAGGTTTTATCCAGTTGAGCCATTCTTCCACCAATGGTTGGCTCTTTTTCTACCATGTAGGTCTTGAATCCCATATCAGCTAAATCTAGTGCTGATTGGATACCTGCAACCCCTCCACCAATAACCATGGCTTTATTATCCACACTCACAGTTTCTGATTCTAGAGCTTCTAATAACCTTGATTTTGCAACTGCCATTCTTACTAAATCTTTTGCCTTTTCAGTAGCTTCTTCAGGCTGATTCATGTGCACCCATGAATCATGCTCCCTTATATTTGCAAACTCGAAAAGGTAGGGGTTGAGTCCGGCTTCCCTGACACATCTTCTGAATGTAGGTTCGTGAAGCCGTGGTGAGCATGCTGCTACAACTACTCTGTTTAAACCTAGCTCTTTAATGTCTTTTTGAATTTCTTCTTGTCCTGGGTCTGAACAATAGTATTTGTATTCTTTAGCTAAAGCTACATTAGGTAGAGTTGCTGCGTAATCCTTTACTGCTTCAACATCAATTACACCACCGATGTTAATACCACAGTGACACACATAAACTCCAATTTTTGGTTCTTCAATAGTTTCTTCATTTTTTTCTGCCATTAGATCACCTTGTACAAGTTGATGAATTCTAATCTTAAGTGATGTAAGGTGTATCACCAACACTTATAAAGATTTCTATCTATTTTTTTATACAAAGTTTATATACTATAATAAGTTTAAGGCATCCACGTAATACAAAGGTTATGGGCAACCAAAACCTGTTTTTGGCCATTTTTCCGGATTTCAGGTGAAATACTCAAGTATAATTTATAAAATCATTATAATCAACGGGATAGTTATCATGCTTAAAACTGTGGTTAAAAATATGCATGCTGCTGCTGCATTAACATCCAAGTCATAGTTAATTGCCAATACCAAACTAAGCATGGCCGAAGGCATGGCCGCCTCTACAATTATGACTGATCTTTCCAAACCACCAATAACTAAAAAATATACAATTAATAAGGCCAACACTGGGGCTAAAACCAATCTAATTAAACTAACATAAGATGCTGCTTCAAAATATCCCTTAATATTTCTAGCTTGAAGTGATAGTCCTAGAGATATCATGATAAGAGGTATGGCAGCACCGCTCAAATAATCAATTATATTTTCTGCTATCCCTATTTCAATATTTAAAAAGTTAAAGAGAATGCCAAGCAAAACTCCCCATAACGGAGGAAATAATAGGGCTCTTTTTATTATATCTGAAGATTTTCCTGTGAAAATTAGCATAAACAAAACGCCAAAACTAATAAAAAGAATTATGGAACCCATGTCATAGAAAATTGCCCTTATAAGGCCCTCTGTCCCAAAAACACTTAAAACTACAGGATAACCAAGAAATCCGGAATTCACCATGGTTGAGGTAGTTATAATGCTCCACCGGGTTTTTCTAGAATAACCCTTTGCCTTAGCAAGTAGATAACCAATCACTCCTGAAAGTATACCTAGAAATATGCAGATAAAAGGTATAGGTGCTAAAATATGAATATTTGTTAGATCTGCAGTGTACATAGCTAAAAATATTAGTGAAGGGATGCTCAAGTTCACTACAATCTTATTTAAAATTAAGGAATCTTCTGACTTTAAAAGGCCAATTTTTCGTAACAAATAGCCAATAGCTATCATTACAATTATGGTTATAATTGTTTCAACTGAATTCATTCTATCTACTTTTTAAATTGTTCGGTATAAAATGCATTGAAAACAAAAATAGATTATTAAAGTCCTATTTTATGAAAGAAAAAAAGGGAATTAGATTCTGTTTAATCTGTTCCCTCATTCGTTTTAAAATATTTAAAAAAAATTGAAGGTTAATGTTTAATCCGAAATACCTTCGGTTATTATTTTAAACACACATTCTCCTTCGGGTAAATGAGGACTGTCTACCAATCGAGCAATACGTTTTCCAGCTAATCCTTTTTTAAGCCAGATCCTGTAAGTTGCAGCGTGACCTAAAACATGACCACCAATAGCTTTGGTTGGGCTTCCAAAAAATGCGTCTGGCCTTGCTTGTACTTGGTTAGTTACAAAAACTGCTACATTATAAGTATTTGCTATGTTTTGTAAGGTATGTAAGTGCTGATTCAATTTTTGCTGTCTCGTTGCCAGGGACTCTCTTCCCACGTATTCCGCACGAAAATGTGCAGTCAAAGAATCAACAATTACCAACCGGATGTTAGTATCGCCCTGGATTAACTCATTCACTTTATCTGCCATTAATATTTGGTGGCTGGAATTAAAGGCTCTTGCAATATGAATTTTCTGTAATACTTCCTCTATATCAAGTTCTAGTCCGTCTGCAATTTGTTTAATCCTTTCGGGTCTGAATGTATTTTCAGTGTCTATAAAAACACATTCTCCATCAAGCCCGCCTTTTTCCTCTGGTAACTGAACAGTTACAGCAAGTTCATGAGATATTTGACTCTTACCCGAACCAAATTCACCAAATACTTCGGTTATGGATTGTGTTTCGATTCCCCCACCAATTAATTCATCTAAACCATTACTACCAGTGGTTATTCTCCCCACGTCTTTTCTGCGCTCCATAACGTCGAATGCTGTTTCAAAATCAATTTGTTCCGCTTTTCTAGCTGCTTCAATAACCTTTTGAGCTACACCCTCGCCTATTTCTGCTTTTACACTAAGTTCCTTTGCAGTGGCCGTGGCCAGCCTCATCATATCCGCAAAACCAGCATCTCTAAGTTTCTGTGCAGTTTTTTCACCAACATTAGGTAATTCTTCAAGTTCAACCATTTTGATCTCCTTTATAATTTGGTAATAAAAATTATCTATTGATCTTTTTTCATTCTAAATACAACACATATTCAAATATATTAAATACTATAAATTAATTCAATTTATATTTTTAGTTTCAAGTATTTTAAAAGTTTTTTTAAATTTAAATACCCTTATTTTCTGATTTAAGTTAAATTACTCACACTTAGATTAGCTATTATAGTGGAATATTATTCCACTATTTTTTTAACGTTAAGACGTAATTCTTCATTGTATTCATCAAAATTAGCATCGGCAACTATGACTATTTCTGTTCCAATCAGATCCTGTGCCTTTTCTCCTAACGAACCTTCATCACCAGTTTTATCAATTATTTCTTGCCCTTGTTCGGAAGTTAAACCAATTAACTTTTCTGCCTGTTTTCTGAAGAAGGTGACCCTGATATCTGCAGTATCATCCTCTATTCTGGTAGGAATTATCATGAGGTAGTTGGGGGTTTCTATTTCTTCTCCGCAGAAATCACATATATAAGCTTCTTCTACTAATTCAAGCCGCTTATTACAGTTAGGACACATAGGATACAAAATCCTGTCACTATAAACCTCTGAAATCTCTCCTTTTACTTTTATATTACGATCTTCCTCTTCGATTTCGTCAATCTTCTTTGATTTATAAATTGTTTCCTCTAGATCTTTAAATGAAGGTAAATTTTCTGCTTCTTTCTCTTTAAGTTTAATTAAATTTGAAGTTCTGCCCACGCTGAGTTCAAGATTATCATTCCGGAAGTTTATTCGTGGATTCTCAATTTTTATTGCATCTCCTATGTTTAAAGGAACTTCAGCCATATCATCCCATAACGAAACCCTGATAACTCCACTATCATCAGCTATTTCAGCAGACCTAACCTTTCCTATTGATCCATCATCTCTCTGGAATTCATTAGGTTCATATAAATCAATAATTCTGGCCAGTACCCTGGTGTTTCTTTCATCTTCTTCTAGTTGATGGATTTTTTTGGTGGTATATATCATTTCTTCAAGTTCAGCTATAGGAGGGATCTTTTCCACTTCCTCGTCAGTGGGTTCCAATACACGAGCAGTCTTCCCTATACTTAATTCAACATTATAAAGTCCTAAACGAGTTCTAGCATTTTCAAGACGTATTTCATCCCCGATATTTAATGTTGCGCTGGCTTTATCATCCCAAAATGAAGTTCTAACCACCCCTGACCCGTCAGCTATTTCAACAGATCTTACCACTCCAACAGTTCCATCATCTCTTTTAAATTCCCTAGGTTCATTAACATTGATTATTCTACCTATTATATCTACTTCTTCACCTTCTTCATCAATATCATCTAAATCTCCGATTTTAATTGGTTCTAGATGTTTTTTATATTCTTTAAGGAGTTTTAATAAAGTTCCATCAGATTCAGGGTTAATAGAAATACGAGAATTCCAGTTGGTGTTTATTCTATAACCTGTAGGTGAATATTCATCAAATTCCACATTACCCCCATTGATCTTTAAAATATCCCCTTTGTTAATTTTAAGCCCAGTATCCTCATTCCAGAGCGTTATTCTAATTTTACCTGTATCATCTGCTATTTCAATTGATTTTACAGAACCAGTGCTTCCGTCGCTACGTTCAAAATTTATAGTATCCTGTATTTTTGTCACAACCCCCATTACCGTGACATTTTTTTCTTCATGAGCATCTCCAATTTTAATGACCTTTTCTTCATGTTCTGGCACATCAAAATCTCCTTTTACAATTCTACTAATCCATGCATGAGTAAGTGAGATTTCACCATTTCTACTTCTGCTTTGTGCACCCAGTATTTTAACAGAATCCCCTTCTTCCAGTTTTAAATCAGCAATTAAACCCACATCATTGTTCCATAAGGTGTAAGAGATTGTGCCAGTTTCATCTTCAAGTTCAAGAGATAATACTTTTCCTTCACCGCCATTTCTATCGAATTTTCTGATTCGGGGTATTCTAATTATTCTAGCTATAATATTTACCTGCATGTCTTCTTTAATATCCGTTATATTAGTTATTTCCTCATCATATTTGGGAAAATCTTTATAATCTTTTTCAGATAACTTTTTGATTGTTGAACGAGGGTTTAAGTGAACTTCTTTACTCCTATAACCATCTTTTACTTCCACATTATTTATTTTAGCTATATCTCCTTCACTGATCTTTTTAACCATTTTTATATTTTCAGTCCAAAATACAGTCCTTATTTCCCCAGTATCATCAGCCAATATGATATTTAACACTTTTCCTTCTTTTCCATTTCTTTTAGTAAATTTTTTAGCATTGGATATGTGCATAACACGTCCTATAATACTAATCCTACTTTTTCCAGTTTCTAAATCAGCAATCTTAAATGATGCATTTTCTTCAGAGAGGGGCTTGTTTTTTTCGTTTATATGTTCACCTACAATCATACGGGCCAGGTCAAGTTCATTCATGAAGCTTACGTCTTCATATTCTTTTTTCATATTATCCATTCGCTTCAAAAATTCCTCCTCTGAAATTTTATCTGCTATTTTTTGGTACTCCTGCAATATTTCGTCTTTCATTTACTTCCCTCAATAAAAGTTCTCTCCACTATTATATTAAAAAATGCTATAAATTAATTTTAATATTGATTAATATTACTTATATATATTATTATTATTACTTATGTTATAGATTAGCTAATAACCTATTTATATGTCGTTACTTAAACTATTATTTGAATCAATTTTTGTATAAAAAGATTTAAAATCACGAGTTTTTAATAAATGATAAAATTGATTATCAAAATCATCTTTAAAGTATGAATCACTTCTTAAGTTATATGAAACCGACTTTACAATACTTATTCAATAAATAAAAATTAAAATTTATAAATGGAGGACCAAGAATGTCTATGACAATGGCAGAAAAGATACTGGCAAAAGCAGCTGGAGAAAAAGAAGCAGAAGCTGGAGAAATAGTAATGGCAAATATTGATGTGGCTATGACCCATGACTTAACTGGACCATTATCAGTAGAATCTTTTGAGAAAATTGGAACTCCTGAAGTATGGGATCCTGAAAAAATCGTGGTAATATTTGATCATCAAGTACCAGCAGACTCTATTGAAGCAGCAAACAACCATATAATAATGAGAAAATTTGTGGAAAACCAAAAAATAAAGAATTTTTATGATGTTAATGAAGGAGTCTGTCATCAAATACTACCTGAAAAAGGACATATAGTTCCGGGAGAGGTTGTAGTTGGTACAGATTCACATACTTGTACTCATGGAGCTTTAGGTGCATTTTCAACTGGTATTGGTTCAACTGACATGGCTATGGTCTTTTCAACAGGCAAATTATGGTTTAAAGTACCAAAAACCATTAAATTCAACATAAATGGTCAACTGCCTGATTATGTCTATGCTAAAGACGTGGTATTAAATATTATAGGAAGAATAGGTGCTGATGGAGCAACTTACATGGCTTGTGAATTTGGCGGTGAAACAGTTAAAGAGATGTCTGTATCTGACCGAATGGTTCTCTGCAACATGGCCATTGAAATGGGAGGAAAAACTGGTCTGGTGGAACCGGACAAAAAAACAATAGAATATATAAAAAATCGGACCACCAAACCCTATGAAATAATGAAAACAGATGCGGATGCAACTTCCCTTGAAATAATGGACGTTAAAGTAAATGATTTAGAACCACAAATTGCATGTCCACACAATGTGGATAATGTAAAACCAATCTCAGAAGTTGAAGGAACAGAAATAGATCAGGTCTTTCTAGGTTCTTGCACCAACGGGCGTCTGAATGATTTAAGAGACGCTGCAAAAATCATTAAAGGACATACCATTTCAAATAGTATCCGAATGCTGGTTATACCTGCCTCCAGAGAAATCTACCGCAAAGCCCTTGATGAAGGACTCATAGGAACATTTGTAGATGCTGGCGCCCTTGTTTGTAATCCATGTTGTGGCCCATGCCTAGGAGGGCATGTAGGGCTTCTAGGCCCTGGCGAGATTAGTCTTTCCACATCCAACCGGAACTTTAAAGGAAGGCAAGGAAGTGCAGAAGCAGAAGTATACCTGAGTTCAGCTGCAGTTGCAGCATCATCAGCAATCAAAGGTAAAATTACCGATCCACACAATTTAAAATAAAATTTGAAAAGAAGGAATAGTTATGAAAGGAAAGGTTTGGAAATTTGGAGATGACATTGACACAGATATCATAATACCTGGAAGATATCTGGTTTTAAGAGATGAAAAAGATCTTGCATGCCACGTAATGGAAGGTCTTGACCCTGAATTTTCTAATAAAGTAGAAAAAGGAGACATAATAGTAGGAGGCAAAAATTTTGGATGTGGTTCATCTAGAGAACACGCACCTATAGCAATTAAAGGTGCAGGAATATCTGCTGTTGTAGCTGAATCATTTGCACGTATTTTTTATAGAAATTCAATAAATGTTGGTCTTCCCCTATTTGAATCCAAAAATATTTCCCAAAATGTTTCCACTGGCGATAAAATAGAAGTCGACCCAGAGAAAGGAATTTTAAAAAATCTCACAACATCTAAAAAATATAAAATAACAAATTTACCTAAATTTATGGTTGAAATACTGGATAAAGGTGGACTTATCCCCTACTTAAAAGAAAAAATGGATGAAATATAATAAAATAGAATAATAAAAATTTAAACAATGAATAGGAGCTTGTAGGTGTTTATATGTATAAAATAGCAGTTATACCTGGAGATGGAATAGGTAAAGAAGTGATGGAAGCTACTTTACACGTTTTAGAAGCAATAAATGTTGAATTTGATTATACCTTTGCTGATGCTGGAGATGAATACGCAGAAATTAGTGGAGTGCCCCTCCCCCAAGAAACCGTAGATATAGTAAAGGCGTCCAAAGCCTGTTTATTTGGTGCTGCAGGTGAATCAGCTGCAGATGTTATTGTGAAAATGCGGCAAGAACTAGATTTATACGTAAATTTAAGGCCAGTCAAATCATACCCTGGAACTAAATGTGTATATGACGATTTAGACTTTGTAATTGTAAGAGAAAACACGGAAGGGATGTATATTGGTCGAGAAGAATACACAAACGAAGGAGCCACTGCTTTAAGGGTTGTAACTAAAAAAGCATCAGAAAGGATATGTAAATTTGGATTTGAATACGCTAAAAAGACCGGTCGAAGTAAAGTAACTGCTGTTCATAAGGCCAATGTTCTAAAAAAGACTGACGGCCTCTTTAGAGATACATTCTATGAGGTTGCAAAGAAATATCCGGAAATGGAAACTGATGATAGATACGTAGATGCAACTGCCATGTTCTTTATAACTCGTCCCCAAATGTTTGACGTTATTGTAACCACCAATCTCTTTGGTGATATTTTATCAGATGAAGGAGCCGGCCTGGTTGGAGGTTTAGGTTTAATACCCTCGGCCAATATAGGTGAAAAGCATGGATTATTCGAGCCAGTTCACGGATCTGCACCGAGCCACGCTGGAAAAGGAACTGCTAACCCTGCGGCTATGATGTTATCTGCAGTTTTAATGTTAGATTACTTGGAAGAACATGAAGAAGCTCGAAGATTTGAAAATGCGCTTATTGAAGTTCTAAAAGAAGGTAAAGTTGTTACCCAAGACTTAAGAGGTAACGCTTCCACCATGGAAATGGCTCGGGAAGTTAGAAAAAAACTAGAAAATTAAAATTGATTTAATTTTTTTTATTGCATTATTAATAGTAGTGAAGGAATCTTTATGAAACCTGACGATGTAAGAGCTGATATCCCCTTACTAAAAGATGTTATTTATCTAGATGCTGCAAGTACAACACCTACCCCTAAACCAGTAATAGATGCTATCTGTGATTATTTTTATAATTATAATTCTAATACAGGTAGGGGGGCCTATAAATTAGCAGTTAATGCTTCAGAAAAGTTCGACAAAGCCCGACTAACAATTGCCGAATTTTTAGGATGTCTGGAAGAAGAAATAATCTTCACTAAAAATACTACCGAAGCCATAAATTTAGTTGCTAACGGCCTTGATTTTAAAAAAGGAGATTCTATAATAGTTCCTAATATAGAACACCACTCAAATTTAGTTCCCTGGCTCAACCTTAAAAAAAGGGGAATTAATGTAAAGATTATAAAAGCTGATGAATTTGGAGTGGTAAATCCTGCTGATGTTGAAAAAGCTGTAGACAAAACCACTAAACTCATTACTGTAACACATATTTCTAATTCCATAGGTTCGGTCCAGCCAATTGATGAAATTGGGAAAATTGCCTATGACAACAATTCACTATACATGTTAGATGCGGCTCAGTCCGGAGGACATGTAAAACTTGATTTAAAGCAGATTAATGCAGATTTTGTGGTATTTCCCGGACATAAAGGATTTTTAGGTCCTGTAGGAACTGGATTTTTATATTGCGACCAGGAAAAGGCAGATAATATTTTTCCCATGAATCTGGGTGGTGGTACGATCTTAGATGTTACTGAAGATAGTTTTACTCTTGATTCATCACCGGCCCGATTTGAGGGAGGTACACAGAATATTGCTGGTATCATTGGACTGGAAGCAGCTGTAAAATATATTGATAAAATAGGGATAAATAAGATCGAAAAACACGGCAATAAACTTACAAAAATAATGTTTGAAGAAATTTCAAGTATAAAAAATACCATCTGTTATGGTGATCCAGAAAATATTTATGGTATCGTTTCCTTCAACATTAATAATATTAATTCACATGATGTGGCTAAGATATTAGATGAATTTCAAAATATATGTGTAAGAAGTGGTCATCACTGTGCAATACCTGCTATGAGACACATTGGAGCTTACAAGTTGGGCGGAACAGTTAGGACATCATTGCATTATTATAATAATAAAGAAGAAATTCAAATATTAGCTGATGTGGTAAAAAAGGTTTCAGAATCGTTTGGAGATAAAAAATGAATAAATATCAAATTATTGCACTTGTAATGATATTTTTGATGGTTGCAAGTCTACTTGGAGCTTTATTAGTTTAAAAAAGTAAGGCTATTTGGAGGTTATTAAATGGCAAAAATTAAAATAGGGGCCGTAGTGGCAGAATTCAATTATGATATAACACATATGATGTTAGAATTGGCAAAAGAACATGCCAAATTTTTAGACTCAGAAATAACTGAGGTTATTACTGTACCTGGCGTTTTTGATATGCCTTTAGCAATTAAAAAACTTCTGGAAGAAGATAATGTTGATGCGGTTATTACACTGGGTGCAGTCATAGAAGGTTCAACATCCCACGATGAGATTGTGGTTCAACATGCTTCCCGTAAGATAGCTGATCTAGCACTGGAATATGACAAACCAGTATCTCTTGGAATATCCGGACCAGGTATGACCAGATTAGAAGCTCATCAAAGGGTTGAATACGCTAAAAGAGCTGTGGAAGCAGCAGTTAAGATGGTGGAAAGGTTAAAATAAATTTATACTACTTTTAATCTTTCTCATTTTAAATTTTTTTTAAATAGTTTGTATTGGAGTTAATTTTTCCTTATTTATTCAAATTAAAATATTTACACATCAACTTTATTTAAATTACTTTTTTTGTTAATTCAATACTGCCCCGTCGGATCGGTGAGTAAAACTCTTTCATTACTCCTCTTTTCATAACACTGCAATGTGAATTATATAATGCTGACTACTTATAGAAAGTAATAGATAATTTAAAAAAAAATAAATGATTTTAATTACTTTTTTAGAGATATACCTAAAAATTAAAGGTTTAATGCCATTAAAAAATCTTTTAAAGTTTTAAATTATATTAATAAGAGTAGATCTGATATAACTTATATATCTAAGATTAAGATTAAATAGTAATAAGATAGAAAGGGTTGTTTGTTAATAAATTATTGATCAGAATTTTCCAATTATTAAGATATACTAAAGGTGGATATCAATGGAAATTTTAACGCCTAAAGATTTGAAAAATAAATTTAAAGACCCTTGGATCGCTCCATACCATAAAGTAATTACCATGGTTGATGATGACCTTGTAGAAATTGTGGAAATCCATCCATGTATTGGAGGCTCAGAATGGGTGGTTTACCAATATAAAAGATCCAGTGATTTGGTATTAAAATCAAAAAGAGATGGTAATAAGCATGTTTTCCTTGTAAAAAAAGGAAAAACCGATTTGAAATTGAAACCAAGCTTTTCTGCTGCGGGAATTGAAGAAATTTCAGTTGAAAATAATGAAGTGAAAGTTGTTCACGCCGGCCTGGCAGGGGCTGGTGTAGGTGCTGCAATGTGTCGAGGAATGGCAGAAGGTGTTAAAAGAGTAGAACTCTATGATGTAGGTGGGGGTTCTAAACTTGGAAAAGCAGCAGTCATAACTCCTTTAATGGAAAAAGTTGTAATTGGAATCGATGATACTGACACTAAGGAAGAAGGAGCCACATGGACTCTGGCCAACAATGTAGGTGTTGAATTAAGCCAAATGGGTTTTGAATACCTTGATCATATAATAGTGCAACTTTATCCCCATAATCCTAACAAAACACAGAATTGTGTAGCTATTGCATTGGTGTTTGCTGTAAAGCCTGGGCAAAGAGATAATTTAATAGAAAAAACTGCTGAACTTTTAAAAAAGAGTACACTTTCTAATAAAACATCAATGGCCATACTGGATGGTATCAAAATTCCTGAAAAACTGAGAGAATACTCTGATGCAGCTAAAAAATCCATGATAACTGTGGAAGAAGCTGAAAAGATGGCAAAGGATCTGGGCATCCAGTTGGTAGAAGTAACTGGATCACAAGGTAAGATAGGAGCTTTGGCGGCGTTGGGACTCTATGATGATTTAAAAGAAGCTGTTAAAGTTTACGATGAATAAACAATAATCAATTCTTTTTTTTAAATTTTTAATAATTAAAAATAAAATTTAAAAATCTACCATCACCATAAGGAGCAAATTCCATATCCGTGTTAACTTTATTGGAAATTTCAATTTTTATCACATGCGAACCCCAGTATAAATAATAATCTCTGTTAATGTCGTTAACTTGAATAGTCCTCATTAACACACCGTTTATGTAAACACCATACTTACCATTCTTAAATACGCCTGAACTACTTGATACTTTTTTATCGTCCACATAAATATTTATTAATCTTCCACTTTTACTATCGGTTTTAAGAAAAATACCTTCATTTATGGTAAGATTATTTTTAATTGTTCCGTTTATATTTAGGGCTTTTTCAGCGTAAAGATTTTTAAAAACATTTCTAATGTTACTATCAGGGATAACATCTCCTACTGCTATACCTAGAACTGATCTGGCATCTGCAGGTACGCGGATTATATTATCTTCTCCTGGCCTTGTTTGAGTGATATTATATTTGACATCTTTTATGTAAATCGAATCATTATAATTTAGTCCCAACGTGTCAACTGCACCTTTAGGTACTCTTAGCATATTGTATTCATCTTCTAATGCACTATCAACAGTGTAAGGCCCTCTAACATCAAATGTTTTGTTTTCAGATGGTTGTTTCCATATTATTAGATTTCTTGATGTAGGTTCAATGGATATTTTCCCCTCGTCCACATGTACAGCTCCTAAAAACGAAGTTAGCATCAGTATTAATATCAATCCTGACACCAGTATTGGGAAATGCATGTATAAAAATGATTTTGTTGATCGGGCCCGGCCACTGGATTTAGATATTACAACTAAAGATCTTCTAATAAGTTTTATAATGTAATAACCGGCCATTAACAATCCAATTACTGTTATTGCAATTCCCAGTAATGGAGGAACAAATCTCACAAAAAATAAAGAAAACAAACCTAATGTAGCTAGAGATAAGCCCAAAATGCCCATTCGTATAAATTTGCCTAAGGCATCCATCATGGTAACTCTACCATACTCCATGGCCCGATCCATTATGGTTCTGACCACTTCTGTAGCCACTAAATTTAATTCTTTAAGTGAAGATAAATTATGGTCAATTTTTCCAATGTCTACTTCTTTAATTTTTATTCCCATCACATCGGCGTCCAGAACTATCCCCACGTCAACTCCGTAGTCTTCTTCAAACTTAATGTTATTTAGAAAATTTCTTTTTGCTGCAAACTGTCCGCTTAATGGTTGATCAAATTTGATTTCTGGAAAAAAGAAGTTTAATAAAGGTTTAGCAGTTAATTCAGTTACTCTTCCTGCCTCTCTTTTAAATTTAGTTTTAGTAACATCTGCTTTTCCTTCAATAATAGGCATTATTATACTTTCAACTTGTTTAGAAGTCAGGTGATGAAGATCTGCGTCAATGAAAGCTACAACATCCCCTCTAGAATACTTAAACCCTGTTTTAAGGGCAGAACCTTTTCCTTTATTTGCATCATGTTTAATTACAGTGGCTCCAGCTTCTTCTGCTATTTTAGCTGTTTCATCCTCGGAACCATCATCTACAACAATTACTTCCAGGATGTAATTTAAGGATTTAACTACTTTAACCACATGTTCAACAGTTCCTGCCTCATTATAAGCAGGTATTACGACTGATATTTTAAAATTACTATTATTTTGCTGTTTATTGACAGTTAATATGAGCAATAAAAAAATTACAATGATCCATGCCAATATGTGCACCTCGAAGTTTTTTTAATGTTGGTATCAACTTAATTAAATAATAGGCTATATAATATTTTTTAAAAAAACTATTTATCAAGTTTTTATCATAACTATTATAAGAATAATTGAAGGTGTAAAATGAATACCAAAGTTATGATTTTACTGGGAAGTTCATCTGATTTTAATATTGCGCAGAAAGCCATAAATGTTTTGGAAAAAATTGGAGTAGGCTACGATATCAGGGTTGCATCAGCCCATAGAACCCATGATAAAGTAAAGCAAATTGTCGTAGAAGGTACAAATAAAGGTGTAGATGTATTTTTAGGTATTGCCGGACTTTCAGCACATTTATCCGGTATAATGGCTGCCAATACATATAAACCAGTTGTTGGAGTGCCTGTAGATGTGAAAATAGGTGGAATGGATGCCCTTTTTGCAAATGCACAGATGCCTTTTGGTGCTCCGGTAGCTACAGTAGGTATTGACCGGGGCGAAAACGGGGCCATTCTCGCATGTCAAATAATTGGTATGTATGATGAAACAGTTAGAGTTAAAGTATCAAAGATGCGTGATGAATTCTTTGAAAAAGTACAAAAAGATGAAAAAGAACTCTTAAAAAATGTAGATGGACGTTATTATACGCCCAGAAAAATTGGTTCAAAAAATAATGAGAATAATAACCCTAAAAAATCATCTTATAATGACAATATTAAGAGTATGGATGATCCACAAATAGCTGTGATTCCTGGAAGTTATTCAGATATGAAAATAGCCAAAAAAACCACAAATTTTCTGGAAAAAGTTGGAATTTCATATGATATGAACATTATATCCCCTATAAGATATCCAAATAGATTTGAAAATTATTTAGACCGGGTAGAAAATGTAAAGGCATTTATAGCAATCTCTGGTTTATCTGCACATGTAACTGGAGCAATTGTGGCCCACTCTGATAAGCCAGTTATAGGGGTGCCGTGCCCTGTACAATTAGGTGGATTAGATGCCTTGTTATCTATGATTAATATGCCGCCAGGAGTGCCAGTTGCAACTGTGGGAATAGGAAACGGAGGAAATGCCGCATTGCTTGCAGCTGAAATGTTAGCGCTGGAAAATAATGAAATTAAAGATAAAATATTTCATTTAAAAAAGCATATAATTTAATTATTGTAAGTTATTCAATATTATCTTTCAACAAAAATTGTCAATACTCAAAGAGAAGATATAAATGTCCGACATAAAAAGAAATGGTCAAAATTTAGGCAAAAATAAGAAATCATGTCAGAATAGTAATTGCAGATGTCCTGCTAATTATCTGCTAATTGGAGTTTTTATAATATTAATAACATTATTTATCGCCACTACCCTCTAAAAAGAAGGTGAAGCAATGAAAAATTTTTTAAAAACACTTGAAGCTGAATTTGAAGTAATAAAAGTAGATGAAGAATTATCTACAAAATTTGAAGCTGCTAAAACTTTAAGAAACCATCCTAAAGACTTGGTTTTATTAGAAAATATAAAAGAATCCCCAATAAAGGTTATATCCGGCATATGCAACACCCGCAAGAAAATTGCCCGAGCTCTATCCTGTGAAGTATCCCAAATAACTTTTAAGATCATGGAAGCCATGGAAAATCCCATCCCTATATCCAAAATAGAATCAGTGGCTGATAATTTTCAATTATCAAAAAATGCTGATTTGTACAAACTACCCATTTTATATCACTATCAAAAGGATGGTGGAGCATATATAACTGCAGGAGTTATTATAGCTAAAGATCCGGATTCTGGTATAAGAAACGCGTCAATACACCGGATGTTAGTACTGGGAAAAGACAAACTTACGGTGCGTATTGTTCCCCGCCATTTATACACTTATTATAAACGTGCTGAAGAGCTAAAAAAACCATTGGATATAGCTATTGCAATAGGGATCCATCCTGCAACCCTACTGGCAACAACTACTTCCATTCCGTATAATGCTGATGAAATGGAAGTGGCTAATCACTTCCATAAGGGAGAAATGAAACTAATTAAATGTGAAACTGTGGACCTGGAAGTTCCTGACTGTGAAATACTATTGGAAGGCCAGTTGATACCTCATGAAAGAGCAAAAGAAGGACCTTTTGTTGATTTAACCGATACTTATGATGTTATTAGGGACGAACCCGTGATCAAACTTAAAAAAATGCATTTAAAAGAGAATCCAATTTATCATGCTATTTTACCGGCAGGTTTTGAACATAGACTATTACAAGGTTTGCCCCAGGAACCTAGAATTTACAATGCTGTCTTGAACACATTACCCACTGTGAAAAATGTTGTTTTAACTGAAGGCGGATGTTGTTGGTTGCATGCGGTTGTATCCATTCATAAACAGACCCAAGGAGATGGAAAAAACGTTATTATGGCAGCTTTAGCTGCTCATCCTTCCCTTAAACATGTTGTTGTTGTAGATGAAGATATTGATATATTTGATCCTGAAGATGTTGAGTATGCGATAGCAACAAGAGTCAAAGGTGATGATGACATAGTTATAGTTCCTAAAGCCCGTGGATCATCACTTGATCCTTGCGCCCTGCCTGATGGTACCACTACCAAGGTAGGTGTGGATGCCACCAAGCCTTTAGATAAGAAAAATAAATTTAAAAGGGTTAGTTTAACTGAATAAAACTTTTCTATTTCTTTATTAAAAATAACAACACTTTTTTAATTATTTTTAATAATTAAATTAAAACATCGATTTTAGCTCCACATTTCATGCATTTATTGTCTTTAATATTATTTTTGTTAACTTGAAAACCGTTTCTTTCAACTAAAAGTTCACCACACTGATAACAGTAAGTGTTCTCTTTATCAGTTCCACTAACATTACCCATATAAACATAGCGCAATCCTGCGTCTTTAGCAATTTTATATGCCCTTTCCATGGAGTCTATCGGTGTGGGAGGGACATCTTGCATTTGATAGTGGGGGAAAAATCTGGAGAAATGTAATGGAACTTCTATACCCACTTCTTCAACCATAAATTTAACTAAATCTGTTACATGTTCTTCAGAATCATTATAGCCGGGTATTAGTAGATTAGTAATTTCTATATGAATTTTTTTATCATACATGCGTTTAATAGTTTCTAAAACAGGTTCTAGATGTGCACTGCAGAGATCATGATAAAATTTATCATCCATACCTTTTAAGTCGATGTTGGCTGCGTCAAGATAAGGGGCCATTAATTCAAAAGAGTCTTCAGTCATGTAACCATTGGTGACATAAATTGTTTTAATACCTTCCTTTTTGGCCAGTTTTGCAGAATCATAGGTATATTCCAGCCAGATTGTTGGTTCGTTATAAGTCCATGCTATGGACTTACAATTATATTGTTTACAAAGATCTACTGCTTGTTCTGGAGGAAGTTCACGCAGGGAACTTTCATCTATTGTTGCCTGGGATATGGTCCAATTCTGACAGTAACGGCAGCGGAAGTTACACCCTACTGTTCCTAGTGATAGCACATCTGTTCCAGGATAAAAGTTGAACAATGGTTTCTTTTCGATAGGGTCGACTGCCAATGAAGATACTGCAGCATAAATTAAAGTATTAAGTTTTCCTTCATCGTTCTTTCTGGTCTGGCAAAATCCTAGTTTTCCCGGTGTTATAACACAAGTTCTTGCACATACATGGCAATTTACATTGCCGTCAAGTTTATCATATAGTATTGCCTCTTTTTTCATGGCTACCACTCAGATGTTCATATCCCCTAGGTGTAATAATATTTGTTTTTCCATCTTTATACACTATTTTTATTTCACCAAATGAAGTAACTTCACCAATTTTATGTAAAGAAATCTTTTCAGATAAATCTTCAAATTTTTCATTTTCTATTGTAAGGAGAAGTTCAAAATCTTCCCCATAGTATAAAGCCATTTCTAAAGGATCTTTATCTAAAATACGAGCTAAATCAAAAACCTCTGAAGGTATAGGTAGTAAATCCTGGTAAATTGTTATCCCAATATTTTTTGAGGACGATGTGACTAACTCACCAATTTCACTAATCAATCCATCAGTAATATCTGTAGCAGAAGTCACATATTTGGATTTAGATAATTCCATAGCCTTTTTTAGAGGAGCTCCAGGATCTAATGCATGTTTAATTATTTTTTCTTGAAAATCCTTGCTAATTTCTATTTTTCCAGAATCATTAAATAAAAATTCAAATCCTGCAGCGGCCAGACCAATGGAACCAGTTAAAGCCACCACATCCCCTGCGTTGGCTCCACCCTTTGTTAATACATTTTCTTTCCCTACAATTCCAATGCAAGTTCCTGAAAGAGTGATTTCATCTGATTCGTTGGTATCACCACCAATTAAAGACATATCATAACTAGAACAAGCCATAAGTATGCCATCAATAATCGAATCAAAATCTGCAACTTTCATATCACCAGGTAAGCCCATGGAAACTATAATTCCAATTGGCTTTGCTCCCATAGCAGCAATGTCGCTGACATTAACTGTTACTAATTTTTTCCCCATTTGAAAGGGTGTCATTTGTTGAGGGAAATGTTTAGATCCAAATAACATGTCAGATGTTACCACAAGATAATATTCTCCAAAATCGAGTAATGCAGCATCGTCACTAAAACTATCAATGGATTTTTCGTTTAAAAAAAGAGAATTATATTCTAAATTTTTAGTTTTTTTCAAAATCCGTTGAATTAATTTTTTTTCACCTAAATCAGAAAGAACTTTAGAGGGCATGATAAACCCTTTAATATATTAAGATTAATAAAAAAATGGTGCTAGAGTGATTTATTCACTCTATCCTTTATAATATCCACAATTCTTGGATCAGATCCCAGTGGCTCTGTATAAATAATTTCGCCACCAAATTCTATTTCTTCCTCTTCTTCATCATGGCGGTGGCTATGCTTATGTGAGTGCTCATGGCCATTATCTAATCCCAATATGTGTGGAATGTCATGTTTAGTGTGAACTCCGTGGGCTAAAAATACAGGAGTTACAATTATCTTTTCTACACCGTTTTTAGCAAGTTTGTTGATGGCTGAGGGTATAGTGGGTTTAGTCATCTCCATAAATCCTACTTCAACCAAATAATCTTCGTTTTCTCTGTACATCTGGGCCAAATTAGTTACTACCTCTTTACCGTAGGGTAATCGACTTCCATGCCCCACCAGCAGAACTCCTATTTTACTCGTCTTTAATTCTGAATTTGAAACCATATGATATCACTCCGTCGTCGCCTGCTTCTCTAATTTTTCTAAATACCATTTCTACTTCTTTTCCTATTTCAACTTTTTCTATGTCACAATCCACAATTTGGGTTGTGATTTTAGCACCTTCATCTAATTCGACGATTGCAACTACATAAGGTGCTATATTTTTAAATTCGTCAGTAGGGGTTTCTATAACTGAATATGTTAAAATTTTCCCCTTCCCAGTGAGATTGATATCTTCTAATTTTCCTTTTCTTCTGCACTCCGGGCATAATATCCTTTTGGGAAAAAATACCTTTCCACATTGTAAACATTTTGAGCCTATAAGATTATATCGTTGCGGGATGTGACGCCATGCTCTTACAGTTTCTGTCATTTAAATCCTCCAAGTAATATTTAAATAAATTTTTTTACTTTAAATTAGTTAACCGATTGTTTAAAAGTTGATTTAATGATTAAACTGATTTTAAAATCAATCAACTCTAAAATAGTGCCTAATTTGATTTTTTAAAAAATTATTTAGTCATTTTATTCTTGGAAATTATGGTAATTAAATCCTTTGGTTTTATGATTTCTGATCTAAACGGAACCAGGCAGGAGAGTGGAAATGATCTAAGATGGATAAGCAGGAATCTGATTTTATTATTAATAAATTTAATGATAGTCATACTTATTTATGTTAACCAAAGCAAAAAGTATTAATATAATAATAATTAATTAATAAGTATTACAAATTATTGATGCATTTTTAAGGTGAGTTATATGGATGAAAAAGGTTATATTATTAGTTCATTATCGTTTTTACTCATCATTCCAGCCATATTATTAGTTTTTGTACTTTTAGACGTAAATAATGCTGGAATTGAAACTTCAAGTTTGACTGTTCAGTCCAAAAATGTATTTTATGTGGCTAATGATTTAAAAAATAATATTCAATTAATATCAAAGGAAATCATCAATGAAACGGCCATTAAAATAATTGATAATGGAGCAGTCAAGGACAGCAGAAAAACAATCAAAGACCAGTTACAGTTAAAAATCAATCAACTTATAACAAATTATGAGTACAGTGACGGAGTTAATATCAATTGCACTATCCGTTCGGTGGACAATGGTAATGACCCATTTATAATACAAGTTAATTCTACTATACAGGTTTCAAAAAATGGTGTGAGCCATAACGAAAATGTGAGTCAAAATGTGTCCCTTGAAGGACTGCCGGATTGTCTACCTTTTATAAAATGTAGAGGATATGGAAGGCTAGATATAGTTGATGATAGGATAAATTACAATTCTTGTCTATTCAACCTTTTAAATAAGAAAAATATAACCAATTTTTTCGTTTATATTAACGCCACCTCGCCTTATTTGATAAAAAGGTGTCCTTACCATCCCTACATTACTCATGAAAATTTTTTAACTCTGAAAAATTGTATAGATAATGGATATTATCACGAAAGCAATGACGGTGCTTGTTATTTGTGCAGGATGGAAGGTAAAGGTGTGTGTCCACATTATGGTTTAGAAACCTTTATAATTTCTTCTCCAATATCTAATTCAACTTTGACACTTGCTCCCTGTTCAGTTGATCATGTGATTTTCAATGAAACCGTGTTTTGTGGAATGGGACTTCACTATCACCAAGATACTTTAAAATATTATAATATCTATTTAGACAATGGACATCGTTCTAAATATGGTATAAAGAATTATTAGAGAATTAAAATGAAAAGATTAATTAGAGATGAGGATTGTCAAGTCTTCTCAATAGATGTTATGCTTGGTTTGATAATAATTGTCGTCATAATGGGAATATCAGCAGATTCTATGGATCTGATAAGTTATAAAATACAGGAATTTAGCTATAGTTCATCGATGGAAAGGATTGTAGAGGATGCTGCTGATGTTTTAATTGAAACGCCAGGAACCCCAGAAAACTGGGAAGAATGTGATCCTAACGTGGATATAAGCTCTGGACTTGCACAATATGATAATGTAACAGGTAAAACTGTCCCTAACACCCTATCCATTAAAAAAATATCAAAATTACAAAATCATTATGAGGAACTTATTTATGGAAAAATTTTGCCAGATATCATGCATTCTACTATGATCATAATTCCATTAGATTCAAAATTTAAGCCCTTGATAATACACGAAGATGAAATAGATGAACAATCTCCAGATACATTTATTATAAATAGAACCATTTTAACAAATTATATTGACTCAAAAGTTGTTATAAACATTGGGAACAACATTAATTCAGCAAATACCGGTGCAAAAAATTTAAATTATGAAAAATGTCCCCATAATGATTTAAATGGAACATATAAACATGAAAATCCAAAAAAAGGACAAAATCCGTTTTGGATTTGTAAACATTTCACATTATCTAAAAAAGAATTAGATTCAAGTGATTTTTATGTTTTTACTGAACCACTTGGCAATATTAACACTGTAGAATGGATTATTGATAGGAATGAAAAAATTTCCAATAAGGGGAATAGATTTGATTCCAAACCAAGATGTGTAACTGATAGGATACAGGAAGTTCTGGGACAAGATGAAAATGCAACTTTATGGTTGCATGTGAAGATTTCAAGTAATCAAAATCCGTTCATGATTTATTTAGTAAGTTTACCTAAAGGTAATCCCATGGAAATGGTGAGTATTGAATATTTAAATCCCATACCTTGTAATTTTATTTTAAAAGCTTGGATTTAGTATCTTTTTAAAAAAATTATTTTTTTATGTTATATTCAATTTAGTATTAACATTATCACTAGAACCAAGCTGTTTGTGGCCAGTGGATATGTGAGTCTTGTTGATATAGGGATTACTATATTATTTGGATCCCAATCATTTTCATAGCTTTTAAGAGAAATTAAAGCTGTGGAAGAAAGGAGTATTATCTAAGAGAATACTCCCAAAAACGGAGATAATTGTAAAATCCATTATACTCATGCTTTCGAATCCCATTAGAACGCTGAATCCTTTAGCCATAAAAGCCAAGAAAATCGACATCATAATGGTTAAAATAATAATAGAAGCAATATTTTCACTTAATATTCTTGACCTTTTAAGTTCAGGGGATAAAGTGCCAATATGTAGATTAGAATTTAAACAGACCCTAATGCTCCAAATAGGTTACCCCTCATACCTATTGCGCCAGGAATTAAAACAAGTAATCCCGGAAATGCCTCCAGCTGCGAGGTCATCATACTTAAAAACAAGCCAGCCAGTATTCCTCCTAAATATTGATAAGTATAGCAATAAAACTTTCACCTAAAACTCGTTTTACATCAGCGCAAAATAATGAAAGTTTGTTTAATGCTGAAAATGGTGCATAAAATAATTTGATAGCGCTTTTAGAGATTACTATAACAACTTCGACTAGAATTAGTGGTATATTTTCTATGAACTTCCTGATCTTCATAAAAAGTTGATCTAGATTCGTCACTTGGATCACCAGCTATCATAAATCATACACCCCGTCAAACTTTTCTAAAGATCGTCCATTTTAATCTCATTTTTGGCTAATTTCCTTAACAGATCCGCGCCAACTTCGTTTCCCTTGGCAATAAGTGTGTCTTTACTGCATAGAATTGTATTTCTGTCTGGTCCATAAATCCAAGATTCATTTCTTCTTATTGCAATTACTCTCATACCAGTCCTTGTGGCAAGAAGAAGTGCTCCCAAAGAATTATCTGATAGTTCTGAACCTTTATTTATAGTGACTCTAACTATTATTTCTTCTGACTCTTCCATAACCATTTTAAAAACAGGATGTGGCTTAATCCCTTTTAAAACCAGATCGGCTATGTCCTTGGCAGAATTAGCAATACTTTCTGCAGCTTCACCAACCTCGAGAAGGGCGGTTAATTTTTCAGCGTCTTCAACAGACCTTGCTGCAAGGAGAGATTCCTTTTTTATCTCATAGTTAAGTCGATTAACCTTATTTTCTAGTTTTAAAACTTCTTCAGCCGCATCTTTGCTATTAAAAAGCAGGGCGGAGTAGGCCAGATCAACCATCAGCTCGGACATGTTCTTCATTTCGATCAAGATATCCTTAACACTTTTCGACACCTTTCATCCTCCAAATCTAGGTAATAAGATTAGAATATATTAAGATAAAAACTTTTTCAATTTTATGAAAACCTATCATCAGTCAAATACTAGAAGAGTGTACTAATACTGAAAATTTAATGACCCAAATTACTATGCATGAAAAATTTAGGTAAAAAATGGACTAATATTATAATTTTCATCATTCATTATATGTGGTGTGTATACATTCTCTTCTTAATTTTAATAGTTCTTTCTTTTTATTTTTAAGGTCATCTGTTTCTTTAAGAATTTTTTGAAGTTTAGGTAATATGCACTCCACTGTTTTATCTTCATGGATCCATAAACAGTCAAGACAGCTCCATACATTTTTACCTTTAATCCATTTTCCACCGGTAGAACTGTCTCCACAAGGATAAAAGGGACAATAACAGAATGTACAATTCTGTGGATGTTGGTGGCAAGGATAATATTCGCATTCCAGGTTAGATCCCTCTACTATTTCCCCCTTTAAAAATTTATCATAAAATTCAACAGCCGCAGAATGAATTTCTGAGGGAACCACATACCCTCGTGGTGTGATCATATATCCTTCGCAGACATAAGTCATAGAATTTCCAACTATCAAAGTAGTGGACATATTAATCTCTTTGTCTGGTAAATCTTCAAGAGTGGTGATTTCAACTTCTGAAACTTCATCTCGACTCATAACTATTCCAACAGGTGTAGACAATTTTTTATACTTAATCAGAAGATTATAGGCTTCTTGAAAAGGTTTTTTACGAGTTTTACTTAACGGATTGTAAAACGCTATGACGAAGTCTCCCTTACAAGCACTCTCTACTTTTCTTTTAATTTCAGATAAAGGAGTTAGTATATCACTTAGACTAATAACAGCAAAATCGTGTAAAGGAGCCCCTAAAAGAGATGCAGCAAAATTTACTGCTGTAATACCAGGGATAACTTCTACAGACAAACCATCGTATTTTCCAATTAACTGAAAAAGTACATTACCCATTCCAAATATTCCAGGATCACCAGAACTAACCAGCGCAACATTTTTACCTTGAAGAGATTTATGAATGGCCATTTCAGCCCTTCGTATTTCATCTCCCATCCCTTTTTTTATTACTTCTTTGCCATCTAAAAGATCCTGAATAGGTTTAATATATCCCTTATATGCTATTACTACTTCAGCATTTTTTATGGCTTCAACTGCCTTAAAACTAATGTTTTCTCGTGATGGGCCTATCCCAACTATACTGATCAATTTAATCACCTTAAATATCGGATTTCAGTAGGTATAATGGAACTTGATTAAATGATGTTTATTTGATATATAATCACTAACTACGTGTTCATATTAGTATTGGCATACAATCTACCGACGGAAACTATTTTAATAGTATTTACATTTATTTCAATACCTTTTGCAGTCATATTACCTACAGCAGTGGCCCGAATACTATAAGTTTCATTGGGAGCTATAACTATAGTTCCTCCTGTTTTATTACTGCCGGAACCGCTGATAGACTCTTTATATCCTGTAGCTGTAATATTTACCTGGAAATTTTCATTGTCTGTATCGGCGAAAGTTGTGATAGTTAGAGTATCCAGATTTATACCATCTATACCACCCTTTGTTTTAAGAGCTTCTACCACTTCAGTAGGGTTAGTTGCATTAAATGAATCTGGTGTGGGGGTAAATGTAGAATTAAGGCCTTCAAAATTCAGGAGCGAAGCTATTGCATTTATCTGGAAATCAAATAATTTTTCAATGTCTGGGGGTTGAGATGTAACAATAGTGTAAGAACTTACCAGTCCTGCTTCAAAAAACAAGAAGAAGACTAGAAGAAATAGTATGAATTTTATGATTCGGGACACATAATCACCTTTATATTAATTTTAAAATTTTTTTTTGTATTGATTTATAAAATCTACACTTAAAACAATTTAACATTTAGTATGATCCATTTTAAATACTGTTTTTAAGTAAATGATCCGTATCTTCAAAAAGATTATATTAACATATTTAATGTATGAATTTTTCTAATATGAAACTAAGTTATTTATTTATTTTTTTAAATAAAATTTTTATTAGAATCAATCTTATAATTGAAGTTAATAATATATAGTACTAATAAGTTTTTAAGGGTTAAGTTATGAGTGAAGATATTATCATAAAATTTGCTGATGCAGGGATTTTAATAAACGATACTGCGTATGAAATGATTAATAAACTTAAAAATCCTTTAACTATTACTGAAAAAATAATAAAGGATTTAAATAAAAAGGATAAAGAGTTATTAATCTTAACAGAGGATGATTTAAATTGTTATATCCCCAGCCGGGCCGCATCTCCGCTTTCATCCTTGCCTAAAAGTATATCGAAAACCGTGGAAGATGTTACTTCAGAGGAAATAAAGGTTAAAAAAACTTCAGATTTTGTTAAAAAAGATAAAAAACCTAAAACTTTTAATTTTAACATCATACAGGATACTAGTAAGCAATCATATACTAATGGGGAAATTAAAGATTTATCAAGCTATTTTAACAGCAGATATCAAAAATTAAGAGGTTTAATACAGAAAAGGGGAAATATGCAAGATAGTGTTACTATTAAAGATATTTCAAAATCCCAAGATGTGGTAAAAATCATAGGAATAGTCAATGATATAAGAACCACTAAAAATAATCACAAAATTATCGAATTAGAAGATGAAAGCGATGAAACTATAGTTCTAATCCATAATGAAAATCATAAACTCTTTGAAAAATCTGAAAACATTGTAAAAGACGAAATAATTGGAGTAATAGGAAGTAGGAAAGGAACCATGGTTATCGCATCAGAGGTTATACATCCAGGTGTACCTCGTGTTGAAGAAGTAAATATGGATTTTAGCACTGTTTTTCTCTCAGATATTCATATTGGTAGTTCCACATTCTTAGATAATGCATTTTCCAAGTTCATAAGCTGGATAAATGGTGATTATGGCACACCTGAACATCATGAAATTGCCAATGATGTTAAATATTTGATAATTGCAGGGGATATAGTAGATGGAATAGGTGTATATCCTCATCAAGAAAAAGAGTTGATAATAAAGGATATTTATGACCAATATGAAGAGGCAGCAAGACTTATAGGTGAAATTAACAGGGACATAAAAATAGTAATAGCCCCTGGAAACCACGATGCATCCCGACTGGCTGAACCCCAACCAGCCATACCTATCAAATATGCTGAGGAATTATATCAATTGAAAAATGTGGAATTTGTAAGTAATCCGTCCTGGGTAAGTTTAGATGGTATAAAAACCTTAATTTACCATGGTAGAAGCTTTGATGATCTGGCAATGACTGTAAAAGGACTATCACATCAAAATTCAGATTTAATCATGAAAGAGATACTTGAAAAAAGGCATATTGCACCAATATATGGTGAAAGAACCCCATTAGCATCAGAAGTAGAAGATCACCTAGTCATAGATGAAATTCCGCACATATTTCACACGGGACACGTTCATATAAACGCTTATAAAAAATATAAAGGTATTCACCTTATTAACTCAGGTACCTTCCAGTCTCAGACAGAATTCCAGAAGATCTACAACATTGTGCCAACATGTGGAGAAGTACCAATTTTAAATCAAGGTGTTTTTAAACAACTTAAATTTGCTTAAATTTTTTAAAATAGCTAATTCATGTTTATTTTATATGGGAGGTTTCAAAATTAGAAAATTTGTAATCAATAAAATTGTGGAAACATGCCATTACCTGTATCAGCGCAAACTAGTTTCTGGTAAAGGTGGTAATGTTAGCTGTAAATTTGAAGATTCAGGAGAGGTTAAAATTGCCATAACTGGAAGTGGCACCTCCTTTAAAACCATTGAAAATAAAGATGTGTTAATTACGGATTTGTCAAGTAATATATTATCTGGAGATGGAAAACCATCGTCAGAGTTAGGAATGCACTTGGCAATCTATAAAAAAAGACCTGATCTAAACAGTATTGTTCATACCCATTCACCATATACCGCTGGATTTGCTTTTTCTGATAAAAAATTAAAAAGATTAGAAGGTTTTGGAGCGATAAAAAATGAATTTATTAGTATGGTTGAATATGCTCCTCCCGGCTCCATTGAATTAGCAAATTACACTTCAAAAGCAATGGAAAAAGAGAATGTAGTTTTACTTAAAAGTCATGGCTTAATAGTTGCAGAAAAAGATATAGATGAAGCTGCTCTTCTTGCTGAATTTATTGAAGAATCAGCTAAAACCCAGCTTGTAGGTTATATACTTAGTCTCTGATAGATTCTAGTTCGCTTAAAACGTTCCAAATAAGAGTTCGGGCATGTATAGGTATATTAGGATCATTACTAATTTCGTCTAGTATAGAAATCACTGTACTCGCCCTTATAGTAGAATCTTCATCCTCATTCATCAATATATCATTTGATTCCTCAGCTGCGCGCCTAATATTTCTGGGCACACTTGTATCTTCCATTATATGTTTTAATATTTCAGAAACGCGATTAAATGCATCATTACTCATATTATATCCTCCAGAATTAATAAATTATATGAAAATTTAATTATTGTTATCCATGTTGGTTTATATTAACTGCCTTAAAAACCTTTTGCTGATAAAAAGATCCATATTTAATCAACAGTATTTACTGTGATAATCATTAAAAATGAATAATAACTGATTTTAAAATTCATATTTGATTATATGGAAATTAAATTTGAATATAATGATTAATAAAGTTAGTATAATAAAATTAATTTATTAAAATTCAATTTTATTTATTTAAGGGATTTTAAGGTGAAATTGCTGCAGCTACAGTTACACCATTGAAAGCTATTTTTTTAAGAATTAAATGAGAATTTTCACCAGCACTTATCAAAGCACACGGCTGACAGACTCCTCCCACACCAAAGATTTCCTTTACAAAAGGAGAGTCATCATATTCATTACTTTTAAAATCCTTTAAAACATGGTGAGGGATTATTTCAAGCGGAATATCATGTTCTAATGCAAAATCAGTGATTCCTTGTTCATATTTTTTCATTTCTGCAGTTGAAATTGAATCAATTCTTTCAATAGGTATGTTCAAATAATTTAAAGCATTTTTAACTGCCAAATCGACTTTAATTTTAGAAACACCTTTTTTTGAGCCAATACCTATCACGAATTTTTTAGGTTTTAACTCTAATGAATCTGAACCAGTTGAAGCTTTAATTAAATCGTCTTTCGAATTTTCAGAGAAAGAATATGTGTTATTAATAATAGAATATCCTTTTAAAAATTTGAATTTGGGTGGTATGGATAAATTAACATTTTTATTTTCTATGATGGCAGAATTAATTATTTTAATTTTTTCAGATCCTTGAATTCCCAGTAGATATTGCCTCGCTAACTCATCAATACCAATTTTTCCATGAACATCTGTAGATGTAGTTATAACTGCATTTGCATTTGTTAATTTACTTATCTTAGTTGCAAAAGCATTTGAACCCCCTATATGTCCAGATAATAGACTTATAACATTAGATCCTAGATCATCCATGACTAAAACTCCAGGATCTACAAATTTATTTTTTTTAAATTTGCATAAATTTCTAACCATTATTCCAGTTGCCATTATACCAAGAATCATCTCATATTTTGAAAAAATCTGTTTTAAAGTGTTTTTCACATTTTTCTGGAAGATATCAACTTTGAATATTGTAGGGTCCTCTTCTAGTTTCTCAGATATCTTTTTTGCTAATTCATATCCAGATGAACTAACAACAATTATGGCTATTTTCATTTGATCACAATCTAATTTAATAATATATATTGATTAAATAATATTTAACGATTTGAAACATCAATGAGATTTAAGTTATATATAATTATTATTTTCTAATACTAACCTCTAATTGTTAGTTATAATAAAGTGAAGGTTAGAATTGATATAAAAAATGCATAAAGTAAGGATGAAATTATTATAAATAGAGCTATGGTTATTTCAGTCAATAATATTGCCTCATCTATTGTTTCAATTTCCAAAGAATTGATATTGTTACCTAACTGATACACTCCTTTCTTGGTCAGTTTAACTTTTAAAGCACCAGCTGCTGCTGCCATAGAATATCCTGAATTTGGACTGGGTGTATTTTTAGCATCTCTTATCATGATTTTATAGGCATTTTTCCAGTCTTTCTGTAATATAAATGCTGAAAATATAATTAAAAGTCCTGTTATTCTGGCCGGTATATAATTGAGGATATCATCTAATTTTGCTGGAAACCAGCCTATTTCAATATTTTCAGGATCCTTATAGCCGACCATTGCATCAAGTGTGTTTACTACTCTGTAAGCTACACCACCCAATACTCCTAATAAAAATGAATAAAATAGTGGTGAAATGATAGAGTCTGTAATATTTTCAGTGAGACTCTCAATACTGGCGGAGATTAACTCTCTTTGTGTAAGATCAGATGTATCTCTGCTCACAAGATATGATACAGAAATTCTAGCTTCATTAATATCAAATTCTAAATTATTTTTCACATTAATGATCGAAGTAATAAGGAATTTGATTGAAAAAATAGAAGATAATATTATAGATCCTACTATCAAATAGATTAAATCATTGATTTTAGATATTTCAAGAAATATATAAGCAATTAAAACAAATATTATTATTGTTAAGAAAGTTAATAAAATACCAGTCCACTTACTGTTGAAAGGCGCTAATAACTTTTTAAAATAGTCAATAATATTTCCCATCAAAACAACAGGATGGATTTTTGTAGGTGGTTCTCCAAACAATATATCTATCAATACAGCAGTAATAATTATGAATAATATTTCCATGGATTTCATTTGTATCCATTTCATAAAAAGTCTTATTGATTTTTAATTTCTTCATACAAAGGTGTTAAAATGAAAAATTTAGAGGATAAAATACAAAAATGGCTCTCAGATGAAGGTTTATTTAGAAAAAAAGTTCATGATGATAATAGTAACTTTCATTTTTTAATCCATTATCCTGATGAGCATGTAATGGATGTTATACAACCAAAAGGAAAAAAAGATATGATAGTTGTAGGCTGTGCAACCAATGTAAGTCCTGAACATTTAAATGAAATGAATAAAATGTCAGCCAAAGAGAAGGAAGATTTTATTTGGGATTTCAGGTTTGGATTAAATAAATATACTGTTGATTTCCAAATGCAACATCCTGAAAATGTGCTAAATAATTTTATTGTAACTACGGAAATATTTGAAGATGGATTAACCAAGGATAAATTGATTTCCTCAATAAAAAATATTTTTCGTGCAAAGATACA